>OIZO01000029.1_pt1 | contig 113986 bp, 101 predicted proteins | sample 1588551 | NCBI WGS metagenome assembly OIZO01 (sample SAMN03283271) | human gut metagenome | biome: human-associated habitat; material: feces | host: Homo sapiens | place: Peru | collected 2012
CTCCCCCAAGAGTCCACATCGACGGGGAGGTTTGGCACCTCGATGTCGGCTCATCACATCCTGGGGCTGAATTCGGTCCCAAGGGTTCGGCTGTTCGCCGATTAAAGTGGTACGCGAGCTGGGTTCAGAACGTCGCGAGACAGTTCGGTCCCTATCTGTCGTGGGCGTAGGATATTTGAAGAGCGCTGTCCCTAGTACGAGAGGACCGGGATGGACGCACCGCTGGCGCATCGGTTGTCATGCCAATGGCACGGCCGAGTAACTATGTGCGGTTTGGATAAACGCTGAAAGCATCTAAGCGTGAAGCCATCTCTAAGATAAGATATCCCATAGCATAAGCTAGTAAGACCCCTCAAAGACTATGAGGTTGATAGGTTGCGTGTGTAAGCGTGGTGACACGTTCAGCTAAGCAATACTAATAGGTCGAGGGCTTGACCACAGTTCTTATTTAAGAACAGGTTCTAATCTTTGTTTATTTCTCAGTTTTTTCTTCTTCATCTTATCTCTTTCTCCTTTGTTCAGTTTTTAGGGTGTAAACACATTTTTGGAGTTATACAATCGTATAACTCCTTTTTTGTTTTTTATTGTCGATTATGATTATATGTTCTCTGTATATATGTATATTGTGAAAAACATTCGATATTGTGCAAGTGTTACAAATACTGTAAAGAATATTTGTGTATTCAACAGATTTTATTTTAGAAATACAAATGATTTTAATTGCATATTGACTTATTTTGACTTTTTCGATATTCTAAAGATGTAATGGTTTTATATTATTATGAAAATTAGGAGGAATAGTTATGAAAAGGAGTATTAAGGTAGTTTCGACGGTATTTGTAATGTTAATACTATCAACTTTTAGTGTTTTCGGCACTTACTTTCTAACAGAACATGATGCATTTGAATCAATTATGTCAAATGCAAGAGCAACAAGATGTCAGGGTGTTGTATTGCGAGATCAAGGATATTACAACGAAGCTTATTCCCATATAAGTATGGAATGTATGCTTAATAGCACAACTGCCTCGACGAGCGTAATTGTTTCGGGAGAGACTCCTTCAAGCCGAAAAAAGTGCTATGCGGAAACATATGTTTATAATACAAGCGGCACTTTATCGGCGGGCAAACAAACTACCGGTGGAATGTTCACAAGCACTGCATCAGCAAGCATTGATGTAAGCTCAATATCCGTCGGAAGCATTATGCATATAGGAAACAATCCTAACCTTTGTTCTGTTGGAGAGCATCATTGGCTTATATACAAATAACATTTAATATAAAAAGGACTAATTATGAAAAAGAAAATTGTTAAAACCGTTATAAAATCCGTATTGTTTTTATTGCTTTCGGTAACGGTAATATATTATGCGGTTTTGCCCTTAAAAGAATGTGTCTTGGCTGCGTCAAATTACAGCTTTGAAAGCGGTACGTTTACAAGAGATTATCTTACGGTCTCCGCCGACACTTTTTGCCGTGATTATAAAGAAGCTAAAAAGGTGCTTTCTGCCGATGAAAACTTTGAGGATTTGATTTTCGGCGAAGAGATGGCTTCTTTACAATACTATTCGTTCACGGGGGAGACACCGAATATTAGTTATACTCCGGACAATTTCAACAATCGAAATCTTGTCAGAGTTGATAACTATAATGTAACAGAAAACGCCCGCTATGGGTCTGTTTATTCAAAACATATGGCAGATGACGGCTACATTACCCTTACAGATGGCAGACTGATTGACGACGAATCTCCGTCAAATGCCGATGAGCCTCTTGAGGTCTTGGTAGGCAGTGACAGCAGGGTTGCAGTAGGTGATATGTTATGTGTTTCACTCCCATTTTATGATTCACAGCAAAATCAGGTCAGTGTAACGGCAACCGTTGTCGGAAAAATCACTCTTAATAGATATATGCCTACAATGGGGGACAAAACTTATGAATCTGCCCCCATGACAGGCTCTTATAAATTGCCGTCAACTAATATATTGCTGATTGAAAACCCGTTTGATAATCATATATCGGAAGACGCGTATTATCCGACAACGCACTATAAATACGCACCTGTAAGATTTATTATTATGACAAAAGAATATACACAGCAAATGTCTCCGCAAGCTCTTGAGTCCGCTGCCGAGAAAGGCTCGGCGTTCCTCGGCGAACGGTTTAACAGTAAAAATCTTTTCTTCGATATTATAACAGGAATGCAGTTTCGAAGAGCTTTACCCGTGTTTTTACTTGCAATTATAATGTATATAGCTATACTTACAGTTTTTGTCAGAGATATGGTATCTACATGGAAACGGAAAAAATGATATGTTGATGTTTAATCTGAAAAATACCTTCAGGCATCATAAAGGTCTGTTGGCTTGTATGGTAGTACTGTCGGTATGTTCTGTTCTCGTCTGCGATATAGGGGTGTTCTCTTTCAATTCTCAACGGCAAACTGTTTTGAAATATGACAAAGCAACAGAATATTCAGTAATTGTAAATGAGAATTTTGACGAAAAATATTTCTTTAATAAAATCAATTCCGTAATAGATAAGCACGGTAAAGGCTTAGAATCGGTATATATAACATTAAAAGAGGATACGCCGATTTATGTTTATTACAAGGGAAATGATGTTTTTAGTTCAGGCGATTTACCTCAGAATAATTCGCAGATTATGATTGGAGCAAAATCAAAATCTGTCGGTTACGGCATCGGAGATACTCTGAATAATTCCCTCGGCACATTCACGGTGTGTGGAATACGACCTATGCGTGAATACGACGAGCTGTTACCGTCTGCTATACCGGACGGAACAATGATATATGCTGTAAGCTTCAGGTGGAATTATGTGTTGTCAGGTCGTAAATCTGTTCAGTTTCAAAAACAATTGAGTGAGATGTTTCCCCAAAAGAAGATAATAACGCCGATAAGCTCGGACATTACAGAGGGATTATTGCTTTCGTTACGTTCGGCAATAGCCATTTCAGGAATTGCTGTGTGCAATATTATGATTGTTTTCTCATTTCTGATTAAAATGAAGCGTGATATATATTCGGTGCTGTACGTCTGCGGCTCATCAAAAAAACGAATATGTATATCAGCGGCGTTTGAATTGCTTGTTTATATTATTTTAGGCGGTACGGTAGGACATATCGTTTTTTATCTGTTCTTTTTGAATTATCAAACCGCATATGAGCAGTTTGTTTTACGAGGCTTCCTTATTTCATATGCAATCAGTATTGTTCTGTGTACCGTTGCCGTATTTCCGGTTTTGGTAAAGGGCGTCGGAGACATAACACGGCAGGAGGAAGGGTATGCATAAGGTGCTTCATTTAGCTTTAGATATACTGTTTAAGAACAAGTTTATTTCTGTTCTTATCGCTTTGCAGCTTGCTTTTCTTTCGTTTTTTACATTGAATAATGCTTACAGTATGCAGAAGATTTATTATGCCGAAAAGGTGCTTTCGAGATTTGATTCGGGTAATTTCGCATATTTTTCGCCGATAAGATATGAAATGTATTCTTTTGCGACAAATGTGTATATGGAAAATGAGAGTGATCCGTACAAATGTTTTAACGAGCTGTCGGGCTTTCTCGGAGCTGAAAATGTATATGCGTTGTATAACGAGAAAACCGTTACAGAGCTTGATGTTTATCCGAGGCTCTTAAGCAAAAAGCTAAATATACAAATGAGAAGGGGGAAATGGCTTTCCGATTTTGAAAATAATACTGAAAACGGAAATATTCCTTGTGTTACTTCCCGTTCCGACCGTAAAATAGGAGAGGTAATACATTTTACCGATGATGAGAAAAAATATGATGTTTATCTTGAGGTTGTCGGAATTGCTGCCGACCCGTATTTTGAGTTTGAACAGAATGTAGCGGGTGAGGAATTGGCATTTACAAACGTTGTAACTCAAAGGCAAAAGACCGAGATTGATGCTTACGGTATGGAACTGCTTTGGGTAGACAGCGATTTGCTGATTTCACGCTTGAGAGAGTCGGAGACTTTACCCGATTCAAGATTACTGTTCTTTGACAGCGTTTCTCCTGAGACGGTGCGTTCTAATACCGAGATACTTAAAAAAAGCGGCTCGGTTTTGAATTTTGATACAACGTTTGACAATGTTAGAAAGCAGAATTTTACAAGTAAAGAATTGCCGCAAATTCTATCGGTTTGGTGTATTTCTGTTTTAGGCTTCTGCTGCACGCTTACAATATTTTATTATAAATGTAAGAATGTGTTTTTGGTGTACTCCGTATGCGGAGCGAACAATCGGCTGAAGCGTTCTGGATTTTTAATGTCCGCATTGATAACAATCATTATCGCTTTGCTTCCTGTATATGCAGTTCTTTTGGCGGCGGGAATGTTGAATTGGTTTGAATGGACATATTCGTTTGTTAAATTCGGCAGCAAGGTGCTTGTATTTGTTTTTGCTATATATGCGCTGATTGCGGCTACGGTAAGCTCGACACTTTTTCACAAAAAGGCGGTGGTAAACGATGATTGAAATAAAAAACATAGTTAAGAAATATAACGAGGGTAAAAAGAACGAGGTAGTGGCTCTTGACGGTGTGTCGTTTACTGTCGGAAACGGAGAAATGGTAGCCATAACAGGTACATCAGGGGCAGGCAAGTCAACGCTCCTCCATATAATCGGAGGAGTTTTACCGTTGGATTCGGGCACTTGTGTAATTGACGGCAAAGCGGTTGAAAAAATGTCGGACAGTGCTTTGGCAAAGCTTCGTAATAAAAAGGTTGGGACAGTTTTTCAGAATTTCTTTTTGCTCAGCGACGCATCGGTATCGGGAAATGTGGAAATTCCTTTAATACTTTCGGGAATTAAGAGGAAAAAGAGAAAAGAACTTTGCCGCAGGGCGTTGGAAAATGTCGGGATTGCCGAATTGACCGACAGAGATATAGACGAGCTTTCGGGAGGGCAGAGACAACGTGTCGCAATAGCAAGGGCTATTGTCAATGACTGCGATTATATACTTGCCGATGAGCCTACAGGCTCGCTTGACTCAAATAATACAGAGATGATATTCAGGCTTTTCAGAAAAATATGCGACAGCGGAAAGACTGTTATAATTGTAACCCACGATTTATCACTTGCCGAAAAATGTGATAGGCAGATTGTTCTCAATGATGGCAAGCTGAGTTGATTTGTATTGTATATCTGTAAAATCCATAGCGGTTTGCAAGGAGTTGTTTTTATGAAAAAAATTGCTGCTTTAGTATTTCTGTTTTTCTTACCTGTAATTTTTTTCGGATGTGCAAAGCCTACACAGACTGATTTTTCAATGAACAATGCTTCCGCCTCGGAGACGAAAACGAGAACAAGCGAACAGGTTTTGTCTGATTTCAAGGCGTTAGAGCCGCAGGATATTCGTTCTATTGATATTGTCATTGTCCGCAACACAGGGGCTGTTGAGCGTGTGGCTAAAGCTTTTACTGACACGGCAGACATTCAGAAGATTTTATCTGTTTTTGCCGCTGCCGATGCGGAAATCACAGAGGAGCAAAAGCCTTCAAACGGTGGTTGGTCGGTTATGGTGCGGATTTGGTTGCAGAAACAGAAAAACACCGACATTAACAAACCGATTTTAGTTTCGCCGCAGGCTCCCGGATATATTTCGATTGATAATTATGTTTATTCTGTAAAAAACGACGATTATATTACAGCATTGACTTCATTTTTTGAAGATTCTCCAATACAGGAAAAATCATATCAATAACTAAAACAAAAAAGCCATACCATTTGGCTGAGTGTTCACAAGGAAGTGTTGGTTCCTCGCATAAAAATCCCTTATGCTTTTGCCAAAAAGCCTCGCAAGGCGACAGCCTTGCTTCATTTCTCGGCTTCGGCATAAAAGAATTTTTATAGCTACGAAACTGCAACGCACTTCAAAATAGTATATTTTTATACAAGGAAAGATAGCCCCCACAGATAATGCTAACGCATATCTGTGGGGGCTAATGAATTATTGATAGAAAAGATGTTGTTTTGAAGCAAAACTGCCTTGTGAACACTCAGCCTCGGTATGGCTTTTATTCTGTCTTTATTGAATTTTCGGCTTAATAAATACCCTGTGCCATCATTGCTTCCGCAACCTTTTCAAAGCCTGCGATATTCGCACCTGAAACAAGGTCATAACCCAAGCCGTATTTCTCGGCAGCGTTGACGGAATGCTGATGAATTTCAATCATAGCGTGATGAAGCTTCTCATCAACCTCTTCCGCAGTCCATGAAAGACGCTGACTGTTCTGGCTCATTTCAAGACCCGAAACGCAAACGCCGCCTGCGTTAACAGCCTTTGACGGAGCGAATATTACGCTGTCAACACTTCTCAAGTAGTCGAAGGCATCCTCTGTTGTCGGCATATTTGCGACCTCAATGTAGTATTTCGTGCCATTTGCAACAATCTTCTTTGCACATTCAAGGTCAACCTCATTCTGCGTAGCGCAGGGGAGAGCAACATCAACCTTGACGCCCCACGGCTTTTCTCCGGGGAAGAACTGCACGCCGAACTTGTCGGCATAATCCTGACATCTGTCTCTGCCCGAGGAACGCATTTCAAGAAGATAATTAAGCTTTTCCTCTGTTACAATGCCGTCGGGGTCATAAACATAGCCGTCGGGTCCGCTGATTGTAACAGCCTTACCGCCGAGCTGCGCAATTTTCTTGCAAGCACCCCAAGCAACGTTACCGAAGCCTGAAACCGCAAAGGTTTTGCCTTTAATTGTATCATTTTCGTGCTTGAAAACCTCACAGGTATAGTAAATTGCGCCGTAGCCCGTAGCCTCGGGACGAATAAGCGAGCCGCCGTAAGCAAGACCCTTGCCTGTAATAACGCCGTTTTCAAATGCGTCGGTAATTCTCTTATACTGACCGAACAGGAAGCCGATTTCACGAGCTCCTACGCCGATGTCGCCTGCGGGGACGTCGATATTCGGTCCGATATGTCTGTAAAGCTCTGTCATAAACGCCTGACAGAAACGCATAACCTCTTGCTTGCTCTTGCCTCTCGGGTCAAAGTCCGAGCCGCCCTTTGCACCGCCCATAGGAAGTCCCGTAAGCGAGTTCTTGAAGGTCTGCTCAAAGCCGAGGAAATACATAATGCTTGAATTTACGCTCGGATGGAAACGAAGTCCGCCCTTGTAAGGACCTATGCTTGAGTTAAACTGAACACGGTATCCACGGTTAATTTGCGTTTTGCCCTTGTCGTCAACCCACGCAACACGGAAGGTAATCAGTCTGTCGGGCTCAACCATTCTCGTAAGAAGATCGTCCTCAATATACTCGGGGTGCTCTTCAATTACCTTTTCAAGAGAACGAAAAACCTCTTTAACGCACTGGATATACTCAGGTTTTGCGTTATCTCGTCTCTCGACGGTCTTAATTACATTTTCAATGTACTCATTCATCTTTGCTTCTCCTGAAAAATTATTTTTTAATATTTTAACTTTATAATAACACGCATTACGGAAAATTCAAGATGTATTTTATAAAAAAGCTTGGGGTCGATTATAATTTCGGTGGTTTGCTAAAAACAGCTATTTTATTTTTGTAGATTTTGACAATAAAAATGTTGTTTGCGTTGAAATTTCCCTGCGTTTTTGGTATAATATTGTAGATTTTTCAGAGACTTAAAAAGAGGTGCTTAAATGAAAATTCTCGGAATTGAAAGCTCATGTGACGAAACTGCCGCTGCGGTTGTCGAGGACGGCAGAAAAATACTTTCAAATGTTGTGTCAACTCAAATCGAAAAGCATAAAATATTTGGAGGAGTAGTTCCCGAAATAGCCTCAAGACTTCATACGGAGTCAATAAGCTACGTCGTGAACGAGGCGCTTGAAAAAGCACAGCTTAAAATATCCGATATTGACGCCATTGCCGTTACATATGCACCGGGACTTATCGGTGCGCTGCTTGTCGGCGTGAATTACGCAAAGGGACTTTCGCTTTCCTCGGGCGTTCCGCTTGTACCCGTTCATCATTTGCGTTCACATATTGCCTCGAACTATATCACGCATCCCGAGTTTGAGCCTCCGTTTATGTGCCTTGTTGTTTCGGGCGGAAATACTCTGCTTGTCAAGGTGGACGGCTATACGGATTTTGAAATTATCGGCAGAACGAGAGACGATGCGGCAGGCGAGGCTCTTGATAAGGCTGCAAGGACAATAGGCTTGCCTTATCCCGGCGGCGTAAATCTCGATAAAATATCACAAAACGGCGACGATAAGGCGTATTCGTTTCCAAAGCCCCATGTCGATGCAAGTCCTCTCGATTTCAGCTTTTCGGGACTTAAAACCTCTGTTATAAATACGGTACATAACGCAGAGCAAAAAGGGGAGACTATCATAAGGGAGAATTTGGGCGCTTCGTTTATAAACGCCGTTGTAACCTCACTTATTGACAATACCGAAAAGGCTATGCAGACTGTCGATACAAATAAATTAGTCTTGGCAGGCGGCGTTTCGGCAAACTCGGTGCTTCGCAGAAGAATGGACGAAACGGCGAAAAAGCACGGCTGGAAGATATATTATCCCGAGCTTTCCCTGTGCGGAGATAATGCGGCTATGGTCGCTTCGCAGGGCTATTATGAGTTTATTTCGGGCAAGAGAGCCGATATGTCGCTCAACGCATATGCGACTATGAATATTACCGAAGCGAATTATTAACAATTTATTCATTATATTGACAAAATTTTATCATTTTTTTATTGCAAAATAAACTCAAATGCATTATAATAATGCTCATAATGGCGGAGTTTGGTATTTGTTTAATTTCGGCATTTAATTTAGTTAAATAATTTCGGAAAAGCCGCTTGAAAAATCGGCAAATCCGAATTTCAAAAAGGAGAAATTACTATGTCAGCACTCACAACTAACAAGAGTATCCTTGATTGGATTGACGAAAAGGTTAAGCTTGTCAATCCTGCTCAAATCGTTTGGATCGACGGCAGCGAAGAACAGCTCGAAGCACTTCGTAAGGAAGCTTGCGAAAGCGGCGAAATGATTAAGCTTAACGAGGATCTTCTTCCCGGCTGTTATTACCACAGAACAAAGCCCAACGACGTTGCTCGTGTAGAGGACAGAACTCTTATCTGCTCAAAGAAGGAAGAGGATGCAGGCCCTACAAACCATTGGATGGAGCCGTCAAAGGCTTATGAAATGCTTTATGACATTGCCCGTGATTCATACAAGGGCAGAACAATGTACGTTATCCCTTATTCAATGGGACCCGTCGGCTCTCCCTTCTCAAAGGTAGGTATCGAGCTTACAGACTCAATCTACGTTGTTCTTAATATGGCTATTATGACCCGTGTCGGCAAGAAGGTTATGGACACCTTTGGCAGCGAAAGCAATGACTGGGTAAGAGGTCTCCACTGCAAGTGCGACGTTGACCCCGAAAAGAGATGGATTTGTCAGTTCCCCGAGGACAACACAATCATTTCAGTTAACTCTGCTTACGGCGGAAACGTACTTCTCGGTAAGAAATGCTTTGCATTGCGTATCGCTTCTTATCAGGGTAAGAACGAGGGCTGGCAGGCTGAGCATATGCTTATTCTCGGTATCGAAAATCCGCAGGGAGAGGTTAAATACATCTGCGCTGCATTCCCGTCAGCTTGCGGTAAAACAAACCTTGCTATGCTTATTCCGCCCGAGGAATACAGAAAGAAGGGCTATAAGGTTTGGTGCGTAGGCGACGATATTTCTTGGATTCGTAAGGGTCCCGACGGCAGACTTTATGCTATTAACCCCGAGAACGGCTTCTTCGGAGTTGCTCCCGGTACTAACGAAAAATCAAATCCGAACGCTCTTGCTGCTACAAAGAAGGGCACAATCTTTACCAACGTTGCAAGAAACCTTGACAACAACACTGTTTGGTGGGAGAGCCTTGATAAGAATCCTCCTGTTAATGCAGAGGAGTGGACAGGCAAGAAGGTTAACGGTCCCGAGTATATCGCTGAGGGCAACAAGCTTGCTCATCCGAACTCAAGATTTACAGCTCCGACAGAGAACTGCCCCTGCCTTTCATCTGAATTTGAAAATCCGCAGGGTGTTCCGATTTCAGCATTCGTATTCGGCGGCAGACGTGCTAAGCTCGCTCCGTTGGTATATCAGTCAAGAGATTGGAACCACGGTGTATTCGTTGGCGCAACAATGGCTTCCGAGACAACAGCAGCTGCTGCAGGCGCAGTAGGCGTTGTTCGTCGTGATCCTATGGCTATGCTTCCGTTCTGCGGCTATCATATGGCTGACTATTGGCAGCACTGGATCGACATCGGTAAGACTCTTGATCCGGATAAGGCTCCCAAGATCTTCAATGTTAACTGGTTCAGAAAAGACGATGAAGGCAACTTTATGTGGCCCGGCTTCGGCGACAACCTTCGTGTTCTTGAGTGGATTCTCAAGCGTTGCGATAATGAGGTTGACGCTCAGGAAACAGCTATCGGCTATCTTCCCTATGCTAAGGACATCAACCTTAACGGCATTGAGGATGTAACCGAGGAATCTCTTGAAAAAATCCTTGACGTTGATAAGGATCTTTGGAGAGAAGAGGCTAAGGGTATTGAGGAATTCTTCGGAAAGTTCGACGGTAAGGTTCCCGCAGAGCTTGTTGCAGACCTTGAAACTCTTAAAGCTAACCTCAAATAATCAATATTCATAAATATTCAGCCGTTCAAGCTCTTTGGACGGCTGATTTTTTTATTGCAATATCGAAAAAATATGATAAAATAATCATTGAAAGAGGTGCAGCTATGGAACTTAAATTCAGACCGGACGGCAAATTCCGCATAATGCAGATTGCCGATATTCAGGACACGCAGATAACATCAAAGGACACTATTGAGCTTATCGAAGCGGCATTGGATAAGGATAAGCCTGATTTGGTTGTCTTTACGGGCGATCAGATAAAGGGCTACGGCTTTACGCTGTCGCTCGGCAACCGTGAGGAAAACTTTAAAAAGGCTTTTGACAACTTCTTAAAGCCTGTTGTCGATAGGAATATTCCGTTTACATTCTGCTTCGGAAATCACGATGCACAGGCGTTCGGTATCTCAAAGGAAAAACAGCTTGCACTTTATAAAAGCTACCCAAACTGCGTTGCAGAGAGGGGAGACAAAAGCCTTGAGGGCGTTGCAAACCACAATCTGCTTATCAAGGACAGCAAGGGCGAAAAGGACATTTTCAATATCTACCTTATCGACTCTCTTTCCTCAACACCCGACGGAAGATGCGCCGCAGTTACAAAGGGTCAAATCGAATGGTATCAGAAAACAAGGGATGAGCTTAAAGAGAAGCACGGCGACTATGTAAAATCGTTGGTTTTTCAGCATATACCTATGTGCGAAATGTGGGAACTTTTCAAGGAAGTTCCGAAAAGCCGTAAGCCTCACGCACAGGGCTTCCGTGAGCACGCAGGCAAATATTATTGGATAGATGAAAATCGTCTAATCAAAGGAAATTGCGATTTTACTTACGAAACACCTGCGACCCCGAGCGAGAATACAGGCGAATTTGACGCCTTGCGTGAAAAGGGAGACGTCATAGCGGCGTTCTGCGGACACGACCATAACAATAGCTTTGTCGGCGAATACAACGGCTTAATAATGGGATATACGCAGGGCTGCGGCTTCAATGTTTACGGCCCGAAGCTTGAAAGAGGTGTGCGTATAATCGATTTAGATGAAAATAATCTAAACGCATTTTCGACCTATACCACAATGTATAAGGATATAAAAAGCGTAAAGGATATTCATAATAAAGTGAAGTATCTTATCTATTCCTATGCACCACCGAGCGTCGAATCGGTAATACCTGTTATCAAAAAAGTGGGAATAGGTATCGGCATTTTGACCGCTGCCGCCGTTGCAGTTCATTTTTTGAAAAAATAACTGTTATCGGCTGCCCGTGAATGTGAATTTAATATCCAATGGTGTAGGGCAGGGGCTTGCTCCTGCCCTACACAGGCTCCCTTGTAAAGGGAGCTGTCATTTTTCTTTTGAAAAATGACTGAGGGATTTCGAAATAATATCATCTAAATATTCACAAACTCCGTCAAAGTTATAATTGATTTCGTTATTTGGAATTCTGATAACCGTAAGCCCACATTGTTCAAGGTATTTAGTCCTTTCGGTATCATATGCAATGCCTTTGTCCTCATAATGTTGCGAACCGTCAAGTTCAATTACCAAATTCGCTTTTGCACAGTAAAAATCAACGATATAGTTACCGATTATTTTTTGGCGAATAAAACGAATATCTTTATTTTTAAGATAGTCGTACCATAAATGTCTTTCTTCTTTTGTCATATTTTTGCGTAATTCTTTTGCGTTTTTTACAAGACCTTTGTTATGATTGTATTTCATTTTAATCCCTCAGTTTCGCTTCGCTCAACAGCTCCCTTTACAAGGGAGCCTTTTCTTTTCAAATATATATTATATCACAAAAAGGACACCTCATAAAAAGGTGTCCTTTAATCTTTTACTAATTTATCAAAACTTATAATTAAGACTGATGGCAACCGAGTCGGGCTGCGACGATATTAAGCAGTTAAAATCTGCTCCGTTTTTGTGGAAATTGGAGTGATACATTTCAACTTTTCCGTTCGTTCTTGAGGCTATATAAGTCAAAATGCCCGATGCGTTGTACTTTTTCTCGCCGGAAGTCTTGCTCCAGCTTGCATTTTCGTCAAATCTTCCTTCTTACAAATAAAATCTACTTTTAGAATACCATATTTCCGCATATTTGTAAATAATCCCCGACAATTTGCACTGTCGGGGATAAATATATTACTGTTTTTTACAATTCCACGCTTTGAGGCATACCGTTTTCCTCACGGGATTTATCGGCAAGATAAACGCAGAGATGACCTGCAACGGAGTCGAAAATCGAGGTGCAGGCGAGGGAGGGTTTTCCGCCACGCAAATATTCGACGAAATCTGCCGCCAGCTTTTCATCGCCGCCGCCGTGGCCGCCGTATGCGCCGACCATATCTCCGCCGACTCTCAAATCGACCTCTTTGACAATTTTTTCGTCGGTCTTTGTCGGGTGTATCTTCGAAACATAAAACTTCGATTCCTCAAAATCGCCGTATATTTCGCCGAGCGTGCCGATTATATGAATTCTTCTTTGAGGCTTCGACGAGCCGCCGACCATATTGTGCGTACCCGTCGCACCGCTTGCAAAATTGACAAGCACAGATTGGTGGTCAACAACGTTGTTATCGCATTTGTAAATACAACGACCGTATTCCGAGTCGCCCTTCAAAAGATTTATTCTGTCCTCATCCGTCGGATTTTCAATGCCCTCTAATTTGTCCCAAATATAGAACGCCCAACGCTCGGGCTGGTCAAGGTAAAGTCTCTTTGCAGAGTAGCGGCAGGTGTCAACCAACGGGCAGTCAACAAGGCATTTTGTACCTGCGTTTTCGGGTGCGTTTTCGGGCTTGAATTGGAATTTTGAGCCGAAACTTGAAATGCTGACAGGCTTTGTTTCGGCCATCATCCACATCATTAAATCTATATCGTGACAGCATTTCGCAAGAAGCATTGAGGTATGACACTTGTCGGAGTTTGCCCATTTTCCTCTTACATACGAGGTTGAAAGATGATGATAGCTTACGTGCTCGCAGGTCTGAATATTGATTATATCGCCGATTTCGCCTTTCGCAATTCTCTCCTTGATTGAAAGATAGAACGGGGTGTAGCGAAGCACGTGGCAAATCATAACCTTGTTGCCGTTTTTCTTAACGCAGTCGACAAGCGTTCTCATCTCTTTTTCATTTGTCGCAAACGGCTTTTCAAGGAGCATATCATAGCCCTTTTCAAGAAGCGGAATTGACGTTTCGACGTGCTGTTCGTCCATTGTTCCGTTAATTATTGTATCGGCAAGCTTCGGTGCTTTTGCAAGCTCTGAAGCCGAATTAAAGCAGTTTTCTTCGGGGAAGCCGAACATTTCCATTGCTTTTTTCTGCCTTATTTTATCGGGGTCGGCAACGCCTACGATTTTAAGTTTGTCGGGGTCTGTGAGCGCAAGCTTCGAATAGATAAAGGCTCTGTGTCCTGCGCCGACAATTATCGCTGTAACAGGCTTGTTTTCCATTACTTCATCATCTCCAAAAAGATTGTTAAGGCAATTATAGTACACGTTTTTCAAAAAATAAAGAGTTAAAATTAAAAAAATAAGGCATCTGTATTTTCAGATGCCTTAAAATTTCTGTCAGTTCGAATTATTTTGCCGATTTTGCGAGGTTTACAAAACGGAGAACCGTATCAACGTCGCCGGAAATGCTGACCTTACCCGTTGTGTAAGCAATAACGGGGTTGAGCTTGCCGTCAAGAATTTTGAAAAGATTTGTGGGGTTTACAGTAACCTCAGCCCATTTGTCGTGATAATCGTAAGGCTCAACATTAACCTTGCCGTCCTTAACCTCTATGTAGAAAATACCCTCGGTGTTCTTGCCTGAAAGATTTATCTGTATAGCCTGAGTACCTTCAATTGAGGAAGCGTCTATATCGGAATATTTAGCCTTTACCTTTGAAACAACCTGCTCGTATGTCATGGTATCGTCTCCTTTATAATAATTTATTTAATTTTAGCACCGTTTTGATATATTTTCAAGAATTTTCAATCGATAAAAAGACGGTATTTTCCATCTATTTCGAGCTTTTTTTATCAAAAATAACAACAAAATACGCCGCTTTGAGGTCTTTGGAAAAAACATTTTTTATATTGTCAAAAACTGATGACAAAACAGCTTATTTATAGTATAATAACAAATGTATGTAAATTTATATTGGAGGTACTGTTATGGCTGTTGTAAAAACGGAAGCTTATTTTAACTCTTCGGATAAAATTCACAAGATAAGAACGCTTATTTGGAGCGACGATAAGCTTACGCCTATCGGTGTTGTTCAGCTTGCTCACGGTATGGCGGAACACATTGACCGCTATGACGATTTTGCAAGATTTTTGGCGTCAAACGGCTTCGTTGTTTGCGGAAATGACCATTTAGGTCACGGAAAGTCCGTAAACGACCCGTCGGAGCTTGGCTTCTTTGCCGAAAAAGACGGCGACAAGAGAATTGTTGATGATATGCACATTCTTACCAAAATTATGAAAAAGAGATACCCCGACATTCCGTATTTCCTTTTCGGTCACAGCATGGGCTCCTTCTGCGCAAGGGTTTATACGGCTCATTTCGGATATGAGCTCAACGGCGTAATTTACTGCGGTACGGGCGAGCTTCCGTCAACTGCCGCAATGCTTCAGCCGATAGTTGACTCCCTTTGTGAGAAATACGGTCCGAGCAAGCGTGTTGAGGCTCTCGGCGAGCTTTTCAGCAAGGCTACAAACCTTACCGTTTCCGAGAAAACGGAGGACGGACTTGCTTGGATCAGTGCCAACGTTCAAAACAGGGAGAATTACAAAAACGACCCGCTTTGCGGCTTTACATTCACAATAGGCGGTTACAGAGACCTCTTTGCGCTTGCAAACGAGGCTTCAAGCAGGCAGTGGGCGTCGCTTGTTCCGAACGGACTTCCGATATTGATTATTTCGGGTGCTCATGATCCGGTAGGTCTCAACGGCAAGGGCGTTATTTCGGTTTCGGATAATCTTACGCTCGCAGGCAAGGAGCCGACGGTTATTCTTTATCCGACCGACCGTCATGAGATACTTAACGAGGACGACAAGGACAGAGTTTATAACGATGTGCTTTCATTCCTCAATTCAACCTACATTTCTTAACAGGAGAAGATGTTTTGGCAAAAATTCAGAATATATCAGAAGAACAGCTGCAAGCTCAAAATGAGTATGCACAAAAAGTAAAATCAATACTCGGCGCAAAGTATTATGACAGAACGCCAAAGGCTTATATCCACACCTACGGCTGTCAGGGAAATGTTTCGGACAGCGAGCGAATAATGGGTATGCTAAAGGAGATGGGCTACGGCTTTACCGAGGAACTTGCCGAAGCGGATTTGGTGCTTTATAACACCTGCGCCGTCCGTGAGCACGCAGAGGACAGGGTTTTCGGCAATGTCGGAATTCTCAAAAAATACAAGGAGGAAAATCACGACCTTGTAATAGCTCTCTGCGGCTGTATGATGCAACAGCAGCATATCAGAGATAAAATTTACAAAAGCTATCCATATGTTGACTTGGTTTTCGGCACACACGCAGTTTATATGCTGCCCGAGCTTTTATATAACACGCTTCAAGGCTCAAAAAGAGTTGTTTGCGCCCCCGACAAAAAGGGCGATATAGCGGAGAATGTCCCCGTTTACAGGGATAGGGGAATTAAGGCTTGGCTTCCGATAATGTACGGTTGCGACAATTTCTGCACCTACTGCATTGTGCCTTATGTAAGAGGTAGGGAGAGAAGCCGTGAGCCCGAATTTATAATTGAGGAAGCAAAGCAGATTATAGCTCAAGGCTATAAGGATATTACGCTTTTAGGTCAAAATGTAAATTCATACGGCAAGAACAATGTAAGCTCAATGAACTTTGCAGGTCTTTTAAGGGAGATAAACGCCTTGCCGGGCGATTTCACATTGAGGTTTATGACCTCGCACCCTAAAGATTGCACGAAAGAGCTTATTGATGCAATGGCGGAGTGCGACAAGGTCGCAAAGCACCTGCATCTTCCGTTCCAGTCGGGTAACGACAGGGTGTTAAAGGCAATGAACAGGCATTACGACAGGGCAAAATATCTTGAGCTTGTCAATTATGCAAAGGAAAAAATGCCCGATATTTCGCTTACAAGTGATGTTATCGTCGGCTTTCCGGGAGAAACCTATGAGGAATTCCTCGACACCGTTTCGCTTATAAAGGAGGTTGAATTTACCTCGCTGTTTACCTTTATTTATTCAAGGCGGACAGGCACAAAGGCGGCTGAGCTTCCCGATCCCGTTTCACGAGAGGAAAAGGGCAAGTGGTTCAAGGAGCTTTGCGACGTTCAGGAGGAAATTGCCGCAAGGAGAACCGCCGAGATGGACGGCAAAACCTACCGTGTGCTTGTTGAAGGCAAGTCCAAAAACAAGGAAAACTACCTTTCGGGCAGAACGGACGGAAATATAATAATCGAATTTCCGGGCGGCGAAAGCCTTATCGGCGATTTTTGCCGTGTTAAGGTAACGGAGAGCCTCAACTGGATTTTAAGAGGCGAATTGGCACAATAAATTATCCCTTTTGGGTTAGTTGATATTAAAATATTTTATTTAAGGAGAACATTATGGAACTCGAAAAACTCGCACGTCAGCTTGGCGCTGCAATTCAGCAGGACAAGGTTTATCTTGATTTTCAAGAGGCTATGAAAAAGAACGAAGAGGATACTGCACTCAACGAGCTTATGGGCAAGATTAAGCTCCTTCAGATGTCATATCAGCACGAGGCTTCTCAGGAAACACCCGACGAGAAAAAGCTTGAGCAGTACAGCAAGGAATTTCAGGGTCTTTACGAGCAGGTAATCGTAAACGAAAATATGAAGGCTTTTGAAGAGGCAAGACAGGCTGTTGATGAGATGATGAATTATCTCACAGGTATTCTTGCACTTTGCGTAAACGGTGAGGATCCCGAAACCTGCGATCCCCACGCACACGCTCACGACCACGAATGCGGCGGAGAATGCTCCTCCTGCGGCGGTTGCCACTGATTTTTACTAAACTAAACTATTGAAATTTTGAGGCGGAAAAATGGCAGAATTATCACCAATGATGAAACAGTACTTTGAAATAAAGAAAAATTATCCGGACACAATTCTGTTTTTCCGTCTCGGAGATTTCTATGAAATGTTCTTTGAGGACGCAAAAACCGCCTCAAAAGAGCTTGAGCTTGTATTGACGGGACGTGATTGCGGTCAGCAGGAGCGTGCGCCCATGTGCGGCGTTCCCTTTCACAGCGCCGATTCATATATAGCAAGGCTTGTTTCCAAAGGCTACAAGGTTGCCATATGTGAGCAGACGGAGGACCCGAAAGCCGCAAAGGGTATCGTCAAAAGAGACGTAATAAGAGTTATTTCGGCAGGAACTGTAATTGAGAGCAGTATGCTCGACGAGACGAAGAACAACTATCTTGCCGTACTGTGCCAAGTTTTTGACAGTATGGGCATTTGCTTTGCGGACGTATCGACGGGCAGCGTTTATCTTACCTCTTTTTCCGAAAACTGCGACGAAAAAGCCGTTGACGAAATGGCAAGATTTATGCCCACGGAAATTTTACTTAACAAAGAGGCGGCGGCTCTTAAAAGACTGTCGGCATTTATTTCAAAAAAGACAGAGGCAACGGTTGAGGTCTTGCCGCCCGACAGCTTTAACTTTGAAAAAGCAGAAAAAACCGTGCTTTCCCATTTCAATAAGCCGTCGCTTGAAGCTCTCGGACTTGACGGAAAGCAGAGTGCGGTTTGTGCGCTCGGTGCGGCTCTTTCCTATCTTTATGAGGCACAGAAAACCGACCTTAACAACATAAAAGAAATAAATTACTATTCCGACGCAAAGTATATGAAAATCGGCATTTCTACAAGGCGAAACCTTGAAATAACCGAAACTATGCGTGACCGTGAAAAGAAAGGCTCGCTTTTGTGGGTGCTTGATAAAACAAAAACCGCTATGGGTAAGCGACTTATCAGAAGTTGGCTTGAATGTCCGCTTTACGATTGCGCCGCAATTTCAAAGAGACATAATGCCGTGGCGGAGCTTTGCGAGAGCACGAAAAAACGCAATGATTTTGTATCGCTGATGGTTGACATTTACGATATGGAACGCCTTATGACAAGGGTGCTTTATAACACCGCAAACGCAAAGGAACTTTTATCGCTTAAAGCAACTCTTGCGCCGCTTCCTAAAATCAAGGAGCTTTTGAAGGACTCAAAGTCCTTACTTCTAAAGGATATTTACAACGATATTGACGTGCTTGAGGATGTCTACACACTCGTTTCGCAGGCGATAAGCGAGGACGCACCGTTTTCCGTTCGTGAGGGCGGAATGATAAACGACAATTTCAATGCCGAGCTTGACGAGCTTCGAAAAATCGTTAAGGGCGGAAAGTCGTTCCTAACAGACCTTGAAACCAAAGAGCAGGACGAAACGGGAATTAAAAAGCTGAAAATCGGCTACAACAGAGTGTTCGGTTATTATTTTGAAGTGCCGAACGCATACAAGGAAATCGTCCCCGATTCATATATAAGAAAGCAAACTCTTTCAAATTGTGAACGATATATCACGCAGGAATTGAAGGAGCTTGAAACAAAGGTACTCGGCGCACAGGAGAGAATTGTCAGCCTTGAATATGAAATATTCTGCTCGGTGCGTAAAAAAATCGGCGAACAGTATGAGCGTACAAGCCGTACCTCAAAGGCGATTGCCACGCTTGATACTCTTTGTTCGCTTGCAAATGTTGCAATTTCAAACAATTACACAAGACCCGATATAAACGATTCGCAGACAATTATCATTAAGGACGGCAGACATCCGGTAATTGAAAAAATGCTCAAGGACACGCCGTTTGTTCCGAACGATACGGAACTTGATTGCGACAAGAATAGGACGGCGATTATCACAGGACCTAATATGGCAGGTAAATCTACATATATGAGGCAGGTCGCAATTATCGTAATGATGGCGCAGATGGGCTCGTTCGTTCCCGCTTCCTATGCTTCGATAGGACTTGTCGATTCCGTGTTTACCCGTGTCGGTGCTTCGGACGATTTAGCTTCGGGTCAGTCAACGTTTATGGTTGAGATGAGTGAGGTTGCAGAAATTCTCGACAATGCTACCTCAAAGAGCCTTATTATCCTTGATGAAATAGGCAGAGGCACTTCTACCTATGACGGAATGAGCATTGCAAAAGCGGTGCTTGAATATACGGCGGATAAAAAGCGTTTGGGAGCAAAAACGCTCTTTGCAACGCATTATCACGAGCTGACAGAGCTTGAAAATGAGATGGACGGCGTTAAAAACTTCAATATTGCCGTCAAAAAGCGTGGAGAGGATATAATCTTCCTTCGCCGTATAGTAAGAGGCGGTGCGGACGGCAGCTACGGTATCGACGTTGCAAGACTTGCAGGCGTTCCCGATACTGTTGTTAAGCGTGCTAAGGTCATTTTGAAATCGCTTGAGGAAAACGGCGTTGCGCCCGTTGTGTCAAATGTTGTTCGTAAGGAAACGGACGACGATATGCAGGTAAGCTTCGGCTCAACCGCAGAAAGCGAGATAATCGACGAATTAAAGGCACTTGATGTCAATACGCTCACACCGATTGAGGCTATGTCGAAGCTCTATGAAATATCGGCAAAGGCAAAGCAGTCTTAATTAAAATAAATTCGCAACGGAGGTGCGGTTATGGGAAAAATAAATAAATTGCCTAAAAATATTTGGGAACTTATAGCCGCAGGCGAGGTTGTCGAAAGACCCGCATCTGTTGTTAAGGAGTTGCTTGAAAACTCTATCGACGCAGGTGCTACCGATATAACCGTTGAAATTCAAAACGGCGGTATCAGGTACATAAGAATAACCGATAACGGCTGCGGAATTGCAAGGGATGATGTTCCGCTTGCTTTCGTAAGCCACGCCACAAGTAAAATTTCCTCGGCACAGGATTTGGATGCGATTATGACCCTCGGCTTCAGGGGCGAGGCGTTGTCGTCGGTTGCGGCGGTTTCCAAAACGGAGATAATCACAAAAACCCGTGACGAAGAAATAGGTACGAGAATGGAAATTTTCGGCGGAGAACAGGTGTCGCTTGACGACGCAGGCTGTCCGAACGGTACGACAATAATCATAAGAGAGCTTTTCTACAATACCCCTGCGAGAATGAAATTCTTAAAATCCGACAAGTCGGAGGCTATGGCGGTTGCCGGTATTGTCGATAAAATCGCACTTTCTCATCCCGAGATAAGCATAAGATTTATAAAGGACGGCAGGCAAACCCTTTGCACCGACGGAACGGGCGAGCTTAAAAACGCAATTTATTCCGTGTACGGAAATGAGCTTTCGTCGTCTATGATACCTGTTTCATATGAGCTTAACGGGATGAAAATCAAGGGTTTTGTTTCAAAGCCGTTTTATGCGAGAGGCTCGGGCTCAATGCAGCTTTTCTTTGCAAATAACAGGTATATTAAGAGCAAAACCGCAAGTGCGGCGCTTAACGAAGCATATAAAAATTCGATTATGGTAGGCAAATATCCTGCGTGCGTGCTTTTTATCGAGATGATACCCGAGTTGCTTGACGTCAATGTTCATCCCGCAAAAACCGAGGTGCGTTTTTCAAATGAAAAAGCAATTTTTGAACTTGTGTACTATGCCGCAAAAAATGCCATTTCAAATGACGCCTCACGCCCACAGGCACAGCTTAAAAGTAAGCCTGTTTCGGACATTTTACAGCCGCCGATACCCGAGGCGGAGCAGACCGATTTATATTCTTTGAATTCAGAAGCTACAACCGATAAACCGCCTGTTTTTTCAAGCAGTCCCGTTATAAATACAGAGGAAAATATCCCGAGCAGAATTCAGCTGAACACCCCCGAGCGTGTTACATACAAAAAATATAACTATGAGGACGAAATTGACCTGTCTGTAAAAACCGCAGAGGCATTTAGTAATCCCTTTGACGAGGACGAGGACGACGAAACGGTATATTCCGAAAATCCGAACAAGGATATTAAAAAGGGCGTGGACAGCGAAGTTACGTTTAAGTATCTCGGCGAGGCTTTCAAGACATACATTTTTGCCGAATACAACGGAAAGCTTGCGGTAATCGACAAGCATGCGGCACATGAGCGTATGCTTTACAACAAGCTTAAAAAGGACAACGGCTCAAACGGCAGTCAGCTTATGTTAAAGCCTTGTACCGTTGTGCTTTCAAAAGAAGAATATGTTGCTGTTACGGAAAATCTTGAAATGATAAGAAGCGCAGGCTTTGAAATTGACGATTTCGGCGACGGCTCGGTTATTGTCCGTGCTTGCCCGTTAAACCTTGAAAACGAGGACGTAACGCAGCTTATAACCGAAATTGCAGGCTATCTTACACAGAATAAAAGAGATATTTTACCCGAACAGCTTGATTGGGTATATCATTCAATAGCTTGCCGTGCCGCTATAAAGGCAGGAAACAAGCAGACCGATTATGAGCTTATCGAGTTCACAAAACAGCTTTTGTCCGACGAGAGCGTCAGATACTGTCCTCACGGCAGACCTGTTTTGATTGAGCTTACAAAATATGAGCTTGATAAGCAGTTCGGAAGGGTGTGAATTATGCAGAAACCCTCCTTACTTGTTATCGTAGGGCCTACGGCGTCGGGTAAAACGGCGCTTGCGGTCGAATGTGCAAAGAAATTTAACGGCGAGATTATCTCGGCGGATTCAATGCAGATATATAAAGGTATGAGCATTGCCACGGCAAAGCCTACCGTTTCCGAAATGCAGGGCATACCGCACCATTTAATCGACTTTTTGGACGTTGCTTCGCAGTACAGCGTCGCACAGTTTGTAAGTGATGCCGAAACCTGCTGCGAGGATATAATATCCCGTGGCAAATTGCCCGTCTTGGCAGGCGGAACGGGTCTTTATGTTGACAGCTTTGTAAATAATATTAAGTTTTCCGAAGCGGACAGCGACGAAGCTTTGAGAAAAAAGCTCAATGACGAATTAAAATCCGTCGGTGCCGAAAAAATGCTTGAAAGGCTTGCGAAAATTGACCCCGAATACGCTTCAAAACTTCATCCGAACAATAAAAAGCGTATTATCAGAGCCTTTGAAATATACACCCTTACGGGAAAAACACCTACTGAAGCGGTTGCACAGTCAAGGCTTGAGCCGACAAAATACAACTGCTGCTTTATCGGTATAAATTACAAAAACAGGGACGTTCTTTACGACAGAATAAACAGACGTGTTGACCTTATGGTTGAAAACGGACTTGTCGAGGAGGCAAAAAGCTACTATGCTTTGCCGAAAAAATCCACCGCCTCGCAGGCTATCGGCTACAAGGAGTTAAAGCCTTATTTTGACGGCGAAATTTCACTTGAGCAGGCTTTGGAAAACCTTAAAATCGGAACACGGCACTATGCAAAAAGACAGCTCACTTGGTTTAGACGAAACGAAAATATAAAATGGTTTTATCCCGATGAGGATACGAGCGATAACTTTTACGAAAAAGTATTTGATTATATAAAGAAGGTGATTTGATGCCTGAAAAAAAGAATAACATATTGAAGTTCAAGGACGACAAAAAGAAAATGAACGCCGTATATATCGTTGCGGGAGTTATCTTTATAATATTCTTTCTGTATCAGGTGTTCAAAATCAACTATCAGCCTGTTAAAACGCAGGTTGCCTTGAACAAAACCGTTGCTTCTACGGCGGTAACGGACGCATTTGTCGTAAGGGACGAGTATCCGATAGAGGCGAGCGTTACGGGAACACTTGTACCGCTTGTCGAGGACGGAAAAAGGGTCGCAAGTCAGGACGACGTTGCAGTTGTTTTCACAAGCGACGATGCGGCAAAGGCTTATAACGAGATAAAAGCCGTCAAAGAGGAGATTGAATATTTTTCCTCATTGCAGAACAAGGTCGGTGTGCAGACCGCCGATATTACACCGCTTGACGAACGTATTTATTCGGCGTGCGAAGCGTATTCTGTTGCCATAAGTAAGGGAAATATCAGCTCTTATGAAGCTTTTGAAAACAATATCAGAGATGCAATGACCTCACGTCAGCTTTCGACGGGAACGGTTATTGACCCGAGTGCAAGGCTCGGCGAATTAAACGCAAAATTAGCACAGCTTCAAGGTGCGAATATAGGATATAATACTATTAAAGCGCCGCACCCGGGCTATTATATCAGCGTTGCGGACGGCTACGAAAGTACGGTCGATTATAAAAACGTAATGTCAATGACAACCTCGCAGATTTCTGATTTGTTCGACGGCTCAAAAACCCAAAAGGGCAATGTGGATAACTATATGGGAAAGCTTGTTGACGGCTTTAACTGGTATCTTTTGTGCGTTGTAAATTATGAGGATGCCGTTAAGCTTTCAATCGGAAGTAAGGCTAAAGTTGAGTTTACAATGACCACGGCAGAGCCTATAAATGCCGTTGTTGCCGCAATTTGCGACACCGCAGACGGCAAGACGGGAGTTATTCTGAAATGTAATTTGATGAGCACCCAATACGCAAGCCTGCGCACGGAGCAAATCAGAATTACCTTTGACGAGCATACGGGCTTCCAGGTGCCCAATAAGGCAATCCGTGAGGTTGACGGTCAAAAGGGTGTTTTCGTTTTGAACGGAAATATCGTTAAATTCAAAAAGATAAATATTGATTATTCGGACAGCGAAATGTCTATATGCAACAATCCCAACAACGAAAACGGATTTGTTGAGCTTTATGATAATATAATTGTGGAAGGAACTGACCTTTATGATGGAAAAATCCTTAATTGAGCAAAAGTATTCGGATATTGAGTCAAACCTCAAGCATATTCGTGAGGAGATTGCCGAAGCGGCTGTCAAAAGCGGAAGAAAGCCCGAGGATATTGACTTTATGGCGGTTACAAAGACCGTTGACGAAATGTATATAAATCACGCTCTTGACTCGGGAATTACGCTTATCGGCGAAAACAAGGTGCAGGAGCTGCTTCGCAAAAAGCCGAATTTGAAGCTTGACGGAGTACGCAAAAATCTTATCGGACACTTACAGACCAATAAGGTATCGCAGATTGTCGGCGAGGTCGATATGATCGAGTCGGTCGATTCTCTCAAGGTGGCAAAGGAGATCGGTAAGCAGTCCGTTAAAAAGGGACTTGTAACAGATGTTTTGCTTGAAGTGAATATCGGCAGGGAAGAGTCAAAAACGGGATTTATGCCCGAGGCGGTCGATGAAAGCCTTTGCGAAATCGCTCAAATTGATGGAATTCGCATTTGCGGATTGATGACAATTCCGCCGATTTGCGAAAAAACCACAGAACTTTGTAAATTTTTTGAGAATATATACAATATGTATGTTGACATTGACTCAAAAAAAATAGATAATGTATATATGAAAACTCTGTCTATGGGTATGTCGTCGGATTATGTTCCGGCAATACTCTGCGGCTCTAATCATGTAAGAATAGGTTCAAAGATATTTGGACCGAGAATATACTAAATCAGGAGGATAAAGAAATGAGTTTGAAGGATAAGTTGAGCAACATTCTTAAGGTTTCGGAAGACGAATATTACGATGTTCCCGACTCTGAGGGCTATGATGAAGTCGAAGAGCCCGAGGAGGAAGAGTACGAGCCTGTTCCTCGTTTTTCGCAGAGAGGCAACCGTGAGGCAAAGAGCGATCACAATAAGGTTGTCAGCATAAATACAACCGCAAAATTACAGGTCGTTCTCACAAAGCCGAAGTCAATGGAAGAGGCGAGAGGCGTTGCGGATAATCTCAATCAGAAAAAGACCGTTATATTGAACCTTGAATCCGTAAACGGCGAAACCGCAAGGAGAGTTCTTGACTTTTTAAGCGGCGTTACCTATGCGAACAAGGCTACAATGAGACAGGTTGCAAGCGATACATTTATGATTACTCCGTTCAATGTTGATGTAAACGGAGACCTTTTGAGCGAGCTTGGCAACAACGGCTATGTTTTTGATAAATAATATAATTTCAGTCAGAAGTGGGGATAACAAATAATGCTTACACCGGATCAGATTAAATCAAAAGAATTTCACACCACGGGCAAAAGCTCATACAAGGCAGAGGAGGTTGACGAATTTCTCAATGAAATTCACGCTTCCTATGACCAGATGTTCCGTGAGAACGCTAATATAATTAAGAAAATGAGCATCCTTGCCAATAAGGTCGAGGAATACAAAAAGGACGAGGACAGCCTGCGTCAGGCTTTGCTCTCGGCTCAGAAGCTTGCAGACAGAATTGTCTCGGAGGCAAAGGAAACCTCCGAGAAGCAGCTTTCAGAGGCTTCACAGCAGTCGGAGAATATGCTTTCGGACGCTTCACAAAAAGCGGAGAAAATCCTTGACGAAGCAAAAAGAACGGCAGACGCTAAAGTTCACGAGGCTAACAAGCAGGCTGACGAGATTATCGGCAGCGTAAACCGCAAGGTAACGCAGGAAAAGCTTGTTCTTGAAATGCTTAAAAAAGAGGTAGCTGCTTTCCGTACCAAGATGATGGATATGTATAAGGAGCATTTGACCTTGCTTGACAGACTTCCTACATATTCCGAGGAACCTAAGGCGGAAGAGCCGCAGGACGTTGAGCCCGAGGCGGCACAGGAGGTTGCCGAAACACCTGTCGAGGAAGCTGTTGAGGTTGAAGAGGTAACAGAAGCTGTTGAGCCTGTTGAGGACACAGTCGAAGAAGAAGCGGAAGAAGCTGTCGAGGAGACGGCAGAGGAGACTGTCGAAGAGCCCGCTGAGGATGATACCTTCGAGCTTACCGATATTGAAAATATCCTTGATGATGAGGACGAGCCGGAAAATGAGACCGAGTTCACTCATGACGAGACTGTATTTGAGGATGAGCCCGAGGATGAATTTGAGGATATTTCCTCTGACGCTTCCGAGGATAACGGCGGATTTTCGCTCAATATAGACGAGCTTGATTTTGACGATGATGACGACAGTGAAATAACTGCAGATGCAGACGATTATGAGGCTGTTGACGAGGTTGAGGATGAAACGGGCGACGAGGACGATGACGGCGCAATTTCATTCAAAAAATTCTTTAAGAAGAAATAATTCAGAGGTGGCACGATGCTTCAGGCAATCACAATAATTATTATAGCATTTTTAATAGCTATCGATCAGCTTATAAAATTTGCGGTCTTGAAGCATCTTGAGCCAATCGGTTCAATTACGGTAATTGATAAAGTATTAAGTCTGACATATGTAGAAAACACGGGGGCGGCATTCGGCTCCTTCAGTGGATATACAAGGGTATTGAGCGTTTTTACGGCGCTTGTGCTGATTGTCGGACTTATTTATTTATTATCGGGCAGAATTCACTCAAAGGTTGTCTATTGGGGACTGACCCTTATAATTTCGGGCGGCGGCGCAAACCTTATCGACAGGATCGGCAGGGAATTTGTTATCGACTATATCGATCCGCTGTTTATTAAATTTGCAGTATTCAATTTTGCGGATATACTTGTTACGGTCGGTGCGTTTATTGTCATAATCTACCTGCTGTACGATATTATCAAGGACTCAAAAACCGATAAGGCAAAGAAATAATATGAACAGTATCAGTATAATTGCCGATGTTGAAAGCGACGGCGAGAGAATAGATAAATATTTGTCCTTTATATTTCCCTCAACCTCACGAAGCTATATTCAAAGGGCGATTGAGTCGGGGAATGTAAGCGTAAACGGAAAACCCGTTTCCAAAAATTATAAGCTGAAAACAGAGGATAGGGTGGAATATCTTCCGCTTGAGCCCGTAGCATTGACGGTTGAGCCGCAGAATATTCCGCTTGATATAGTTTTTGAGGACGACGACCTGCTTGTTGTCAATAAGCCTAAGGGTATGGTCGTTCATCCTGCACCCGGCAACTATGAAAACACGCTTGTAAACGCTCTGATGTATCATTGCAAGGACAGTCTTTCGGGCATTAACGGCGTTTTGCGACCGGGCATTGTCCACAGAATTGACAAAAACACCTCGGGACTTTTAATTGTCGCAAAGAACGATTTTGCACATAAGGGTCTTGCCGAGCAGATAAAAGAACACAGCTTCACAAGGGAATACCGTGCCGTTTGCATAGGTCATCTGAAGCAGGACGAGGGCACGGTTGTAGCGCCTATCGGCAGAAGCACAAACGACAGAAAGAAAATGACCGTAACTGACAAGAATTCGAAAAATGCGGTTACTCATTATAAGGTTTTGGAGCAGCTCAACGGCTATGATTATTTGAGGTTAAGGCTTGAAACGGGCAGAACTCACCAAATCAGGGTTCATATGGCATATCTCGGGCATCCGCTCGCAGGCGATGATGTTTACGGCAAGCCGAGGAACGCCGCCGAGCAAAGGCTTTGCGGTCAATGCCTGCACGCAGGACTTATCGGCTTTGTTCATCCGAGAAGCGGCGAATATGTTGAGTTTTCTTCAGAGCTTCCCGAGTATTTTACTCGGTTTATGAAAGGGTTGTAAAATTTGGCAGAGAAACAGATAAAAACAGATTTTTCCGATTGGCTTGTGGTGTCCGATATTGACGGCACGCTCAACAATAAATTGAGACGCTTGCCAAAACGCAATTATGACGCCATAAACGAGTTCGTGGTTGAGAAAAAGGGCAGATTTACTCTTGCCTCGGGCAGAAATGTCAGCTCAATTCGCAAGCCCTATGAGTCGCTTCCGATGATTGCCGGTACACCTGCCGTCATACTTAACGGCGCAGGCATATATGATGTTATGAACGACAAAATTCTTGACTTTACGCCGATAAATCCTATGGGATATGAGCTTTTTAAGTCAGTTATGAAAAAATTTCCCATGTTGGAGGCTTATATTCTCACAAGCAGAGAGGGATATGCCGTAAATTCGCATATTTTTGCCGAAGCTATGCTTATATCGGATGATTTGCCTCATAAACGCTTCAAAAAGGCAGACGAGGTTCCGCCCGACGATTGGGGAAAGGTAATTTTCCTCGGTATGCCGACGCTTATAAGCTCGGTCAAAAAGTACCTTTACGGCGCAACGGATACAAGCGTAAACCTTATGTCGTCGTCAATAGCCTCATTTGAAATGGTGGAGCAGGGCGTGCATAAGGGTACGGCGATTATGAAAATCGCAGATATGTTCGGAATAAAAAAGGAGCATACCGCCGCAATCGGAGACTATTTCAACGATTTCGATATGCTCAAAACGGTCGGCTTGCCTGCTTGCTGCGGTCAGGCACCGAAGGAAATGCACGAAATAGCAAAATTCGAGGCTTGCCATTGCAACAAGGGAGCCGTCGGAGATTTGCTCAATTATATAATGTACACATATAAGGAGAACTGATTATGGACGCTATGAAAAAGAAAGAGTTGCAGATTTTTGCTGCAAAGGCACGCATAGGCGTTATTGAGGGCGTTTACAATGCTAAGGCGGGACATCCCGGCGGTTCGCTTTCAATTTGTGATTTGCTCGCTTATCTCTACAACGGAGAAATGAGCATTGACGCCTCAAATCCGCATATGGAGGACAGAGACAGATTTGTTCTTTCAAAGGGACACGCTGCACCTGCTCTTTATGCAACGCTCGCACTCAAGGGATTTTTCCCCGTTGAAGATTTGAAAACTCTCAGAAAGTCAGACTCTTATCTTCAGGGACACCCCAATATGAACAAAATCCCCGGCGTTGATATGAGCACAGGCTCTCTCGGTCAGGGGATTTCAGCCGCTGTCGGTATGGCGCTCGGCGCAAAGCTCGACAAGAAGGACTTCCGTGTTTATACAGTCCTCGGCGACGGCGAAATAGAAGAGGGCGAGGTCTGGGAGGCTGCAATGTTTGCCGCTAACCGTGGTCTTGACAATCTTGTTGCGGTTGTTGACTACAACGGACTTCAAATCGACGGCACAGTTGAAGAGGTAAACTCTCCTTATCCGATTGCCGACAAATTCAAGGCTTTCAAGTGGAATGTCGTTGAGATTGACGGACACGATTTTGACGCTATCGAGTCTGCACTTGAAAACGCAAGGGCAACAAAGGCCGTGCCGACCTGTATTGTTATGAAAACAATTAAGGGCAAGGGCGTTTCGTATATGGAAAACGCAGTAGGCTGGCACGGAAAAGCTCCGAACACCGAAGAATACGAACAGGCGATGACTGAGCTTAAAGCGGCTCTCGCAGAATTGGAGGCTTAATTATGGCAGATGTAATTAAATGTGCAACCCGTGACGCTTACGGTAAAACACTTGTTGAATTGGGCGATAAAAACGACAAAATCATTGTTCTTGACGCTGATCTCGCAGCAGCAACAAAAACAGGTATGTTCAAAAGCGCTCATCCTGATAAATTCTTTGATGTAGGTATCGCAGAGGCTAACCTTATGGGCGTTGCGGCAGGACTTGCGGCAACAGGTCATACCGTTTTTGCTTCTTCCTTCGCTATGTTTGCGGCAGGCAGAGCATTTGAGCAGATAAGAAACTCAATCGGCTATCCGCACCTGAACGTTAAAATCGGTGCAACTCACGCAGGTATTTCTGTCGGCGAGGACGGCGCAAGCCACCAGTGCTGTGAGGATATTGCTCTTATGAGAACAATTCCCGGTATGGTTATTTTGAATCCTGCCGACGATATCGAAGCAAGAGCTTGCGTTTTGGCTGCTGTTGAGCACGACGGACCCGTTTATATGCGTTTCGGTCGTCTTGCAGTGCCGAGAGTATTCGACGAAAGCTACAAATTCGAAATCGGTAAGGGCAATGTACTTGTTGAGGGTACAGACGCTACAATTATCGCTTCGGGTCTTATGGTAAACGAGGCTTTGATGGCTGCTGAAAGCCTCAAGGCAGAGGGCATTTCCGCAAGAGTTGTCAATATGGCTACAATTAAGCCTATCGACAGAGATATAATCATTGACTCCGCAAAGAAAACGGGCGTTATCGTTACTGCCGAGGAGCATAACATTATCGGCGGTCTCGGTTCTGCGGTTACGGAGGTTGTCTGCGAAACCGTACCCGTTCCCGTTGTTCGTGTCGGCGTAAATGACGTATTCGGCAAATCAGGTCCTGCGGTTGAGCTTTTGCACATCTACGGTCTTGATGCTAAAAATATCGCTGAAAACGTTAAAAAGGCAATCGCACTTAAATAATCAAAACAAAAGCAATACGGCATACTCTTTTCGGAGTGTGCCGTATTTTTTAGTGCTATTTTCTGTTACATTTTTTGTCAAAGCTCGGGTTGAACGCATAGAAATTCTTTTCGTTGAGCTTATCCGTCGCAAGTCGTAAGCCCTCGCCGAAGCGTTGATAGTGTACGACTTCTCTTTCACGCAGGAACTTTATCGGCTCTCGCACGTCGGGGTCGTCAACAAGTCGCAAAATATTGTCATAGGTCGTTCTCGCCTTTTGTTCCGCCGCCAAATCCTCGTGTAAATCCGTTATCGTGTCGCCCTTTGACTGAAAGGTCGTTACCGTATACGGCGCACCGCTTGCCGCCACGGGATAAATGCCTGTTGTGTGGTCAACAAAGTATTTGTCAAATCCGCTTTTCTTAATCTCGTCTATCGAAAGATTTCTCGTAAGCTGATAAACTATCGCACCTATCATTTCAAGGTGTCCCAATTCCTCCGTTCCGATGTCGGTAAGCAAGCCTTTAAGCTCCGCATACGGCATTGAAAATCTCTGCGAAAGATACCTAAGCGACGCACCTAATTCGCCGTCGGGACCGCCGTATTGGCTGATTATAATCTGCGCATACTTAGGGTTGGGGTTCTTTATATTGACAGGGTACTGCAATTTTTTCTCATATTGAAACATCAGCAATCACACTCCTTAGTTACATCCCACGGCCACGGGTTTTTAAGCCATTCTTTACCGTCGGCAGGGCAGGTTATCGGACCGTACAACGCTTCAAATTCCTTGAGCATTGCCTTGTAAGCTGCCATATATTCGTTATATTTCTTCTGTGCCTCAACATCGCCGGGGTGGGTGTCGAGATATATATGAAGCTCTAATGCCGCAAATTGCACCGAAGAAAGCTTGTATAATGCCGCTGTTCTGTTGCTCATATGCATTTACCTCCTAAAAACGGCTTGTTGAGGTCAGGAAAAACCGTTCCGTATTTCAATGCCGTTTCGGGTTTGTACATTGTCGTATCCGTTTGAAACGGTACATAAGCCATTGTTGTAGCTACCTTGTCCGGTAATACCGAGGTGCCGTAATACGAGCTTATGCTGCCGATATTCAATTCACAGCAGGACTGCTCGGGTATCGTGCATTTTTCTCTAATATCCAATGTAAACTCTCCTTGTAATTTTTTTGCTCCCCGTTTCATTATATGAACCAAAACGGGGAATGTTAAAAACGGCGGCTTGCGTAAGGAGAAAACACTCTCAAAGCGGTTGCTTTGATGGTATAGCTTATGCTATGTTGTTTTCTCATGTAATTTAGCAAAGAAAAAATCCCCCGATTAAACGGGGGAAATAAAAAGACTTAGTAAAATTAAAGAAGACGAGCTAAAAACAGGGAACAGATAAATACAAATAAAGGCAACCTTTTCGCCTTTGGAAATAATAAAGCAATATGTTAAATATGGTTTTTCAAATCGTTCTATTATTTTCTTTTTAATCTCTGCTACAGGAGTTTCATAATCTTGATAATTGTTCTGCAATTCGGTAACCGCTTAAATCTGTATTTTCTATAGCTGTTTAATATCATCAGCATTGATCGATAATAATTCTATCATAATCTATCTTTTGCTATAGCTTTAATAAATGTCTTTTGCAATTCCTTGGGCTTATAGAAAAACTGCTTTTCTGATTTGGATAACAAGCAACTATTTCTTTTAATATTCAGCAATTCCATTGTGCAAACGAAGTCAGCTACCTGTAAGAGCTTGTACTTTTGTGGCTCGGCCGTTCTGAAGTCCACATTTGAAAAACAAGTTGACATAATTGCATTAAGGATGGAGCTTAGCTCCGTTTGTCCGTTATCGTAATACACGATAATCTTGCTATATTGCGAGAATAACTCATAATTATTATCAAACATCGCTTTAATTTCTTTTGCCAGTTTGCCGGACAATTCCACCTTGCCTAAGGCTTCTTTTCTGTCAATAATAACGGTATGATGCTTAATCTTGCAATGCGTATAGAAGTTCAACATTTTATACACAAGCTGCCTACGCTCATCAAGCGAGGAATACTTGAAAACATCCTCACGTCTGATGATCGGTCCGATATGGATATAATCAATATCAAAGCCTGATTTGAACAGGCTCTCATCAAGCTTTGAAACATTTTCATTTATTTCATTGTCTTGGTCGTGAAAAACGAAGGTTACCAAGTAATTTGCAGGCAAATATGTCGGCTTGCCGAAATCCCCAGATTCATCAATAAATACGCTTAATTCTTCCATATTTTCTCCGTAAATGATAAATGGCGGGGAATTCTCCCCGCCTACGGTGGCCCAAAGAGTATAAACCCAAGCCAAAGTTATCCATTTTACAACAGATACTGTATTAGTATCTCCTTGCAATATTATTATATACGCCTATTACAAATTTGTCAATGATTTTCATAGGATATAATAATTGTATTTTTCATAATATAATCCAATTGATTATGACGTTCATACCTACAGTCAAACATTGGCTGATAAAAACTGTTGACATCCACCTTCATTATAGATCATTATAGAGTGGGCGGCTTTCGTGCGCTATTTGTTGACAATCGGCGAAAAAAAGCGTATATTTATCTCACTGCAAAATTTAGTGTGTTTACGGAGTGTATTATGAATAGATTAAAAAAGTTCACAAGCTTAATTGTAATGCTTTTGAAATTTACTCTGTTTTTTTTATTGTTTGCAATATTCTTTTTGCTTTTCGGTATAAATAATGCGTGGCTTTTGCACGTTTCGAGAACTGCCGCCGTTACAATGTTCACCTTCGTTGTATTGGGACTTGCGTCAATGTCGATTTTCGGCGGATACAGTATAGGCATCAATAAGAGTAAGCCGATAATCAGCTCGCTTTCGCTTGCTACGTTCTTTACCGATGTTATCACTTATGTTCAGCTGTGCATAATGAACACGAACTCGGCTAACAACCAAACCTTTAAGTTTGAGGATTTGGATATACTTTTGATTGTCTACGTGCTTCAGCTTATAATGATAATCGCATTGACATATTTTGGAAATCATATTTATTTTACAATAAATTCTCCCGAAAAATGCTGCGTTATCACAACCTCAAAATATGCGCTAAACAGCGTTGTACCCAAGATTTTGAAATATAAAAAGCAGTATAATATTACCGATATGATACTTTTCACGTCGCCCGATTTGTTCGACATTATCAATCGCTGCGACACCGTGTTCGTGTATGACGTTCCCGTTTCGTCAAGGACAATGATAATTGAATACTGCTATGCCAACAACAAGAACATCTATTATAATTTTGAAATGTGCGACATTGTTGCCTTGAGGGGCAGAACGGCAATTTTGGACGATAAGCCGCTTTACGCTTCACAGGTCAAGGGGCTTACCATTGAGCAGAAATTTTTTAAGCGCCTGCTTGACGTTTTCGGCTCACTCTGCGGTCTTATAATTCTTTCGCCGCTTTTTGCAATAAGTGCGCTTTGTATTAAGCTTGAGGACGGCGGAAAGGTGCTCTTTAAGCAAAAGAGAGCTACACTCGACGGTAAGATTTTCTATGTGTATAAATTCAGAACAATGAAAGAAAAGGACTCCGTCAACCGTTCCGTTACAAGTGATGATGACCGTATTACAAGGGTCGGAAGATTTTTGCGTAAATTCAGAATTGACGAGCTGCCGCAGCTTATCAATATTCTCAAAGGCGAAATGAGCATTGTCGGACCTCGTCCCGAAATGGTTGAAAACGTTGACGAATATACCGATATGCTCTCCGAATTCAGCTATCGCTTGAGGGTTAAGGCAGGACTTACGGGTCACGCACAAATCGCAGGTAAATACAACACCTCGCCAAAGGATAAGCTTGTGCTTGACCTTATGTATATCGAAAAATACAGTCTTTGGCTTGATATAAAGCTTATATTCCAAACGCTGACCGTCTTTTTCAAGGCAGGCGACAGCACAGAGGCATTCTGTAAGGGCGAAGAATTTGAATTTTTCACTCAAGAGGTCGAAACGGAAGAAAACAAAGAACAAGAGAAGTAAAAAAAGTCGGTTCAACGAACCGACTTTTTTATTTGTGTAATTATTATTTTTTAAGTCTTGCTTCAAGTCTGTACAACGGCAAGCCCTGTTCGGCAAACCTCTGCTCGTATTCGGTTACGATATTGCCCTTGAAATCGCTGTTGTGCAAATCCCTGATAACGCTTGTTACCTCAAAGCCGTTGTTATTGAAGCTCTCGATTGAATATTCGAAGAAATCAAGACTGTCAGTCTTTTGAACTATTAAAGCGTCGGGAGTTAAAATTTTCTTGTAAATGCTCAAAAACTCGGGACTTGTAAGCCTGTGCTTTTCATGCCTCGCCTTCGGAAACGGAGTGCTGAAATTCAAGAATATTTCCGAAACGCTGTGCTCCTTAATAAACACAGGGAGGTATTCCGCCCTCATTTCAAGAAAACGCAGATTGTCAAGATTTTCTTCCTTTGCCTTTTCGCAGGCAATTACCAAAACACCCGGCACGCACTCAATTCCGACAATGTTTTTATCGGGATTTCTCTTGGCATATTGGGTTGCAAATTGACCTTTGCCGCAGCCTATTTCAAGCACAAGCGGTGCGTCGTTTTTGAAATACTCCGAAAAATCAATGTATTCGTGAACGTTGTCGATATTTCTCAAATCGAAATCGGGTATTGAATAGGGGATACGAAGGTCGCTGCAATTATCACGCCTTGTATCAAGATTTTTTAATTTTCTGAATCTCATTTTATCACCGCATAGAATAATATCATATTTTTTTTGATTGTGCAACGTAAATTATCGGCGTTGAATTTTATTGAAATTACCATCTTGAACAAAGAACGTGTTTATGATATTATTTTAATATAAATTTTGCTTTGAGGTGTGAAATATGGCGAGAAGAGATAAAATAAATTATTACCTTGACCTTGCGGAGGCTGTTGCTCACAGAAGTACCTGCCTGCGCCGTCATTACGGAGCTGTTATAGTTTCAAACGATCAGGTTATATCGACAGGCTATTCGGGTGCGCCGAGAGGCAGAAAGAATTGCTGTGATTTGAACAGATGTATTCGTGATGAGCTTAAAATTCCGAGAGGGGAAAGGTACGAGCTTTGCAGAAGCGTACACGCAGAGGCTAATGCGATCATCAGTGCTTCAAGGAATGAGATGCTCGGCGGCACGCTTTATCTTGTCGGCCTTGAAAGTAATGATGTTGACTACGTCGAGAACGCAAACAGCTGTTCAATGTGCAAGAGAATGATTATAAATTCGGGCATTGAGCATATTGTTATCAGAGATACAAAGGACGATTATAGAATAGTCCACGTTAAAAAGTGGATTGACGACGACGATTCGCTTTCAGGCGTGTTCGGATATTAAGATATTAAATTAGCTATTCATCCCACTCAGTAGGGCAGGGTTTGTTCTCTGTCCGAACAAACCAACTAAAACAAAACAATTATCGGCTGTTATCAATTTGAAAAGCAGATGAAACTTAAGGCTCCCTCTGACGAGGGAGCTGTCGTTTTTCGCAGAAAAATGACTGAGGGAGAGAAAGCAATAGCAATCAAACTTTAATGATTTTATCGAATTTGAAAATCCCTGCGATTTATGCGTGAATTTTAACATCATTTCGACCGTAAAACGTTGTTTTTTTCCCTTAATATACACGTTACTCAACGTGCAATGGGTATTTTCAATAAATTATCGCACATACGTTTGTTGAATATGCCTAATTATATTTGCTACCTTGAAAAAAATTTTTGTATATGGTATAATTTTCTTAAAATTTTGCGTAAAAAACGCACAAAAGGATGGGTAAGATGAGCAAAAATTCTCAATCTCCCGAGGGAACTATCAAGCATAACACCTATACCGGTAAGGAATTGACCGGTTACTTGGTAGGTCTTGCGGGACAAAACATTATTTACAACATTATTTCCGGCGGACTTCAGTACTACTGGCAGTCAATTATTTTCTTGCCGGCAATGGCTATTTCGACAATATTCTTTATTGCCCGTATATGGGACGCAATCAATGACCCGATGATGGGCTCGATTGTTGACCATACAAGAACCAAATGGGGTAAATGTAAGCCGTACCTTATGTTTGTTCCGGTTCCGATCGGTATTATTACAATCCTTACATTCTGTAACGGAACATATACCGACTACACCTCAACCACGGCGCACGTTTTGATTGTCGCTTGGGCAGCAATTTCCTATATCCTCTGGGGTATGAGCTACACAGTCGGCGATATTCCGATTTGGGGCGTAACCTCTCTTATGACTGACGACGAAAACGACAGAGCGAAGGCTCTTTCTCTTGCACGTATCGTAGCAAATGTCGGCGCTATCGGTATGCTTATTACCTTTGCAGGTAAGGCTCTTTCGCCGATGTTCCAGAAGCAGGGTCTTGACATTCTTCATGCTGATAAGAAATCCTATCTTATAATCGCTGTTATCCTTACCGTGCTTGCGACTGTTCTCTTCCAGTTTGCGGGACTTTCCGTTAAAGAGAAGGTTAAGCAGTCCGACGAAACACATACAATGAAGGAAAACTTCAAGACTATGTTCTCCAATGACCCGTTCAGAAGACTTCTTATTTCGGGTATTTTGAGAAGCCCCATTCAGCTTCTTTCAATCGTTGGCTTGACGCTTGTTATGTACTATTTCTTCGACAACAACCTTGCTAACCTTATGGTTGACGGCAAGCTTCAAATCGAAAAAATCATTCAGCTTCTTGTTATGGGCTTGGGACTTCTCGGCGGTATGATTATCGGTACAGCTGCTACTCCCAAGATGGCAAACAAGTTCGGCAAAAAGCAGCTTTACAATTTCTACTCAATCGCAGGCGCAGTTCCGTTTGCTTTGATTTTCGGCGTTTACAAGCTTGCTGACGGCAACCTTATGAAGAGCATGGGCTACGTTGTCCTTATGGCTGTTATGATGTTCGCTGCATCTTGGGCTATGGGCTCAATCAACATTCTTCAGTCAATTATGATTGCTGACTGCGTTGACTATGAGGAGCACACAAACGGTATCCGTACCGACGGTGTATTCTTCTCGGGTCAGTCGTTCATCACAAAGCTTTCAATGGGCGTTTCCTCGCTTATTTCGGGCTTCATTTATTCGGCTGTTAAATACAGTGCGGAAAACATTGCACAGCTCAATATTGATTTGGCTGACGGTAAATACCGTTTCTACGAAGCAGCTGACGGTAAATACGCTATGGCGATGTTCCTTCTTATTTCTATTCCGCCTGCAATCGGTATGCTTCTTTCAGCGATTCCCACAATTAAGTATCCGCTTACAGACGATGAGCACACAAGAATTCTTAACGAGCTTATCGTAAGAAGAGAGAACAAAGATAAATAATCAAACAAATTCAACCCCGTTGTTGGCTGAGTGTTCATAAGGAAGTATTGGTTTCTCGCATAAAAATCCCTTATGCTTTTGCCAAAAAGCCTCGCAAGGCGACAGCCTTGCTTCATTTCTCGGCTTCGGCATAAAAGAATTTTTATAGCTACGAAACTGCAACGCACTTCAAAATAATATATTTTTGATACAAGAAAAGGCAACCCCCACAGATAATGCTAACGCATATCTGCGGGGGTTAACGAATTATTGCGTAAAAAGATGTTGTTTTGAAGCAAAACTGCCTTATGAATACTCAGCCTTTGCAACGGGGTTGATATTTTATATTGGATATATAATATAAATGTAAGTATAAAAAATGACAAAATAAAAGAGTTCGAACACAAGGTGTACGAACTCAGTTGGTGCCGGTGGCCGGGGTCGAACCGGCACGGTATCGCTACCACTGGATTTTGAGTCCAGCACGTCTGCCAATTCCATCACACCGGCAAGTGCATTGCATTTTGGCAACAAAAGTATTATACACAAAATTTGAAATTTGTCAACCTCTCAAGGCACATTCCGTCACAAATTTTTATATTATTTTAAGCAATGCAGTTCATTTTCACATTTTCCCGTCTTTTCAAAGGATAAAATGTTTTCGATTGTTGTTTTTGCAATGTTGTTAAGCGCCTCCGTCGTGAGATATGCTTGGTGTGAGGTTACAAGCACATTCGGCATTGTGATAAGCCGTGCGAGTGTGTCGTCCTCAACGATATGACCCGAATAATCCTCGAAAAATATATCCGACTCCTCCTCATATACATCAAGGCAAGCGCCGCCGATTTTTCTTTCCTTGATTGCTTTCAAAAGAGCCTTAGACTCTATAAGCGGTCCACGTGAGGTATTGATGATAATCGCCGTTCTTTTCAGCTTTCCAATGCTGTTCTTATCGAGCATATGATAGGTTTCCTCTGTCAGCGGACAATGGAACGAAATTATATCGCTTTTTTCGTACAGCTCGTCAATGCTTACATAGTCAATATCGGAGCCTTCAATCGGATATTTATCGTATGCGATAACGTTCATTGAAAAGCCCTTGCATATATCGATAAAAGCCCTGCCGATTTTGCCTGTGCCGATTACACCGGCAGTTTTTCCGTGTAAATCAAAGCCAACAAGTCCGTTGAGCGAAAAGTTGAAATCCTTAGTTCTGAGATATGCCTTGTGAGTTCTTCGCACCGAGGTTAAAAGCATAGCCATAGCGTGTTCCGCAACGGCGTAAGGGGAGTATGACGGAACATTAAAAACCGCAATTTTCCCCTCCGTGTATTTCAAATCCACATTGTTATATCCCGAGCAGCGCAGAGCAATAAATCGCACCTTGTATTCGCACAGCCTTTCAATTACGCTTTTGTCGATTGTGTCATTCACAAACACGCATATCCCGTCAAATCCGCACGCAAGCGGAGCCGTGTCGTAATTAAGCTTAGAGTCAAAGAACTTTATATTGATATTTTTATCCTTTGAAAACCGTTCAAACGGCGGCTTATCGTAGCTCTTTGTGTCAAAAAATGCTAAATTCATATAATCACCCGTCTTATTTTTTGTGCTTACAAACAATTTATTCAAAATTTACAAATTCGAAATATTTTTTTGTTGATTGAAATTTTCTGACGTGTTAAAATTATATGAATATGTAAAATCGGATGGAGGTTTGTTTGCATGGTGAAAAAAACTGTAAATAAGGTGCAAAGCGTATTTTTGAGTGCTTTGCTGATAATCCTGACGCTCGTACCCGGAATGAGCGTGTTTGCCATCGGCGAGTCGATTACGATAACCGACGAAAGCGGCAATGAAATAGCCTCAAGAATTGAGGTGCAGGAGTATCATACCGTTCAGCTCGGCTATAAGCTTTCGGATAATATTCCCGAGGGCTCAACGGTTGTGTGGGAGAGTAATCTTCCGTTGCTTGCTGACGTTGACGAAACGGGCAAGGTAACAGGATATGACTACTCAAAGGCAGCTATAATTCAGCTGTGGCTTGATGAGCAGGTTCGTCCGTTACCGTTAATAGGCGAGTCCCTTGCAAAGTCCATTGAAAAGGCAATTAAGGACAGCGGAATGGACCCCGAAACTATGAATACAGACGTCCTTGTCGGCATTGTAAGAGCTCTTGCAGGCGATAAAATCGCAGACAGCCTTAAAAACTATCTTGACAATATGAACGTTGAGGTAACCGCAACCGTTTACAACGCAGAGGGCAAGAAGCTTTGCATGGATAAGATCGAAGTTCTTGTAACTCAAAACTTGTTAGGTTCAGTTGCTCCGACAGGTGTACATATCACAAACAGAAAAAAAGTACCGTTAAAAGTGGCTGTCGGCGCAACCGTTCAGCTCTACGGTGCAGTCAGCCCCGTAAGACTTAAGCAGGGCGTTAAATGGAGCATTGATAACGGCTTATCCATAGGTGCTTCTAAGGTTGCAACCGTTTCCGACACGGGACTTGTTACGTTTATCGGAACAGGTAAGGCAACTGTTAAAGTGCAGCCATCAAGCGCACTTTATGCCGCTTTCAGCGACAAAATCACATTCGAGGTTGTTGACCCCGCAGATCTCCCCGTCAAGAGCTTCGAAATCGCAGGAACAACAAGCGTTTCCGAGGGCGATACAACGCAGCTTGTCGTTGCAAACGTTGACCCTGCCGGAGCGTACACGGGCGACGTGGTTTGGTCAAGTGCAGACCCGACTATCGCTGTTGTTGACAGCAACGGTCTTGTTATGGGACTTGACGGCGGAACTATAAGCAAGAGCGTTGACATTACCGCTACTATCGGCGAAGCTTCAACTACCGTCAGCGTAACCGTTAAGCGTGCAGGCGTTACAGGCACTCTTTCGGGAATTGAAATCTCCGGAGATACCGTAATCCCCAACGATAAGCCGGCGCAGTATACCTCAACCGTTTTCCCGTCAAGGCTTAACAACAATAAATCGGTTGTCAGAGAGTGGGGACTTTTGGATGCCGCTACAAATAAAACTGTTTGGGCGACAGCAAGTGCTCCTGCCGAAATTTCAACCGCAACCCTTGATAATAACGGACTTTTAACTCCTAAATCAAGCGGTGTTATAACCGTTGTCGCAAAGGCAACCTTCAACGGTGCGTCCGTTGAGACCTCCATAAACGTCCTTTCCGGTAAGGCTGTAACCGATTTTCAGATAACAGGTAAATCAAGCGTAACTGAAAATTCAACAATTCAGCTCAGTATCGCAAACGTTTTGCCAGAGGATCATGACGAAGCATTGCTTTCAACGGTAGAATGGTCATCAGCTGACCCGTCTGTCGCTTCGGTTGATGAAAACGGCGTTGTTAAGGGTCTTGACGCAGGCGGATACGGACCTGCAAATTCCGCAAAAACAACAATTTACGCAACTATCAGCGGTGTAACAAGGTCATTTGAGATTACCGTTAAGGGTGCGCTTATAAACTATGTAACATCCGCAAGAATTGAGGGAAATGACTATGTAATTAAGGATTTTCCCGTTAAGTATGAGGGCCATTTCTCACCGAAAAGACTTGATATTACTAAGGTGCTTTGGGGCTTGCCCACAGATGAGGGTGCTGCTCCGTGGAGTGCTTCAAACACTCTTAACAACTCGGGCAATATGGAAAATGCCGTTGCGAGTGTAAGCAGTGACGGTCTTGTTACAGGTAAGACGGCAGGCGAGACAACGCTTCATCTTTTCGGAAGAAGAAACTTTACCTCGCACAATGAAGCGACAAAGAAAATTACAGTTGTTGAGGTTGAGCCTAAGAGCATTACCGTAACCGCACCCACAAAGACAGAATATATTGAGGGCGAGTCGGAGCTTGACCTTACAAACCTTAAAGTAGAGCTAACTTATGACAGAGCAGACCTTGAAAAGTACTACGGTGAGGATTTGGCTACTGTTTCCGATGACCAACTTCGTGTTGAGGTTTCCGATTATACCGTAAGTGAGATAAATCAAAAAATTCTCGACGACGAGCAGTACATAGTCGTATCCGTAGTCAGAGCAGGTAAGACTTACAGGGGCGTATTTTCAATCACGCTCAAATCAAAGGAGCTTACCGATATTGAAATTACAAATCCGCAGTATAAATATATTGAGGGCGTAACCGAGCTTGACCTTTCGGGCTTGACGGTTAAGGCAAATTATGCTAATGCAGAGTCTGAATTTGTAACGGATTATACGGTTGATACCTCCGCATTTAATCCCAAGCTTTTCAATGAGGAGCAGCAGATTACCGTTACATATACCCACGCAGGCAGAAGCGCTTCAAAAACCTTCCCCGTTATTGTTTACGGCATACCTGTTTTGAGCGTCGATAACGGCGGATATGACGGAAATTGGACTGCGGACAGAGTTGTTTTCAATTTTGACTCAACAAACAAGCTTAACGGAGTAAAATACTATTTCAAGAGGGAGAACGCAACCGACTGGACGGTTCTTTACTCGAATTACTATGTTGTAAACACTAACGGCGACGACGTTTACTACTTCAAGGCTGTAAACAGCGAGGGCGTAGAAAGCGAAATTTCGCAGGGTTACAGAGTTAAATTTGATGATGTAAAGCCTAAATTTACCCTTGAACAGTCTGTAACGGCGTTGACAAATCAGTCATATACAGTAAATATTAAAAATATTACGGTGGGCGAATCCGGCATTAAATCTATTACGCTCAACGGCGAGGATATAACGGGACAGACTGAATTTACGGTGCCCGAAAACGGAGCATATACCGTTGTGATAACGGCGAATAACGGTCTTTCAAATACGCAGACGCTTAATGTTAATAACATTGATAAATCCGCACCCGTTGTCAACGCAATCACTCTTGAGCATAAGGAAAAGGGCGGAATTGCAAGACTTCTCAACACCTTGACCTTCGGCAAATTCTTTAATGAGCAGGTCGAGATTACAATTTCGAGCGAGGATATAGGCGTTGCCGGAATTGACAGGGTAGAGTACAGACTTCTCGACGAAAACGGCGAGCCGATAAGCGATAAATGGAGTGTATATTCCGAAAGCGGCAAGCCTGTTGTTGACCCGAATTTCAAGGGCTATGTTCAGGCAAGAGCATTTGATAAGGCGGGCAACGTTTCTGACTATTACCGTTCGGACGGCTTCGTTATTGACGCTGATATTCCGACATACGTTACTGTTTCGGCTTCCTTTAACGGCGAAGCTTATACCGACGGCAAATGGGTATCGGACAGCGTTGAAATTACGCTTAATTCCTCTGCTTATTCGGGAATTTACGAATACCTTTACAGAGTTGACGGCGGAAAATGGGTATCCTCAAAGGACGGAAAGCTTACAGCTTCGGAGCAGGGAATACACACCTACGAATTCAAGGCTGTTTCAAATTCCGACCTTGAAAGCAAGATTACGACATTTACCGTAAAAATCGACAGACAGGTGCCGATAATCCGTGTTGATTTCAAGGGTACTTTCGGAAGATGGACGAGCGACGAGGTTATATTTGACCTCTCAACGCTTTATGAGTCTATTTCGGGAATTACTTATTATTACACCGACGGAAGCGGCGAATGGACGGAAATTACCACGGGCGAGGTTATATCGCTTCGTGAAAATACAAATGCAAATTACTCCTTTATGGCGGTAAACGGTGCAGGAACTCAAAGTCCTCCGTCAGACGCATATTATGTAATGATTGATACCGTAACGCCTGAAATTGAGCTTGTTAAGGGCGAAACGACCTCTCCGAATTCTCCGATTACAGTAAGCGTAAACGCTAATACGGGTGCTTCGGGAATTAAGAAAATAACCGTAAACGGCACTGATATTACGAACGAAAAGGCGTTTACCGTAACCGAAAACGGAACATACAGAGTAATGGTTTTCGCTCAAAACGGACTTTTCAGCGAAAAGGAAATTACAATTACCGATTTTGACTCCTCAGCTCCTAAGATTGAGAATGTGAGCGTTAAACAGCAGGACGGAAATTCTGTTGTAAGACCGATAAGCTCAACCGAGTTTGCGGTATTTATGAACAACACCGCAGAAATAACGGTCAATGCCTCGGATGCCGAAACGGGCATTGCGAGCATCAGCTACAGACTTGTAAATTCCGACGGTACAGTCAAGAGCGATTGGACGGCTTATGACGTAAACGCAAAGCCTGTAATCGACACGGCGTTTAAGGGAACGGTTGAAGTAAAGGCTACCGATAACGCAGGAAACGTCAGCGAGATTTATAAATCAAGCACCTTTACCGTTGATACCGTAAAGCCCAAAAAGGTTGTTGCGGCCGCTGTTTCGGGAGAGGAAGCATATAACGGCGGATATACAAATAAGCCTGTTAAAATCAGCCTTTCCTCAAGTGCTTTCTCGGGCATTTACAGCTATGAATACAGAATTGACAACGGCGAGTGGGCAATTCTCAAATCAAATACTGTAACAGCTCTTGAGGGCGTTCACACCTACGAGTTTAAGGCGGTTTCGTATTCGGGACTTGAAAGCGAAACGACCTCACTCACTGTTAAAATCGATACCGCAAAGCCGATACTTTCCGTTGCGGTAAGCGGTAAGCTTAATCCCACAGTTAACAAAAATGTTACCTTTATGCTCGGTGCGACAAATTCCGATTCGGGCGTTACATATTACTACAACGACGGTACGGGCTTTAAGGCACTTGACGGCAATATTCTTACCGTTGAGCTTACAAGCGCAAAAACATACACCTTTAAGGCTGTGAACGGTGCAGGAAATGAAAGCGATATTTCCGACGAGTACGTTATAACCGTAGACAAAACCGATCTTTCAAACACCATTGAAAAAGCTAATTCGCTCGATATGGCAGATGTTGCCGACATTACCTCGGCTGACCTTACAAAAGCCATTGCAAGCGGTAATACGGTGCTTGAAAACAGCGGTGCTACCGTAACGGAGATTTTCGATGCGATATTAGAGCTTGAAAATGCGATGGATAAGCTTGAATACAACAAGCTTCTTGTCAATGATAACGCTTCGCTTCTTGTTGACAGAAACACCAACACCCAATATACCTATATGGTAGGATTAAATCCGACATCAAATACCGTTTCTGAGGTTGAAGCACAGCTTCGCAACAAAAACGTTCAGATTGAGATTACAAGGGACGGTAAAAAGCTTTCCGAGACCGATAAGGTCGGAACGGGATGCGTTATCAAGTGCATATCCGCAATAGATCCGAGCATTGTTTATGAGGTCGCAACGGTTATCCTTTACGGCGACGTAAACGGCGACGGACTTGTTGACGAAACGGATATGAATTTGATTTTCGAGGATGCGTTTGACAACACCGAAAATATCAAATCGGACAGCATTTATTATATTGCCGCAGATGTTTCAAAGGATGGCGTGCTCGACCTGTTTGACTACTTCTATCTTGACGGTATCGCTTCGGGCAACAGAGAATTTGACCAAACTCAAACGCTCTATAAATAAGTAAAAGCAATAAAAAAGCTCTGCGAAAGCAGAGCTTTTTGCTGTATATTATACTTAAATTTACTCTTTAATCATAGCGGAAAATTCATCCTCCGAGATTATCTTAACGCCGAGATCCTGCGCCTTTTGCAGTTTGCTTCCTGCGGCTTCTCCGGCTAAAACGTAATCCGTCTTTTTAGAAACGGAGGACGAGGTCTTTCCGCCGTAGGTTTCAATAATTTCAGAAGCCTGCGTTCTTGTAAACTGACTTAAAGTGCCCGTCAAAACAAAGGTCTTACCCTCAAATCTGTTGTCAATTACCTTCTTTTCGCTTCTCATATTCAAGCCTGCCGCTTTCAAATCGTCTATAAGTTCAATCGCCTGCGGATGCGAGAAGAAATCAACAACCGATTCCGCCATTATTTCGCCGTAGCCGTCAATTGAAAGAATATCGTCCTTGCTTGCGGAAATGATGCCGTCCATATCCTGAAAACGGTCAGCGAGGAGCTTTGCCGCCTTTTGTCCGATATGACGGATACCGAGCGCAAAAATAAGCTTGCCCAAATCGTTTTCCTTTGATTTTTCAACCGCTTTTTTGAGATTGTCGGCGCTTTTCTTTCCGAGACGTTCAAATTCCGCAACCCTGTCAAAATCAAGCTTGTAAATATCAGCGGCTGTTTTGAGCATACCCTCGTTTACAAGCAGTTCAAGGTTGGCGTCGCCGAGTCCCTCAATATCCATTGCGTCCCTTGAACAGAAGTGAATTAACATTCTCAAAAGCTGAGCAGGGCAGTCGGGATTATTACAGCGAATTGCCGCTTCGCCCGCTTCTCTTGTAACCTTCTCGCCACAGGACGGGCAGACGTCGGGCATTTTGTACGGCTCGGAGCTCTCTGCGTGCTTGCTGACCTCCAAAACCTCGGGGATAATATCGCCTGCTTTTCTGATAATTACCGTGTCGCCTATGCGTATGCCCTTTTCCTTGATGAAATCCTCATTGTGAAGCGTTGCACGGCTTACGGTTGAGCCTGCAACCAAAACGGGCTCAAAAACCGCAGTAGGAGTTAAAACGCCCGTTCTGCCGACGTTTATTTCAATATCGATAAGCTTCGTTTGCTTTTCTTCGGGCGGATACTTCCACGCAAGCGCCCACTTGGGACATTTTGCGGTGCTGCCTAATTTCTCTCTTTGGTCGAAACGATTTACCTTTATAACTGCGCCGTCAATATCAAAGGGGAGAGTGCCTCTTATCGAGCCTATTCTGTCAAGCTCCTTTATAACGTCGTCGATATTGTCAAATTCATTGTAAAACGGAATTGTTTTAAATCCGAGACTCTTAATATAATCAAGCGACTGCTTGTGGGTTTGCAGGTCTTTTCCGTCAATCTGCTGAATGTTAAAGACGAAAATATCAAGCCCTCTCTGTGAGGTTATTTTCGGGTCCTTTTGACGTAGGCTTCCTGCGGCGGCATTTCTCGGATTCTTAAACGGCTTTTCCTCGTTTAATTCCTGTTTTTTGACGATTTCAAAGAACTTTTCTTTGGGCATATAAACCTCGCCACGCACCTCGATAAACGGAAGCTTTTCCTTTAACGACAGCGGAATTGAACGAACTGTTTTAAGGTTTGCCGTAATATCCTCGCCCGTAACTCCGTCGCCTCGTGTAGAGCCTCTTGAAATAACGCCGTTTGAGTATTCGAGCGATACCGAAAGTCCGTCGATTTTCGGCTCAACAACATACGTTGCGTCGGGACAGACCTCTTTTACCTTTCTGTCAAAGTCGAGCACCTCGCTCTTATCGAAAGCGTCTTGTAGGCTCTCCATTTTCACAATATGCGTAACGCTCGAGAACATATTTTTATCAGCCGTACCGCCGACTCTGTGTGTAGGGGAATCCGCCGTCAAAAGCTCGGGATATTCCTCCTCAATGGACTTTAGCTCACGCATAAGCATATCGTACTCATAGTCCTCAATATCGTTCTCGTTTTCAACGTAATATCTGTATATGTGATGGTTAAGCTCTTTTCTTAACTGTTCGGCTCTTGCCTTTTTAACTTCGTAATCGTTCATAGTCTGCCTCCGTTCTTTTATATATTATACACCATATTAAGTCATTTTTACAACGGCGAATATCATACAATTTAGCATAAAGCTCGGAGGTGTGATATGAAAAAGATAACAGGCTTAATTTTAACGGTTGTTTTGATGCTTTCCGTGATAAGCGTCAACGCATATGCAAAGGAACTGCCCGATATGAAGGTCGAGATAAACGCGAAATCGGCAGTCTTAATGGAGGCGTCAACAGGCGAAATTTTAATGAGCAAGAACGCTCACGAAAAGGTGTATCCCGCATCTGTTACAAAGATAATGTCCTTGCTTCTTGTAACCGAGGCGATAGATCAGGGGAAAATTGCCCTGACCGATATTGTAACGGCGTCGGCGGAGGCTTCCAAAATGGGCGGCTCGCAAATATGGCTAAAGCAGGGCGAACAGATGACTGTTGACGATTTGCTGAAGGCGACGGCAATCGCAAGTGCCAATGACGCTTGCTTTGCACTCGGGGAATATGTGGCAGGAAGCGACACGGCGTTTGTAAAAATGATGAATGACAGGGCGAAGGAACTCGGAATGAACGATACGGTTTTTGAAAACTGCTCGGGACTTGACGATACGGTAGAAAATCACATAACAAGTGCATACGACGTTGCCGTTATGTCAAGGGAATTGTTAAAGCATGAGAGAATACGAAATTACACTACCGTTTGGATGGACACTTTAAGAGGCGGAGAAACTCAGCTTGTCAATACAAATAAGCTCATAAGATTTTACAAGGGCGCAACGGGACTTAAAACGGGAACGACCTCAAAGGCAGGCTGCTGTGTCAGCGCAACGGCGGAGCGTGACGGCTTGTCGCTCATTGCTGTCGTTATGGGCAGTGAATCGAGCAACGACAGGTTTTCGGGTGCAAGGGCAATGCTTGACTGGGGCTTTGCGAATTATTCACTTGCGGAGCTTTCGGTTGACCCTGCCTTGATAACCGACGTCAATGTAATCGGAGGGGAACAGGATAAAATATCGCCGCAAATAACAGAAAAGAAATTCGCCGTAATCGAAAAGGGCAAGGAGGATAAAATAACCCTTGTTCCCGACCTTGCAATAGACGTCGAAGCACCGATTGAAAAAAATCAAGTGCTCGGAACGGTCAGCTTTATGCTTGAGGATAAAGAGATAGGAAAAATCAATCTCTGCTCGCCCGAAGCGGTTAAAAAACTGACTTTCCCTGATTATCTTGTACGATTTCTTATTTCACTTTGTCGATAATTTAACAAAACCTAATTATTTTTGAAAAATTAACAAATTGTTGTTGAAATAATATCGGATTTAGAGTAAAATATAGACATAAAAACAGTTTTATAACTCGGATGAGTTGTCGAAGGAGAAAATTTCAGCAATGTCAGTTAAATTGAACACCAAGTATCTTAAAGGCTTTGTCTCGGAGGAGGATTTTTCAGCTATCGCAGGCGAAATCGCAAAGGCAGACAAAACCCTTAATGACCGAAGCGGAGAGGGCAGCGATTTTTTAGGTTGGGTTGACCTTCCCGTTGACTATGACAAGGAGGAGTTTGCAAGAATTAAAAAGGCGGCGGAGAAAATTCGTTCCGACTCTGAAATTCTTGTTGTTATAGGAATTGGCGGCAGTTATCTCGGTGCAAGAGCCGCTATTGAATTTTGTAAATCGCAGAATTATAACGCAACCGTTAAAAACGGACCGCAGATTTTTTTCAGCGGTAACAGCATTAGCTCATCTGCTCTTTACGAACTTTGTGAGCTTTGTAAGGAAAAAGATTTCTCGATAAATGTAATTTCAAAATCGGGCACAACCACAGAGCCTGCCATTTCTTTTAGAATTTTCAAGAAAATGCTTGAGGAAAAGTACGGTAAGGAAGAGGCTGCCAAGAGGATTTATGTTACAACAGACAAGACAAAGGGAACTCTTAAAGAGGTTTCCGACAAGGAGGGTTATGAATCCTTCGTTGTTCCGGATGATGTAGGAGGCAGATATTCGGTTCTTACAGCTGTCGGTTTGCTTCCGATTGCCGCAGCAGGCTGCGACATTGACGCTATGATGAAGGGTGCGGCGGACGCAAGAGAACAGTACACGGATTCCGATATTGAAAAGAACGATTGTTATAAATACGCAGCAGCTCGTAATATCCTTTACAGAAAGGGTAAAGCCGTTGAAATGATGGTTTCCTATGAGCCTGATTATACAATGATGAACGAGTGGTTCAAGCAGCTTTTCGGCGAGTCCGAGGGCAAGGACGGCAAGGGACTTTTCCCCTCATCCGCTATCTTCTCGACCGACCTTCACTCAATGGGTCAGTACATTCAGCAGGGCGAGAGGCTTCTCTTTGAAACGGCTGTTGTGTTTGATAAGCCGAAGCACGTTATTAACATTGAGGCAGACGCTGAAAATGCCGACGGTCTTAACTTCCTTGCAGGAAAGACAATGGACTTCGTAAACGAAAAGGCATTTCAGGGTACGGTTCTTGCTCATTGCGACGGCGGAGTTCCGAACATTATTCTTGAGCTTCCCGAAATGAATGAGTATGAATTCGGCTATCTTGTTTATTTCCTCGAAAAGGCATGCGCTATCTCGGGCTATACTCTCGGTGTAAATCCGTTCAATCAGCCCGGCGTTGAGAGCTACAAGAAAAATATGTTTGCTCTTTTGGGCAAGCCCGGCTACGAGGCGCAGAAGGGCGAGCTTGAAAAGAGACTTGCAGAATAAGGAAATTACCGCACAAGCGGTCATAAATAAATATACAGGAGGAGATAATATGGTATCTCTTATAATCGGTCACAAGGGTTCAGGCAAAACAAAGATTTTGGTTGATAACGTCAACGATGCGGTTGAGAAATCAAACGGCAACGTTATCTGCGTTGAAAAGGAGACTAAGCTTACATACGACGTAAGTCACCGTGCAAGACTTGTTTCGACAGACAGCTATTCTGTCAGCGGATTTGACGCATTCTACGGATTTTTGAGCGGACTTTGTGCAGGCGACCACGATATAACAGACATTCTCGTTGACGCTACCTTCAGAATCGGCGGCAGAGATTATGAGGCTCTTGCGGATTTCCTCAAGAAGGTTGACGAGCTTGCAAAAATCACAGACACACACTTCACATTTACAATTTCAACAGACCTTGAGAATCTTCCCGAGAGAATGTTTGAGTATTGCAAAAAGATTAACTGAGCTTGATTTTTGATTGCATTGCCGCTGTGATTTCACGGCGGCAGTTTGCTTGTAAAAAGATATTTAGGGAAAATAAATTTAACGGTTGACAAATGCCCGTAATATGTATATAATATTTGTGCTACTTTGACGAGGTGTAGTATGTTTATTGAGCTTGAAACGATTTTTAATATTGAAGGTGCTTCAAAGGATTTTTCCTATGAATTTACACCCGATGACTGCGACATTATCCGTTCGGTTAATGTTGACGGCTGCGTTAAAAACCGTGCAGGCATTGTCTTGTTAGAGGGAAATGCAAGGTTTACAATCGAAGCTTCCTGCGACCGCTGTGCCGCAGACGTTAAGCGAGAAACAGTTTTGCCGTTTGAGCATACATTGGTTTCCAAGCTTAATGATGATGAGAACTGTGAGCTCTATCTTGTGGAGGATATGCATTTCAATCTTGACGAGCTTATCAGAGAGGACATACTTTTATCCTTGCCGACCAAAATATTGTGCCGTGAGGATTGTAAGGGACTTTGCCCTTATTGCGGTACAAATCTGAACGAGGGAAAATGTGATTGCAAAAAGCCGATTGACCCAAGGCTTGAAGCGTTGAAAAAATTCCTCGAGTAAACAAGTATATTAAGGACATAAAGGAGATATTAAAATGGCAGTACCGAAGAGAAGAGTTTCAAAAGCAAGAAGAGACAAGAGACGTTCAAGCGTTTGGAAGATGAGCGCTCCCGAGCTTCAGAAGTGCCCTAACTGCGGTGAGTACAAGAGAGCTCACAGAGTTTGTGCAGTATGCGGCCATTATAACGGCAGACAGGTTGTTGTTAAAGAAGAGGCTTAACGCATCTTTGTTTTACAAGGTTGAGCAGAAGGTGGAGAAGAAGTATCTTCCCCGCCTTTTTATCGTTGAGGAAATGAGGTGAGCGTGTGGCTGTTATTATCAATGAGGTAAAACCCTTTTCGAAATGCTGGTTTTTCGGCGTCAGGGCAGGGGATAAGCTTGTTTCGATTGACTCGAAAGAGGTTGACGACGTACTCGACTACGACTTTTATATGAGCTTTTTGCCCGTCGAAATGGAATTTTTGACCTCAAAGGGTAAGACCGTAAGGATAAAGGCTACCGATGAAAACGTCGGCATTAAGTTCGAAACCTTCCTTATGGACAAGCAGCACAGCTGTCGCAATAAATGCATATTTTGCTTTATTGACCAGCTCCCGAAGGGTATGCGTGAAAGCCTTTATTTCAAGGATGACGATTCACGTCTTTCATTCCTTTTCGGAAACTATGTTACGCTCACAAACCTTACCGAGCACGAAATTGAGCGAATTATCGCCATGCACATAAGCCCCGTAAATATTTCCGTTCACACAATGAACCCTGAATTAAGGGTTAAGATGATGAACAACAAAAATGCGGGCAAGTGCCTTACGATTATCAAGCGTTTTGCCGACGCAGGCATTAAAATAAACGCACAGCTTGTGTTGTGCCCGGGCGTTAATGACGGCGAGGAGCTTCGCTTCAGCCTTACGGAGCTTGCGAAGATGTATCCGTCCGTGCAGAGCATTGCCGCCGTGCCCGTAGGGCTAACAAAATTCCGTGACGGGCTCTATCCCCTAAAGCCGTATAACAAGCAGACGGCAGGGGAAACGATAGATATAATTGAGGAATTTTCGTCGAAATTCAAGGCGGAAAACGGCATAAGACTTGCCTATCCTGCCGATGAATTTTTCTTGCTTGCAGGCAGGGAAATGCCGCAAGAAGAGTATTACGACGAATATCCGCAGATTGATAACGGTGTCGGACTTTGGACCTCGCTTCGTGATGAATTTTATGAGGCGGTCAATGAATTGGACGTAAAGCCAGTCAACAGGGAAATTACTCTTGCAACGGGCAAGGGTGCTTATCCGCTTATGTGCGAGTTGGCAAGGGTGCAGGAAGAAAAATTCGGCGTCAAGGTCAATGTTGTTGAAATCATAAACAACTTTTTCGGCGAAAACATTACCGTTGCAGGACTTTTGACAGGAACGGATTTGATTGCTCAGTTAAAAGACAAGCCGCTTGGCGATTGTCTTTTGATACCGCTTGTAATGACGATAGACTACACATCACATTCAACGGATAAAAACAAATTCCTTGACGATATTACGCTAAAGCAAGCAGAAAAGGAATTGAATATTAAAATAGTTCCGACACAAAACGACGGAACACAGTTACTTAAAAATATTTTGGGGGTGGAATGATGTCAAGACCCGTAATTGCGATTGTCGGCAGACCGAACGTCGGCAAAAGCACACTTTTTAATAAGCTTATAGGAAAACGCCTTTCTATCGTTGACGATACTCCCGGCGTTACGAGAGACAGAATATACGGAGACTGCGAATGGCTCGGCAGAAATATGCTTCTTGTCGATACAGGCGGTATTGAGCCGTATTCGGACGATATTATTCTTTCGCAGATGCGCCGTCAGGCACAGCTTGCCATTGAAAGCGCAGATGTTATTGTCCTTGTAACAGATGTACGCTCGGGTGTTGTCGCTACCGATACCGAAGTGGCACAAATGCTTCAAAAAAGCGGAAAGCCAATTGTTTTGTGCGTTAATAAGTGCGATACAATCGGCGATGTTCCGCCCGATTTTTATGAATTTTACAATCTCGGACTCGGCGATCCCGTTGCGGTTTCCTCTGTTCACGGTCACGGCACGGGCGATTTGCTTGACGAGATTATCAAATATCTTCCCGACGAGGAGCAGGGCGAATATGACGAGGACAAGATAAAGGTTGCCGTTATCGGTAAGCCCAATGTCGGCAAATCCTCGCTTATAAACGCTATTTCGGGCGAGGAAAGAGCGATTGTTTCAAATATTGCAGGTACAACGAGAGACTCGACAGACACCTTGATTTCAAATGAGTACGGCGAGTTTGTGTTCATTGATACCGCAGGACTTCGCCGTAAGAGCAAGGTTGAGGATCAAATTGAAAAATATTCCGTTATCCGTGCGAGAATGGCTGTCGAGAGAGCAGATGTTTGCGTTATTATGATTGACGGCACGGAGGGCTTTACCGAGCAGGACTCAAAGGTTGCAGGCATTGCCCACGACCTCGGAAAGGCTTGTATTATCGCAGTCAATAAGTGGGACGCTGTCGATAAGGACGGCAAAACAATGGATAAGGAAAGAAAAAAGCTTATGAACGATTTCGGTTTTATGAGCTATGCGCCGATTATCTTCATTTCCGCAAAGACGGGACAAAGACTTGACCGACTTTTTGAGCTTATAAAGTTCGTAAACGAGCAAAATTCAATGCGTATTTCAACAGGTAAGCTCAACGAGGTGCTTTCAGCCGCTACCACAAGAGTTCAGCCGCCCACGGATAAGGGCAAGCGCCTTAAAATTTACTATATGACTCAGGCGTCTACAAGACCGCCGACATTTGTTTGCTTTGTAAACAGCAAGGACCTTTTCCATTACAGCTATCAGCGTTATATCGACAACCAAATCCGTGAGGTTTTCGGACTTGAGGGAACGCCGACAAGATTTGTTATCAGAGAAAGGGAAAAGAACGGCAAAAAGGACTATAAATAAGCCGCTGCAAAAGAGATTGAATAACAGTATTAAAGGAGTGAATTTTTCACTCCTTTTTTCTTGCTATTATTAAGGGTTTGTAGTATAATTATCAACATATAGTTAATATGGAGTATTATGTAAAAATGATAATTTTGGGAATTGACCCCGGCTATGCCATTGTCGGCTACGGCGTTATAAATTATGAGGCTAACAGATTTCAGGTTCTTGACTACGGAGCTATCACAACTCCGGCGGGAATGCCCTTTGTTGAAAGGCTTGACGTTATCGACAGGGATTTGAATATGATTTTTGAAAAGTATCATCCGCAGGCTATGGCAATAGAAAAGCTTTTCTATAATACCAACGCAAAAACGGTAATTGACGTTGCACAGGCGAGAGGCGTAACCGTGCTTGCAGCATATCGACATAAGGCTGAAATTTTCGAATATACTCCGCTTCAGGTAAAGCAAAGCGTTGTCGGCTACGGCAGAGCCGAAAAAAAGCAGGTGCAGGAAATGACAAGGGTAATTCTAAACCTTGAAAAAGTTCCGAAGCCCGACGATACGGCGGACGCTCTTGCAATGGCGATATGTCACGCTCATTCAAGCGGCTCGCTTATGGGAAAGCTCAAAAATTTGAAATGAGGAATTTGAATGTTTTATTCTATAACGGGAAACGTTGTTTATTTTGACGCACAGTGCGTTGCGATTGATTGTAACGGTGTTGCTTTCAAGTGCTTCGCTACAAGTAATACTCTTAAAAACGTCGCAAAAACAGGCGAAAAAGTTACGCTTTTCACTTATTTGAATGTTAAAGAGGATGCACTTGACCTCTACGGCTTTTACACACAGCAGGAGCTTGAATGTTATAAAATACTTATTTCCGTTTCGGGCGTAGGTGCTAAAATGGCTTTGGCGGTGCTCTCCGAAATGACCCCCGAGCAGCTTGCCTTGAGCATTGCCGCAGGCGATACAAAGGCAATTACAAGAGCTAACGGAGTAGGTAATAAAATCGCACAGAGAATTGTGCTTGAGCTTAAAGATAAACTCGCAAAGGGACTTGACTTGCAGTCCGTCGGCACGGATATTGCGGCGGCAAGCACCGTTTCGGCTTCGGGAAATGCTTCGGAGGCTGTTTCGGCACTTACAATGCTCGGTTATTCTCAATCCGAGGCGGCGGTTGCTGTCGGAAAGTTAAGTCAGGATTTGAGCGTTGAGGATATGATTAAGCAGGCTTTGAAGCAGCTTTCGATGATATAGGAGTAAAAAATGGATTTTGATAACGAAAACAGGATTGTTTCTCCCGACTTGAACGAGGTTGACAATGATATTGAAACTTCGTTAAGACCGAAAACCTTTAATGAATATATCGGTCAGGAGAAGGCAAAGGAAAATCTTAAAATTTATATCGATGCGGCAAAGGCGAGGGGAGATGTGCTTGACCACGTGCTGCTCTATGGCCCTCCCGGACTCGGAAAGACTACTCTTTCGGGCATTATTGCCAATGAAATGGGCGTGCAGATGAGAGTTACCTCAGGTCCTGCGATTGAAAAGCAGGGCGACCTTGCGGCACTTCTTACAAACCTGAATGACGGCGATGTGCTTTTCATAGACGAAATTCACCGCCTTTCAAGGAGCGTTGAGGAAGTTCTTTATCCTGCTATGGAGGATAATGCGCTCGATATTATTATCGGCAAAGGTCCGTCGGCAAGAAGCATAAGACTTGATTTGCCGAGGTTTACGCTTGTCGGCGCAACAACGAGGGCAGGTCAGCTTTCCGCACCGCTTCGTGACAGATTCGGCGTTGTCAGCCGTCTTGAAATGTACACGCCCGAGGAATTGGCTATGATTGTTAAAAGAAGTGCCGGAATACTCGGAATTGCCATTGATGACGAGGGTGCGCTTGAAATCGCTTCCCGTTCAAGAGGTACGCCGAGAATTGCAAACAGGCTTCTCAAGCGTGCAAGGGATTTTGCCGAGGTAATGGGCAACGGCACTATAACCGTTGACACCGCAAAAATAGCACTCGGAAGAATGGAAATCGACGAATTGGGTCTTGATTTGATTGATAGACTTCTTTTGACCTCAATGATTAAAAATTACAAGGGCGGCCCCGTTGGACTTGAAACAATCGCCGCAACAATAGGCGAAGAAGCAGTTACTATCGAGGACGTTTACGAGCCTTATCTTATGCAGATTGGCTTTTTGTCAAAAACACCGAGGGGCAGGGTTGTAACCCCGCTTGCGTATGAGCATCTCGGAATTCCGTTCGGAGACGCTTCAAACGGTCAGCAAAAGCTTGATATGTAATAATTAAATTTATGTTCGGAGGATTTTAATATGGGAAGATTGTTCGGAACAGACGGCGCAAGAGGCGTCGCAAACAGTGAATTAACTTGCGAGCTTGCAATGAAAATAGGCAGAGCGGCGGCAATGGTGCTTACCGAAAGCTGTGCTCATAAGCCGAAAGTTTTAATAGGAATGGACACAAGAGCTTCGTCGCATATGTTGGCGGCGGCTATCGGTGCAGGACTTTGCTCTGTCGGCGCAGATGTGCTTATAATCGACGTTGTACCCACTCCTGCCGTGGCTTTTCTCGTAAAGGAATACGATTATGATGCAGGCGTTATGATTTCCGCTTCGCATAATCCGTGCGAGTATAACGGTATCAAGATTTTTCAGGGCAACGGCTATAAATTACCCGATGAGCTTGAAAATGAAATTGAGGAGATTATCCTTGATGAAACAAAGCTTCCGCCCGTTGTTTTGGGTGGCGATGTCGGTAAAATATCCTTCTCGTCAAAGGCTGTTGACGACTATATTTTCCACTTGGCAATGACGGCAGACGGCGATTTCAAGGGTATGAAAATTGCTCTTGACTGTGCAAACGGCTCCGCATCCGTTACCGCAAGAGCGTTGTTTACAAGGCTCGGTGCGAAGTGCTGTATTATCAATGAAACGCCGAACGGCACTAACATAAACGAAAACTGCGGCTCAACTCATCTTGAGCAGCTTCAGAAATTTGTTGTGGAAAACAAATGCGATATAGGCTTTGCGTTTGACGGCGACGCCGACAGACTTTTGGTTGTTGACGAAAACGGCGAGGTTGTGGACGGCGACAAGATTATCGCTGTTTGCTCAAAGTTTATGAAGGAGAACAACAAGCTCAAAAACAATACTGCGGTTGTAACCGTAATGAGTAATATGGGCTTTTTCAAGTTCTGCGAAAAGAACGGTATAAATTGCGTTAAGACAAAGGTCGGAGACAGATATGTTCTTGAGGAAATGGTCAAGAACGGCTATGCTATCGGCGGAGAGCAGTCGGGACACATAATTTTCCTTGACTATGCTACGACGGGCGACGGTCAGATGTCTGCAATTCAGGTTTTGAACGTGCTTAAATCTACGGGCAAAAAGATTTCGGAGCTTGCAAGTGAAATGCAGGTTTATCCGCAGGTGCTTATTAATGTACGTGTTTCAAACTTCGGTAAGGCAAGACTTGATAAGGACGAGGAAGTTCAGCTTGCAATCCGTGAGGCGAGTGAGGAATTGGACGACACGGGTCGTGTGCTTGTTCGTGTTTCGGGAACAGAGCCGCTTGTCAGAGTTATGCTTGAGGGCGAGGATTATAATCAAATTAAATCGCTTGCAGAGAGTATCGCAAAGGTAATTGAAGAAAGGTTAGTTTAACAGATGCGCTATACATCAGACTGGAAAGATTATGAGCTGCTTGACTGTTCAAGCGGCGAACGCCTTGAGAGGTGGGGGAATGTAACTCTTATTCGTCCCGACCCACAGGTTATATGGAAAACTCCGAAAAAGCACCCTGCGTGGCGACGTGCGGACGCTGTTTATCACCGTTCAAGCTCGGGCGGAGGAAATTGGGAGATTAAAAATAAAATCCCGTCATTTTGGAGTATCGGCTACGGCGACTTGAGCTTTAACGTCAAGACAATGGGCTTTAAGCATACGGGAATTTTCCCCGAGCAGGCTGTAAACTGGGACTATACCGCAAAGCTTATCAAAAATGCGGGCAGACCCGTTAAGGTGCTCAATTTGTTTGCTTATACGGGCGGCGCTACCGTTGCTTGCTTAAAGGCAGGTGCGGAAGTAGTCCACGTTGACGCTTCAAAGGGTATGGTACAGTGGGCAAAGGAAAATGCCGTTGCTTCGGGCGTTGCGGACAGAAAGGTTCGTTGGATAGTTGATGACTGTGTTAAATTCGTTCAAAGGGAAATCCGTCGTGGCAATAAATACGACATTATAATTATGGACCCCCCGTCATACGGCAGAGGACCGGGCGGAGAGATTTGGAAGCTTGAAAACGAAGTTTATTCGTTTGTTGAGCTGTGCTCACAGGTCTTGTCGGACAATCCGATTATGGTGCTTATCAATTCATATACCACGGGACTTTCTCCGGCGGTTATGCAGTATATTTTAGGTGCGCTTATCAAGCCGAAATTCGGCGGTGTGGCAGAAAGTGACGAAATCGGACTTCCCGTTACACAGACAGGAATGATATTACCCTGCGGAGCTTCTGCAATTTGGCATAAATAAAGGAATTTTTTAATGGATAACACAAATATTGTAGAATTTCATAACGTAACCTTCTGCTATGATGCGGACGAGGGCGAGCAGCAGCCCGAGCCTGCCATTCGTGATTTTACTTTCAATGTGAAAAAAGGCGAATTTGTGGCAGTTCTCGGTCATAACGGCTCGGGAAAATCGACGGTTGCAAAGCTCAGTAACTCTATACTTATTCCAAACGAGGGCAAGGTGCTTGTTAAGGGTATGGATACGGCTGATGAGGACTTGTCCTATGAGATAAGAAAGACTGTCGGCGTTGTTTTCCAAAATCCCGACAATCAGATTGTTGCTTCAATAGTAGAAGAGGACGTCGCTTTCGGTCCTGAAAATTTAGGACTTCCGAGAGAGGAAATAAGAAAAAGAGTTGATGACTCGCTCAAGGCGGTCGGAATGTATGAATACAGACACCACGAGCCGCATAAGCTGTCGGGCGGTCAAAAGCAGAGGGTGGCAATAGCAGGCATTATAGCAATGCGCCCCGAGTGCATTTTTCTTGACGAGCCGACGGCAATGCTTGACCCCAAGGGCAGAAAAGAGGTTATGGATACCGTTATCAAGCTCAATAAAGAGTACGGAATGTCGGTCGTTTTCATAACTCACTTTATGGAGGAGGCGGTGCTTGCCGACAGAGTTGCGGTAATCGATAATTCTCGTCTTTTGCTTGAGGGAACGCCGAAGGAGGTCTTTAAGCAAGAAAATTTGCTTCGAAGCGTCGGACTTGATATACCGCAAATAACAAATCTTGCCCGTGAAATGAAAAAATCGGGCGTAAAGGTTGACGACAGCGTTCTTACCCTCAACGAATTTGTTGAAAACATTACTGCTTTACTCGGAGATAAATAATGGCTATACTTGAAACCCAAAATTTAACATATAAATATTCCGTAGGCACTCCGTTTGAAAAGGTCGCAATCGAGGATATAAGCATATCGGTCGAAAAGGGCGATTTTATCGGAATTATCGGGCATACAGGCTCGGGCAAAAGCACGCTTGTACAGCACCTTAACGGACTTTTGAAGCCTACATCGGGCACGATTTTACTTGACGGCAAGGATATTCATTCCGATAAGAATTTCACAAGACAGGCTCGCTTTAAGGTCGGACTTTGCTTTCAGTACCCCGAATATCAGCTTTTTGAAAACACCGTTTATGAGGATATTGCATTCGGCCCTAAAAATATGAAGCTTTCCAAAGAAGAAATCAAGGAAAGAGTGCTCAGGGCAGCCGAATTTGTCGGCGTGCGAAACGATATGCTCCAAAAATCGCCGTTTGACTTATCGGGAGGCGAAAAAAGACGAGTTGCAATCGCAGGCGTTATGGCGATGCAGCCTGAGATTTTAATACTTGACGAGCCGTCCGCAGGACTTGACCCCAAGGGCAGAAAGGTCATCTCTGAAATGATTGAGCAGTACAGAAAAAACACGGGAAGTACAGTAATCGTCGTTTCTCACAGTATGGAGGATGTTGCCGAGAGTGCCGATAAGGTGCTTGTTATGAATAAGGGGAAGGTTGAGTATTTCGCAAGCGTTGACGAGGTGTTTTCAAATGCCGAGCATCTTGTTGAAATCGGCTTGAATGTTCCCGAAATAACAAAAGTGTTTTTAGCTCTTAAAAAGCAGGGCTATGATGTCAGAACGGATATTTATTCCGTGAATGAAGCTAAAGCGGAGCTTCTCCGTCTGTTCAAGGAAAGGGGAGTGCTCGCATGATAAAGGATATTACAATCGGTCAGTATTTTCCGGGTACTTCGCCCATTCACAAGCTTGACCCGAGAATGAAAATAGTCCTCACATTTATCTATATAATCTTTATTTTCCTTTGCAGAAATTTCGTGGCTATGGGCGCAATGGCTCTTTTGCTGCTTGCGACGGTGCTTATGTCAAAAATTTCTCCGAAGCTCATTTGGAAAAGCATTAAGCCGATATTTTTAATCGTGCTTATCACTTCCGCCTTGCAGCTTCTCTACAACAGCGACGGAACTGTGCTTTTTGAGTGGAAAAGGCTTCACATAACAACCGGCGGCGTGTATATGGCAATCTTTACAACCGCCAGAATAGTTGTGCTTGTTATAGCAAGCTCAATGCTTACCTACACGACTTCTCCGACCTTGCTTACGGATGCAATCGAAAGATTGTTCTCTCCGCTAAAGGTCATAAAAATCAACGTCCATTCAATAGCTATGATGATGACTATTGCGTTGAGATTTATCCCCACGCTTATCGACGAGGTTGACAAAATTATGTCGGCGCAGAAGTCAAGAGGCGCAGACTTTGAAACAGGCTCGCTTATAAAACGAGGCAAAGCGATGATACCGATATTTATCCCCTTGTTCATAAACTCCTTCAGACGTGCTTATGAGCTTGCGTTTGCTATGGATTGCCGTTGCTATCAAGGCGGAGAGGGTAGAACAAGATTAAAGGTTATGAAACTTGCCGTAAGGGACTATGTTTCACTCGGCATACTTGTTTTGTTCTGTGTCGGAATAATAGTGTCAAACCATTACTTAACGGCGGTTATATGATGAAAAATTATTTGCTGACAATTACCTATGACGGTACAAATTATCACGGCTGGCAGGTGCAGAACAACGCACCTACCGTTCAAAAGGCTATGCAAGACGCCATCGAGCAAATACTCGGTGTGCGTGAGAGCATAGTGGGCTGCAGTAGGACTGACAGCGGAGTTCACGCCAATATGTTCTGTTGTAATATGCGAACGGAAAAGGACTTGAACGGGGAAAAATTTGCCCGTTCCCTCAATGCCGTTTTGCCGAGGGATATTGCGCTAAGGTCAGTAACGGAAGTGCCGTATGAATTTCACGCACGGTATGATTGCGTGTCAAAAAGATATAAATATTTAATTCTCAATTCAAAAAACAGAAATCCTTTTTTGGAAAACCGTGCGCTTCATTATCCGTTTGTAATTGATGTCGAAGCGTTGAATGCCGAAGCAAAGGCATTTTTAGGGACGCATGACTTTTCTTCGTTTTGTTCGGCAGGGTCAAGCGTTGACGACAAGACAAGGACTATTAAAGATATAGGCTTTGAAAGAAAAGATGATATTGTGGAATTTCATATAGAAGCAGACGGCTTTTTATACAATATGGTGCGTATTATAGTCGGTACGCTTCTTGACGTGAATTCGGGCAAAATCGAAAAAGGAAAAATCAGCGAAATAATCGAAAAAAAAGACAGAAAATATGCAGGCAAAACAGCCGTTGCGTGCGGACTGTATCTTGATAAAGTAAATTACAGCCTTGACGGTGAGGAAAATGAAAGAAAATAAGCAGAAGAAAAAACCGAATAAGAAAAATAAGAAAAGCCAAGAGGATTTAATCAAGATAGCTAAGGCGGCGTGCATAATCCTCGTTGTGCTTATGCTTCTTTTTGTTGCGGCAGACAGGTTCGGAAATATCACGTTTTCAAGCGTAGGCGACTATTTCAGCGGAGTTATCTCAGGCGCCAAAAGCGGCGACGGCTACCCGTACTATTTCGAGAGTGCAACCGCCGAAAATGTTGAAAAAATAAATTCCGATTTACTTGTTTTGACCGATGGCTCGACGTTTGTACTTGACGCAACCGCAAAAAAATTGAGCGAGCTTCAGCATTCATATTCCGTTCCGCTTATATACTCAAAAAACGGCAGAGCCGTTATGATTGATGTCGGCGGCTATTCCTACCGTGTTCAGTCAAAGACAAAGGTCTTATATGAGGGCACGAGCGAGCATAAGCTTTTAACGGCGGCTATCGGCAAGGACGGAAGCGTTGCCCTTGCAACAAGAGGCGACAGCTCAATGTCGGAATTAACCGTTTTCAACAAAAACCAAAAGGAAGTTTTCAGGTGGGAGTGTGCCAAAGAGGCTATCGTTTCCGTCGATATTTCCGATAACGGCAAAAAAGCTGCGGTATCGGTTGTCGGTGCGGAAAACGGAGAGCTTTATTCAAAGGTAATTATATTTGATTTCAGATACAGCGAGCCGATTTCCGAATATTCATACAGCTCACAAACCGCATCAAAGGTTGAGTTTATCGGCTCAAATAAGGTGCTTGCGACGGGCGAGGACGTATTTAGCATCATTGAAAAGAACTCGAAGCAGGACGAGGATTTGTCGCTCAATAAGCTATCGAGAATTTATACCGCCGACAATAACACGACCGTTGCGGTTTTTTCAAAATACGGCAGCTCTTCGTCGAAGATTATTAAGGCGTACACGGCTTCGGGCAAGCTTCTTTTCACTCAGGATATAAATTCCAACGTAAGAAGCGTGTCCTGCGACGGAGGCTACATATCTGTTTTAACAGACAGACAGCTTATTTCATTTAACAAAAAAGGAAAAACGGTCGGAACGCATGAAGTTGCAAGTGACGGTATTTCGTGCTTTACCGACGGAAATAACACATATGTTTTAACTACGAGCGCAATAAATTGTTACAAAACGGTGGGAGAAAGCACAAGCGAAAAGCCCACGACAACCGAAAATGCAGGCTCTTTAGAGTAAATTTTTCAATTTAGTTGTTAAAAGTTCATTATTATGTTACAATTTTTATATAAAATAATTGGAGGTAGTTTTATGGATATCGTACTTGATGTGATTTTAGTGTTAATCTTGATTGCGGTTGTTATATCATCCGCAAAAAAAGGCATAATGAAAACACTTGCCGAGCTTGTGGCTTTTGCTGTTGCAATCTTTTTGGCGTCGCAGACAGCTCAGCCTGTTGCAAGCGGTATGTATAAAGCGTTTTTCAGTAAAAATGTCGAGAGAGGACTTTACGAGGTTCTCCCGAGCGACACAAGTAAGCTTACAAACTCTGATAAGGCAAAGTATGTTTTTGAGGAAATGCCCGAATTTGCTAAGAAGCAGGCGGAGAAATGCGGAATTAGCATTGGCTCTGTCGCAGAGCAGATTGCAAAGAGCAATTTCTCGGACGGCGACACGCTTTATCAGTCTCTTGAAAGCAATATAGTCAAGCCCATAGCGGTTGCGGTGCTCAAGCACGTAATGTTTTTTGTGCTGTCGGTGTTGTATGCGCTTGTGCTTGTGGCTATATTGAGGTCTTTGGCAAAAGGACTGAAAAAATCACATCTTATCGGCGGTGCGGACAAATTTGTCGGCGGCGTCATAGGTGTAGTGAAGGGAGTGGTAATAGTATTCTTGGTTGGCTGCCTGTTGTCATATCTCGAGCCGAGAATTGAGAACGAAAAGCTGAAACAAGCAGTTGACGGCTCATCGATAGTCGAAATGTGTGAAAAATTCGACCCGATGGAAGCTATTTCTGCGGCTGAAGTATTTGTCAGCAATATTAAATAATGGAGTAAAATTATGGACGGATTAAAAAAGCTTTTTACCGGATGTCTTACAATCCCTAATCTTCTTTCATTGATTAGGATTATACTTATTCCTGTATTTGGTGTGCTTTTCTATCGAGGCGAAATGCTTTGGGCGGTAATAATCCTTGTACTTTCGGGACTTACCGACTTCTTCGACGGAAAAATTGCAAGAAAATTCAATCAGGTCAGCGAGCTTGGAAAGGTTCTTGACCCTGTTGCCGATAAACTTACACAGATGACAATAGCGATAATTCTTTTCCTTACTTTTCAGAAGTCGGAAAATCCCACAATGGTATGGTTCAAGTGGGTGTTCCTGTTCTTCGTTGCAAAGGAATTGCTTATGGTTGTTGTCGGAGCTGTTATGATAGCTGTCGGCTTAAAGCCAAGTGCCGCTGAAATTTACGGTAAGGTTGCAACTTTCGCCTATTATTTTGTAATGGGTTTGGTAATAACCTTCGGACCCGAGGTCGGCGCATTGAGAAATGTTTTCACTTTGCCTGACAGTATTATGATGGTATTGGTAATAATTTCGGCAATACTTACATTTGTAGCGTTGTTGAGCTACATACCGGGAACTCTTAAGCAGTTCAAAGAGAAAAAAGAAAGTAAATCTAACTGATACAGCGAGGAAAAACATTAGATGAACAAAAATATGCTTTGCAGCAGATGCCACGAAAATCCTGCGGTATTTTTCATTTCAAAGGTGGACGGAGACAAGACCACGAACGAGGGGCTTTGCATCAAGTGCGCTATGGAATTGAACATCGGTCCTATCAAACAGATAATGGACAGTATGGGAATATCCGAGGATGAAATGGACGAGGTTTCCGAACAGATGAAGCAAATAATGGACAGCGAGGGCGAGGACGGATTTCAGCCGGGCGGAGCTATGCCTTTATCGCTGTTTCAGGGAATGTTCGGAAATAACGGCGAGGACACGGCTCTTTCCGAAGCTCAGCCGAGCGAAGAGGAGCATGACGGGGAAAAAGATAATAAAAAGAAAAAGAAGTCAAAGAACGCAAAGAAGAGAAAATATCTCAATCTTTATTGCACCGACCTCACCGAAAGAGCGAGAGAGGGCAAGCTTGACAACATTATCGGCAGAGAAAAAGAAATCAGCAGAACAGAGCAGATTCTTTGCCGCAGAACAAAAAACAATCCCTGTCTTATAGGCGAGCCCGGCGTCGGCAAAACTGCAATAGCTGAGGGACTTGCACTTAAAATAGCGGCAGGGGACGTACCGGCTAAGCTTGCAAATAAGGAAATACATTTGCTTGACCTTACGGCACTTGTTGCGGGAACGCAGTTCAGAGGACAGTTTGAATCAAGAATTAAAGGTCTTATCGAAGAGGTTAAGGCCGAGGGCAATATTATTCTCTTTATCGACGAGGTGCATAATCTTGTCGGAACGGGAGATGCGGAGGGCACAATGAATGCCGCAAACATTCTCAAGCCTGCACTCTCGAGAGGCGAAATTCAGGTAATCGGCGCAACGACATTTAACGAGTACCGTAAAAATATCGAAAAGGACGCCGCACTCGAAAGAAGATTTCAGCCCGTTAAGGTTGAAGAGCCCTCAATCGCAGACACTTATCAAATGCTTCTCGGCATAAAGAAGTATTACGAGGACTTCCACAAGGTTAAAATCGCAGACCCGTTGGTTTATAAGGCTGTAACGCTTTCGGAAAGATACATCACAGACAGATTTTTGCCCGATAAGGCAATAGATTTGTTGGATGAGGCTTGCACCTGCGCTAACCTTAGAAATAAGTCGATAAGTGAATATGAAATGTTGCTTGATGAAATTTCATCGCTCAAAACAGAGGAGGATGAGCTTTCACAGGAGACTGAAAACATTGATTACGAACGCCTTGCGGAGATTAGAGCAGAGCTTTTAGCCTCTGAAAATAAGCTTCCCGATATTGAGAAAAAAGCAAGCGACAATGCAGTTCTTGAATCGGACCTTGCAACCGTTATCAATCTTTGGACGGGAATACCTGCGTCAAAAGTTGTCGAGGGCGACTTAAAACGCCTTGCAGGACTTGAAACAAGACTTAAAGAGCATATTATCGGTCAGGACGAAGCAGTTGAGCTTGTAGCGGCGGCAATCAAACGCAGCAGAGTTCAGCTTTCATTGCAGAAGCGTCCTGCATCCTTCATCTTTGTAGGACCTACGGGTGTCGGTAAAACCGAGCTTGTTAAGCAGCTTTCAATGGAGCTGTTTGACACACCGGAGACCTTAATTCGTTTTGATATGTCCGAATTTATGGAAAAGCATTCGGTATCAAGACTTATCGGATCGCCTCCGGGATATGTGGGATATGACGAAGCGGGTCAGTTGACCGAAAAGGTCAGAAGAAAGCCCTATTCGATTATCCTTTTTGATGAGATTGAAAAAGCACACCCCGACGTAATGAACATTCTTTTGCAAATTCTTGACGAGGGCAAGACAAACGATGCTCACGGCAGAAGTGTAAGCTTTGCGAATACGGTTATTATTATGACCTCAAACGCAGGCAGCGAAAGAAAAGAAAATGCACTCGGTTTTGCGAAGGATAAGGGCGAAGTAAAACGTGAAAAAGCCGTTAAGGCGCTCAATGAGTTTTTACGTCCCGAGTTTATCGGCAGAATTGACGAAATTGTTGTTTTCAACAATCTTACAATTGATGATTACAAGGGAATAGCCAAGCTGATGCTCAATGAGCTTAAAACTGCACTCTCGGACAGGGGAATTGAGCTTGAATACGACGATACCGTTACAGATTGCGTTGTTTCAAAGATGAGTGGCGATTCAAGAGGTGCAAGAGATCTCAGAAATGTTATCAGAAGAAATGTAGAGGACAAAATTTCCTCTTATATGGTTGAGAACTGTGACAGCTTAATCACAAAGGTTTCTCTTTCCGGCGAGAACGGAGAAATCACTCTTGCAGTTGAATAAAAAAGACGATTTACCCCGTTCTTGCAGACTATAAAATTTTTGGGGTAATACAATGGAAAAACAGAATAAAAACAACAGACAGAATATACTCGATATGGTGCTTATAGCAATGTTTGCCGTTATAATAGCGGTTTGCTCTTGGCTTTCAATTCCGGGCGAGGTTCCCGTAACCTTGCAGACCTTCGGCGTCTTTTGTGCCGTCGGCTTGCTCGGCGGTAAAAGAGGAACATTGTCGGTGGTAATTTACATCCTTTTGGGACTTGTCGGTGTGCCTGTGTTTGCAGGCTTCAAAGGCGGTGTCGGCTCGCTTATCGGACCTACGGGCGGATATATAATCGGTTTTGTGTTTACCGCATTGGCTTATTGGCTTGTAACAAAGCTCCTCGGCACGAAAATCTGGGCTGTTGTACTCGGAATGGTGCTCGGACTTGTTGTGTGCTATGCTTTCGGTACTGCGTGGTTCGTGCTTGTGTATTCGCATAAAAACGGTGCTATCAGCGTTATGCAGGCTCTTTCAATGTGCGTAATACCGTTCATCATTCCCGACATTGTTAAAATAGCGGTTGCGACAATACTTGTAAAGGTAATGCCGAAAAAGTATCTTAACAATAAATAATAAAAAGCGCAGGGCAATTGAAATTCCGTTGTCCTGCGTGAAATTATTAAAATATTTCTCTATAAGACTTGACATTTAGAGTATTTTTTGATAATATATACAGCGTTGCAAAACTAAATATGCGGGTGTAGTTCAATGGCTAGAATTCCAGCCTTCCAAGCTGGCTGTGTGGGTTCGATTCCCATCACCCGCTCCAAACGAAAAGGCCCGTTGCAGTCTTTTCGTTTTTGTTTGTTACAAAAAATTGTTTGCGCTTGTAGCTCAGGTGGATAGAGCAACTGCCTTCTAAGCAGTGGGTCGGGGGTTCGAGTCCCTCCAAGCGCGCCAAAAAGGGCACTTAAGTTTAATGCTTAAGTGCCCTTTTCAAATGAAGCAAACCTAACAGTGTATGAAAACGAAGTGGCTTGCGCCCATGAATAACGATATTATCTTTGCCCGAAAAATAACTGTGCTTTGCTTCAAGCGAGCCGAAAACGAGTACCTCATAGCAGCATTGCCGCTGCTTCATGTTGTGCGGCAACACTTCATAAAACAGTTTCTATTGTGTAATTTCGTTGCTCAGTCACAAAAAGGAACGGCAAGTACCTAACAATACCTACCGTTGCTTTTTTGTTTTTTGTTTAAAGTACCGTTTTAAAAAAGCTGCTCACCCAAAGCATACAAGTAAGCCTGCCTAAAAGGGCAATATAGCAGTTTTTTGCCGGTTTTGCAAGTGTCAACCTAACCCCTTGCTCACCTTAAAAATAGTAGCGTCGCAGCCCCTTAAATTGCTGCTGTTACCGTATATTATTTCAACAACATACCCCTTTTTTACGCTATAATTTAAAGCTACGGTTTTGTTGCTGTAATTAACGGCGGTAACAATGTAACCGTCCTGACACGCGCTTTCGGTAACCCCAATACGCGGGTCGTTTATTCTAATTAAATAGTCATCGGCGGCTTTTTCAACTGCTTCAATTAATTGGTAAACCTTGTAAAGGCCAAAGCTTTCATCGTAAGCGTTATACCTTTCGGCCGCAATTTGCTCTAAGCCAAAATTCAGCAAATAAACAAACCCTTTACCCAGCCTGTGCTTGGTAAAAACGGGGTTGCCCTCCTCGTTCACTGCCAGCACCTCGGCCCCGTTTGCTTCAAGCAAAATTTCTTTTTCGTTAAAATATTCAATGCTTCCGAACGAAAAATGCGCCGTGTGCTGTTTTTGCTTTTTGGCCATTCCAAGCGAACGCAGTCCAAATTTTTTCTCAAACTCGCAAAACTGCGCGTTAAACGCCGAAACATAAAGCGACGCGCCCTGCTCTACCCTTTCAAACAGCTTATCATAATCCTCTTTATTAACAAAAGCGCCGCCGCAGCAGCCGGGAAAAATAATAATATTGGTTTTTGGCAAATCATCACAACAATTAATAATAGAAAGGTTTATTCCGGCTTGCTTGGCAAGAATATACGCCGCTATGGCCTTATCCTGCCGGGCGCCCTTAGGCAGCACACAAACAGCGTCGGTACGCTTTGGTTGAATATCAGGCAGAACTTCAATAAGCTTTGATACCTTTAGCATTTCCTTGCCAACCGCTTTTGGCGACCGATCCACCTTTAAAAGGCCTAAATTCCGTTCTATCATGCTCCAGGAATACGGCGGCTCGGTTAGCAATTCGTGCTCCATGCCGCACCACCACAGGTAGCCCTTTAGGTTATTGGCCCAGGCAGAAATAGCGTTCACGCGCAAAAAGTCGGCTGCAGCTGTTTCGTTGCCTAAGGTTTCCGAAAAGCAACCCTGTTCTTGAATCATACACGGCTTTCCCGAAACGCCGGCGTACAGTTCGCTTTGCGCCGTTGGCACAATGGTACTGCGCATTTGGTTCATTGGCTCAATATCGTTATGAATGGTTGGCGAGGGGTACGGGTGTGTAGTAAGCAGGTCGCAAAGCTCCCCTTGGTCTTTTATAAACCAGTAATTCCCGCCGTCATCCTCTGCCGAAAGTGCATGCATGCCGGAAGCAATTGGCCTTTCGGGATCTGCTGCCCGAATTGCGTTTCGAACCGCTGCACTCCAATTGTACGCTGCAAATCTTGAGGAAACCCGCTCAATACAATTGCACTCGTTCCCGAGATCCCACATTACAATATTGGGAATACTTTTAAATTCATTAACCAGCTTTGTTACATAGCGGTTGGTCAGCGTTAATGCTTCGTCGTCGGTCAACAGGCCTTTATTCTGCAAGGCCGGCGGAAAAAATAATCGACCGCTCATCCACCCGGTAAGCAGCGACACGGTAAGCTCCATTTCGTAACTGTTCGCAATTTCCGCAAACCGCTTAAATCTCCGAATCATTTTTTTATCAACATAATCCGGCGCTTCACACTCGGCACCCTTTGGCACAAAATATTCACGCTGTGCACCCTGGTAGGTTAAATATTTATCTACCGGCTGAAAATCCCGCCAGTTTGGAAAAACGCGCAGGTGCTTTACCCCTATTTTTTTCAGTGCGGCAAGATCGGCCTTTATCACCGATTCATCCCAATTTTTCCACATATCGGTACCAGAGGCACTGTCCCAATAATTACAGCCAAACAAAAAATCGCTCATAATAAAACACTTCCCCCTAAAAATTTAAGGCTGTTTTGCCGTGTAAAAAAGCAAACCCGCCTTTGTGTACCAGTATATAAGCTGCTTTAAAACAGTTCAATACACAAAAGTGGGTTTGTATTGCACAAAACTTTGATTACCTGCTTTGGCCGGGTGATCTGCCAAATTTATTTTTGAAAATTCTGCAAAAATAAGCCGAATTTTCAAACCCGGTCTGTTTTGCAATTTCATAAACAGGTATTTGGGTGCTTTCGAGCAGTACACAAGCAAGGTTTAAACGCTCGTCTCTTAAAAACTCTGTGTACTTTTTTCCGGTTTCTTTTTTAAAAAGGGTGCCCAAATAATTTGGCGTATAGCCCAAATGCTTCGCGAGCGATTTTAAAGTGATTGCTTTTTCAACATGAAGCTTGGTGTGCATAATTGCCCGAATAATAACCGGGTCCAATGTTTTTATGTTTGCGTTTGGCTTTTCGCAGCCGCCGTTTTGGCTTTTAAGCTTAATTAGCGCCGCCGTAAATTGAACCAGGCCGGCAGCCATGCAAAGAACATCGTCGCTTTCGCCCCGTGCTAAGGCCAAAATATCTAACGCAAAGCAAAACTTTTCAATTTGGTCTTGGTTAAGGCTTGCCATTATAAAGCTTTTGCTGCACAGCTTTTCGGTAAAGCTTTGGCTAATAATTCCCTCCCGAAAGCGCATTGTTACCACGGTTGCATCATTAAAAAAGTTAATCTTTTGCACCGAGCCCGGCATACAAAACACACAATCACCACCGCTAAGCTGCAACTCGGTATTATCAGTAATTGTTTTTGCGCTGCCTTTCAGCAAAACTTCAATCTCAAAAAAAGTGTGATAATGCAAAGCCGATTCTCGGGCACCATCGCACACCGTTATATTTAAACATTCAGAATTAAAAATAAGCTCATTTTTGTCGTACGATCTCCCAAGCGTAACAAACTTTAACATATCAGCGTTTTTCGGCACGGTCATCATCCCCTTATATTTGCAAATTTACTATAACACAGGCCAAGCGGGTTGTCAATCTGTTAAAACATGGTTTATAAAACAAGCAAAACAGCAATGGTATGCTGACCCTGCCAAATTAAAATTAATCGCTTTGGCCAAATGCTTTTCATTGAAAAGCGGTGCTTGCTATGTTATACTGTTAAATAGAAAGCAAAATAAAGGCTTTTTAAAATGGCAAATTTTATGAAAACGCTAATTTTAATGTTACGAAAGGGGCTATTTTAATGGGACTGATTAAAGCAGGAATTGGCGCGCTTGGCGGCACCTTAGCCGACCAGTGGAAAGAATTTTTTTACTGCGAGGCGCAGCCGAAAGAGGTACTGGTGACCAAAGGGCAAAAGCGGGTCAGCGGCCGTTCCTCCAACACCAAGGGCAACGACAATATTATTTCTAACGGTTCTGGCATTGCGGTGGCCGACGGCCAGTGCATGATTATTGTGGAGCAAGGCAAAATTGTTGAGGTTTGCGCCGAGCCCGGCGAGTTTACATACAACACCTCTACCGAGCCCTCCATTTTTTGCGGCAGCCTTGGCGCCGGAATTAAAGAAACCTTTAAAACCGTTGGCAAACGCTTTACCTACGGGGGCGACACCGGCAAAGACCAACGCATTTACTACTTTAACACCAAAGAATTGATCGACAACAAATTCGGCACCCCCAACCCCATTCCGTTTCGGGTGGTAGATTCTAAAATTGGGCTGGATATTGATGTTTCGGTGCGCTGCTCCGGCGTATATTCCTACAAAATTGCAAACCCGCTGCTGTTTTACACCAATGTTTGCGGCAATGTAGAGCAGGAATATACCCGCGACGAGCTGGACAGCCAGCTTAAAACCGAATTTATTAGCGCTTTGCAGCCGGCGTTTGGCAAGCTTTCAGACTTAGAGCTGCGCCCCAACCAAATTGTAACCCACAACACCGAGCTGGAAACCGCCATGAACACGGCGCTTTCGGCCAAATGGGGCGAGCTGCGCGGGCTACAGGTTGTTAGCATTGCGTTAGGCTCGGTTACCCTGCCGGAGGAGGACGCCGAGCTGATTAAGCAGGCGCAGCGCACCGCCATTATGCGCGACCCGACCATGGCGGCCGCCACCCTAACCGGTGCCCAGGCCGACGCCATGCGTGCCGCTGCCGCAAACGAAAACGGCGCCATGGCCGGATTTATGGGCATGGGCATGGCAATGAACGCCGGCGGCATGAACGCGCAAAATTTATTTGCCATGGGTAGGCAGCAAGCCGGGCAACCGCAAACGCAGCCGCAAAGCGCGGCGCCGGCCACGGCAAACGCCCCGGCAACCACCTGGCAGTGTGCCTGCGGCGCTGCCGCCACCGGCAACTTCTGCCCCGAATGCGGCGCTAAAAAGCCGACCGAACCCGCCGGCTGGGCCTGCGCCTGCGGCGCCGTAAACCAAGGCAAGTTTTGCCAAAACTGCGGGGCCAAAAAACCGGCCGACGCCCCCCTTTACCGGTGTGATAAATGCGGCTGGCAGCCCGCCGACCCCAAAAACCCACCCAAGTTTTGCCCCGAATGCGGCGACCCGTTTAACGACGGCGATATTGTTAAATAACTTAGCGGCTGCACCGGTTCGCCCCGCCCGCCTAAGGTAAACCCGGTGCCCGTAGCCGAACCCACCTAAAAGGGCAAAATAACAGCTTTAAACCCGCTTAGCAGCCCTGGCGGGGTGAACCCGCGCCTTAAAACCGAAAGGAGCTTGCCCCTTGCAAACTTTACAAGAATACAAATGCCCCTGCTGCGGCGGCGCCATAGCGTTTGACAGCAGCCTGCAAAAAATGAAATGCCCATATTGCGACACGGAATTTGATTTAGAAACGCTGGCCGGTTACGACGACGGCCTAAAAGCCGAGCCGGACAGCATGAACTGGGAAACAAACGCCGGCAGCGAATGGCAAGAGGAGGAAACCGGCTCGCTGCGCTCTTATGTTTGTAAGTCCTGCGGCGGTGAAATTGTTGGCGACGCCACCACCGCGGCAACCTCCTGCCCGTTTTGCGGCAACCCCGTTGTAATGATGCAGCAATTTTCGGGTGCCTTAAAGCCCGATTTGGTTATTCCCTTTAAATTAGATAAAAATGCCGCCAAGGCAGGGCTGCAAAAGCATTTAACCGGCAAACGCCTGCTGCCAAAGGTGTTTAAAAGCCAAAATCACATTGATGAAATTAAAGGCATTTATGTACCCTTTTGGCTGTTTAACACCAACGCAAACGCCCAGGTACGCTACCGCACCACCAAGGTACGCGTCTGGAGCGACAGCGATTACGATTACACCGAAACCAGCCACTTTTTGGTGCGCCGAGCCGGCAGCGTGGGGTTTGAGCATGTTCCGGTAGACGGCTCTACCAAAATGGCCGACGATTTAATGGAATCGATTGAGCCGTACAGTTTTGCCGACGCAGTAGATTTTAAAACGGCGTATTTAGCGGGCTATTTTGCCGATAAATACGATGTAACCGCCGAGCAAAGCGTAGCGCGCGCCAACCAGCGGGTTAAAAAATCTACCGAGGAGGTTTTTGCCGCTACCGTAAAGGGCTATTCCTCCATTACCACCGAGAGCAGCAACATTCAGCTAAGCGGGGGCACCGCGCAATACGCCCTGTACCCGGTTTGGCTTTTAAACACCACCTGGAACCAAAAAAAGTACACCTTTGCCATGAACGGCCAAACGGGAAAATTTGTTGGCGACCTGCCGGTAGATAAAGCCGCCGCCACCCGCTGGACGCTGGGGCTTACGGTTTTGCTGGGTGCAGCCGCCTACGGCGTTTTTGTTTTGCTGCACCTGTTTGGCATTTTGTAAGGGGGCGTTTACATGAAAAAAAGAATTTTAGCACTTATTTTTGTTTTGCTGCTTTGCTTTAGCTGCGCGCTGCCCGCTGCGGCCAAGGACGGCTTTCAAACCGAATACGCCCGCTTCAGCGACTCGGCCGGACTGCTTTCGACCGAGCAGGCCGAAGCCCTGCTAAACCGGCTTAACAGCATTAGCACCCGGCAGCAGATGGATGTGATTGTAGTAACCACCAACGACTTAGAAAATCGCAGCACCGCCACCGAGCTGGCCGATGACATTTACGACCAGTGCGGTTTTGGTTACGGCGAAAGCAAGAACGGCTTGCTGCTGCTCATTTCTATGCAGAATCGCGACTGGGCTATTTCCACCTGCGGCAGCGCCATTACGGCCTTTACCGACGCCGGCATTGATTACATTGGCGAAAAAATTACGCCAAGCCTTTCAGGCGGCGATTACGCCGCAGCGTTTAACACCTTTGCCGATTTGTGCGACGATTTTATAACCAAAGCCAAAACCGGCACGCCCTACACCAGCAGCACCCTGCCAAAAGAGCCGCTTTCGCCCATTTACATACCCGTGGCAATTGCCATTGGCCTGGTGCTGGCCCTTATTATTGTTGGCTGCATGAAGGCGAAATTAAAATCGGTGCATTTTAAGGCGGCGGCAAACAGCTATGTTAAAAGCAACAGCTTAAATGTTACCGAAAGCAGCGATCTTTTTCTTTACAACACCGTTACCCGCACCGAAAAGCCTAAAGATAACGACTCCGGTGGCAGCAGCACCCACACCTCGTCCTCCGGCACCACGCACGGCGGCGGCAGCGGTAAGTTTTAATAAGCCAAGGCTTTTTAAGCGGCAATTTTTGGGGCGGTAAAGTTTGGCGTAAACAACTAAGCCAAGCCGCCTAAGGCAATTTTTTTACCGTTAAAAGGGGCTGCCCGGTAAGGGCAGCCCCTTAGTTTTTTTCAAAGCAAAAGCTGTGACTAAAAGCGCATAAAAAAATTAAAACCGGGCGCCTGCCAAAAAGTTTTAGCGGTTGCCCGGTTCTTAATTTAATTTTGTTTTGGTTTATTTTTGCCGGCGCAGCCTGTGAAAGGCAATGTAAAGCCCAACCAGCAATAAAGTACTACCGCAAAGCACAAGGTACATTCCGCCAAACCCAACCTTACTGCCAAAAAAGTAAAGGTTGCAATCAAACCCGTCTCGCAGGGCGCTTAGCGTGCTTTCCGGCAGCCGCAATGTTTCCAGCTCATTAAAGGCACCACGCAAGCAGTGGTTTCGCAGCAAGGCTGTACCGTAGGTTCCCGGAAAAAACGAAAGCACCTTTTGCAGCCCGCCGCCAAAGCTTGAAATTGGCATGTAAGCCCCGCAAATAAACCCGTAGCCGGCGCTTACAATAGTGCCAACTGCCGAGGCTTGCCCGTCGGTTGAAAGAAAAAAGTTTACGCAGCAGGCAAGCGCCGTGCCAAACAGGGTAAGCAGCAGCACATCTAACAGCACCAAAGCCGCGTCGCCGGCGCTTAAATACCAGCCAACCGCCGCTAAGTACGCAAAGCTTACCGCCGTTGCCGTAACGGTAATAATTAAAGTAGAAATTAAAGTGGCAAGGTAGTAGCTAAGGCCCAGCGTGCCGGGCTTTAGCGGGGCAACTGTAAGGTCTTGCCGGGCGCCGCTGGTTTTATCTTTAATCATTAACAAATTGCAGCAAAAGGCAACGGTAACGCAGCAAACCGCTAACAGTGAAGAAATTAGCTGCCCGCCCACAAAACCATTAATTAAGGCGGTTGAAATAGTTAAGCCGGGAATGGCCAAAGCATTGGTAAAGGCGCTGGTGTAAACATTTTTTAAAAAGGTTGCATACAGCACCAGCAAAATAATTGGCGTAATCAGCGAGGAAATAAACATTCCCTTATCTTTAAAATAAAGCTTGGCATTGCGTTTTACTAAAGCAAAAAGTCCAGTCATTTTTCTGCACCCCCCAATAAGGTCTTGCCGGTAACTGCCAAAAAAACATCGTCCATTTTTCCTTTGGTAATTTCGTAATCGGCAAACAGGTCGGGATTTTTAAGCATTAGCTTTGTTGCCGCCGCCGTGTTTGGTACCGTAACCCGAAACGCCCCGTTCAGCTTTTCAAAGGGCAGGTTCAACGCTAAAACATCTTCTTCCCGCGCGCCGTAAAGGGTAATGTAATCCCCGGTGTAGGCATTTTTCAGCGCCAGCGGCGTACCCTCGGCCGCAATTTTTCCGTGGTCTAATATTACAACATAATCGGCGTCGGCTGCCTCCTCCATATAATGGGTGGTTAAAAAAACCGTTAACCCGTTTTGGCGGCGCAGCGTTTCAACAACCTGCCAAAGCAGCTTGCGGGTCTGCGGGTCCAGCCCGGTGGTTGGTTCGTCTAAAATTAAAATTTGCGGTTCGTGCAGCAAGGCGCGCGCAATATCAATTCTGCGGCGCTGCCCGCCCGAAAGCTTACCAACCGGCCGGCGCAGCAGATCTTTAAAATCTAAAAGCTCGGCCAGCGCCAAAAGCCGCTTTTTAAAATCGGTCCCGTGAATACCATACAGCGCTGCGCGGCCTTGCAAATTATCCTTAACCGAAAGTTCTTTATCTAACACCGAATTTTGAAAAACAACCCCCAAATTGTGCTTTAATTTAAGGGCGTTCTGCACCAGTTCCTCACCGCAAATTTTAACGCTGCCGCCGTCGCGGTTTAATTGCCCGCACAAAATGTTAATGGTGGTAGATTTTCCGGCACCGTTTACTCCTAAAAAGGCAAACAGCTCCCCCTTTTTAACGCTAAAGCTTAGGTTATTTACAGCGCAAAGCGACCCAAAATGCTTTTGCAGACCGTTAATTTCAATCATTTTAATTTCATCAGCCAATTTTTTACCCCCTAAAATGTAATTATTTTCTTAAAAGGCAAGGCTAAAACCGCCGCCGTTCAAACCGGCTTTATTCCTGCCCGGTCACGCTTTTAAAAGCCGCGTCCCGGTCAAACGAATCCTCCGCAAAGCCGGGAATTTGTTTAATGGCCGTTAAAGTGCTAAGGCTGCAGCCGGTTAAAATTCTCGCAATTTCGCCGTCGCTGTACGGGCAATTCCCCGTAACCAGCAAGGTTGCAAGGCTGTGCGCCGTTAGCCAAACATCCCGAAAATAGCGGTTAGCCTGCACGGCGGTTAATTTGTAAATTCGCATTAAAACTGGGCAAATTGCCTCGCTCATGCGCCGCATGGTGTTAATGGCGGTGTTCTCCGCCCTTTTGGTTAAAAACAGTATTCGGTAAAGCTCTGGCTCCTCACGGGCAAAACGAATGTATTGCACACCGTAGCCAAAAAAGGGAACCTTTTGCTGCAGGCCAGCCAAGGCGTAACGGTTAAAAATTTGCTCGGCCGCCGCGTAAACCTCGGCTTTTAAAGCCTCCATAGTTCCAAAACAGGTAAAAACCGGCTGCGTAGAGGTGCCAAGCGCTTCGGCCAACGCTTTGGCGGTTAAGGCCTGCTCCCCACCCTTTCTTACTACCGCAACCGCGGCCGTAACCATTTCCTCCCTCGTAAATTTATTTTTCGGTGCCATAAAATTCTCCTCTCCGCGCTTCAATATACATTACCTAATATACATTATGCAGTATTATAACAATTTTTTTGCCGCTTGTCAAGTATTCCAACCCCCTTTCCGCCCCATTTTCCCTCCATTTTTACTACTAAACCCGCGGTGCTTGTTTTTCGGCTTAGGGCAAAAGTTAATTCTTTTTTTGGCAAAAGCGTTTTTAATGGCACAATAGAATTTAGGGGCACAAAGCAAACATTGTTACTTGACAAAACCGCCGCTAACTTTTAAAATATTGCAAAAGTCTTTTTGGTAGGCGATCTGCTGGCTTTGACAGCAATCCTGTGTTAAATTTTACTGAAAACAAACCATTGTTTAGTTCAACCTGTTGCAGGACAATGCCGGCAACAAATAAAGAAAGTGTTTTTATTGGTTTAGGCCATACTTTTCGGCGGGCTAATGCTGCTTGGCGTTGCCGCTTTGCTTTTTAATTTACAGTGCGCAAAAGTTCCGTTTTGTAGCTGCTTTATCGCACCATAAAAAGGCGGTTCGCCTTTTTATTGGCGCCGCTTTAATTTTGCTGCCTGCTGCCGGAATCTGGGCGCTTTGGGGCTACATGAACACCATTGCCATTTTGCTGCACCTTGCGTTTTTTTGGCGGTTGCCGCACTGGTTCAGTTTTTACTTCAAAAACGGCGCAAGCAGCCCTTAAAGCGTTATTACGCCGGCGCTGTTGCCGTAGCTGTAACCTTTTTGTACCTTAGCGTTGGCTATTTTGGCGCCAACCATGTTTGGCAAACCAATTACACCCTAACAACCGCCAAAAAGGTTGGCACCCTGCGCATGAAGCTGATTTCAGACTCGCATGTTGGAACCACCTTTAACGGCAAAGGCTTAGCCGCGCATATTAGCCGTATTAACGCACAAAAGCCGGACATTGTTGTAATTACCGGAGATTTTGTAGACGAAAGCACCAGTAAGACAGATATGCTTGACGCCTGCAGTGCGTTGGGGCAGTTAAATCCCGCCTACGGCGTTTACTTTGTGTTTGGTAACCACGACAAAGGCAAATACGATGCCAACGGCCAGCAAGGCTACAACGGCGACGACCTAATTGCGCAACTGCAAAAAAACAATGTAACCGTATTGCAGGATGAAACCGTGTTGATAGACAACCGCTTTTACCTGGTTGGGCGGAAGAATGCCTCCGAAGAGTTGGATTTCGGCGGCGGTCGTGCCACCGCCGCCGAATGAACCGGCAGCCTAAATACAGAAAATACGCAATTGTTTTAGACCACCAACCGCGGGATTACACCGCCGAGGCCCAAACCAACGCCGACTTAGTACTTTCCGGCCGCACGCACAGCGGACAAATGATTCCGCTTATGCAGTTCATGCGCTGGTTTCACTTGGGTGAGGACAACATTTACGGTTTAGAACGCCACAATAATACCGATTTTATTGTTACCTCCGGTATTTCTGATTGGGCCATGCAGTTTAAAACCGGCTGTATTTCGGAATATGTTATGATAACCATTAAAGGGCAGCAAAGCAATTAAACCGTTTAAATAACTTCATGCCGCCAACAGCCAAAAGTGCTGCCAATTTGGCTTTAGCAAGGTTAAAATGCTCAAAAAATTACACCGAATTTTACCCCGCTATGCGGAAAAATGAAGTATTAGAAAAGCTTTAAAAATTCGTGCCAAATTCGTGCCGGAAACAAAAAAAGCGCCTAAAATAGGCGCTTTTTAAGCATTTGGTGGACCCGAAGGGGATCGAACCCTCGACCTTACGGATGCGAACCGTACGCTCTCCCAAACTGAGCTACGAGCCCAAATATTAAAATTACAAAGCAAAATAGCAACGTTTTAAAAAAAGCTGCCTACTGCCATTGGCGGCAAGGCAATGCGGTTACAGCGGTAGATCTTACAGCCTGCAAAACGCGTTCGGCGGCCCGGCGCCGTAAAGCACCGGGCCTTACTTTTGCGTTAAATTAGTTGCGATTGTTGATCATATCAAACAGTTCGGTGTAAACCGGATCTTCGCTGTCTTTCTCGTCGGAGTTCGACATAATGTTGGCTAAAGCACCAGCAGCACTGTCGTCCTCTTTTTTCTTCTCACCCAGGCCGGTGGCAATAACCGTAATTTTAACGGTATCTTCCATAGAATCATCCAGCTGCGTACCCCAAATAATGTTAGCGTCCGGATGTGCCTTTTCGGCAACAATGGAGGAAGCTAAGGTAACGTCGCTTAGATCAATATCCGGGCAGGCGGTAATATTAATAATAACGCCGCGGGCATTTTCCATAGAGGTTTCAATTAAGGGGCTGGTAACGGCAGCACGGGCAGCAGCCTCGGCCTTGTCACGCCCGGAGGCAATGCCAACGCCCATGTGAGCCTGGCCGGAATCGGACATAATGGCTTTAACATCGGCAAAGTCCAAATTAATAAGTGCGGTAACATTAACCAGCTCGGAAATGCTTTGAACGCCTTGACGCAAAACATCGTCGGCAATTTCAAACGCGTTGGCAAGGGTAATTTTTTGGTCGGAAACAAACTGTAAGCGCTCGTTCGGAATAACAATTAAGCTGTCAACACATTCGCTTAAAGCAGAAATGCCCTGGTCAGCCTGGGTCATTCTGCGTTTGCCCTCAAACGCGAAGGGTTTGGTAACAATACCAACGGTTAAAATGCCAAGCTCTTTTGCAATTTGGGCAACAACCGGGGCAGCACCGGTACCGGTACCGCCGCCCATGCCGGCGGTAATGAATACCATGTCGGCGTCTTTTAAAGCGGCTGTAATTTCGTCTTTCGATTCCTCGGCAGCGGCTTTACCGCGCTCGGGGTTTGCACCGGCGCCCTGACCCTTGGTGGCCTTTTCGCCGATTTGAATTTTGGTAGTAGCGGTAGATTTAGCTAAAGCGGCACGGTCTGTGTTAATTGCAACAAACTCTACGCCCTTTACGCCGGCCGCAACCATGCGGTTAATGGCGTTGCCGCCGCCGCCGCCAACACCAATTACTTTTATGTTCACAACATCGTCTAACATTTCTTCTGAAACATCAAATGCCACTTTTATCATCCTTCCGATTTATATGAAAAAATTAAGTTCAGTAATACACATTTATAATTCTAACACAAGCCGCCGTAAATTTCAACACATTTTTTTAAGTTTTTCATTTTTTCTTTTAAAATTAACCGCGGGTGTAAATTCCCTTTGGATTTTGCTCCGACCACAGGGTCAAGTCTACCTTTCCGGCGGCGTCCTTTTCCATGCTTTGCAGCATGCTTTTTAGGTGCAACAGCTTGCCATCGCAGTTCGAGGAGGAACCCAAATAAACCGTTAATCGGTTTTCTAACACAAATTTAAGGTCTAAGCTGTCGGTAACATCCAGCGCGGTGCAGGTAAAACCGTTTTGGGTTAGCTTTGCCATTAAGGTTTGCGCCAAATTGGCCAATTCGGGCTTTTCAAACTGCAGCTGCAGCCCCGGTTTTCCCACTTTGGCCGTAGCGCCCGCAACGGTTACGGTGTTTTCGGCTGCGTTGTCTTGCACCACTAAAATTTTGCCGGTTTTATCGGTAACATAATAATTGTTTTCTACCTTGTAAGAAAGCGCCGGCACCGCCTCGGTAACCTTTAACACAATAGTGCCCGGTAATTTTCGCCCCACACTAACGGTAGAAACCCAGGGCAGCTTTTGGGTAATGTTTTTTTCGGCGTTACCGCCCGAAAGGAACAGGTTTTTTCCGGTTTGAATACCGGAGGCCGCAATTACCTCTTGCGCGGAATAACGCACCTTGCCTGAAACCGAAATTTTTTGCACCGGAAACAGCACGGTTAAGCAAAGCGCCACCCCCGCCGCCAACAGCAAAAACAGTAAAATTACCGTTAAGCGAATTTTAGCAGCCCGCGCCTTTTTGCGGCGTTTGGCTGCCCGCGCTTTTTTAAGATCAACGGTTTTGGGCGGTTGCGACATTTTCATCTCTCCTAAACTTTTCTAATTCTAATTGGCCGAAATTTGGGCGCCAACACTTTGCAGCGTTTCGCAAACCTGCTCGTACCCGCGGTAAATATGCTCGGCTTTTTCAACGGTGGAGCAGCCCTTGGCCGCCAAAGCAGCAACCAGCATAGCGGCACCGCCGCGCAGGTCGGTACACTCTACCTTAGCAGGGTAAAGCCGGGGTACCCCGTTAATTACCGCAACCCGCGCGTTGGTTCGCACATCGGCGCCAAAGCGGTTTAATTCATCGGTAAACTTATAGCGGTTTTCAAAAATATTTTCTATAAACATAGAGCAGCCCTGTGCCGTACTTAACATGGCAATGATGGGCGGCCCGGCGTCGGTAGGAAAGCCGGGATACGGCAGAGTGCGCAAAACGGGCACCCGCCCCAGCCGTTCGGGGGCCGAAAGCAACACTTCGCCCGGGCGGGACTGCACAGCACAGCCGGCGTTTTTTAGCACCGAAAGCACCGGCAAAAGGTGCTGCGGCACAACATCTTTTAACAAAAGGCGTGAACCGGTTACCGCCGCTGCCGCTAAGTAGGTTGCAGCAACAATGCGGTCGGGAATAACCTTATGCACAGCGCCGTGCAGTTCCGGCACGCCGTTAATTTCTATTAAATCGGTTCCGGCGCCGGCAATTTCGGCCCCGCAAGCGTTTAAAAAATTGCAAAGGTCGATAATTTCCGGCTCGCGGGCCGGGTTGTGCAGCAGGGTTTTGCCCTTAGCGGTGGCAGCGGCCAAAATAACATTTTCGGTAGCGCCAACGCTGGGAAAGGAAAGGGTAATTTCGGCTCCGGTCAAGCCCTTTTCACAGCGGCACTGCAGGCTGCCCTGCTCCTCCTCAATTGTAAGGCCAAGCTCCCGCAGGGCGGCCAAATGCAGGTCAATTGGCCTTGGTCCCAGCTCGCAGCCACCCGGGCTGCTAAGGGTTGCCTGCCCGGTTCTGGCGGCTATGGCCCCCAAAAACACAATAGACGACCGCATTTCCCGCATGAGCTCATCGGGAATATTGGCTTTGGAAACAACGCGGGCATTAACGCATAGCACCGTGCCCTGCCGCTGCACCCGAACCCCTAAATGCTTTAAAATGGCAATAGCGGCATGCACATCTGAAAGCTCCGGACAATTATGTATTTCGCACTCTCCACGGCACAGCACCGTTCCGGCCAAAATGGGCAAGGCGCTGTTTTTAGCCCCTTGCAGTTGAATAACACCCGAAAGCTTTTGGCCGCCGTTAACGGTTATTGCAGACATAACACAACGCACCCTTCAGCAAAAAAATCTCTTTGCTTTTAGTGTATGCATTGCGGCAAAATTGTTTCCAAAACGGTTATTGCGAACAAAATATACGGTTCAAAGCTGCGCAAAATTTTTCGGCAAAAGCCGCAGCTTTTAAACCGGAACCCCACCCAAAGGGAACTGACCCGACCAACAGAAAACCAGCCCGGCCGACAGAGAACCGGCCCACAAAAACCGGGGGGTAAATGCAAAACAGCCACGGCGTTTGGCAAGTACTTAGGCCAAGGCCAACGCCGGCTGCAAAAAACAGGCGTATAGCCCCAAAAGGCCAAAACCGTATAGCATATAATGCCCCGAAAAATCAGTGTGTTTTACTTAAATTAGCCCGTTTTTTATTTGGTGTAAAGCTTCATAATCTCGTTATAAATGCGCTTTGCAGCGTCGGGGAAAGCGGCCGAGCCGGCCTTTTGCGCCATGCTGTTTAGCTTTTGTGGGTTGTAAATGCAGCTGTTAACCGCCTTTAACAGGCTTTCTCGGTTCAGGTCCTTTTCCTCAATAACCTCGGCAGCGCCAATTTTTTTTAAAGACATTGCGTTGTGATACTGGTGATTTTCGGCAACATAGGGCGAGGGAATTAAAATTGCCGGCTTTTTGCAAACGCACAGCTCGCTTAACGAAATGGCCCCCGCGCGGGAAAGAACCATATCGGCCGCAACCATACATTCGGCCATGTTATCAATATAATCAAAAACCCGCACATTTTCGGCTTTGGGGTCTACCCCCTTTTCGCTCAACAGCTGCAAAAAGGCCGTGTAGCCCGCCTTGCCGGTTGCGTGAATAAACACCATATCCCCAGCCTGCCACTTTTCGGCAATTAACTCGGCCACGGCGCGGTTTACCGGGGCGGCCCCCAAGCTGCCGCCGGAGGAAAGCAGCACCGGGCGCTCGTCCAGCCCCAGCCGCTTTCGGCAATCATCCTTTTGCAGGGTTATAAACTCGGCCCGAACCGGGTTGCCGGTAATAACCGGCGGTTTTTTCAGCTCTAAGCGTTTTTCGGCCTCCGGCATTGCCAGCATAACGGTATCTACCAAGCCAACCAGCATTTTAGTGGTAACGCCCGGAAAAGCGTTTTGCTCGTGAATGGCGGTTTTAAAGCCCAGCTTTGCCGCGTCCCGCAGCACGGGGCCGCTAACATACCCGCCGGTGCCAACTACAACATCGGGCTGCAATTGCTTTAGCAGCCGCTTAGCCGCGCAGGAGGAAGTAAAAACCTTTACCAGCGCCGTAAGGTTGCGCCCCACATTTTTTAAGGTAAGCTTGCGCTGAAAGCCCGCAACATCAATGCCGTAAAAATCGTAGCCGTACGCGGCCACCAGACGCTGCTCCATGCCGCCTTTTTTGCCAATGTAGCTGATTTTGGCGTTTGGGTGCTGCTGCTTAACATAAGCCGCTGCCGCCAGCGCCGGGTTAATGTGCCCGGCGGTGCCGCCGCCCGCAAATAAAATGTGCATGATCCATTCCCCTTTTATTTAAATAAAGCTGTGCCGCCCGGCGTTTTAAAGCGCAAGCGGCAAACCTGTTTTAGCTTTTTAAACACGCCGGCTGTTTTATGTTTTTTCAACATTTGCACTGCGCGAAATAGAAAGCACAATGCCCATTTGGGTTAACAGCAGCACCAGCGCCGTACCGCCGTAGCTAAAAAACGGCAGGCTAATTCCGGTATTGGGCAGCGTGTTGGTAACAACCAAAATGTTTAAAACGGCCTGCAGCCCAACCTGAAAGGTAAGGCCAACCGCCATAAGGGCGCTGAATTTATCCGGCGCTTTCATAGCAATATAAAACCCGCGCCAAACCAGCGCGCAAAACAGCAAAATAATGGCCACGGCGCCAATAAGACCAAGTTCCTCGCAAACAATTGAAAAAATAAAGTCGTTGTGCGGTTCGGGCACCCACAAATATTTTTGGCGCGATTCCCCAAATCCGCGGCCCATTACGCCGCCCGAGCCAATTGCCAGCAGCGACTGAATGGTTTGATAGCCTTTGCCGGTGGCGTCGGCCCAGGGGTTCAACCAGTAGGTTAAACGGTCGGAGGCGTAGCCCACCACACCGGAGAAAATGGCTATGGCCGCACCACCAATGCCAACCCCGGCGCCCACTAAAATGTAAATGGCTTTTATGCCGCCAATAATCATTAAAGTTATGCCTATTAAAAAAATTAAAATGGTAGCCGAAAGGTGTGTTTCTACCACAACCAGCCCGCAAACAACCCCCAACAGCGCCCCTAAGGTTAACACGCCGTATTTAAAAGTCTTCATTTTTTTGTAGTTTTTTGCAATAAGGTGCGAAAACAGCAGAATAATTGAAAACTTAGCTATTTCGGAGGGCTGAAAGCTAAACGAGCCAATTACCAGCCAACGCTTTTGCTCGGTGCTGGGCAGCATGGGCGGCAGCGCCAAAAGCAAAATTAACAGCGCTACCGAAACGCCATAAATAACCCAGGCAAACCGGCGGTAAACGTGGCAATTAATGCGCGAGGCCGCCAGCATAAACACAAAGCCGATTACGGCAAAAACCAGCTGCCGAACTATAAAATGGTAGCTATTATTAAAATAAGCCAGCGCGTAAGCGTAGCTGGCCGAAAACAGCATTAAAAGGCCGCAGGTAAGCAAAATGCTAACCAACGCAAAAAAGCCAATATCCATTTTTCCCTTTTGAATAAAACCGCCGCGCGTTTTTCTGCGGCTTTTACCCGTAGCTTCAACAGATACTGACTTTTCCACTTTTAACCCGCCTTACATAATAGTTTAGTAAATAAATACCGGCAAAATTGCCAAAATGCAGCCCAGCAGCGTTACAAACGAAAAAACAAACACAATTTTTTCCTCGCTCCAGCCGCACATTTCAAAATGGTGGTGAATGGGTGTCATTTTAAAAATGCGTTTTTTGGTGCGCTTGTAATGGCTAACCTGCAGCACCACCGAAAGTGCCTCCAGCAAATACACAATGCCCGCCGGAATTAACAAAATGGGGTAATCTACCGCAAAGGAAAGCCCAACCACCAGCCCGCCCAGCAGCAACGAGCCGGTATCGCCCATAAACACCTTGGCCGGGTGAGTGTTCCACATAATAAAGCCAATGCAGCATCCCGCACCGGCCGCTGCCAGCATATTGGCGCCAAAGCTTTTGGTTACGCCGGCTATTACCATAAAGGCACAGCAAACAACTAAGGTAACCGAGGAGGCTAAGCCGTCTATTCCGTCGGTTAAATTTACGGCGTTTACAAAGCCGTAAATAAAAATTAACGCAATGGGCCAAAAAATCAGCCCCACGCCCGACATAATGTTAACATCCCCTAAAAAGGGAATACGGGTAGTGTGCATACCGGAAAACAGCAGTGCAATTAAGTACGCGGCGCAAACCAACAGCTGCGCAAAGGTTTTTTGGCGCGGAGTAAGCCCCAAGTTGCGCTTTTTAACCACTTTAATATAATCGTCAAAAAAGCCGATTGCGCCCATGCAAAGAGCCAAGGCCGCCGCAGCCAGCCAACGGGCGCTGCGGTTAGAATCTGAAAGCAACTCGGTTTTAAGGCTGTTGCCGGTAATAAAGGCAAAAATAACCGCCGCGGCAACCGCAACAAAAAGCCCTATTGCCAGCATAATGCCGCCCATGGTTGGGGTGCCCTGCTTGGAATGGTGCCATTTTGGTCCGTCCTCTAAAATAGTTTGCCCAAAATGCAGGCGCTTTAAAAAAGGAATGGCCCAAAAGCCTAATAAAAATGTTACCGCAAAGGCTACCACCGTAGCTAAAACTGCACTAAAACCACCCATTTTACTGAATCCCCTGTTTTAAATTTATTTTAACTTTGCTAAAGCGTTGGCCACAACCTCGCGCTCGTCCAAATGGATCTTTTGGGTGCCTAACACCTGGTAATCCTCGTGGCCTTTGCCCGCTAAAACTATTATATCACCCTTTTTGGCATTTGCAACCGCAAATTCAATTGCCTCAATGCGGTTTTCAATTACCGTGTACGGGGTGTCGCTGTTTTTCATGCCGGCTAAAATATCCTCAATAATGGCGCCGGGCTGCTCGGTTCTGGGGTTATCGCTGGTTACAATTACATAATCGGCCAGGCTTGCCGCAATGGCGCCCATTTTCGGACGCTTGGTTTTATCGCGATCCCCGCCGCAGCCAAACAGCACCACCAAACGGTTTTTAGGGCATTCTTTAAAGGTGTTTAAAATGTTTTGCAGCCCGTCGGGCGAATGGGCGTAGTCAATTATAATCGTGTAATCCTTACCCGTGGGCACCACCTCGGCTCGACCTTTAACGCCGTTTAGCTCGTTTAAAGCGGCGGCGGCTTTGGCCGGCTCTACCCCCAAAGCGTCGGCACAGGCGGCCGCTAACATTGAGTTGTAAACCGAAAAGCGCCCGCCGGTTTTTAGGCTAATGTGCTCCGGCGCCGCAGCGCCGCAAAAGTCGTAATCTACCCCGTCCGGCCGATAGGCAATATTTTTAGCGGTGTAATCGGCACCGCTGCCGCCCGCCGAGTAAGAAAGCAGACGGGCTTTGGTCTCGCGCCCCAGCTCCTGCAGCAGGCGCAGACCGTACAAGTCATCCAGATTAACCACGGCGGTTTTGCACATTTTAAAAAGCTTTTTTTTGGCCTCGTAGTATTTTTCCATGGTCTTATGGTAATCTAAATGGTCCTGCGTTAGGTTGGTAAAGGCGGCAACCTCAAACTGCAAACCCTCTACCCGGCGCTGATCTAACGAGTGGGAGGAAACCTCCATTACCGCGTAGCTGCACCCGGCTTTGGCCATTTTGGCAAATAAGGCGTATAAATCAAACATGCCGGGAGTGGTGTTGTTGGTTGGAATGGCCTGCTGCCCTACCATGTTTTGAATGGTGCCAATCAGCCCGGTTTTATAACCGCAATTTTCTAAAATATGCTTTAGCATATAGGTGGTGGAGGTTTTACCGTTGGTACCGGTAACGCCAACCAGCTTTAAATTTTTGGTGGGGTGCCCAAACCAAATGTTGCAAACCTCGGCAAAGGCCTTGTGCGTATCCGGCACAATAATTTGGTTTGCAAGCTTTAAGTCCCGCTCGCACAAAACGGCAGCCGCCCCCTGCTGCACGGCAGCAGCGGCGTAGCTGTGCCCGTCGCTTTGCGGGCCGCAAAGGCAAACAAACAGCGTGCCGGGGCCCGCCTTGCGGGAGTCATCCGCAACGGCGGTAATTTCAAGTTCTTTCATGCTTTCGGGACATTCCCGAACCAATTTGCTCAGCTTCATTAAAACCCTTTCCAAGCCGCAAAGGCAGCTTTCTTCGGCGGTCTTGTTAACCGCCGGTATCGCCTGTTTCGTTACTTCTAAAATAAACCTCTACCAGGGTGCCGCGTTCCACTTCGGTTTCGGCCGCAATACTTTGCTGGTACGAAACAACCGCTTTGTTGGAATTAACATTCCCTTTAAACGAGATGTTTAACCCGTACTGCGCCGCCAAATTATTAACCTGCGAAAGGCTCATGCCAGTTAGGGCAGGCACCTTGGTTTTTAGTTTTTCGGCCGAGGCTTCGGTGTACAAAATTACCGAGCCTTGGTTGAATACGGTTGAACCGCTTTCGGGCAGCTGACGAATAACCTTTTGGCCGGAGCCAACAATTTTGTAGGAAAGGCCCTTGGCAGCTACCTCAGACTTTGCCGCGTCTACCGTTTTGCCAACTACGCCGGGTACCGTTTTGGTAGATTGCATAATCTGTTCGTCGGAATACTGCGGCTGGTAACCTAAGTAGGGCAGAATTTCTGAAAGAATTTGCCCGCCGGGCGGTGCTGAAATGGTACCGCCGTAATAGCTGGTGCCGTGCGGTTCGTCTAATAAAAATATCATGGCAATTTCGGGGTCATCCATTGGGGCAACCCCGCAAAATGAGGCGATGTAAAGCCCTTTTTTGCCGGAAGAAAGCATTTCGGATACTTTTTGGGAGGTACCGGTTTTGCCGCCAATGCGGTAGCCGGCTACATAGGCGTTTTGCCCACCGCCGCCGTCTACAACCGCCTCCATAATTTTGCAAATAACCTTCGAGGTTTCGGCCGAAACAACCTGTCGCTTTTTTTTGGTTTCTACATTTTTTACAATGTTATTATCTTTATCTACTACCTTGCTTACCACATGCGGCTGCACCAAATACCCCCCGTTTACCGAGGCGCTAATGGCCGTAAGCAACTGAATAGGGGTAATTTTAAAGGTTTGACCGAACGATTCGGAGGCAAGCTCGGTAGGGCCCATTTTTTCGGCCTTGTGGTACTGCGAGCCGGCCTCGCCGGGTAGGTCTATGCCGGTTTTTTCAGTTAGGCCAAACGCCTCAAAATATTTTGAAAAGGTATTAACACCAATTTGCTGGCCCAAATTAATAAAATACGGGTTGCAGGAATTTTGGGTGGCCTGGGTTAAATTTTGCATACCGTGGCCGGCGTGCTTGTGGCAGGAGTACCGCTGCCCGGCAATAACAATGTAGCCGGGGCAGTTAAAGCTGGTAGAGTAGGTTGCAACATTTTCCTCCACCCCAATGGCGGCGGTTATTACCTTAAAAACCGAGCCGGGCTCGTACGCGTCGGAAATGGCCTTATTGCGCCACTGGCGGTTTCTAAGCTCCGAAAGCTTTTTGCTGCGCTCCTCCCCGCTTAAAGCGTCTACCTGCTTTTGCTCTTCGGTGCTTAAAGCAAAGGGGGTGTTGCAGTTAAAATCGCCCTTGGTTGCCATGGCCAAAATGCCGCCGGTTTTAACATTCATAATAATGCAGGTGCCGCGCTCGGCAACCTTATTATCAGTTACCGCCTTTTCCAAATACTTTTCGGCAACATACTGCACGTAAGAATCAATGGTTAAAACAAGGGAATGTCCGGGTTGGGCGTCTACCACCTTTTCGTAGCTAAAGGGCATATCGGCCCCTTTGGCGTTTTTAGCAGCAACCACACGGCCGGCAACCCCAGTCAATTCCTCCTCATACTGCAGTTCCAGCCCGTAAAGGCCCTGGTTATCGTCCCCCACAAAGCCCAGCACATTGGCGGCAATGTTTTCGGGGTAATAGCGGGTGGTAGATTGGTCTATGCCAATGTAGGAGGAAAGGCTGTACTTGCTGTTTTCCTTTAAAAAGGCCCGAACCTTTTCTACCGTTTCGTCGTTACACTTTTTCTTAAGCTCTACATAATAACTTTTTGTTTTTTCAAGCTTTTTGGCAACCTCGTCGCTCTCCAGCCCTAAAATAGGGGCCAACTTTTCGCAAATCAGCGCTTTTACCGCGCCCTTTTCCTCGTCATTTTTTAGGTTGGCAATATCGTTCGGGGTAACATAAACGGTCCAAACCGTGGCGCTTTTGGCCAGGGTATTCATGTTAGAATCGTAAATATTTCCGCGCTCGGCTGCAATGTAGGCGTCATGCAGCTGCTGCTCCGAAGCCTTGCTTTGGTACTCTTGCCCGTGCAAAACCATAATGTTAAACAAGCTAACGCTGGTTACGCTAACGGTTAAAATAATCATTGCCAGCATAACGGTTACCATGCGTTTCCACATCTGCTTACCCGGCCCGGCCGTTGGCACAACGCCTCACCCCTTTTTTACAAATTTTTTAATGGCTAACAAATGCCTAAAACGAGAGTTAAAATTCCTTTTAACTCCCGCCGATAATTTTATGCTGCCTTTGGTTTAATTATGCGCCGCTGTGTTGGTGTTCTGCTCCCCTACTACCGCCTTGTCGGCCTGGTGGGTGCGCACATAAACAATTTGGCTTTTATCCATTTTTTTCATGCCAAGCTCCTTGGCCGAGGTTTCTAAATTCTTGTAAGAAACCTTTTGCTCTAATTCAAAATTAATGCGTGCCAGCTGGCCGTCTACCTCGTTAATTTGGGCGTCCACCTTTTTAATTTTTTGCTCTACCTCGGTAATTTGGGAACGCAAAAAAATACCCGCCGCCAGCATGGCAACAATAAACACGGCAACCAAAACGGCCGAGGCCTTACCGGCCATAAAGCCGGCGGCACGGCTGCGGTGCTTGGCGCGTGCGCTGCGCTGCGCGGGAATTTCAATAATATTACTTTTTTTCTTAGGCTCCGGCTGCGCAAACAGGTTAAAATCGTAAGCTAAACCGTCCTCAAAATACTTTAAATTATCCATTGTTCCGTCCCCATTTAAATTAATACTTAACTTTATTAAAACGCTCTGCAATAAAACACTTTATAATAAAACACTTTGTAATGAAACGCCGCTTAATACTTTTGCACGGCACGCAGCTTGGCGCTGCGGCTGCGTTTGTTAACCTTAAGCTCCTCGGCCGAGGGCAGCACCGGCTTTTTAAACAAAAGCTCGCCGGCCGGCTTTCGGCCGCACACGCAAACCGGCAGCTCCGGCGGGCAAATGCAGCCTTTAATAAATTCGGCAAAGGCGTGCTTTACCATTCGGTCCTCTAACGAATGAAAGGTAATTACCGCCAGCACCCCGCCCGGGGCTAAACGGTCAAACGCTTTTTGCAAAACCTCCTGCAAGGCGTCTAATTCGCCGTTTACGGCAATGCGTAAAGCTTGAAAGGTTTTGCGGGCCGGGTGTCCGTCCCGCCTGGCGGCGGCCGGCACCGCGCTGCAAACCAGCTCAGCCAGCTGCAGGGTGGTGGTAATGGGTTCGGTCTCTCGCCTTCTAACAATTGCTTTTACAATTGCGGGGGCAAATTTTTCCTCCCCAAAGCTGCGCAAAATGCGAACCAATTCGCCGTACGGCAGGGTGTTTACTAAATCGGCCGCGGTTGGCCCGCTCTCCCCCATTCGCATATCCAGCGGGGCCTCGCTTTTGTAGGAAAAACCGCGCTCGGCTGCGTCTAATTGGTGGGAGGAAACGCCAAGGTCTAACAGCATACCGTTTATTTTTTCAACGCCCTCGGCGTCTAACACGGCGTCAAAATCTTTAAAATTGCTTTGCACTACCTTGGCCGGCAGCCCCTTTAGCCGCTCAGTTGCCGCTAAAACCGCTTCCGGGTCCCGGTCCAGCGCAATCAGCCGGCCGGTTGTCAGCCGCCGCGCAATTTCAAAAGAATGCCCGCCGCCGCCGGCAGTGCCGTCGACATAAACGCCGGTTGGTAAAATTTTTAAAGCCTCAATGCTTTCCTGCAGTAAAACCGAAATGTGAGAAAATTCCATATCCGCCACCGCTTACAGGTTGTACTCTGCTGCAATTTCGTCCATACGGTCCTCCGTGCAGGCAGTGTCGTCAGCCGTCCAGTTTTCGGGGCTCCAAACCTCAAAAAAGTCCGACATCCCAATAAAGCAGGCCTCGCCCTGCAGCTGTGCAAACTCCCTTAGCTTTGCAGGAATTAAAATGCGGCCTTGCGCGTCACATTCCAGCGTGGTGGCGCTGGAGTAGATTTTGCGTTTAAAATCGCTGGCCTTGGCCGGCAGGGCGCGCAGCTTTTCATCTAACACCTGCCACTGCTCGGTAGAATAAATACGCAGGCAGGGCCGACTGTCAATACTGCGGCACATAATAAAGCTTTCGCCGAGCTCATCACGGAATTTAGAGGGAATAAACGCGCGGCCTTTTTTATCAACATTGTGCTGGTATTCACCGAAAAACACGATTATCGCCCTCCTTTTCCACCATTTTTAAACACTTTGGTGCCACTTTAAACCATTTCGCACCACTTTTATGAAATTATTATATATTTTTTCGCATGAAATTGCAAGGGTATTTTTTAATTTTTTTGGGTTTTTTAAAAATTTTTTTAGGCGCTTGTGCCCTAAAAAAGCGCAACCACAAGATGTAGTGCCGGGGCTTTTGCTTTCCCACTTACAACGCTTTTTTTGCACAATAGCTAATTTTTATGCCGTTTTTGCCTAAAAACCGTAAATTAAACAAAATATTGATTTGCACTTGACTTAAACCACAATATATAGTATTATTGTTACTGAACTCTGCTTTTTTGCAAATATTAATAGGAGGCACCGCAATGGAATTTTTGCAATGGAATGGTTTTACGCCCGGCTGCTGGCAAAACGAGATTAATGTAAGAGATTTTATTCAAAAAAACTACACCCCCTACACCGCAGGGGCCGATTTTTTGTCCCCCGCCACCGAGCGCACCCGGCAGCTAACACAAAAGGTGCAGGAGCTGTTGAACGCTGAGCGGGCCAACGGCGGCGTTTTAAGCGTAGATCCCGAAACGGTTGCCACCATTACCGCCTACAGCCCCGGCTATGTGTGCAAAGAGCTGGAGCTGATTGTTGGCCTGCAAACAGACGCGCCTTTAAAACGCGGGGTAAACCCCTTTGGAGGTATTCGCATGGCGCGGCAGGCCTGCGCCGCCTACGGCTACAAGCTTAGCCCTAAAATTGAAGAAGCGTTTCGCTACCGCACCACGCATAATGACGGCGTTTTTAGCGCCTACACCAAAGAGATGCGGGCTGCCCGCTCGGCGCACTTAATAACCGGCCTGCCGGACGCCTACGGCCGCGGCCGCATTATTGGCGATTACCGCCGCGTTGCCCTTTACGGGGTAGACGCCCTAATTGCCCAAAAGGAGCAGGAAAAAGCCGCTTTGGCTGCGGGCGATTTTGGCAGCCGCGAAATTCGGCAGGATGAGGAGCTTTATTTTCAAATTACCGCGCTGAACGATTTAAAACAAATGGCCCAAAGTTACGGGTTTAACATTAGCCTGCCGGCCCAAACGGCAAAACAGGCCATTCAGTGGACCTACTTTGCCTACTTAGCGGCTATTAAAGAGCAAAACGGCGCCGCTATGTCGTTAGGGCGGGTCAGCACTTTTTTTGATATTTACCTGCAGCGCGACCTTGCCGCCGGCCAAATAACCGAAACGCAGGCGCAGGAGCTGATAGACGATTTTGTACTAAAACTGCGTTTAGCCAGGCATTTGCGCACCCCGGAGTATAACGAGCTGTTTGGCGGCGACCCTATGTGGATTACCGAAAGCATTGGCGGCACCGGGCAAGACGGCCGCACCTTAGTAACCAAAAGCAGCTACCGCATTTTAAACACCCTTTACAACTTAGGCCCCGCGCCCGAGCCGAATTTAACCGTTTTGTGGGCCAACGATTTGCCCGAGCCCTTTAAGCTTTACTGCGCCAAAGTTTCGTGTGATACCGATTCTATTCAATACGAAAACGACGATTTAATGCGCCCCATTTACGGGGACGATTACGCCATTGCCTGCTGCGTTTCGGCCATGCAGGTTGGCAAGCAAATGCAATTTTTTGGGGCGCGCTGCAATTTGCCAAAGCTGTTGCTGCTGGCGCTTAACGGCGGCTTTGATGTTGAAAAAGGCCTGCGCGTTGGCCCGCAAAAGGCGGTTTATAACGAGCAGGTGTTAAATTACAATAAGGTTTGGCCGCTGTTTTTAGAATACGCCGTTTGGCTTTGCAGGCTGTATGTGAACACCATGAATGTTATTCACTACATGCACGACAAGTACGCCTACGAAAAGCTGCAAATGGCCCTGCACAACACGGCTGTTCACCGTTTTATGGCCTTTGGGGTTGCCGGCCTTTCGGTGCTTGCCGATTCTTTCAGCGCCATTCGCTACGCCAAGGTCACCCCAATTTACAATAGTGAGGGTTATATTGTAGATTTTAAAACCACGGGCGATTTTCCGAAATTCGGGAACGATGACGACCGGGTAGACAGCATTGCAAAAGAGCTGACCCATTTTATAATAACCGAGCTGCGCAAAACCAAAACCTACCGCAGCGCCGAGCACACCCTTTCGGTGTTAACCATTACCTCTAATGTAATGTACGGCAAAAACACCGGTGCCACGCCGGACGGCCGCCCGGCCCACTCCCCCTTTGCCCCGGGCGCCAACCCTATGCATAACCGGGAGGAAAACGGCGCGCTGGCCTCGTTAAACTCTATTACCAAGCTTTCCTACAACGATTGCCGAGACGGTATTTCCAACACCTTTTCTATTACCCCAAACACCCTGGGTCGAACCCCCGCCGAGCGGGAGCAAAACTTGGCCGCCATTTTAAACGGCTACTTTAAAAAGGGCGCCCACCACATTAATGTTAATGTTTTAAACCGGCAAACCCTGCTAAAGGCTTACGAAGACCCCGAAGCCTACCCCAACCTTACCATTCGCGTTTCGGGCTACGCTGTTAATTTTCACAAGCTCTCGCGCGAGCAGCAGCGCGAGGTTATTAGCCGCACCTTTCACGAGGTACTGTAATGTCGGCCGAACTTAAAGGTCGCGTCAGCTCGCTGCAAAGCCTTGGCACGCTGGACGGCCCCGGCGTTCGCTTTGTTGTTTTTTTGCAGGGCTGCCCGCTGCGCTGCGCCTGCTGCCACAACCCCGAAACACAGCCCCAAAACGGCGGCCGCCTTTACACCCCCGGCCAGCTGCTGCAGCAAATTTTGCGCTACCGCGATTATTTTGGCCCTTTAGGCGGGGTAACGCTTTCGGGCGGGGAGCCGCTGCTGCAGCCCGAGTTTACCGCCGAGGTTTTTAAACTTTGCCAAAACGCCGGCGTGCACACCTGCTTAGATACCAGCGGCGCGTTGCTTTCGGGCAAAATTCTGCCTGTATTGCAGTACACCAACTACTGCCTGTTAGATGTTAAATTTACCACCGAAAGCCAGTACCAACAATACGCCGGCTGCACCCTGCAGGCGCCTTTGGCGTTTTTAAAAGAGCTAAACCGGCGGCAAATTCCAACCCGGCTACGCCAGGTTATTATTCCGGGGCTTAACAATAACCCCCAAAATGTTTTGCGGCTAAAGCAAATTGCAAATGCTCACCCTTGCGTGCAGGAGGTTGAGCTGCTGCCCTTTGAAAAGCTTTGCCAAACCAAGTACCAAAAGCTGGGCCGTCCCTTTGCGCTGCAAAACACCCCGCCGGCCAACCCGGCCGAGGTAGCCGCCCTGCAAAAGCTGCTTTGCAAGTAAAAACGAACAAACCCGCACGCAAATAATAAACCCGCACGCCAAAGATTAGTTTAATTGGTTTAATGGCGTTTAATAATGGCGCACGCTGCCAAACCCGCCTAATAGGGCAAAATAACAGCTCTTTTTTGTTTGTCGTCTTTGTAAGACATCACCTTGCGGCAGATTTTTCCGCTTTAAACCGCAAAATTCCCAAGGCCTGCCCCCTAAAGCCAGCCTTGGGAAATTCATTTTAACGCTTGCCCCTTGAAAACCTACTAAATATATGGTATTATAGTATTAGGCTTACAGGGAAACCCCCGCACGCCCATTTTACACATTTTTAAAGGAAGCCTTGAGTTATGAAAATTTCTACCAAAGGGCGATACGCACTGCGGCTGCTGCTGGATCTTGCCGAGCACCAGGCCGACGGTTATGTAGCCCTGCGCGATATTGCCAAGCGGCAAAATATTTCTAAAAAATACTTAGAGCAAATTGTGCCAATTTTAAACCGGTCTGATATTTTAACAACCAACCGCGGCTACCAGGGCGGCTACCGCCTGGTGCACCCGCCAAAGGATTACACCGTTGGCGCTATTTTGCGCCTGACCGAGGGGGGCCTTGCCCCGGTGGCCTGCGCCGCGCAGGAGCCGGTAGATTGCCCACGCAGCGCAAACTGCCCCACCCTGCCCGTATGGCAAGGGCTGCACAAGGTTATTTGCAATTATTTAGACGGCATTACCCTGCAGGATTTATTAGACCAGCAGCAGCAAACCTACGCCAACGATTACAGTATTTAATTTTCTGTTTAGCTGCCCACCCTAACCCCAAAGCCCAAGTAGATTAACTTTGTTTTAAACTGCAAAAGCAGTAAAATTAATAATACTTTAAGGGGGATTACAAATGAAAAAAACAGCTTTACTTTTATTAACCCTTGCCGTGCTTAGCCTTTTGGCGGCCTGCACGGCCAACACTGCGGAAAACAGCAGTCTTTTTCACAGCGACTCCGGCTCGCGCACAGAGACCACAGTTTCAACCTTAAATTCAGCCCCCACTTCAGCCGTAACTTCAACCCAAAGTTCAGCTGTTTTTACTTCCGACAACTTTAAGGTAGCTAAAAACGAAGGTAGCTAAAAACGCCGCCGTTGAAGCCGCCTTTGCCGCTGCCAAAGCTAAAGCAGATGATTATAATTTGCAGCTTTTAGAGCAACATAAGCACCATTACACCTGTGAGCTAAGGGAACAAAACGGCGAACAATTTTACGATATTATTTTTAAAGAGATACCCTTAAAAGGGGCAACCGATTTTAAAACCCAGATTGGCGTTTGGGTCAACACCCAAACCGGCAAAGTTCTAAAAGTAATACAGTATAAATAAAGTTAAAATTTCAGCGCCGCCGCACCAAAAACCGGTGCGGCGGCGCTGAAATTATTTTTAGCATTAATCGTGAATTTTTTTAAAGTTGCCAAAGGTTTGGGAAACGGTTGTAACGTAAGAAAAGGTTTTGTCGTACCCGCGCAAAATGTTTTGCAGCTCTACAATTTGGTGCTTGTTAATAATGCAAACCAGCAGCTTGCTGGCCGTGTGGGTGTAGCCGCCCTGCGCCGGCAAAACCGTTACGCTGTGCCGCAGCTTTTGAATAATTGCGTTAGAAATTTCCTCGGCGTGCTCGGTTACAATTTCTACCTTTAGCGCCTGCTGGCCGCCCTTTAAAATAAAATCGCTGACGCGGCTGGTTAAAAAACAGTAAAGCAGGCAGCAAATAACCGGCTCAATTTTGTAGCCGTACACAAAGTAAGAGGCCGCCGCAACCACCGCGTTCAGTAAAAAAATAGTCCAAACCAGGCTAATGTGCGGGTCCTTGTGCCGCAGCACCGCGGCAATAATATCGGTTCCGCCGGTAGAGGCCTGCATAGAAATTAGCCGCGCGTAAATGTACCCGTTTACCGTGCCGGCCGCAATGGGCGCCAAAATTTTGCTGGTACCGTTGGCCGTTGTGTAAACAAACCGGCTAAGATCTACCCTGCCCAAAAGCAGCAGCGCAACCGAAAACAGCACCACAAACACCGCCGTTTTGCAAACATACTGCTTTTTTAAACAGGTTAGCGCAAAAATTAAAAGCGGCACATTAACAATCAGCGACATATATCCCAAATTAAAATGGAACACATACTGCACCATGGTGGCAATACCGTTAATGCCGGCCGGCGCAAACGCGTTTTGAAATACAAAAATTTCGTAATTCAAAGCCGAAAGAAAGGCCAGCAAAACCAATTCGGCGTATTGAAACGAGGGGTGACGGTAAAATCCGCCCTCCCATTTATAAAGCAGCCGTTTTAATTTTTGCATTTAAAATTCCCCCTTGCCGCCGCTCGGCCGGTAAAGCAGCTTTAGGCACCCGTGCAGGCCGGCAAATTAGCCCGCCGGGCGGGCTGCCAATTAGGCGCGTCTGTACCTTTGTTAGATTAAGCGTTAGGTTAGATTAGGTTAGGTTAGGTTGGTTTCGTTAAACCGTAAGCTCCGCCACGGCCGTTAGCCCCAAAGCCGCAAGGTTTTGCTCGGCTTTTAAAAGCAGCTCCGGCTTTGCTACCATGCCGGGCGTGTGGGCGTCGCACCCCAACACAACCTGGTTGCCAACCGCTGCCGCCAGCTTAAAAAACCGGGTGCAGGGGTAGTTTCGGCCGCCCGCCAAACCCAACAGGTTGTACTCCAGCGGAATATTCAGCTGCTTTGCCGCCTGGCAAAGGCGCATCATCTCCTGCCGGTAAAAGGCCTCGTCCCCCGTAAAATTGGGCAGGTCGGGGTGCGCCAAATACAAAAATTTTCCGGTTTTAAGCCCCTCAATACACTGGTTAACATAGCGGGTTAAAATTTTCTTTTCGCCGGTTGGCGCGGCAACATACGGCTCGTGCATCTCGTTGCCAATAAAGTGTTGGCCCATAATTAAATAATCGTACCCAAACGGGGTAATAATTTGCAGCAGCTTTTCAAAATAATCGGGGTAATACTCTGCCTCAAAGCCAATTAAAATGTTAATTTCTTTTTCGTACTCTTTTTTCAAGGCGCGCAGGGTGGTAAAATACCCCTCTAAATCGGCGATTCGCATTCTAAAATTAGAGTAATACTTTTCCTCAAACGGGTACGGGGTGTGATCCGAAAATCCCAGCGTTTTCAGCCCACGGGCAATGGCGGTTTCAATGTATTCCCGCTCGGTGCCATCGGCATGGTTGCAGCGAAAGGTGTGGGTGTGGTAATTGGCTAACATAATATCCCTCTTTAAATTGTTCTGCTTTTTAGTATAGCACGAAATTGCAAAAAGTCAAACCCGGGGCGCAAAATTTTGCTAAAAGCTTAGCCGGGTACCCCCTGCCCGGCGGCCAATGTACAAAAACCCAAAAAATGGCCAGTTTTTTAAAATATTTTACTTGTTATTATGGCAGCCCGCCGTTAAAATAAAAGAAAAACAAACGGTGGAGGTACAATAATGAAATTAGGTTTTGTAAGCGCTATTTTAGACGGCTACAGCTTTGAGGAAATGGTAGACACCGCAGCACGCATGGGCTTTCAGTGCGTTGAGGTTGCCTGCTGGCCGGCCGGCAAGGCCGAGCGCCGTTACGCGGGCGTTTCGCACATTGATGTTGAAAATTTAAACAGCGAAAAGGCCGATTACCTTTTAAATTACTGCAAAAATAAGGGGGTTGAAATTTCGGCTTTGGCGTTTTACCCCAACACCATGGACAGCGACCTTGAAAAGCGTGCGCACAACATTAGCCACCTTTACAAGGTAATTACCGCCGCCAAAACGCTGGGGGTTAACACTGTTACCACCTTTATTGGCCGCATGCAGGAAAAAACGCTGACCGAAAATTTAGCCGAGTTTAAAAAGGTTTGGCAGCCAATTATTGCCTTTGCCGAGCAGCAAAAGGTGCGCATTGCTATTGAAAACTGCCCCATGCTATTTGGGGACGACCAATGGCCGGGTGGGCAGAATTTAGCCGTTTCCCCCGCTATTTGGCGCGAGATGTTTAGCCAAATTAACAGCGATTATTTTGGCCTGAATTACGACCCCTCACACTTTGTTTGGCAAATGATGGACTATATTCAACCGCTGTACGAGTTTAAAAACAAAATTTTTCATGTGCATTTTAAAGATATTAAGCTGTACCGCAACAAACTGAACGAGCACGGCATTTTGGCCGCCCCGCTAAGCTTTATGGCGCCAAAGCTGCCCGGCCTGGGCGATGTAAACTGGAGCCGCTTTGTTTCGGCCTTAACCGATATTGGGTACGATTCTTACACCTGCATTGAGGTTGAGGATCGCGCCTTTGAAGGCAGCAAAGAAAAAATTGAACAATCGCTGCTGCTGAGCAAACGGTACATGGAGCAATTTGTAATTTAAAACAGCAAGCCAAAAAAGCGCACGTTTTTGCGGGCGCTTTTTTTGTTAATATAATGATGTGCCCCATGAAAAATAGTCCCCGCAAAGCCTAATTGCGACCATTTTACATTCATCTTGTTGCGGTATTTATAAGGCCACCCCCGCCATTTTTCAGCCGCTTTCCTGTAAAGGCGGCTGAAAAATGACTTACCAAATTTGTTGAACTAAAAATCCCTTGATTTTATATCCCCTGCTGTGTTAAAATACAAGGGTAACTAAGCCCTTTTTGTTTGGCCTTTGTTTTGCATAACCGGGTTAGTTCTGCAATAAACAATGCAGCCAAGCCCGAACGGAGGAAAACCAGTGAAAATATATACCATAATAGGCGGTGTAAACGGCACCGGAAAAAGTAGCTTAACAGGCGTATTAAAGGCTGAAACGGCCGATTTAGGCAAAATTATTGATGTTGACAAGCTGAACTTTCAATACGGTAATGTAATTGATGGTGGAAAAGCTGCCGTAAATTTAATTAATAATTGCCTAAACCACGGCGTCAGCTTTACTCAGGAAACAACCCTTTCGGGCCACAAAACGGCCAAAACAGCCAAATTGGCGCACGAAAGCGGCTATTTCGTACGGTTGTACTATGTAGGGCTTTCCTCGGTAGAAGAAAGCATAAGGCGCATTGCAAACCGGGTACAAAAAGGCGGGCACAACATACCGACCCCGAGCGTTAAACGCCGGTTTCATTCGCGTTTTAAAGATATAGCCGCTGTTTTACCCTACTGTGATGTTGCTAAGTTTTACGACAACGAAAACGGTTTTAAAGAGGTTGCAGAGTACCGCAACGGTGAGCTTACCGCAAAAGGCGAACCGATTCCGACCTGGTTAGCCCAATTGGCTGAATATCTAAAAGCCAATGCCGAGCAATTTTAGAACTAATTATAACCACCCGTAAACGGGTAGTTTGCGCAAATCCACAAGCTATAATGCCCGCGTTTCAAAGCGTGGGCTTTCTCTTTGTTAAAGCTTTTAAGCCTTTGGCACTTTGTTTCAACCAACTAAAACCGTAGTCCAAAAAATTCGGGGTTGCCTTAAATAAGGCGGCCCCGAATTTGTACCTTTGCAAAGTATTTTTCTTAAATCAGCAAGGGAGGACTTTGGCCGGAGCGTCACTCCCGGCATCTCTTTTGCCCATTACATAAAGTATGTGGCGTATGACGACGCACTTTTCACCCCAAAGCCCTCACACTTACTGTATGCGAATTATTTCCAAATAATTAAATGCATTACTTTTCAATAATTCGTATCGACTTAATATCGGACTCAAAAAATTCAATGCCGCTATGCGATTTTTTGTGCGGCAAAACATCAATACTGGCCTCGTTTTCCTCGTTATCCAAAGCCTGTGTATATCCGAAAACATAGCCCCTATGCGTTACTCCTTTGCTATCAACAATTTCAACATAATGGTCCTCATATTCATATAGTTTACTCATAGTCTTTCCTCTTTCTGTAAGGCACAGCCACGCCTCCCTGCTGGCCAACAATGGCATTAACATTCAAGAAATTGCGCGCCGGTTGGGCCACAGCAAGGCTGAAATGACCTGGAACACCTACGCCCACCATTACCCCGCCGAGCAGGAAAAAGCGCTTGAAGTATTAGAAAAGCTTTAAAAATTCGAGCCAAATTCGTACACGAAACAAAAAAGCGCCTAAAATAGGCACTTTTTAAGCATTTGGTGGAAACAGGGGGGCTCGAACCCTCGACCTCACGGATGTGAACCGTGCGCTCTAACCAACTGAGCTATGCTTCCGTTTACGCAAACTATTGTAGCACACTTTTTTAAAAAAATCAAGTGCAAACTGTTTTACCGAAAGCCAATGCTTAAATGCCAAATGTAATTTGCTAAAAAGCCGGCCGCTACAGCGCTAAGAACAGCAATATTCACCCATTTTTTTAAAAACAAACGGCCGTTTTTTAAAATAAAAAGAACCAGCAGCGGCACACTCCAAAACATGGCGTTATAATAAAACGCTTTGCGAAACTCCCCGCGCAAGGCCGAAAGCCAGGCCCTGGTCATTCCGCAGCCGGGGCACGGAAGCTGAAACAGCCTTTGCCATACGCAGCCTACATCGGCAAAATAAAACAAAAGCAAAAATAAAGCCAAAAACACAGCCGGTAAAAGCTTACCGGCTGCAATTTTTTTAAAGCACCAATTTTTCATGCTGCGCTTAAAGGTTTAGTCTTTCAGCGGAATACCGTTGGCGTCTTTGTTAATGTTTCCGCAAAGAATTAAAATGCCCTCAACCAAGCCCCAAATAGCGCCTGCACCAAAGCAAAGGCTTAGGAAAATTTGGGCAATGGCCTTGCCGGTGTAGCCTAAATAAAAGTTATGTATGCCAAGGCCGCCTAAGAAAATGCCGAACAAACCGGCTGCTAATTTAGATTTTTGCATTGCCGGGTCGTAAACCGGGGCCTGGTGCACAGCAAAGCCGCACTGCGTACATACCGCTGCGCCGGGGGCTAACGGTTGGCCGCAATTTTGGCAAAAGTTTGCGCCCTGCCCGGTAGCAACGCCGCACTTAACGCAAACAGCAGCGTTGGGATCCATTTGATTACCACAATTTTTACAATACATAAACCACAACTCCTAAATTGTTTTAAAATAAAATCCAACCCTCTGCCGTTAACCGCGCGCGTTATAATCTGCACAAAGCAAATTCATGGATTTTAAAAGCTTATAGCTGTAAACCAGCGGGCCAACAACAATGAAGGCCCCCAGCACATTCCAGCCCCAAAAGGAGCCCGCGCCAAAGCTGTACGGAATGTTTCTGCGCTTTAGCTCGTTGCCAATTCTTTTAGAAAGGCCGTGATACCAAATTAAAGGGTAAATGCCTAAGGTAAGCCAGGAAAAAACAAAGTACATTAAACAGTAATGCACGGTTTTTTTGCCGTCGTACCGGCTGGCAATGGTGTTAATATCTGACGATATGCCGGAAAGCACCACAATGCCGTAAATGCCAAAGGTGATGAGAGAAAGCAAAATGAACTTAACTAAGCTGCGATTCATTTTTAACGCAACACGCGTTACAGGCACCTGGGCAAAATTTGCCGCATTTTGTTGATACTCCACTAAAAAACCACCTTTCAAAAATAACAGTTAAAGCACTCTGCAATAAAAGTATATAGGAAACAGGCGGTGTTTGTCAATAGTATTTTTTTAATTCGCGCAGATTTTTTTACAATTTTTGCAGCCCTTTACACAAAAAGAAAAACAAGACTGATATTTTAACAAAATTGGCACAAAATAAAGGTAAATTATTTGAAAGGGGAATTTAAATGACCAAAAGCTGTATGAGTTTTGTAAAGGGCATGGGCGCCGGGATGGCGGCCGGTGCCGCGGCGGTAATTGCCGGCAAAATGGTAATGCAAAATAAAAGCTCGCGCCGTGCCTTAACCAAGGGCACCAGCAAGGCCTTTCGCGCCGTTGGCGACTTTGTAGAAGGGGTTCAAACCCTGCTAAAATAACGCCTAAAGTTGGCAGCGGAAACCCCGGTTTAAGCCGGCAAAGGCCAGCCTTACCGTGGCGCGCACCGCCTAAAAAAAGCTGCTTGCCAAGGCAAGCAGCTTTACATACATTTTAATTTTGCGATTTTAAATTATTCTACCGGCGTTTTTTGAATAAACAAAACGCCTAAGGTGTTCGGCCCGCAGTGGGTAGAAACGGTAGCGCCGGCACGGGTAATAAATACCTCGTTAAACGGGGCAAGCTCTTTTACCAAGGCGGCAATTTCCTCGGCAATTTTGGGGTCGCAGCCCGCGTGCGTAATAAATACCCGGTTTAGGTAAAGGTTATCCGGGTTTTCCAGCCGCTCCTTAGCGTAGGTTTTTAAAACCTCAGCAAATTTGCCGCGATATTTTTTGGCAACGCCCATGGCGCCGTTTTTAACCTCAATGCAGGGCTTTAGCTTTAAAAGGTTTGCCCCTAAAGCAGCCAGGGCGGAACAACGCCCACCCTTATGTAAAAATTCTAAGGTATCAATTACAAACGAGGCGTTTACATTGGCGCGTAACCGCTCTACTTCGGCAATAATCTCTTTAGCCGATTTTCCCTGCTCGGCCAAATCGGCCGCGGTAAGCACCAGCAGCCCCACCCCGGTGGAAAGGTTGCCGCTGTCTACCACATAAACATTGTTAAACGATTCCGCCGCAATACAGGCATTTTGGTAATTCACCGACATAGAGGAGCTAATGGTAAAAAAGATGAGCTCGTCGGCGTCTTTTAAATTCTGCTTAAAAAATTCCTCATGCTCGGCAACATTGGTGGCCGAGGTTTTAGAAAGCAAACCGGTTTTTTCGTGGTAGGCGTATAAATCGTCCGGCGTAATGTTAACCCCGTCTAAAAAGGTTTCGTCCCCAACATTTATACGAAAAGGGTTTAGGTTAATATGGTAGCGCTCGCACAGCTTCGGGCCAAGATCGCAGCTGCTGTCGCAGGTAATAACAACTTTATTGGACATTTTGTGAATCCCCTTACCTTACATTAAAATAGCGCAAAACAAATTGCAGGGTAATTATAACATTTTTAACCCCCGTTTGCAAGGTGTTTTTTGCAAATAAACGGCGGCGCCCTGTTTTAACGCCTTTTATAAAACAATTTGACCCCAAAAGCAGCGGTACAAAGCCCAAATAAGCAAAAAAATTTAAAAAGGTAAAATTTTTCCTTGACTTTTTAAAAAAATGCGGTATAATATTATTTGTTACGATTTTGCGGAATTGTGTAACGGTAGCACGACAGACTCTGACTCTGTTTGTTGGGGTTCGAATCCCTATTCCGCAGCCATAAAAAAGCACTTAGCGTTATGCTAAGTGCTTTTTTAAAACCAAAATTTAAGTTTTCTTTAATTATTCAAACAGCCGCCAACAAGCAAAAGGTTGGCGGCTGTTTGGTTTTGTTTTATTTACTCTTTTTTAGTTCCTCAATTTTATCGCGCAGCTGGGCGGCGTATTCAAACTCCAGCATAGCGGCGGCGTCCTTCATTTCGGCCGTTAAGCGCTTAATCATTTGCTGGCGCTCTGCCGGCTTTAGGTGCTTTAGGCCGGCCTTTTGCCCCGGCTCGGCCTTTGCGCCCATTTCAATCACCTCGTGCACTTGTTTTTGAATGGTTTTTGGCACAATGCCGTGCGCCTTGTTGTAGGCCTGCTGAATTTCGCGGCGGCGCGCCGTTTCGCGAATGGCCCGCTCCATAGAGGGGGTTACGCTGTCGGCGTACATAATAACCTGCCCGCCGGCGTTTCGGGCGGCCCGCCCAACGGTTTGAATCAGCGAGGTCTCACTGCGCAGAAAGCCCTCTTTATCCGCGTCTAAAATAGCTACTAAAGAAACCTCGGGTAGGTCCAACCCCTCCCGCAGCAGGTTAATGCCAACCAAAACATCAAAAACGCCCAGGCGTAGGTCGCGAATTAGTTCCATGCGCTCAATGGTATCAACATCGTGGTGCATATACCGCACCGCAATGCCAACCCCCTCCAAATAATCGGTTAAATCCTCGGCCATTTTTTTGGTTAGCGTGGTTACCAGAACCCGCTCTTTTTTTTCGGTACGCAGGTTAATTTCGCTAATTAAATCGTCTATTTGCCCGGTGGTTGGCTTTACCAAAATTTCGGGGTCTAACAGCCCGGTGGGGCGAATAACCTGCTCAGCCACCGCGGCGGCGTGCTCGTACTCAAACGGGCCGGGCGTAGCCGAAACATAAATAGCTTGGTTTACCTTTTGGTAAAATTCCTCAAAATTCAGCGGTCGGTTATCGTAAGCCGAGGGCAGGCGAAAACCGTATTCTACCAGGCTTTCCTTGCGGGCACGGTCGCCGCCGTACATTCCGCGAATTTGCGGCAGCATTACATGCGATTCATCTACAATCAGCAAAAAGTCTTTCGGAAAATAATCTAACAGCGTAAACGGGGTGCTGCCGGCCGGCCGCCCCGAAAGCACGCGGGAGTAATTTTCAACCCCCTTGCAGGTGCCAATTTCGGCCAGCATTTCCATGTCGTACTCGGTTCGCTGGCGAATACGCTGCGCCTCTATCAGCTTTTTTTGGGCGGTAAACAGGGCCACCTGGTCCTCCATCTCCTGCCGGATCTCCTTTAACGCGGCCTCCATGTGCTCGGGTGCCACAATGTAGTGGGTGGCCGGGTAAATGGGGGCGTGAAACAGCCGCTCTTTTAATTCGCCGGTAACGGTATTAATTTTGTAAAGCGCCTCAATTTCATCGCCAAAAAACTCCACACGAATGGCGTCCTCCTGCGAATAGGCCGGAAAAATTTCAATCGTATCTCCCCTCACGCGAAATTTGTTGCGCACAAAGTTAATGTCGTTGCGCTCATATTGCAAATCTACCAGTCGGGTAATTAGCTCCTCCCGGCTAATTTCGGTGCCAATTCGCAGCGAAATAATCATGTTACGGTAATCAATAGGGTTGCCTAACGAGTAAATGGAGGAAACGCTGGCGACTATAATTACATCCTGCCGCTCCGAAAGCGCACAGGTTGCAGAATGGCGCAGCTTATCAATTTCATCATTAATAGCCGAGTCCTTTTCAATGTAGGTGTCGGTTCCCGGAATGTAGGCCTCCGGCTGGTAATAATCGTAGTAAGAAACAAAATACTCCACCGCATTCTCGGGGAAGAATTCACGAAACTCACTGCAAAGCTGGGCGGCAAGGGTTTTATTGTGCGCCAAAACAAGGGTGGGTTTATTTACATTTTTAATAATATTGGCCATGGTAAAGGTTTTGCCCGAACCTGTTACGCCCAGCAAAACCTGCTCTTTTAAGCCGTTTTGAATGCCTTTTGTTAATTTTTCAATAGCCTGTGGCTGATCGCCCGTAGGCTGAAATTTAGAATGTAGAATAAATTTATTTGGCACAAATATCCTTCTTTCCCACTTATGCAGATTTTTAAAAACAAAAGGCAGCCGCCTTTACCGTTTTTTGTTTAATATATTTCCCCAAAAGAGGCTTTTCGCTAATTGTCATTAATATTCGCATAACGCAAAGCGCGACGTTGCGGGGCAAAACAGCGGCGCGCTTTAAAAGGCGGTTTATTTTTTACTTAGCAGCGCTTTAATTTGCGGAAAAGGGGCTACCGCGCGGCGTAAAATGCCGTGAACATGGGCAATGGCCGTACCGTAATTGGTTACGGGCACCCCCTGCTCCTTGCAGCGCTCATTGCGGGAGAGCACTTCCCGCTCGTTTAACATACAGGCGCCGCAATGCACCACCAAGGCGTAACCGGTTACATCCTCGGGAAACTCGGTACCCGAAGTAAACTGAAATTGCAGGCTGCAGCCGCAATGCTGCTGCAGCCAGGCCGGCAGCTTTTGGGTGCCAATATCGCCGCACTGGCGGTGGTGGGTACAGCCCTCCGAAATTAAGACCCTATCCCCCGCCTGCAAACGGTCTAACGCGGCGGCCCCTTGCACCGCCTGCGCCAAATTGCCCTTGTAACGCGCAAATAAAATAGAAAACGAGGTTAGCCAAATATTCTGCGGAACCATTTTGCTTACTGCGCCAAAGGCCTGCGAATCGGTTATAACAATTTTGGGCGGCTTTTTTAAGGCCGCCAGTGCGCCGCTAAGCTGCTCCACCTGGGTTACAACATTTACAGCGTGGTGATCCAGCACATCCCGTATTACCTGCTGCTGCGGCAAAATCATGCGCCCTTTTGGGGCAGCCGCGTCAATTGGGGTAACAAGCACAGCAACATCGTCCGGGTTTAGCAGGTCGCCAACCAAAGCTTTTTGGGGCTGTTGCTGCCCGGCCAGTTTGCCAATAAGCTCTTTTAATTCAAAAACGCCGGTGCCCTTTGCGGCGCTAAGGTAAAGGCTGTTTTTTGGCGCCTTTGGCACCGATTTTAATAAATCGCACTTATTGTAGGCGGTAATGTACGGCAGTTTTTTTTGCTCAAACAGCGCCAGCAGCTCCCGGTCGGCCGACTGCAGGCCCTTTTCGGCGTCTACTACCAAAATGGCAATGTCGGTTTTACTTAGCACCTGCAAAGCGCGTTTTACCCGCATTTCGCCTAAATCGCCAACATCGTCTACCCCGGGGGTATCAATTATAACAACCGGGCCAATGGGCAGCAGCTCCATGGCCTTTTGCACCGGATCGGTGGTGGTTCCCTTAACCTTAGAAACCAGCGAAAGCTTTTGCCCGGTAACAGCGTTTACAACGCTGGATTTACCGGCATTTCGCAGCCCAAAAAAGCCAATATGCACCCGGTCGGCCGAAACGGTATCGTTTAGTCCCATATAAACCTCCAAACCACGCTAAAGCGCCTAAGTTACAATTTGTGAAAGGGTTCAAAATCTAAAATTGTTTGTGAACCAATTTAAAATCTAAAATCGCGGCGGTTTGAGGCTTTAATGGCCTCAATATTCTGCCGGGCAATTTCGCGTACCTTTTCCTTGGGAATTTTAGCAAGCTCTTTTTCAATTAACGCAAAACCAACCTTTTGGGTTTGCTCCGAAGCGTAATCTACCAAATATTCCGTTAGCGTCATTAAGGCGTTGGGGTGGCAGCAATTTAAAATCTGCCCGGTTTTGCAAAGGCTCATAAAACGGTCGCCCGTGCGGCCCTCGCGGTAGCAGGCCGTGCAGAACGAGGGAATGTGATCCTTTTCCATTAGCCAGCGTACCACATCGTCCAGCGTGCGTTGGTCCGAAACATCAAACTGCTCGGAATCGTGCGGGCGCTCCTTCTCACAATAGCCGCCAACCGAGGTGCGTGAGGCGCCGCTGATTTGCGAAATTCCGTAATCCAGCACCTTGCCGCGCACCGCCTCGCTTTCTCGGGTAGAAATGATCATGCCGGTGTAGGGCACCGCAATGCGAATACAGGCAATAATTTTTGCAAACATCTCGTCCGAAATGCCGTTATCGAATACATCCGGGTCAATATCGTCGGCGTGTTTCACCCGCGGCACGCTAATGGTGTGCGGGCCAACGCCGTGCACCGCCTCTAAATGCTCGGCGTGCATTAAAAGGCCGGCAAATTCGTAGCGGTAGCCCTCCAGCCCAAACAAAACGCCCAGACCAACATCGTCAATGCCGCCCTGCATGGCGCGGTCCATCGCCTCGGTGTGGTAATCGTAATCGTGCTTGGGGCCGGTGGGGTGCAGCTCTAAATAGCTTTTTTTGTTGTAGGTTTCCTGGAACAAAATGTAGGTGCCAATCCCGGCGTCCTTTAATTTTTTGTAATTTTCAACCGTGGTGGCGGCAATGTTAACATTCACGCGGCGAATGTCGCCGTTTTTGTGGTGCACCGAGTAAATGGTTTTAATGCAGTCTAAAATATATTCCAAGGGGTTGTTTACCGGGTCCTCCCCCGCCTCAATCGCCAACCGCTTGTGGCCCATATCCTGCAGGGCAATAACCTCCTGCCGTACCTCCTCCTGCGTTAGCTTTTTGCGGGCAATGTGCTTGTTTTTGTGGTGATACGGGCAGTAAACGCAGCCGTTTACGCAGTAGTTAGAAAGGTACAACGGGGCAAACATTACAATGCGGTTTCCGTAAAACGCCTGCTTAATCTCATTCGCAAGGGTGTACATCTGCTCCACCTTTTCAGGAATATCGCACGCCAGCAAAACCGAGGCCTCGCGGTGCGTAAGTCCTGCGCAGGTAACGCCGTTGGCTGTTTTTTTCGGGCGCGCTTTTTCCAGCAGGGAATTAATTAGCGCTACATTGTTTTTATTTTCCTCGGCGTATTTCAAGGTTTCTAAAATTTCTGCGTCGTTAATAAACTCCTCCGCTTTTAAAGATTTTGGGTTGTAAATTGCCATTTTAATCACACTTTCTTTTCTGTTAGAATTCTCTTTCAGTTAGAATATTTAAATTTTAAGCTTTTTTTAAAACGCTTTTTAAACGGTTTTAATATCGCCCCGGTCGGTTACAATTTGGTAGCCAATAGCGCTCATTCTGCCGCTTAAACAGCCCTTACACTGGGCCGATTCCTCCCCCGTGCAAATTTTATTATCGTACAGCGCGTACTTTTTGCGTACCGCCACGGGTGAAAGGTTTGGCATTACCACATTGGCACCGGCCAAAATGCCCTGCTCGCGCCCGGTGGGCAAAACGGTGCCAAGAGCGGTGGTTGCCGGCAGCAAAATGTTGGGCTTAATTAACCGAATCAGCGAAAGCAGATACACCGTTTGCTCAGCGGTGCCGGCCCTAAAGCCGGCAAAGGGGGTATCTTTTTGCGGAATAAAAGGCCCAATTCCGCACATATCCGGGCAAAAGGTTTCAATAAATTTAAGATCTTTGGCAAGGCAGGCTGCCGTTTGGTACGGGGAGCCAACCATAAACCCGCACCCAACCTGAAAGCCAATTGCTTTTAAATCGTGCAGGCAGCGCATACGGTTTTCAAAGCTCATGCCCGCCGGGTGCAGCTTTTGGTAATGCGCCGCGTCAGCCGTTTCGTGCCGCAGCAGGTAGCGGTTGGCGCCCGCCCGGTACATTTTTAAATAATCGGCCGCTTCATACTCCCCAAGCGAAAGGGTAATGGCGCAATCGGGGTATTCGGCGCGAATTTTTGCCGTAATGCTGCAAATTTTTTCTACCGGCAAAACCCCCTCGCCACCCTGCAGCACAAAGGTGCGAAATCCCAAGCGGTAGCCCTCGGCGCAGCACTGCAAAATTTGCTCGGGCGTTAAAAGGTAGCGGTCGCAATTTTTGTTTTTTTGCCGAATACCGCAGTAGTAACAGTTGTTTTTGCAAAGGTTGCCAATTTCTATTAACCCACGCACATAAACAGCCTTGCCGTAAATGCGGTGCCGCTGCTCGCGGGCAAGCTCGGCGGCGTACTCGGCCAGCTCCGGCGTTTGGCCGGCCACCAGCGCTTCGTACTCCGGCAGAGTTAGGCGGTGCTCGCTTGCCAGGCGGGTAATACAGGCCTTTAAATTATTCATTGCCCGTAATGTTAGAATAAGCGGTTTTTACGCTAACGCCCTCAATGTTCCCAAGCTTGCCGGCCAAGGCGGCAATGGTATCCTGCGGGGCGTCTAACGCCACGCTAACAATGTGAATACCCTTTTCGCGGTACGGCAGGCCCATTCTGCCAATAATGTGCTCCCCGTACTCGTGCAGCACGGTGTTAAGCTTTTCGGCTGCCTGCAGCTGTTCTACAATAATGGCCATAACGGCTACTCTTGTTTGCATTTTAACGCTCCTTTAGCCGCGCCTTGGCGCAGCTTGTTGTAAAAATAAAAGGCGCACCCAACACGCAGGTGCACCCCAAAACCTTTTGGCTTGAACGCACCCTTTCACGCAGTAAAAACTTAATGTTAGGATACCTTATGTACCAGTATTTTAACATAAATTCGGCCAATTGTCAATGCTAAAACGAATCCCAAAAACGGCAATTCTTGGTTTGCTTATGGGGCGTTGTTCCCTGTTTTGCAAAACAAATAGCACTTTAAGCAAAAGCCGTTACTACAGTTGCAAAAACAAGTGCCGGTTCTCGCTAAACATTAAATTTTTTCAACATTATTGCAGCCTTTCCCGGCAAGTCGAAGTTTCTTTTGCGGCTAAAATGGCACTTTCCTTAGTGTCATACATCCCCGTGGGTAAAACTTTTGCGGCCGGCGCCCAATAGTACACGCAATAATCGTCGTCAAAATCAAGCTCCATCATGCAATAGGTATATACATTGCTTCTGTAAAAAATTTCAATATAACAATCGCTGCTAATTTCTATGGTTTCAACCGCATCGGGGTCTTGGCTTTTCGGCAGCCTTGTGGTAAATACCCCCTTAGATTTATCAAACTGCCATATTGTAGAATATTCTGTTTTCTTGCCAAATGGGTTGATCCATCTCCCCGGGCCATACCAAGCGTTTTCTATACAATCATTTTTCCTTTCATTGCTATACAACAAAAGGTGTTTTTCTCTACTCAAAGTTTTTCCTTTATAAAATAAAATGTGTTGAATTTTACACACAAACAAATTTGTTAAAAATATTTTTGCGTGCTCATATAATCCCTTTCCCCATCTTGAAGCTTTGAGGATTGATTTTTAAAATGACAATGGCTCGTAAAATAGAATACTATAATTTCATTTTCAAACACTTCAAACCCCACTTTATTCTTGGCATCTATGGTTACATGGTCAAACAAAAAACGGCGATTGTGCCAATTTTTGCTTTTAGATTTAATCTTTACAATAGAATTTTCAAGATACGGTTGTATTGCCTTTAATAAAATTGAGGTTGTTTCAAAATTAATTTTATCACCGCTTTTTCGCTTTAGAGCCGGTTATTCGTCAGCGCCCCCGTTGCAGTTTGAAGTGGAAAAATTACTGCGCCACACAAAGTGCAATATCACTGCCAAGGCAATATTCCACACCGTAAAATAAAATATATCCTAATCTTTTCTATTTGTAAAGGGCCGATGATATACAGAACTGTGCTCGGCGTGATATTTTTGCCGACGCAAAAGTGATATTGTTTGCTTTGCTCACAGTGCTATTATATTCGCCTTAACTGCCTCGCTGTATTTGGTATCTGTTGATATCAGTGTATCCGCTGCCGGGGCAAAAGTGAAGAGTGCATAAGTGTGATATACACAGTATACATGGAATCCGGCAAAAAATTGTTGGGTTATGACCGAGAAATTGCTTATTTCTCAAAAACAGTCGCCAAGGAAAGAAATACGGCACAGCGGTTTTTATGCCCTCTGTGCCGTATTTGCGATGTTTCCGTGATGGATCGTTAATTGTTACTTATCTTTGATTATTTGACGGAATGCCTTTTCCTCTTATCAAATACCGTTACACCTGTCAGAACACCGCCGCTGACGAACAACAAGGCAGTCCACAGCATGAGGCTGCTTGTGTCGCCGGTCTGGGGAGACTTCGGCAGCTTAGCCGTTGCGGTGTCGGCTTTTTTGATTTCCTTGGTGCCGTCTTTGTCACTGTAATACTTTCCGCAGCCTTCGCAGTACCAATACTCGATGTTGCCCTCGGAATCCTCGGTCGCCGCCTTTGCCTCATTATGCTTGAGGTCGGTGTGGTTTTTCGGATCAAGCTCGCCGTAAGCTTTGCCGCAAATTTCGCATACCGCCTTGTCCTTGCAGGTCGCTGTGCCGCCGATGTGGTTTGTGATCACCTTTCCGCAGAGGTCGCAGACATGATCCTTATCCGCGTCTTCGTGGTTAGAGATTACCTTATCGCAATAGTCGCAGATATGGTTGTTATCCGCATCCTCGTGGTTGGAAATCACTTTGCCACAGTGATCGCAGACGTGATCCTTATCTGCGTCCTCGTGGTTGGAGATTACCTTATCGCAATAGTCACAGATATGGTTGTTGTCCGCATCCTCGTGGTTGGAAATCACTTTGCCACAGCAGTCACAAACGTGATCCTTATCCGCATCCTCGTGATTGGAAATCACTTTGCCACAGTGATCGCAGACGTGGTCTTTGTTTGCATCTTCGTGGTTGGAAATCACTTTGCCACAGTGATCGCAGACGTGATCCTTATCCGCGTCCTCATGGTTGGAAATCACTTTGCCACA
>OIZO01000030.1_pt1 | contig 113410 bp, 117 predicted proteins | sample 1588551 | NCBI WGS metagenome assembly OIZO01 (sample SAMN03283271) | human gut metagenome | biome: human-associated habitat; material: feces | host: Homo sapiens | place: Peru | collected 2012
AGAGTTCAAGACATCCAACAAAGGGAAAACATCATTTTTATATCTGTCAAAACGGTTCGCGGAAATTTTGCCGTATAAACGGTGAAAACCCGATGAAATCGGGTTTTCACGGGCTACATCTATTTTGTAGCCCTTTTATGGTGCGGATGTTCATAACCAACCTAAAATCTATATTGAAAATCCGGCTGATGGCTCACATATTTCTCCGTACATTTGCTTGCATTGTGCCTCTTTGATATGATGATAGCACAAGATTTTAAGGAGGTCAAGATTTTATGGAAAAGTACAAATATGACGAAAACAATGTGCTATGGTATGGGCTGCAAGGCGATTATTATTTGCCGTGCCTGAAACTACCGGTGGAAGAACCAGTGCATATCGGTGTAAGGGGTCAGCGGCATCTTCGCTATCTGAAAAATCACCGCAAAGTGCTTTACACCAACTTGCTGACAAGCGGCAAATTGAACATCTATCTTGCGGATATTGATAGACAGGCTGAGGAAATGTTTGAACGGCCTACAAGGCAGATGGCGGTAGCGGAGGGTGTTACCGAGCAGTTGAAGGCTGGTAACCAAATGGCGTGGGCTGGCAAAATGAACAGCATACGGAATCGGGCAGCCGAGATTATAAATACTGAGATTATATACACATAAGATTCAAGCCGCAGCGGGGAGTTAAATCCGTTGCGGCTTGGGCTTTTATTCAGTTGCTCTCGCGTTCCTCGGTGGTGGGCGGCTCGGTCTGAGCTGCCGCCGTGTTCTCCGGGGTTGTAGTTTCCGGCGCAGGAGTTGGTTCTGTGTCGGTGGTTTCGGGTTGTGTTGCAGCCGGAGCGGTCGCCGAGGGTTCGGGTGTGGTGGTTGCACTTTCTGCCGGAGTGCTGCTCGGTGTTGTCGGTGCGGTCGGTGCAGTCGGAGCAGTAGGCTCGGTTGACGGCTCGGTAGTCACGGTGTTATCCGGTGCTTGGGTGTTGTTTTGCTGTGAGTCGGTGGCGGTGATAACATCGCCGTTATGAAGCGTGGCATCGTGGGAGTATGTTCCCCATTTAGGGGTGAGGGTGATAGTTGTGTCTGCGGCTGCGTTTACGGTAAAGGTAAAGCCGGAAGTATCATTCACAAATATCTGCTCGGTGTAATAGGTTTCATCACCGATTTTTACGCTACAATAGCCTGTTGCGCCTGCCGTTCCGGTGGCTGACAGAGTGATTTTACAATTGCCGCTTTCGGGTACGGCCACAGTCTTTACTTCGGCAAGCTCGGCTGTGTCACTACCGATTTGATAGGACAGCTTGTAGGACGAGCTTTGAATTGCCGTTGTGCCTGTTGAAGTGCTTGCGGTAAACCACGCCCAGCTTGCGCCGCAAAGACAGACGGCGCACACGGCAATACCGATGACCGACATGGCAAGGACGCTCATAATACTGTCATTGCGGTTTCGCTTCTCCGCGTGCTTTGGCTTATGAAAGAAAATGCGGTATATCTTCATAACATTGCGCTCGGTCACAAATGGAATAAGGCAGAGGTAAAGGCAGCGGAGTTCTCTGCGCCAATAGCGATATTCGTTGTAGTCTGCCGCACGACTCATCTCGGTTAAAAGATACTGCTTTTCTCGGCTGAAATGATCGACAAACTGTGCGAGTTTTATGACGATCAGCAGAAAGGCAGATACGATCAGAACGATCAAGAGTATCAAAGCGCCGATGTCGCCATCCATAATGATGTATCTCCTTTCGATTGTGTTTGTGTGGGCAATCAAAAGGCATATTCATCCGGGGTCCCCGACAAAACAAGCAAAGCGCTTTTGTTGGGGAGAGGAGACACAGCACCGTGATTGACGCCTGCCGCTTACGGCGGGCGGAAAGATACAAAGCTTGTGTCGACGATATGCTCTTTGATTGCCCCTCCGCCCGAAGGCGGAGAGGACTTGAAACTTAGAATTTACTTGGCAACAATGGTATACCAGGTATCGCTGCCGTGAACCTCTGGAACGACCGTGTAGCCGTCGGCAACAAAATTGCCAACTCGGTTTGACGTCCGGATGCAATCAGAAACTCATTAAAGCTTCGCAAGGAAGTTAGATGGTTGTTCACGGACTTAGGATTGTATCTCTTGATAGTTTTCATATATGAGATGTAATCGAGCACATTAGCACGGTAGAGCTGCTGCGGTTCACTGCCAAAACTATCAAGGCACCATTTGAAGTAAAGCTTAACCTTGTCACAATAATTTAGTGCCGTGTTCTCAGACTTACCTATACCGAGCAAATACTGTTTGAATTCATTTAACATCGAATTCACCTCCTACCCTTATTACACGAGACAAGGGGCAGGGATACAACAAAAAGGTTATGTTTAACTCGGTTTGACAGAAAACCATTTTGATTATGTTTAACTCAGATATGCATTTTAATCGTGTGCGTTTTGTGGGTTAAACATAATTATCCTTATGTTTAACTTATTTGTATCGTACTTTCCAGAGCAAATATAGGTTACTAAGCATCTAAAAAAAGCAAAATCCATTTCGTCCCAAAATTTATGCAGTTTTTGGGACACTTGATTTTTGCATAAAAAAGCACGTTTGGGGAACAATATAAATACCTATTGCAAAACTGTCCCAAATATGATATAATATTTGGGACACAGGAGGTGTGACCATGAGTTCGTTCTATTCTGATATGATATATGAGAAAATTTTAGAAACTGGAAACGAGGCTGTTTTTATTGCAACTGACTTTCTTGATATAGCCGATTATGAGACTGCACGTAAAGCTCTTAACCGGCTTGACAGTTATGGGAAAATTAAAAAGATTTGTCGTGGTGTCTATTACAATCCCAAGTTCAGCGAACTTCTCGGTGAATATGAAGCACCTTCACCTCATAATGTTGCTCTTGCCTTGGCTCGTAAATTTAATTGGACCATTGCTCCTTCAGGGAATACAGCATTAAACCAGTTAGGGCTCTCGACACAAGTAACAGCACACTGGACATACATTAGCGATGGACCATACAATAAATTCACCATTGGTAACATCGAGATTGATTTCAAACACAGAAGCAATAAGGAAATCTCCGGTATGTCCTATAAGACAGCTCTCGTTATTCAGGCTCTCAAAGCGCTGGGAAAAGACGATATAGACGAAAGCGTCATCACTAAACTCAAAAAACAGTTATCCGCAGAAGAAAAGGATAATCTCTTAAAAGAGGCCAGACAAACAACCGCTTGGGTTTATTCTATAATCCGAAAAATTTGTGAGGTGAAGTAAATGTATTCGATAGCAAGATTACCTGAGGATGAGCGTAGAATTCTCTTTAGAAATACAGCTCAAAAGATGGGAATGAACGAAGCCATCATTGAAAAGGACTTTTGGGTATGCCTGACCTTGGATTATCTTTTCCATCGTTGCAAGTGGAAAGATGTATTCACATTCAAAGGCGGCACCAGTCTCTCTAAATGTTATGGTCTTATTACACGCTTTTCCGAAGACATCGATTTGATTCTGGATTGGCGTGCCATTGGTTATTCTCTCAACGAGCCGTGGGAAGAAAGATCTAACACAAAGCAGGATGCCTTCAATAAAGAAGCAAATGCCCGGGCAGAGGTTTTCTTACGTGATACCTTGCTTCCCATCTTTAAGAATGATCTTTCAGAGATTATAGGGCAAGATGCTGTCATCTACATAGATTAGGCGGATCCGCAGACGATTAACTTTGAATATCCTCATATTTTTACAACAGAATCTATTCTGCAGTCAATTCGTTTAGAAATCGGTGCATTGGCAGCTTGGACTCCGGCAAAGGAGAAGTCAGTTACTCCTTATGCCGCTGAATGTTATCCCAAAGCCTTCGGTCAGGCGACCAGCACGATCCTCACAGCTGCGGCAGAGAGAACTTTCTGGGAAAAGGTTACGATTCTTCATCACGAGGCAAACCGTCCTGAAAATCTGGCAATGCCTAAACGCTATTCAAGACATTATTATGATTTATACTGCATAGCACATTCGGAAAACAAAACCGTAGCTTTTGAAGATCTGGAACTTCTCAAAAAAGTTGTAACTTTCAAAATGAAGTTCTATCCTCGCAAATGGGCAAAATACGAAGAAGCAATTCCCGGAACAATCAAGCTTGTTCCTCCGGCTTTTCGTTTTGTTAGCCTTCGTACAGATTATGAGGATATGGCTGAAATGATGTTTGGACAATATCCCTCGTTTGATGACTTGATGGACTATATTCAAAACCTTGAAAATGAGATTAACGCTCTGTAATGAGCAACTTAAAACATTCGCCTCTGACACAATATTTGCAGCGAAAAAAGGTGGTGATAGATAGGCAAGACAATATAAGAATGCGCGGAAAAGCCAAAAGCTAATTGTAAAGGATGCAGCTGCCAAGCTCGACGTTTCACCATCTACTCTCGGCGCATGGGAGTCTGAACGCAAGGCACCTTCGATAGAAAGCTTAGAGGCCATGGCAGATCTGTATCAAGTTTCTACGGATTATCTACTTGGTAGAGAGGAAACGACGCCAACACCATCTCTTCCTCTTCCCGGAGAAGTGCTAAAGATATATCACAGAAAATCAGTCTGGTCATCCGATTACGGATGGGTACTGGTAAACTCAATTAAAAGTGTATTGATTTGTGTTGATGGTTCTATGATATCGTTTGAAAACGCTGGTTCAGTTTATGCTGCACAGCCTCCGTTCTACGAAGCATCACTTCCGAATTCAAAACCGTTAAGCAAGCAAGAGCTTCAAAACTACCAAGAAGTATGGCTTGAGCCAATCTCTCACGATACAGAGCTCAGAGAACATCTTTGAGGAACTTACAAGGTTTATGAGCACTGGGCGGAGAATAATTTCGGGAATCGTTTTTCACTCGATACCTATGGAGTCAAATGGTTGGCTTTCAGCATTAAATAATAATCAAGGCAGGGTTGTCGTAATGATATGAGCCCTGCCTTGTAGTTTCATTAGAGAATATAATCAGTGATACAATCGTACCAGTGAACATAGGTCGTACCGTTTACGGTAAGTCTGTCGTTCTCCGGCAGTTGCTCACTCCACGGCTTCTTATAGCGGTCGATTGCCCAATCATCACGGTTGAATCTGCGCCAAAGAATCGCCTTTCCGTTCTTATCCAGGAACTGCTCGGATACTACACCGCAATCATAGGTTTCAATGTCCATAACACAGACAGTATCATAGCTCTTCCCGCCAATCGTAACGGTGTAACGTCCTACAATGTCCAACAGAAAATCTTTGTTGGCGCTTGTAACAACTGTACCCGTTCTCTGGATATCACCCTTGACTGCCAGATCAGTTTCATTACCGCAATTATCTTCGCCAAATCCCCAGTTAGGCAGAAACTCATCGCCGTCAAGGAATGTAATATAATTGCGAACATCACCGTCATTTCTGAGCGTTGCCAGATAGCGGCAGTGTGTATCTGTCAGTTGGGCCACAAAGGTACGATTGATCACATCGTTCTTATCTGAGTATGATGCTTCTCTTGCGGTTAGCTCTAGGCCCTCGATACCGTGAACCTTTGCTTTGCCGGTAACTTGCATATCATACACGTGGCTGCACTTTCGGGACGGGATATCGTACATACCCCAGGACATCTTTTCTCCGAGCTTCGGTACCAAGAACCATCCCATAAGTTCTTCCCATTTTACTGCAAAGGGAGCTTCGGTACTTGCTTCGATTTTGTATTCGGGAATAAATTCAGGTAACTTTTTCATATAGAGTTCTCCTTTCGATACATCGGTGCGATATGGATACTTATTTTTGAAGTTTTGTTTTGCTGTATGCAGTCTGCTTTTTACAGTCCCAATAGGGATGTTGAGTTGTTTTGCGATTTCTGATTGCGGCATCTCTTTCCAGAAGTAAAGGTAAAGGATCTGCTTATCCTTATCACCGAGCAAACTCAGCGTTTCTCTTACAGTATTAACTACGGAAACACCATGCCTGCCGTCTGATAGTTCCTTTTCTGTCAACTCGTCAATCGGAATTTCGTACTGAGTCGCTTTCTTTCTGAAATAATCATTGCATTTGTTTCTTGCGATGCTAATGATCCATGCTTTGAATGAGTCCTTATTCTTCAGCTGAGGAAACTTCTGATACGCTGTAAGGAATATCTCCTGTAGCACATCGTCTGCATCCGCTTTAGAGCTCATCCGAAATCTCACAAACCGTTCCACAGAAACACGTTCTGCTTCCAGCAAGTTCTCAAACTCATCCACATCATCACCTCCTTTGGCCCATGAGTGATTAAAACCGGTTTCACTTATATAGACGGGTGTGGGTATCAAAAGGTTCATTTTTAAGAATTATTTTCCGAATAAAAATCTAATGGGTCTATTTCAAGTTTTCTGCAAATCTTGATTACTACATCGAAAGATGCCCCGCCAATATCACGAGATAGTAAGGCCATTAGAGTGCTATACGGAATATCTGCCTCGATAGCGAACTGTCGAAGGCTCGTATATCTGTCCAGGATCAGATTCCGTAGTTTTTGCTCACGGTTCATTTTGGCTCCTCAACAACCGTTATCTCGACGCCTCTCTCTTCGATGGCAGCAATCTGATCTTCTACACAATCCCAGTCTGTGATAATTGAATCAAAAGCATCTACATCACACACTTTAATGAAGGAATCGACGCCGATCCTTGAACTCGGTATAACAAGGCATCTGCTACGGCTGTTTTTAATTACAGTGCGTTGGAATGTTGCTGTTTCATCCGTACCGTTGGACAGACCGAACTCCGCTGTCAGACCGGCTCCGGTAATAAAGCAGAGATCAAAATGCAATCTGCTTACAAATTCGTTGGCCAGGCTATCAACCAGTGAACCGCTTTGTCGCATCTTACCACCGGCGATATACACGTCGATATTTTCAAAACTTCTGAGTTCCTTGCCGATATCAACTGAATTCACAACTACAGTGTAATGGATATCGCGAGGCAAAAAAGAAACCATAATATGACCAAAGGATCCACCGGTAAGATATACCGTATCATTCTCACGGATCTTTCCTGCAGCAACACGGGAAATTTCTCTGTAGTTATCAAAGATAGGCATATTATCAAAATTCCTATTAACCGGGGGCCTTACGCTCACCTGTCCTATCGAAATGGCACCACCGTGAGTTCTCTTGCAAATGCCTTTCTGTTCAAGCAGTCGCAGATCCCTGCGTGCAGACTCATCTGATATACCGTATTTACTTGTGATTTCAGCAATGGTGATCTTACCATTTGCTTTAATAGTATCTGAAATTTTTTGATGGCGTTCTTCAATAAACATAACCATACCTCCAAATTGTGAATAATGTATTATCGAATTCGACATTATCATTATACAACACAAACGGTAACAATTCAACACTTTCGGTAACCGGATTTGCGTATATTTGAGCAAAGAGAAAACCGCCGCAGGGAACCTGCAGCGGCCAAAAGTTCTTAACCGATTACTAAAACCATAGGGCAAGGAGGCTGATTGACGCCGTTGCTATCGTCGTCATAATTACCGTCATACAGCTTGCCTCTTGAAATAGCCTCTCTTATTGTGGCAAAAAGCATAGCATTATCTGCATACAGATATTGTTTCTGCAAAGGAACACTATCCAGATGTGCAGGTATTTCTTGCTTCTTTCCTCTGAAAAACTCGGTAAGCAGCTCTTTTAGATCATTTACTATCTCGTACTTCGCTTCCGTACAAAGGTTCCACAAAACTTGTGCCTCATCCTTACAGAGAACAGGAATGTTGATGACTGGCTTTCCGGCTTCCTCACGGAATATCTTACATTTTGTGAGCCAAGGAATAGCTTTGAGATATTCCGGATTAAAACCTACACTTTCAGGATCAATTCCCGTGTGCATAATGTAGAGTAGCTTTGCAATCCCTGCATCAACAAAGGTGTTCTCAGGGAAAAATGTATAATCGGCCGAATGATAATATGGGTAACACGGGAATCCGTCTGCACCATACACGTGCATTTCAAGCATCTCGCAATTGCCATATTTGTCAAACCTTGCAACGCGTTCACCCGAGTAAGAATGTGCCAACAACTCGATATGGCCCTTGTAATCAAACTCCTTGAAATTAACATGGCCAAAGGCAATCCATCGTCCACCGTTAGGACGTTCATTAAATTGCTGTTCAGCATTGAATATTTCTGAAAAGGTCATATACGTTCCGTAATCCAGACAGTTGAATGCAACATACAGTTCTAGGGAGTTTCTTGCATCAATTGAACACCTTTCATAAAATTCACACTGACGGAGCTTCACAAGGGCCTTTTCGATAGCATTCCAGAACAACTCAAAATTCTCATGTACACATTTTTTCTGCGCAGGAATATGCTTTTCCTTATCGTCCAAGGTTGAAATCATAAAATCGGTATATACTTTGTTTCCAACCTCTTTCATTAGCTCGCCGTCTACCAGCTTTTGAACAATAGGTTCTACATATGCCACCGGAATACCGATAGACAATGCAATCTCCTTAATAGTTACCGGCTTAGAGTAAGCCAGCCACAGGATATTCTGGGCAATAAGATCGTTTTTGATAAGTGTGATCGGCTCTCCGTTCAATCCGGGATTTCCACTGTAAGAAACATGAAGTGTTATAGGTGAATAACTTTGCTTTGAGTATTTTCCCATATCGCTGATTCCTTTCTTTACATGATCCCTGCCAAGATGCAATCTGCTTTTTACAGTTCCCTCGGGAATGTCCAATTCTGATGCAATCTGACTTACGCTCTGACCGTTCATATAGTACCGCACGATAACCTCGCGATAATTTTTGGCAAGGTATGCAACTGCTTTACGAACGTTCTCAGCTTCGTCGTCTTCATCGTTCAATTGGATCATGGCATTCTCATCAACGATATCAAAATCATCTCCAATACTGACTATTGGTTGCTTATATCTTTTACGGAGCATATCATTAAATTTGCGCCCCATAACAACGAGAAGCCACGCTTTTACATCTTGAATATCTTTGCCACGTGCCATATATGACAGTGCAGCAAGAAGTGTCTCCTGTGTTAGATCCTCAGCATCATATATATTGCCGCATCTTTGTAAGGCTGCAGATAACAGAAATTCTATGTAGTTTTCTAAGTCTTTGCTTTGCATCTTCGGTACCTCTTTTGAAAGCTTTCACCTACAAGGTCGCAACAATGGCTTCTCGGTTCAATGTTTTTTCAAAAAAATTTTTCTACAGAAACAGGGGTAGCCGCCGCAGGAAAACCTGCAGCGGCTCATTTGTTTATACATTGGCAATCAGTGTGGTCAGGGATTTTCTCTGGCCTTCGGTAGGCTCCTTCAGCTTGCCATTCTTCAAGAGCGTGGTGATGCAGTGTAACAGGAACCATTCGTCAGCGTGGAATACAAACTGTAACTCATACTCTTCTATCTTTCTAAGATGTGCAGGAACCGATTCCAGTACAGCCTCGGCATAAGGCGCCTTCAGCGCATCAAATTCAGTCTGGTACTTTTCTTTAATACGATCTCCGATGGAAAGAAGTTTATTTTGAATCTCTTTACTTGCCAGCACAACAATCTGCCATGCAGACTTGAAGTGTCCGTCATAATCGCCATTGGTTTTGATATAACCACGTTCTATAAGCCATGCATAATCGTGTTTTGATAGGCCATTATCATCTTCAAAATTGTAGAAAGTTATAACCTTTTCACACTCGTTCGGAAAGTTTCTTTCCTTAATGGAGGGTCTGTCAGACCACTGAGAATCGATCTGAAACATTAGTTGCTTGTCATTACCATTCCACAAAGGGCCGCACCAGTTCTTCATGTACACATAATCATCAGGCAAAACCATATTATCAGGTACGACCGATGCATGGAAAATGTAATGTCCACCGTCGGGACGCATTGTTGCAGCCTCGCCAAAAGTTATTTTCTTATCCATCAGTTTCTCACCGGAATAAGCGGCAATATAAGGAATCAATGTCCACAGGATGAAATTACGGTCCGCTTTAGGCGACTCGGTCAAGGAGATAGGAGCGTCAGTTTGACCACATAAGATATCCGGATCGTCAAGAATGCCGGAAGTGGTCAACTCATCATACAGATCGTTCGCAAACAGCTCAGCAGCACGCTTGTACATATCGTTCTGCATGGTAAGCAGTTCGACAGTTGGCTCGCTGATGATAAAGCCCACAATGTACTTATCCTTTTGTGCCTGCAAGAAACCGTATTCCTCAAGGAATTCAACTTCTGTTTCCACGTACACAGGGGAAACCCCCAGGTCATCGGCAATATCGTTAATGGTCTTTGCCGTATTACGCACACAATAGCAAATATTCTGAGCCAGTGTGGAACGGAAGAACTCATCGGGAGATTTTTTGCCTACGGAACCGTTGACACCGTATGAGTGGAATTTAATAGGGTTAAATTTGAGTTCACTTGCTTTTCTCATCGTATCCATACCTCGTTTCAATTCTTTTTTTGCTTCAAACAAGTGCCATTTGACAGTGCCGAGAGGAATATCCAGTTCTCTGGCAATATCTGCCTGCTTGCGATTTTCAAAATAATACGCAATCACTATTCTTCTTTGCAGCTTAGAAAGGTAAGCAATCTCAGTCTGGAGACGATGGATAGCGTCACGATTGTCGTCGGTGTCCAGTTCAGAGTACGGATCTGCAATCAGCTCCGCAACCTCATCAATAGAAACACCGACCATAACCATACTTTTAGCAGCATCACGATAATAGTTGCTGAGCGTGTTATGGGCAACGGTCCAGATGAACTTTCCCATGTCCACAACGTCATCCTTGACAAGGAGCGCACGGAACGCTCTTATCGCAATCTCCTGCGACAGATCCTCTGCATCGTGGATGCTTTTACACCTCTTCAGAGCAAATCCGAATATAGGTTTCAGGTATTCAGTTATGATTTTCTCAACGTCTTGTCTGTTCACTTGTTTGCACCTCATTGAAAGCTTTCACCCATATAGACACGCGAATCTGAAAAGGTTGGAATTTTTTTATAATTTATAAAAGAAAGATAGTAGGGGCGGGATGTGAGAGAATGATCCTTCCAGTCTGTATTTGAAAACACCATCTTCCTCTTTGACTGTCAAAGGAAAACCTCTTATTGCAGTTTCTACATCTTCAACTTTGAGATGGGCTGCAGTTGCTATCTCGTCTGCAGTAACATAAAGATCAAAATCAGAAAGTGTCAATTCATATAAAGCATAAAGCACCTTCAAAACAGTCAGATTCGAGAACTGCTCCATTGTAATCTTGAGATCTCGCATTTGAGCCCCATTAGGCGGAATGTGCCCACTTCCCAAAGCAAAGAAGATACTGTTATTCTTTCTTCCGGTACTGCCTTCCGGTTCAGAACATATAGAAAGCCCCCAAGATGATACTTCATCAACAGAATAGTCCTTTTCCTTCCAAGGAACTCTGTTTTTATAGCCATCTGTTGATGCCGCCTCATGCAGAAGAGCTGCAAGGCGATATGCACTCTCAAAGGCTGCTTTCTCCGGCAATGCAGAAAAGTAATCTTTGATTTTAAGGCAAATATCACCTAATCCGTCCGTTGCCTTATACCCCAGAAGCTCATCCACCGAAACATCAAAGAGTTTTGCGATGTCGGGAAGAAGCTGGATGTCCGGGCAGCACTGTGCTGACTCCCATTTGGAGACTGCTTGATTGGTTACGCCAAGCACGCCCGCCAGTTCTTCTTGCGTAAGACCTTTCTGTTTTCTGAGAAAGGCAATCTGTTCATTGATTTTAATTGTAGTCATATAAGCACCTCACATTTTTTTCGTAGCTACAATTATATTGTACGGATCTGCAACTCCAAAAACAATGACGCATCAGTTTGATGAGTTCAGATTTCATCCAACTTCCGGTTGAATGGTTTATCGTGGAAATGCCGCCCGCAAAACACAGGCGGCATAAAATCACTTCTTAACAACAGGAATCCACACCTCATAATATCTGTTTTGTTGCCTTAATTCACGTCTTGTCCATAAATGCAAAACTTCAACGATAATATCATCTCTTAGTTTGTATTCGGACGCAGGTAACCAAGAGTCAAATATGAGTTCAAACAATTTTGGAATTTCCACACCAGCTAAACCGCCTCGTTCTGATGTAAATGCAGCATAGGTTCCGGCAGGGATGATTTTTCTTTCAAGCTGTGTCGTTTTTACATCATCTCTTTTTCGGGCAATCATATATCTGCCATTCTGCCATACTCCGAACCAAACACCATCCAAAGCAGTATTTTCGGGTTGATCAAATTTTCCTTCGCAAAGTTGTTCGGGTATATTGTCTAATCTATCCGCCCACATTATATGCCGTAATTCTTCACGGTCTTTATAACCCTCTCCGTCATACGGTTTTGAAATCCCAAAAATCTCTGTTTCTTCTAACTCAATAATTCTAAAATCCATTTTCTTTGCCCCTTTGATAATAATGTGAAAGGAAGCAGGTGGATATACTTTAAGGGAACCGCCATCTTTGCGATAAACTGACGGTGTAATACCGTGTTGTTTCGCAAAGGCTCTTGAGAAAGCCGTCGCACTGTCATACCCATATTTCATAGCAATATCAATGATAGGCGTCTTGCCATGCTGTAGATCCTGCGCTGCGAGAGTCAAGCGTCTGCGTCTTATATATTCATTCAGCGTCATACCGGTCATATAGCTGAAGAACCGAATGAAGCTGTCTGCAGTAACACAGGCAATGCCGGCTGCCGTATCAAGATCAAACTCTGCGCACAAATTCGCCTCGATATACTCAATGGCTGCGTTCAGCTGTTTTAGCATATTCATCTGTTTCACCTCCCGCATATAGTTTATCAAAAGAGCTTTCAGAATGACTGACTTTCCTTGGGCAGGAATAGTATGTTTGCCCACTTGCCGTTCTTGTAACTATTCATTAAGCTAACCAACATATTAATTTTATTAGAATTATTAAATACCGATCATCGTTTCCTTGCACCATGTAGACAGCAAGTCGAACGCTTCATCAAAATCAAATTCAGTTCCGCCCGCTAAAGAAATTGCCGTATCCAAAACAAGCCTGTCCTTACCGGATAATACTTCTCGAAGTTCCTTTTTAGTTCCTATAAATTTGCCGCTATCCAAGTAATATAAATTCTGCAATATGAAGAATACAGACCTATATGTATACGGTAACTTATCAATATTCTTTTCTTTTGGTGCGTGAATATAACGGTGGCCTATCTCATGATATAAATTTCCCAGACTCATTTTGACAAAGTTACGCACATCGTTTCCCGTGTATTCCGGGAGAAGCTTTGCAAGTGTTCCGTAATAATCCTTCGTTGTATGAAGAAGATGACATATCTCAAGAGGATTCCAATTTTTAAGTTCTTCTATACCGCAAATAAATCCACACGATTTATCATAATCTTCGAGGGATGAGATAGCTTCTCTATACTTGGCAAGATCAGCAACGCTCATATCACTGATCACAACCATTATATCAATATCGCTATGTTCCGTTGCTTCGCCTCTTAAATAGCTACCCTGCAAACCAACATAAAGTAGGCGTTCGTGATAAGTAGTCTTTAGCAATTCAATTAATGTTGAAATATATACATTGGTTTTGAACATTTCTTTTATCCTTTCTGCACAACAAATATTGTTGCAAACTCTGTGTCATACTGATTCGAAATAGTCAATCCGGCGGCTTTGATGTATTCAGTAATTGCATCCGAATTGTCGGGATGTATTTTTATTTTGCGTGTGCCTGTATCAATATACTCGCTTTGATTTTTGTAGATTGACAAAACGAATTTTCCACCGTCTTTTAGCAAGGCAGCCACTTTATTTATGGCAGTCTGCTTTTCCTCAATGTGCATAAAGGTAAGCGAAGAATAAATTACATCAAATTTACGGTCAAATTTGTAGGAAAGGAAGTCGGCACAAATCAAGTCGACATTTCTATACTCCGCAAGGTTTTCTTTTGCTCGTTCTATGGTTTTAGGCGAAATATCAATACCGCAGAACTGACCGCACAAAGGTGCCACACGAACCGCCAATCTGCCCGTTCCCACACCGATTTCAAGGACAGACTTATTATTATCAAGTTCCATGCTGTCAATAAAGGCTTGTCCGTCCCATTTATCCATATAATCCCGCAAAGGCTTCGGATCGTGTACGGGATCGTTGTTTTCTTCAATGAGTAGGTCGTAATGTTCAATTACACTATTATTCGAAATATGCAACTTACATAATTCAACCATCTTTTTTAGAAAAGGCAAATCATTCAGTTGAGGATTATCTATTCTAAATGTGCAACCGCAAACTTCGGAAAATTCCTTCCCGAAAACAACCTTGCGCTTACCACCGCCGCAAGAGCCACAATGACCGCAAAAATCAATATGTTTCCAAGCGGTGTTTTTAATTTTGTCATCAATAATGTCCGTTTCAAATGCTTTGCTATCATCCGACCAAACAGTCCAAAGGTTTTCGGGTTCGTCAGGATCTTTGATAGCAATGAAAGCAACACATTCATTTTTGAACTTGAGCCAATAATATATTTTATCTTTCCAACAAGAATCGTTATCCTTGTAAAACCCAATATTGCTACTTCGCAAAAAAGCTACAAACTCTAACGCCGTTGTCTGAGCTTCTCCTATTAGGTTTTCTTTTATATATTCTTCGATTTGCTTTGTCATAACAAATACTCCTTAATATCCCCGACAAACTGATTGCCGCAACGAGCAAGCTCGCCAAGCACACGGTCGATACCTTGTTCGGTTTTGTACCAATTTTCTTTGGTGATTCCCATGCAAGCCACAGGGCAGACATAAAACTTTGTATCGGGGAACGCAAGACTGTAAAGCATAAGACAACGCCGAGCGTGAAATGCTATACAAACTATTATAGCGGTTTTTATATCGAGTCCGTTTTCATCAACGACCTTTTTAGAAAAGAAAGCGTTATCCCTTGTATGTCCCGATTTGTCATCTCCGTAAATTTGTTCGAGCGGAACGCCGTTTTTATTTAGCGTATCAGTTAAAAACTCACAGTCCGTTTTATAGTCGCCGTTATAAACATCTGCCTTTGATTTCACACCGTCAAATTTTGTCCGTTTAACGCTTACACCGCCCGAAACAATTAAAATAGGTGCAATTCCTTGTTTGTAGAGTTCAGCTGCATATTCAGGTTGCTCAGGGTGTGAGCCTCCGGGTAGAAAAATGGCATCAACCTTGCGTGGAGTGTCAGAAACAAATATGAAGTTTGATATATCTGCAATGATTTTATCGTTCTTATTTATATTTTTATTCTTTTCCCAATCGGATTTCAGTATTGCCCATAGGTGCTTGTCTCCGATACTGCCGTCTTTTTGGTGGCAATACTGTCTAAGCGTTCCTTCCAGGGACATTCCTATTTTCTCCATAACACGCCCTGAACCAATATTCCTTGTATCATGACCGCTTTGGATTCTGTTATATCCAACTTCAGAAAACAGAAAATTCACAATCGCGTTTGCTGCTTCGGTTATATAGCCTTTATTCCAGAAAGGCTCATCAATTTGCCAACCTAAGTGGCAACATGAAGAATCATTATCCGAGTCAACTACACTAATACTTCCCACAACTGTTCCTTTCAGTTCTATTGCCCAGTTATAAACCTCGTTTGAATTATAAGCACTAACCCAACCTTTAAGCAACTCGGCTGTTGCTTTAGATGAGGTATGCGGTTTATACGAAAGGTATTTGACAACTTCGGGGTTGCTCGCCCAGACGAACATGTCATTAGCATCATCGACACGAAATTGGCGTAGGATTAATCTTTCGGTAATTATTGTTTTTGTTCCTTTATGAGTTAACATTACTTCACCCCTTCAATATATTTGCAACATCTCTTTTATTTCTAAGCCATACCGTTTTAGAAGGATATTCTGCGAGTATCTTCCTAATTTCAGGCATACTTTTATTTTGGAAAGTATCGGTCCATTTAAGTAGGTTATAAACCGATTTTAAGGTTTCTTTTTTGCCTTTCTCAAGACCGAGTTTTCTTTTAATGGCACGCTTTATGATTCTATATGTATAAACTCGTTTAGATATATCAAGCACATAGATTTTATCGGCATCTCGGAAACAATCACCAACCCAAGCATAATATACGCCTTCGATTATCCAACTATCATTTTCAAGAATCTTGTTTAGTAATTCGGTGCGTTTTTCTATGGACATTTTAACACCATAACCGTCCACGTTGTTATCCCATTGTATATCGTCCAAATCGAAGTGGGGAATATTATACTTTTCACTTAGTGCCTTCGCTAAATATGTCTTTCCTGAGCCACTGCAACCGATTATATGTATTTTCATTCAAGTACCTCTATTGTGGTTTTATAATATTGCTCCTGAAAATGCACCTGCTCGGCTACTTCGTTCTGCGTAAAAATTATGCCCTCGGGAGCCATAGCCAGCTTGTCCTCAACATCATTTTCACGGTGCACAATTCCAATAATTTTGCCTGTGTATTCATTCACAGGATTATCTACACCCAGCAAGTAAACATCAAGTTCTTCGCCGTCACCGCCAATAACTCCAGGTAAGTATCCGTAATTGATGGGATAGGTTAAACTATAATTTTCTTTCTTATGCACATAACCTATGGGACGATCGATTTTAATATTTACTGTCTTTCCAAGATATGATTTTACGAGCGCTTTTCTTTCTTCAAAAGTCATCTCAACTCTCCACAAAATCAATTAACTGCTTTAAATTTTGAATGCTCCATTTATCAGTATTGTTGCCGCTTCGATCTATAAAAAATGATGTGAAACCTTGTTCTCTTGCTCCGTCAGCTTCTGGCGTGTAATCGTCAACATATATGCTTTCTTGTGCCGTAACGCCCTGTGTGTTCAGTGCTGCATTAAAAATAATAGGACTTGGTTTTCCTACACCTACTAAGGAGCTTGCGGTAAATGAAGTAAAGTATTTAGCGATTCCCAATTGTTGTAATGTGTATTCAAGGGACGGAGAGGTATCGCTTATTACGCCCATTTTATATCCGTGATTATGGAAATACTCCAAAACCTCTACGGTTTCGGGAAATAGCAGACGGTCTTTGTTGCACCAAAGCTCACCAAACAGCAATGTTGATCGTTTGTCCAAATCATTCTCAATACCCTCTCCGATAAGCAGATAACGGTAAAATCTTTTGAAAAACTCCCGCTCGTCATCAAGCGTTTTATACCACGGCTTTTTGCCTTCACTTGCAAGGTTTAATAAATTCATCATTTTTTCGTAGGGCAATTCAAAAGGTTTTCCGCTCCATTGGCTGATTATCTGATCTCGCCAGCGTTCTTTTTCTTTGTCAAAATATGTGAGTGTATCGTCGCGGTCAAAGAATATAGCTTTATATTTCACTTTTTTATATCTCCTTTTCGCAAGATTCGTTTAAATTAAATATTCGAGTAATTTTATATCTTCACCAATTACAAACAACACGCCTTTTTATTCCATTTTACCATAATATACATATCCGTACAACAAATAAAAGTTATATAATTCCAAATATATTTTGTCTAATCTTAAATTCTTTTGCTTTTTGCTTGACAACAAATCGATTGCTTGTTATAATTTAATAAATCTTTATGGAGGTTGATGTTATGTTCTCTATCATCATTCGACGCAGACGACGAAGGCTTGTATCTGATTTAGGTACAAGTCTATTCGCTTTGTGCCTAAACGAATGATGAAAAGAAACTTAACTTTTTATTGTACTGTTGATGGCACAAATGCTGTTGGCAGTATTTTTTATTTTAGGAGAATTATTTATGAAAATAAGCAAATCATCGCTTAACGAAGCGATATGCGAATTAATAGACCTGCCCGATAACGCCGCCATTGTGGATTTAGGGTGCAGGAATGCAGGCTATCTTAACGGAATTATAAACGAATTTCCGGGCAAGGTAGTAGAAGCAATAGGCGTAGATGTGACTGATAGAAATTTTGGCGTTATTCCGTATAGCCCGCCTGTGGAACTTAATATTATGAACTGTGCAGGCAAGCTCAATTTTCCTGATAACGAGTTTGATTTAGTTCTAACCAAAGACTTGCTTGAATGCATCAGCGACAAAGAAACCTTTGTAAGCGAGATAAACAGAATCTTAAAACCCGGTGGTATTGTGATATGTGTACACGCTGATTTTGACAGTGTTGTTTATAACGGTGAGAATCAAGATTTGATTACCAAATGTATTCATTCATACGCTGTAACAAAACAAGGTTGGATGGATGACCTTGACGGTTGGATGGGCAGAAGGGTTTATGGAGTGTTTAATAATTCCGGCTTTTTTGAAAGCAGTATATGTGTTCACAGTGTAGTTGAAACGGAATACAAAGAAAGTATGTTTGGTTATGAGTTTAGCCAAAACATAGGTTGGCTTGTCGGCGAAACAACCGATTATGTTGATGGCGAAAACACAGGAGTGCTTACAAAAGAGGAATATGACGAGTTTATAAATAATCTTGTTGAAGCAAATGTAAACGGCACTTATCTATACTCAAAACCGTATTATATTTATAAAGGGATTAAAAAATAATGTGAAGTTATATAAATAACGAAAGACCACATGATGATAGCTGGTTCAGTCTTGTGATATGTGAATAATCATATGTTTCGCAAAGCGCTTCCTATTTGCATTATACACAATCCATTCTCCTGCGGAGGCGAAGAAGAAATCACTCTTTTTGTCGGCATAAACATATTGAACAACATCGTAATCGTCTTCACCGAAGGTGTAGTGTATTTCGCCCCAGTCGTTATTATGATCGGCGCAATACTCGTATGTGACCGAATTATTGTCAGCAGATTTCAACCGCAGTTCCACAATGTGGATATACTCATCAATCGCAAGCTCAATCATCATTTTCCATATGCGCCGTTTACAATTTGGAAAGCGGTATCGGGCGATGACAACATATGCTCGGCGGCGAGGTCTATGTAGGCTTTGCCCTTGCGGAGAAGCTTGACCGAATTACCGTTTTCGTCTTTGCTAAGTTCATAAATATCGTAACATTCCGGGCAAAAACCAAGATGATCGGCAACCATATCCCACTTATACGAAAAGCTTTATGAGGATAATGCTGTCGGCAAGGTGAGTGACGAATGGTTTATGCAGTTGTCTCACAAGTATGAAACGGAAAGGCTGGAGCTGAAAACAAAAATTAAAACGCTTCGTCAAAAGCTTTCCGAATGCGGGCAGCGCGAACAGGAACGCGAGAATTTCACTTCGGCAATTCGCAGGTTTATGCGAATGGACAGACTGACCGCACCGCTGCTCCGTGAACTCATCGACCATATTGATGTTTTTGAAACGGAAGGTAAAGGTAAAAACCGAACGCAGAGAATCGTAATTTATTATCGCTTTGTCGGGTATGTGGAGATACCAGAAGTATCTCGCAGACCGAATATCGTCGCCGATACCAGAAAAGGTGTTGCACCAAGTATTTAACCGAGCCGAAAACGGCATAGCAAAAAGGAGCAGGCGAAAACCTGCTCCCAACATCAAACCGTATCAGAATAAAAAATCGAGTATTCATAAAGTCAAATCCCTTATGAATACTCGATATGGTGCGGATGTTCATAACCAACCTAAAATCTATATTGAAAATCCGGCTGAAAACTCACATATTTCCCCGTACATTTGCCGATTTACTTCCTCTTTGCTATGATTATAATACAAAACATTAAGGAGGCAGTTTTTATGGAAAAGTACACTACAGACGAACGCACGGGGCTGAAATATGAGTTGGTCGGTGATTATTACCTTATCGCCGGAGATGATGAGCCGGTTGAAAAGCAGAAACCTATCGGCATATGGGGACAGCGGCATCTTCGCTATCTTAAAAAATACCGTAAAGTGCTTTATGCCAACTTGCTGACAAGCGGCAAATTGTGCAACTACCTTGCTGATATTGACAAACAGGCCGAGGAAGTGATTGAACGGCTTACAAGGCAGATGGCGATAGCGGAGGGCATTACTGAGCAGTTAAAAGCCATCAATCAAATGGCGTGGGTTGCCAGAATGAACAGCATACGAAATCGAGTTGTTGAGATCGTAAACAGCGAAATTATTTTTATATAAGAGTATAGGGTATGCAGCCTTGAGTTGCATACCCTCCGTTATTTTTTCGAGATAGTAGTATATGTGTTACCAGGTTCTTCTTCAAATTATGTGTAAAGTCCAAAGTAGGGTATAAAAAAGCGAGATGACGAATGGCGTGAAAGACGGTAAACGGCTTGCACGCCATATTTGCATAATAGCAGAAAGAGCAAGGTCATTTTCCGTGCCTGTTCGATAACCGCAGGGTCAAGCTGCACAGAGGATCTGCTGCTTCTCATCCAATCAAATCATCTCCAGAAATATAAAAAGCCGAATGATTTTCGTTAAGTGAGAACCACTCAGTTATGTAAAATCTATCTTTTAATCTTCGAGAAATTTGAAATTCATAATACAAATCATATACAATGCCGAAGGCAATATACCCTCTTGCAAAGCTATATAACTAATACTTGCCATTGATTTTAAAAACTCAGCTTCATTTGTTGATTTGTGCTCCGGATTTCTTTGGTGCATATCCTTTTTGACGAGTTGACATAATCGCTCCATTTCAAACTGTGGTGTGGCTGAAATTTCTTTAAAAATTTCTTCTTTGGTTGCAACACAACCTGACATTTTGTTGAAACAACTGATAAACTGGTCGATATTTGATGGAACAGAATAATTGCAGTTGTATTTTTGAGAAATGCAACCTAATGATCTCCACAAATCTCTGACACTTTCACAACTAAACAGCTCACCTGAAAAGTATTCTTCAATATAACTCTTCTCTGCTTCTGAAAAATAATAGAACACAACTTTTCTCAACGATTTGTTGTTTCTGATTAAATTAAAAATATGGTCATCATTGTTCGGAGACATGCCAATAATATGCAACTCATCAGTTATCGATTTAAACTCATCAAAATAATATTCAGTTGCCATATTGAGTTCGGGATGTTGTATTTTTGTCATTATCATCTGATATTCAAGAGGTTTTTTCTCTTTTAAATTCAACAACTGTTTCTTGAAATTTCGGTCATATTGATACCGAGTGGGAAAATCATTTGAAGCCATTATTAGCTTGTGAAAGTCATTAGCTGTTTTGTATTTTAGCTTTCCGCTATAATTTAGTAAAGCATTGCAAAAGCAATGCTCCATTCCACTAACAATAACAAGTTTTCCTTCTTGAGAACGAATATAGCCTTGGACATTACCAATATTCTCGCTATTAGCTAATACTCTAAAATCACCGTGAAGATGGAACACTTTTTTGTTAGTAAGCATTTCTATGTTACTATCGTAATTCAGCGAAAATATTTTATCGTAGCTGTTATAAAACCGCTTCACTTTTTTAGGCATTTTCAAATATAATTCTTGAATTTTTCCGCCATTATAAATCGCATCAAGTATCAGTCTTTCAAACCCTTGAATGGCTGAGGTTTTGTTTTCAACTAAATCGGCATTTTTCAAGAAAAACATATGAATAAGCAAAAACCAGTCTTCAAGCATTATTTCGTATGATTTCGTTATTTTTTTAGTATATCTATTCTTAAAATCAATAAGAGCTTCCGTATCATCTTTATCTTTTGTCAATTCATCATATTTTCCATCTCTTATATCATTTGCGATATTAACAAAGCCATCAAAAATGGAAATTATCTCTGAAATCGTTAGAGCATTTCCGAATAATCCCAAATAACTATCCAGTTTTGCTCTGAATTTGATTCTTTGCATAATGAAATAATTTGAATAGGCTTTCCCGCCAAATTGTATATTAACTCCATTGCCAACAAGTAAAGATTTCATTATAAACTCCTCCTATTTAAATATTATATCATTTTCATTTGAACATTTCTACCGCTTCTTCTATGTAAAAAGCGGCATCAGCTTTTTGCCAATGCCGCCGTTCTCGGTTATAAAATGCCTGCCTTTTCAGATAATCCATGGTGTCATAGCAGTCTCTAAAATATTGCTGTATGTATCGTTGCCTAATTCTACTTTGTGTTTTGCTTTTCCGCAAAGGTTTAAGCAATAATGAGCATTGAGCGTATCATAATACTTCCAATTATCAGTTTGTCTGCGCCCTCTGGTATAAAGGCTTTATATGGATGTTTGGAAATCTCCATAGCTGCACTTCCTTTTAATGATTTTTGGTTAAGTATAATTATATCAAACTATATTTTATTGGTCAATTGATGGTTTAACTTAAAAAGCTGGCACGAGAAATATAACTCGTGCCAGTCTTTTTATCCAACAATTAAAGTCCGAAAGTCGCCTTAAATAAGTCAACCTTTTTTGAAATAATATCAACCTTTGCGGTTTTTCCGTCGTTAAATTCAATCATAAAACGTAATCCCTTATGGCGATCATTTCCGATTGAAATATCTGGGGTTTCTCCGGTAAAGGTCATGCTTTTAATATCACTTCCGGTGAAAAAGTAATCATCACGTGAGGTGCTGTAAATAACGCCTTTGCCGTTTTCTATGCTTATGTAACTGCCTTTTGCGAAATCATCGTTCGGATCCATTTTAACAATGATAGAATCCGGAGCATTTACACGACCGTAAAGTGTGCTTAGATTGTTGATTCTGGCTGTTGTTGCCATAAAGTTTTTGTTCTCTTCCTTGATTTGCTGTGCCTTTTCTTTGACTTTGTCGAAAAATCCCATTGTGGTTTCCTCCATAATAATTTATTTAATTGCATTATTGCAATTATCAGCGTTTTGTTGCATTGCGATTTTGTTGCTCTACCGCACGTCTCAACCGTTCGGTTTCTGCAACCTGCGCTTTTGCTTGAGCCTCCATTTGTGCAGCGTGCTCACGGGCCGAACGCTCCATAGCCTGTTCGTGCATACGGGTTTGGAATGCCTGCTCTTCCAAAATGGCCTCCTGACGCTGTGCCTCACGACGACGCTCTGCTTCTTGCGCATCTTTGCGATCTTCCTCAATTGCCAAGTTTATAGCTTCTTTCAATGTATCGGCACGTTGGGTGCTGAGCAGTTTTGCAATGTGCGAGGCACTATAGAATAGATCCGAATGAATTAGGGTAACCGCATCCAATTGCCCTTTGACATTATCAAGTTCGGCATTTACTGACGAAAGTTTTTCTGTCCATTTTTCTGTAATTGCTTTGCTATCCGACTCGAATTGTGCGTTTTTCTCATTGTAATGTGCAACACAGTTGGCAATATTCTTTGCAAGAGCATTTTCAAAAGTATCGCACTCCATTAAAAAGCCTTCACCCGCTGCTCCGCCACCTAATGCAAGAGTCTTTTCCCAGTTCGTATGCTGCTTTTTCCAAGCGTTATATTTGCCTATGCTTCTGCCAAAAATGCAGTATCCAACACCGCTGGCAAATCCAAGATACACTGATATCTTACCTATACTAAGCAAAAATCTTCCGAAAGCAGAGAACTGATTTGCAATTCCTATTCGCATAAATATGATATATACAATAACAGAAAGAATAAAAAGCAATCCGCAAAGTGCCCCAAGTTTCATTGTTTTTTCTACTTTTGCAGGCTCGCCTAAATCCGGCTTTTGCGGAGGTGGTGTGGCTCGGCCAATACTTGAAAGCTTCGGCATATCTGCGCCGAAATTCTTATTCACCGATTCCTGATAGCTTTCCAATTCATTGAGCACGGTCGTGCTTAGGTTTTCCTGCTCTTTTTCTGCACTGTTATATATTTCGGAAACTTCTTCTTCTAAATCGTTTCTGCGATTATATAATTCGGCAATTCTATCCAGTTCTTTAATGGTTGCCTCACGATTGAATTCAGACATTTAGTTTCCCTCCTTTGCAAAAAATCCTTCTTCGGTATCATCCCCGTCATCTTCAAAGCCTACAATATCATAGGCAAACGGTCCTACCGAAAACTTGTTTGTATTATCCGCATTGAATGCCCAAATAATGTCACGCTCAATTTTGTACATATCGGGGAAGGAACCGTCAGCGTTGCGTTGAGCTAATTTTTCAATAGGCTTTCTGTCCGGGAAAAGATAATCCTTTGGATGCTTTTCCTTATGTAATGCGCATAGAAGCCTTGCTATATATATATTCCTATATTTACTTTCGTCGGTTATTATCTCTGAAGCTACATAGGCAACTAACGGATTTTTGCTTGCATCCAAAATATTTGGATAACCTGCAAACTCTAACGATGATTTATCCATAGCATCTGCCATAACAAACGCCAATTTATAAAGGAAACTGCGATTCTCTTTTGATTTTGCAACCGTCTGCAAATAATCAAAAAAATACTCCGTCTTTTTCAGCAGCGTGTTGGCAGCTGTGTATGCCACCCTCCCTTCACCCGACATAAACCATTGTGCGGTCTTTTGCAGACTGCTTGAATCGACTGCATCTTTATCCTTTAAGATGCGAATCAATGCCATTGGTGACTGTAAGAAACCCATTTGTTTTCTCCTCACTTTTTCTTTATTTATAAGATCCGCAGATCCTATTTCGTGAATTTAAAAGATTTACAACTTTTTCTATCTGCACAAGCATTGCCTCCGTATTTTTACCGGAAACGCTTGTTTTAAGAGCCTTTAATTCCTTTGTGATTTCTGATTCTATTTCTTTGGTTTCCTCAATAGAAACAGGATCGCTGTACTTGAACTTAGTGACGAGATTCTGTAAAGGCTCCCTTACTTTTTCATCTTTGCAAGCATCTAAAATGTCCGAAATGTCTATCTGAAACCTTGTGACGTTTTTTGTTGCGTTAACGGTGTTTACATCGATATTTTCTATAAAGTCTCTTGAATTGTCTGCCACAATAAAGCCGATGCTTGCTGCTCCGGTGTATATAAGAGATAGCAAAAGTCCTATCCAATAAGGAACATTGAGAAATGCACCGACAGTATAAAGAATAGCGGTTGTTATCAGTTGAGCAGCGGTATACAGATACCCGATTCGGAAAATCGGATAACCGTAAAACTTGCTCATTAAATCCATCGGTTTGCCAAAGGCGTATAAACTAATACCCGCTCCGACAGCCAAGGAAATAATGGAAAAAGCAAACATTATCCAAGAGCTTGCCGGTTTTGGAAACGGAATAAGCACCGTAAGGAGAATAAATAAAACGGCAACAATTCCGTAAATCGCAACGGCGGACTTTTTCGGTTTATTCATTTTCATCACTATTCTCCTTTCCGGTGTCCGCAATCTGGACAGAATTTAGAAGTAATATTTGTGCGTCCGCATTCAGGGCAATTCCAGATTTCAGCTTTTTCGGGGCGTTTTGCACCGCAATCGGGACAGAAGTTGCTGCTTATTCCTTTACATCCACAAGAACAGTCCCATTTTGAATTTTCCGCAGTTTGCGGTTTCGGAGCACCGCATTCAGGACAAAACTTAGATGTTATACAAGTCCTGCCACAGGAACAGTTCCACGCTGTTGTTTTATTTGAGGTAGGAATGGCATTGTCCGAAGCCTGCTTTCCCATATCGGCAGCGTTATTCATAATAGGGGACATTATATCTTTTGTCATATTTACAACGCCGCTCATCGCACCGAGTCCCACACCAAGACCGACCATATTGCCAACGGCACCGCCAAGACCACCAGCGGCAGAACCCTCTGTGCCGGTGCCTGTTCCCGGCAAGCCGTTTTGCATGGCTTCCAATCCAATCTGACGAGAGGTTTCCTGACCGTATGTATAGCCTTTGGCACGCATTTCTTCCGCTTCTGCCATTGCCTGTGCAGAATATGCTTCGGCGGTGGATTGCCCTTTAAGTCTGGTCGCTTCGGCAGAACCCTGAGCCTCAAATTTGACAGCCTCGGAATGAGCCTGTGCGGAGATTTTGGTTGCTTCGCCTTCTCCTTGTGTGCGCAAAATTTTCCGCTGAGCCTCGGTTTGTTCCTCAACCAAGACTCTTCCTTGACGAGCTTCGGCTTCGGCTCGCAACACGCCTTCTTCTCTGGCTTTCAGCTTTCTCTCCGCTTCTTGCTTTCTCCAGCGTTCAACATCCCCGCTGTTATGGATTTTGATTGTAGTTAAATTAAAATGATTTGTCGGGATGATCAATCCGTACTCATCAAAAACGGCGTTTAAGTCTTTGCGCAGAATATCGGAAATCAGAATTTTTTTGCTTTCAATATCTAAAACATTGATTTGATTTTCAATGATAATATTGGCTAACAGGTCCGATAAACGGATTGTGATCACATCACGGAATTTTTCGGAAACATACGCCGCCATATAGGACTCGCCGGCACCCATAGGTTCGTTGTGCGCTGTTCCCGAAGATGTACCGATAATCATATAAACCAACTTGCGAACGCTCTCGTTGTCATCGATTACTTGTAAATCAACCGAACCGCTGATACCGATATTAACATAAAAATCCATTTCGGGATTTCTGAGCCGGATTTCCGGCACACCCCACTTGACATTTAATCGGTTTGTTCGAACAAAATAGATCTTAGAATCAAATGTAAGCTCTGCGTCGGTCGGGAATTTCAAAACTTCTTCTAAAAGCGGAAGCTTTTGTGTTTCGAGAATATGTCGGCCCGGACCGAAAACATCCAATCCTTTTCCGTTTCGGAAAAACAAAGCTTTTTGTCCTTCTGACACGATAAGCTGTGAGCCGATATTGAAATTTTCTACGGGATGGCGGTAAACGAAAATATCATTCATTCCCATATCCCATTTAATCACACCCGTTTTACCGCTGCTTTTTTCCTGCGCCAACCTTGCCTGAACATCAATTACGGTTTTACACTGTGGACAGGTATAGGTTTTTGCGCTCTTGTCGGCAATTAATGCGACTTTACATGCGGGGCAGGTAATTTTAACTGTTTCCTTGCCGGAGTTGATTCTTGTATGACAGACCGGGCAGCTGGCAGTTGCGCTTTTGCTTCTGTCATAGATAACTTTGTTTCCGCAATGGGGGCAGGTGTCCTCAGCCATTCGCTCGGTGTTAACATCAACTACATAGCCGCAGGAACACTTAATTTTCTTTTTGGCAAATAAGCCTGTTCCGGCTTGTATCGGTTTTTTACACGCCGGACATTCTATTACAAAATTAGCCATAGTATCATCCTTTCTATCTGTAATAATCAGAGCTGGCATATGAATAACAGTCATTTGCTTTTGAGTTGCTGTTTTCATAGTCATATTTGGCTAACAGGGCAAATAAAAAATAGGCTTTTTCGTACTCTGCGTTTTTTTGATAAGTACAAGCTTTATTGTACATATCTTTCAGTAATGCTTTTGATTTCAGCACATCGTCCCATATATCATCAAGCTTTGAAACTGCATTGACAATATCCGTTTCAAAAGTCGGACTGTTTACATCTACGGAGTCATAGGCTTTCATTGCCGCATCAAAGCTCTTTTGCAGCTTTTCATTCTTTTCTTTTTGTGCTTTCTTATTGCTTTCCGTGCTTGATTTTATTGTTTTTTCTTTGCCATTACCAAAATCCTTAAATGTATAGTCAGAATAGTTAATTTGCGTGATGGCAAGGGTGATTTTCAATGATGCAAAGCTATAGTCTGACAGCTTTTGAACTGAATCGGAATCAAGCGTTAAATCCAATTCCTGTTTTTTTCCGTGCGGAAGATTGGAAAGCTCCAACTTAGTTGCGCTGAGCTTTTTCCCGCTCTCATCATAAAAATACATAACGCCTGAAAAGTAAGAAATATCAACAAAGCCTTTATTTTTGAATTCCATTGGTATGGTTTCGCTTACCCAATTGGCGGAAAGTGTATCTTTGCTGAATCCAACATATACATTGGTGTTATATTTCATCAAATTAAATGCGAAAAATGCAATTACAACAAAAAACGCAACGACACTTAAACACGCTATAACTTTCTTGGATTTCTGTCTGGTTTTCTGCTTTTGTGTATAGCTCATTAACTCAGCGGTGCGGGTTTCATCTCCGCAGGTTTGATATAACGCCAAGGCTTTTTTGAATTCGGGACAATCAATCAGGTTTTCTTTTTTGTTTTCAATTTCGCTTTCATTTCTTGCTTGCAACCGTACAAGACAAAGCCCCCAATATGCGTCAGCATTTTGTGCGTCAAAGGATAAAATCAATTGCAAAAAGGTCCGAGCCTGATTCCATAGGGCAGATTGTAAAAGAACACGGGAATATAAAAGAATTTGGTTTCTTAATGCTTCCGGCGCTCCTGAATGATAGCCGATCAGCTTCCAAACAAATTGACTGATTCTGTCTGTTGTGACATTCTCGGAATTTACTGCGTTCAACATATCGATAACTTCTTTGTCTGCGTTATCGGAGTATTTAAGCAAGTTTTCAAAATCAATAATGCATTGCTGCATAGTGGCATCCGATTTTATATCGCATTTTAACAATAACGAATGAATTCTCATATTACCCGGATCAGTAACAAGGAACTTTCTGTAATACTTTTGTGCAATTATCGGTGAACAGTTGCCTGCAAATTTTTCAATGTATGAAAGATATGTATCTACTTCATTCGATTCCAGTGCTGTGCTTATCAAATAATCAAACGATTTTTCGTAAGATTTATTGATTGCATAGAGAATGGCACCATTTGTAATGCTTTTGAATTTACTGTTTGAATAAACAGCTTTATTTTTTGCATAGGGCAAAATGGCTTTTAAGGCTGTGAACAAAGCACTGTCGGATTGATAATCATTTGAAAAAATCAATTCTATAATATGCCGTGCAAATTCAGGTGTAGCATTTGAAAGAATGACATCGATTATTTTCCCATCAGCTACGGTAAACGCCGATAATGCCCTTAATAGTTCTCCCTCATTAGAAAGGTGGCGGCTGCACATAATTTCAAACCACCGCACCTGCGCATTGTTACGGTCAGATAATAAAATCTGATTGATTTGGGCTTGTGCCGCTTCCCATTCCTTAGCGCCTAAAAAGCGAGAAATTAGTTGGAGATTCTGTTCAGTATCAATATTGGAACTTTCACGGTGAATGTCTGAGTCAATATTATCCGAAAGCTTAATTTTTTTAACGGTAATTGTATCTGTTTTAATCGTCGCCGCCCTTGCTGCCATTTGTCCGCTTTGAATTTCTTTCTTTTCGATGGGGCAATAAGTAAACGGATTTCCGGCATCATCACGACCGAGCATATATTTTGCGCCGCAGTTTTCACATATGTAAAACTTGCCGTCTTCACGCAGTGTTCCGCCGCAACCGGAACATTCAAGTTTTTTCACAACTTTACCTCCTCGGTCGTGATAGGACCGTTTTTAATAACATAAGGCACTTTGTTATTACGTATTTCTTCGACGGTTAATGAATGATGCCGAACTAAATCACATTCTTTACACGAAAAAGAAAACCAATCATATGCAAACCCCGGCATATGAAGTAAAACATCTTTGAATTTTTCATTATCTATGTATGTGTTCTTGATGCTCTTAAGCAACTCTGAAAAATTAGTTGGTGGCAACAAATCGGGAATATTTGAATAATAACGCATACACCAAACAAATACAGGTATCGTCAAGAGAACACTAATAGTGTTATTTACAGTGGAGTAATTTTTATTTGATTTCTTTTTGCACGCATTATTTATACACTGGATAGAAAGTTCTTCAATATTATTTGTTTTAAGCTTATGATCTTTAATGTCTTTGATATATGTGGTAGTTTCTTTTTCGGTGGATGCTAAGGTTAATTCAAAAGGCATATTGTCTATTATCAAATCAGGTTCTTTTTGGTTGGCGTTTCCCCATATTATTTTTTTCTCACAAAAAAGGTCAAAACAATTTTTAAGAAGATACAATTGAAATCTCTCATTTATTTCTTTTTTGAAGAAATCTTTTGGAAAGAAATAATCAAAACTAACTTTATTCATTTTCATAATAATGCTCCATAGATTTGTTTGAATAGACAACTGATTAAACAACATAATCCACATTATGTTGTATTTAGAGCAATAAAAAATCTGCCGCAAACAGGGCAGATCAAAAAAGAGTATAGCAAAGCAAGCCTTCTCAGAATTGTCGAAAAAGATAAGGAGAAAAGGCTTTATTGTCATGTTCGGTTTTCGACAATTTTGAGTTTTCCGTACTTTCCTTGGTTAAAGTGCTTTACAAACCATCCGTATTATGATATAATACAATATGTAAAATTGCATTTGTTATATCTACAAGCGAAATTTAATACAACATAATGTGGATTATGTTTCTGCCGCCGATTTCGGTGGCTTTTTTCATAGTATCAACCGCATATTTTCCATACGCTGACGGTGTTCAGTCCCTGTTGAGATGATATAAATTCTTGTAGTATTTATGCTTGAATGACCGAGAATATCTGCAAGTTTCGCAATATCTTTCTCAATACCGTAAAACACCCTTGCAAACAGATGACGCAGGTTATGTGGAAACACTTTTTGCGGGTTGACATTTGCTTCTTCACACAAGGCTTTCATTTCACGCCAGATGTTTGTGCGGCTTATCGGCTTGCCCGTCCTCGTTACAAAGATCATACCGCTTTCAATGTTTTGCTCTGCTGCGTAGCGGAGCAATTTTTGTTTTAGCTCTTTCACAATAAATACCGACCGTGTTTTCGCTTTACAGTTTACAACCGCTTCGCCCTGTTTTACAGCCTCAATGGTTATATATTGCAGCTCGCTGACTCTAATGCCCGTGCCGCATATGGTCTGCAAAATAAGGTTAAGCCGTTCATTGTGCTTGCGTTCCGCCGTTCGGCAAAGCCGTGCGTATTCTGCTTTTGTCAGTTCCTTTTCTTCGGGGCAGAATACCTGTTGTTGCAGTTTAAGCGATTTTACCCTTAAATTGTGCCAACCCAAAAAAGAAAATAAACTGTTGATACTTGCAAGCATTGAATTTACACTCCGCACTGCGTAGTTCTCTTGTAAATGCTTCTTGTATGCGATTACGATTTCTTTTGTAATGGCACTGTTTTGTGTATACTTCGCAAACGCTTTTACATCACGGATATATTTTTCAACCGTTATTTTGCTTCTTTCCTCTAAGATTAGATGTTCTCTAAATTCGGCAATTACTCTTGCCGTAATAAATCGTCCTTTCATCTTGATTTACCTCCGAGTATTTTTCTAATATTTTACCCGAAAAGTATGAAAACAAAAATTGTCACTGTTTATTGTAGAAAAAACAGTGACAATAATCGAATGTGTGAACTACATAAAATAAATCCCCTGATACGATTGAGAAATTTTTCTGATTTCTATCAGGGGATTATAATATTGTTAATTTTACTATATAGCGTTATTTGGCTTTAATATTACCATTTGAGTTGGTTCTTGTTTTTTTACCGATAAGGTGCCTTTTTGAAGGTTAAGCAACACCTCTAATTCATCTGGGTTCATTGCAAGCCCCATATCTCCTAATTCATCAACAAATTCTTTTGCTGTAAACACACTGTTAACCAGCAAGAGATCAACAGCATCGGAAAGCAGTGACGGACTTGCAGTTTTGAGAGTGTTATCTAAAGGCTCAGACTTACGCCACCCTTTGTTTTGCATAACACGCATCATATATTGATATTGTCCCTGAGTAATTATGCCAAGGTCACAACTCCTGTAAAGCATGGCAGCAATAGAAACTTTCCATCTGCGCTTGAGTTGAACATAATAATCCAGCTTTTGAGGATCCAATGATACTTCTGGGGCAAACGACGTTTCCGGCAAAAGAAAAGCCGCAGCAAACTCGTTTGCTTCCTTTTCTTTCGCTTTGAATTCTTCACGTGAAAGAACTTCTTCATCTTCGCTCCATTCGTGAAGCATGATGTGTCCAAGTTCATGTGCAATATCGAAATTGATTCTTGCGGCAGACTCTTTATTGCTTGAAAGTGCAATAATGTATACATCAGAATCGTTTATATCAATATATTGGCTAAAAGCATCAATGTCGTCTGTGTCAGTAGCAAAAGTAGTTACGATAATTCCGTTTTGTTCAACAGTGCGCATAATACTATCAATGGGCTTATCTCCAAGTCCCCAGTAGTTGCGCAACTCTTTTGCAGCTTCAGTAGGAGAAGATATTTCACCAATCCACCCCGGCAAATTGAGTTGAGGAAAAGTAATATATTCATTCAGAAAAGAATATATGGTTGCAATGTGCTCCATCTTGATTTCTTGCGCAAGACGATATTTTTTGCTGGTCTTCATTAACGACCGAAAATAAGTTGCGCCTGTTTTAATATTTGAGATATCTTCTTGAGCAAAATATCTATATGGGAAATTTAAAGCACCGGAAATAGCAAGAATTTTTTGAAATGGAACATCTTCAATTTTTCCCGTTTCATATTGTGATACAGCCTGTTTGCTTACATTTATTTTTTGCGATAATTCTTCTACTGTCAGACCTCTATATTGACGTGCCGCTTTTAGGCGATTTCCATTAAATGATTTCATAATTATAAACTCGCTTTCGAAATAGGAATTATGCTTGTTTTTCACTCTCTTGTTCTTTTAAGGCAACAAGTTCTTTCTCTTTTAAACGTTTTGTTGCTTTGGGCTTAAGTAAAAGCGTAGGACCGTCATGACTTTGTTCTGCTGTTTCAATTGTATTGCCCATTACCGGTTTAACCGTATTAAGCCAATCTTGTTCGCAAACTACTTCTAAATCTTTATCCAAAATATAGGCTTTAAGAGAGCTTAATCCTCCATACTTTCCCGAAAAGCAGACAAGAGCATGATGTGTTTCTTTATGATTTACATGATAATCAAAGTTAGCGCAGAGATCATCAAGAATTTTCGAAAGTTCAGATTCTTTTCGTGAAAATTCTGTCTCAATACTAAAAAGTGTCTGCTGTTTATACGGAGCTTGAAGTTCTTCGTTTAAAGCGATTAACGAACGAACATATTGCGGTTGATTTTCTACCTTTGAACGCTTAATATCGTCAAGGCGCGTGTCTCTCATGAAAGAAATCAATAAACCACTTTTAACATCATATAGAAGCAATACAGTCCACATGCCACGTACAGTAGCAGAATATTTAACATTTTCATCGCCAAAAGAATTCATTAAATTTCTATATATTAAATCCCAATTTAAAAAAGGACCAGACACATGAGTTCGTAAACCCAAATGTGCATCGGCTTCTTGTCTATCTTCACCAATTGCTTGAGAAATACACTCAAATATTTTTTGTTTTACATCCTGAGAAATATTATCAAGTAAATTATCCATACGAAATGCATGCCTCCAATTAAATATTTGTCAATATTTTAGCATGTTTTTTTGAATTTGTCAAGTGACAGTTTCAAACGTATTAATATGTAAAGTGGCATAGCGATGTCTATAAAGCATTATTCTCTTTTATTAAACTATATACGATGGATAGTTCAGTCTCGATGTATGTGAATAATCATATGTTTCGGTATGCGCTTTCTGCCGGTATTGTGCATAATCCATTCTCCTGCGGCTGCAAAATAGAAGCCGCCTTTTTTGTCGGCGTAGATATATCGAGCCACATCATAATCGTCTTCGCCGCGGGTGTGATGAATTTCACCCCAGTCGTTGTTATGATAGGCGCAATACTCGTATGTGACAGATTTATCATCGGCAGATTTCAACCGCAGTTCCACAATGTGGATATACTCATCTATAGCAAGCTCAATCAGCATTTTATCATATGCACCGTTTACAATGCGGAAAGCGGTATCGGGTGAGGATAGTGTATGCTCGGCGGCAAGGTCTATGTAGGCTTTGCTTTTGCGCAGCAGCTTCACGGTCTTGCCGTTTTCGTTTTTGCCAAGCTCATAAATACCGTAACACTCCGTACAAAACCCAAGGTGATCGGCAACCATCGTGCGCTCACGGTAATCGAGATTTTCATAAGCATCAAACAGAGCGTCGGTCTGCCACCGCTTGAAAAAGAGCCTTTCGGGGTTAGATGTTCCATCAGAGGTTATATCCTCCGCCGTGCTTTCGCCGTCCTCATCGGCATAACGGCGGTAAAAGGCTGTATAATGGGTGCTGTCAACGCCTGCTCGGATAATCTCTTTGGTATCCTTTGTGTTTTTGCCGATTGCTGCGGCAATTTTTGTTATGGTTTTCTCATCAAAATTGTACTCATACTTTGCGTACAGTGCCATTGCCTTTTTTAGCGTGCGGTATTCATCCACGCTCTGTACCGAATAGCCCTGTCGCATTGTGCGAATGTAGTTGTCTATCTCGTTTTTCACATAGAACTCTTTGAATATGAGAAACGGAACGCCCGTGGAAATATCGTATTTTTGCAGTGCCTTGCAGATACCGAAAATATACGCCTGCTTTAGGTCGGCAAAATGTCCTTGCATAGCGGTTTCCTGCACCGTTTGCATAATGGCCGTGTTAAGCCGAGGCTCGTAATAATGCAAAAACCAACCGAGATATTTTTCGTCTTTCTCAGCACAGTAAAGGGCAATATATTTCTGAAAATCGTCCATTTTCGGCGGTGCCGGTTTCATACGGTATAGGTATAGATCTTTCGTCCAACGATTATTTTTCACCGGCACACATCCTTTCTCATTTCATTTTTCTGTCCGTTTCAGCATACAGTGCCTCACGGCTCATATCCTTTCTGTATTCCTCTTTTGCGTATCTGTTATCCTTCTGTGCCCGCAATTTATGCTCCTTGGCAAGCCGCTTTGCGGTTTCGGCAAACCCTGCCTTAATTGTTCCTCTGCTGCACTCGGTGCGGATAGCGGCACAGCGGCGGTTATACACTGCCGCAATCGGATCATTCTCCGCTTTTTCTTTGCGGTTCAGTACAGCGGCGTATTTGCGGCAGGAAATTTTATTGCCCCTATATAATTCCGGTGCAATACCGTAGGAGCAGTATTTCTGCCGTCGTGCGCTTTGCATCAGGAAATACTTGCCGCAGATCTCACACCTGCGGGGATAATGCCCATAGTGCAAGCCTTCAAAAAAGTCGGTCAGGATAAGACTGTAATAACTAACAAAGCTGAGCCGTTTGGCAAGTGTTGCGTTTGCGCTCTTGGCATTCTTCTTAACGGCAATATATTTGCCGCTTTGCGTAAAATGATGTTCACCGAAAGCCTTTAACGCCGGCGGCAGTAAATGCGCCTCGTCCAGGCGTTCAACCTCGTCAATATGCTCACAGAATTTTATCAGTTTACCGTGTGCGTCAATCAAATCCTCCGAAAGCGTATCAAAGAAGCAGAGTATGGATCGGATTTCTGCAATTCTTTCCTCGATAGCCGAAAAATCCGTCGTGCGCTTCATTCTTTCTGCCGTGCCTACGGCAATTTCGTCTTGCGGTAACAGACTGAGCTTTGCTTTTGCGGCGAAGTATTCGCAGATTGCCTGTCCAATCTGCTCAGTAAAAAGTGTTTCAACCATGTTCCGTATTTCTTCCGCTTTCAACCCGTCAAAAGGCTTTAGCTTCGGCAGAGCATTTAATGATTGCAGGGTATTAGCACCTGTTTTCACGAAGTCGGAGATATTAAGATACCCGTCCTGCAACTGCCGTAATATATGAAAATTCAAACCGTCCCGAAACACGGCAATCCGTGCGGCGGTATCGTTTATGTAAAATTGATTGAGCAGATGTACGGCAAACATTCCGGCAGGATAGTGCTTGCCGCCGAATATTACTCTGCCGTCACGGTAATCGGCGGTAAAAAACGAAGAAATCATTGCCCTTTGCTCCTTTGCATTATTCTATCATAAGTGCTGTACCATAAAACGGACTCAGCAAAATATTTTTGAAAATATTTTTGTTTTGCACTTTAATACTTAACACTATTATATCGTAAATGCCGCTTAAAATCAACAGTTTTGGCTTGTTGCGTTTTTTAAGTTTTGCTTGTTGCGCTATTCAATAAGATTTTCTTTTTTACCGTTATTATATATACAGAAGGCAGTCATTAAGCCGTCGGGGTCACACTCGGCGGCTTTTTTGCTGCCCGAAAAAACGGAAAGGAGGTTTAGTCTATGGTGCTCAAAATCACGCCGAAGCAGCGGGCAAAGATCAACACCCTTGTACGCAAGACTTGCTGTAATTGCTATAAGGGAAATTGTCTGCTGCTGGACGACGGCGAAGAAACGAAATGCGTGCAGCTTATTTCTCGGTACGGTATTTACTGCAACTATTTTCTGAAAGCGGTATTACCGGCTGAAAAGGAGCTGTACACAGAAATCTTACGGCAAAACGGGATCAATGGATAACTGCCTGAAAAAGAGTTGTCCGAAATATTTTGAAATGCGCTATGCGCAGGAAAGGACTTATTATGAAAACGATCCACAACACGAAAATCATCGGCATCGACCACGGCTACGGGAATATGAAAACGGCCAATTGCTGCTTTCCCACCGGCATCACCGCCTATGACCACGAACCGCTATTCACGGCGGATATGCTGGTCTGCGGCGGCAGGTATTATCTCATTGGCGAGGGGCACAAGGAGTTTGCGCCAGACAAGATCAAGGATGAGGATTACTATGTGCTGACCCTTGCGGCCATCGCCAAGGAGCTGAAAGCCGAAAATCTTACCGAGGCGCACATTGTGATTGCCGCCGGTCTGCTCCTGACCTGGACAAGCGGGCAAAAGGCGGACTTTAAGGAATATCTGATGAGACACTCCGAGGTGGAGTTCACCTACAAAAAGGTGGACTACCACCTCTATATCGACGATGTGCGCATCTATCCGCAGGGGTACGCCGCTATTGCCAGCTTTGCTACCACACTGAAAGGCGTCAATCTGATCGCCGACATCGGCAACGGCACGATGAACACCCTGTATATGATCAACGGCAAGCCGCAGCAGGGCAAAATGTTCACCGAAAAATTCGGGACCTACCAATGTACCCTTGCCGTCCGTGAGGCATTTATGCAGAAAACACAGCGGGAGATCAATGATGCCATTATTGACGAGATACTGATCACCGGCACGGCAAATATTGCACCCGCTGACCTAAAAATCATCAAGATTGTCGCCGCCGAGTATGTGCGGGACATCTTCCGCAGACTTCGTGAGCACGGCTATGACGAAAGCACGACGACCTTGTATGTGACCGGTGGAGGCGGTTGCCTTGTAAAGAACTTTTACAAGTTCAACGCCGACCGTGTGAAATTCGTTGAGGACATCTGTGCCGCCGCAAAGGGATATGAATATCTGGCAGAGGCACAGATGAAAGCTGAGGCAAAGGGATGAACGGAGCGTATTACCGGCTGAATATCCGTTTTGACCTTACAGATAAATGCCAGCGGGAGATCGTTGAGAGGCTGCAAGCCCTTGACAAAAAACAATACGGTTCTATCAACAAATTCGTTGTTACCGCTGTCGGTAAGGCACTTGACGGGATAGGCACTACTTCTCTCACCGCCGAGGAAGTGCGGTGCATAATCCGAGAGGAATTGCAGGAAGTAACCTTTGTTTCGGAACAGCCGCCGCAGGTGCAAGCGGTTGCGCCTACGCTTACCGAGGAGGAACAGGTGAGAAATGCGCAGAGTGTCCTTGATGACCTGGAAATGTTCGGATGATGCCAAATGCGCCGATTATGGCAGCAAAACGGGAACAGGCAAAATATTATGGCATTGAAATGATGCCAAGCGAACGATACACCCAAAGTGGACAAGAAGCGGTTTTCGGTATCGTGCAGCGCAGAAATACGCTGAAATCTTGGTATCTGACAGCCGCTTTTCTTTTTGCCCTGCGGGGTGTGTCTTACGGTATAGCGGGGTGTGTCTTACGGTATAGCAAGCAGGGACTTTGTGTGCCACAAAAGTCCCAATCACAGCCGAAATCGGCTGACTCTTTGGGGGCGCAGCCCCCAAATCCCCCGAAAGGAGAAATGTGTATGGGGAAAGATATACGAATTGCCGTCCGGGTGACGGCAATAGAGAAAGAGAAAATCCAGTCCAAAGCCCAGAAATGCGGGCTGAGTACAACGGAATATGTGAAGCAAAGAGCGTTGGGGTACGAGCCGAGAACGGTTCCGCCTGACGCTCTTTTTGCCTTCATTGAAAAGCTGGGCGAGCTTGCGGATAAAGCGAGTTCACCGGAACTGAACAAAGAAATTTGCACAGTACTGAAACAAATTACAGCGGAATTCCTGCTGCCGGGAAAGGGGTGATGCAATATGGCTGTAACAGGCTTTTGGCCTGTGTTCAAAAATCTCAAAGCCACGCTGGACTATGCCGACAATCCTGACAAAACCACTGCCCCGGAATATCTGGACGAGGATCTGTACGCCGCCCTGCGCTACGCAGAAAACGATGATAAGACCGACCGCAAGATGTTCGTGGGAGGCATCAACTGCTCGGCGCAGAATGCCTATGCCGAGATGATTGCCGTCCAGCGGCGATTCGGTCTGCATGGAAAAGTTGTCGGCTACCACGGCATTCAAAGTTTTCGTGAGGGCGAGGTCACGCCGGAGCAGGCATTCGCCATTGGTAAGGAAACCGCACGGCGGATGTGGGGCGACCGGTATCAGGTGCTCGTTACCGTCCACCTGAACACCGACAATGTCCATTGCCATTTTGTTGTGAATCCCGTGTCCTTCAAGGACGGCGCAAAATTCAAGAACAAAATCGGCGACCACAGGGAGCTGCGTAAAATCTCCGATGAGATTTGCCGGGAGCACGGGCTGTCGGTATTGGAAAACAGTGATTTCTACTCCAAAGGTAAGAAAAAGGAGTATTGGGTTCACAAGGCCGGCAAGAAAACGCATCGAGACTATCTGCGGGAGGATGTGGAATACTGCCTGTCCTTTGCGACCAACCCCAGAGAATTTGAAAATCAGCTTTATGCGCTTGGATACACCCTTGATCCTGTGCGTTTTTCAGTCAAGGCAAAGCATTGGGAGCGTGCCGTGCGGCTGAGTAGTATTGGCTTCTCAAAGGAGCGTGTCAATGAACAGCTACGGCAGAACGCCGAAAATCGTTATCGGCTATTCACCTTGGAATACCGACCACCGTACAAGCCAAAGAAATTTCCGTTGGAGGACGAGCTGCGAAAGTTGAATTTCTCCATTGAACACAGTTATGATGCCGCCACCGTTTTGGTGGATACGGTGTTTTTTCTTGTCATAACGGTAATTCAAATTGTAGCCGAGCTTGCCGATGTAATGCTGCTGTCGCCGGATCTGCGGGCGGCGGAAAAGGATTTGAAGGAGCTGGTTGCCGGCTACCACTTCTTGCAGGAGCACGGTATCCACACGGTAGCTGACCTCCAATCAAATATTGAGCAATCCAAGGCAGAACTTTCTGCCTTGGAGCGTGGGCGCAGCGGCATCAGCAACCGCATCCGACGCCCAAAGTCGCCGGAGGAACAGGCACAAAACAAGGAACTTCGCAAGACGGTATCCAAGCAGATGAAGCCCGTTAGGGAGCGTCTGCGCCGTGCGGAGAAAATTTTAGAGAAATCTCCGCATCTGTATGAACTATTAAAACAAGAGCACGAGCTGGAGAAAAAAGCCCGTACGAGATACAAAGAAAGAGGTAGATAAAATGAAAAATACGATGAAAAAACCGGTGGCAATTCCGGTAGAAAAATTGCGTCCCTTTGACGGACACCCGTTCAAGGTCAAGGACGATGACGAAATGAACACGCTGATCGAAAGCATACAGACGCAAGGTATTCTTTCGCCGTTAATCGTCCGACCGATTGAAAACACAGATGAATATGAGGTCATAAGCGGACACCGCCGCTTACACGCCGCACAAAAGGCAGAGATTACCGAAATCCCTGCCTTGATTTATGCCCTTGACCGGGATGCCGCCGCCATTGCGGTAGTGGACAGCAATCTGCACCGTGAGCATATTCTGCCCTCCGAAAAGGCATTTGCTTATAAGTTGAAAATGGAGGCGCTGTCCCGTCAAGGCAAACGGACAGATTTAACTTTGTCGCAAGTTGCGACAAAGTTGGATACCGCAACAGAAATCGGAAATTGCTCGGGCGAAAGCCGAGATACAGTTTATCGTTATATCCGCCTGACTTATCTTATTCCCGAATTGCTTGACCTGATGGACGAGGGCAAAATTGCGCTTATGGTCGGCGAGGCTTTGTCCTATCTCGGCGATGAAGAACAGTACGCCGTCTTGGAGCAATGTGAAATGAACGATTGCACCCCGTCCTATGCACAAGCCGTCGAAATGAAAAAGAGGTATCAGGATGGAAATCTCACGGCTGATGATATTAGCGAAATTCTCTCCCGTGAAAAGGCAAATCAGAGGGAAACCATTAAAATTCCAACCGAAAAACTACGAAAATACGCACCAAACGCTGATGCGAAACAACTTGAGGATTTTATTCTCAAAGCCTGTGACCATTACCGCAAATATCTCATCCGCCAGCGTAATCGGGACGAAAGGTAAGGAGGACTGAATAATGAAAAATCAAACAAATTGGATCGTCGGCATATCCGACGGCAATCCGCACGAATACAAAATAGGCAATGTGACCTTTACGGTGCTTTCGGAGTTTCAGCCGAAAATATCCGGCGTAACAATTAAAAACCGCTTTGAACGGACAATTGTCGGTGATTTCACAGATTTGACCGGAGAAATTTTCAGAGATAAAATGGCAGCGGAATATGTGTGTTCGACTGCCGGGAAGGAGGACTTATGCAGTCGAAAAAGAAAAACGAACAAACAGGGATAACGGCGCTTTATTGCCGCCTGTCCCGTGACGACGGAGGAGACGGCGACAGCAACTCCATTGTCAATCAGCGCAAAATGCTCACGAAGTATGCCAAAGAAAACGGATTTTCCAACACTCGTTTTTATGTGGATGACGGTATCACGGGCACTCGGTTTGATCGTCCCGGCTTTCAGGCAATGCTTGATGATGTTGAAATGGGCTATGTGTCCACGGTTATCGTCAAGGATCTATCCCGACTTGGGCGTGACTATGTTACCGTCGGGCAATACACGGACATCTATTTTCCGGATCATAATGTTCGTTTTATTGCAATCAACGATTTAGTTGACAGCGATGAGGGAGAAAATGAGATTGCTCCGTTTAAGAATGTAATGAACGAAATGTATGCCCGTGACATCAGCCGCAAGGTACGTTCGGCGCACCGCATCCGTGGCACTTCCGGAGAACCGTTATCTCAACCGCCGTATGGGTATATGAAAAGTCCTGAAAACAAAAAGAAGTGGATCATAGACCCCGAAGTAGCGGCTGTGGTAAAGGATATTTTCAAGATGACCTTGGAGGGAAAGGGCGCCGAAACGATTGCCCGCATCTTGCAGGAGAAGAAGGTGCTTGTCCCGATGGCATATTGGCAAAGCAAAGGGCTGCCGAGAGGCGGCAAGAAAACACAGCCGAATCCGTACAAGTGGTGCAAGACAACGGTATCCAAAATCCTTGCACAGCAGGAATACTGCGGAGATATTATCAACTTCAAGACCTGCTCTAAATCCTTCAAGAACAAAACACGGTATGCTAATCCCGAGGATAAGTGGGCAATTTTCAAAAATGTCCACGAACCGATTATTGACCGTGAGGTGTTTGAACAGGTGCAAAAGCTGATCGGCAAAACCCGCCGCCGTAATCCGAAGCCGGAAAATTGGGAACGCAATATGTTCTGCGACTTGCTTTACTGCGCCGATTGCGGACGGAAACTATGGTTTAACATTAAGCACGATAAGGAAGATATTCCGTTCTTTATGTGCGGCAATTATCACGGCAACCGAGGAACTTGCAGCTCAACCCATTATCTCAGAGCCGACGCTATTGAGCATGTTGTAATGTTAGAACTTCGTCGCTTATCCAAATGTCTGTGCGATGACGAAGAAAGCTTTGCTATGCTGCTCGCTGATAAAACCAATGCAGATATTCTCAAAGAGAAAAAGCACATTGAGGGCGAACTGCAAAAGTGCATTGTCCGCAGCGAACAGGTGGCGGAGCTGTGCATTAAGTGCTATGAGGACAATGTATCGGGCAAGCTGAGCGACGAGATGTTTATGCGGTTTTCGGGTAAGTACGAGGCGGAACGCTTGGAATTGAAAGAGAAAATCTCCGCATACCGTAAACGCCTGTCGGAGGTGGATGAAATGCAGTTAGGAAAAGAGAAATTCATTGCCGCCGTTCGGAAATTTATGCAGATGGATAAGCTGACTGCACCGCTGCTGCGGGAACTCATTGACCGCATAGATGTGTACGAAGTGACCGGGACGGGCAAAAACCGCAAACAGATGATAAAGATACACTATAAGTTTGTCGGGTATCTGGAACTGCCGAGCTTTGGGAGCAGACACAACTACCGAGAAGAAACCCGCAAAGGCGTTGCCGTGGAATATGTTCCGAACGCACGATCGGCATAACAAAAAAGAGCAGGACGACTCCTGCTCATACATACAAAGAGGTACAAAAGGCAAAAAGAAATCGAGTGTCCTCATCCAACTCTCAGGTTGGTTAAGAACACTCGATATGGTGCGGGCGACAGGACTTGAACCTGCACGGTTGCCCACTAGTTCCTAAGACTAGCGTGTCTGCCATTCCACCACGCCCGCAAATGTTTTAAGCTGCAGCGGCCGGCGCCGCCTTTTAAAACGCCATTCTATTTTAACCTATAACGGGGTTGTTGTCAAGCTTTTTTAAAGAATTTTGTTTGCATTATTTTGCGGGGCGGGGGCAAGCAGGCAAAAGGGAATGTTTTGCGCGGCAGGAGCTAAAAGCCGTAGGGCTTATTTGGTACCTTATGTTGTTGAGATGCATTTAACCGTAGTGCACTTATAAGCGCCGGTTTAAAAATTTAGGTCAACCGTTGTTAAAAAGCGCTAAAAACAGGATTTGCATTTATTTTACCCGCCAAACAAAAATACCGCCGCAGGCGGTTGTCTGCAGCGGTGTTTTTGGCGTTATTCAATTATTCAATTTCCAACCGGCGGGTCTGCGGCTGGTCCTCTTTCTTCTTCGGCAAGGTCAGCTTTAACACGCCGTCGTGATATTTGGCAGTAATAGCGTCGCTTTGCACGCCGGAAAGGTCAAATTCCCGGCTGTAAGCGCCGTAAGAACGCTCGCAGCGAACATACTTGCCTTTCTTTTCCTTTTCCTCATGCTCCGAATGGCGCTCGGCCCGAATGGTTAAAACATCGCCGCTAATGTCAAGGTGAATGTCTTTCTTGGCAAAGCCGGGCAGATCGGCCTCTAATTCGTAACGGTCGCCCTCGTCTTTAATATCGGTTTTAAACTCATCTAACGCGTGGCCGCCGTAAAAGCCAAACGGCGCATTAAAAAACTGCTTTTCCAGCTCGTCCATTTCTTTAAACGGATTGTATAATGCATTATTTCTGTGTGAATAAGGTCTAAGTTCAAACATATAAAAGCCTCCAATAAAATCAATTCATCTTTCGGCCATTTTGGTTATCTGGCTGGCCGACACCGGTTTAACGGTTGACACATTGGAACCACCTTTTCTTTTTAGCACCTTTCTGCTTTTGCTTTCTTAGGTACTTTCTTTTTTCTTTGTGACTATATTATAGCACAAACAGTTGCTTTTTCAACGGTATTATAGTATAATAATTAAAAAGATATTGTGCCGTTGGCACAAATTTAGGTGGGGGAATATGAATAAAACTATTTTATTGCAGGCGTTTTTGGGTAATAAAACGCTGGGCGAGCTGGCCCAAACGGTTGGCGAGCAGTTAGGCTGCACGGTTATTATTACCGACACTGCTTTTCACATTGTAGCAACGGGGGCGGTGCCTGCTGCGGCAACCGCCGGGCTGCGGCAAGCGCTTTCGCACAGCGAGCTGCCGCTGCAGGTTTGCGCGCTTATTACCAACAGGCTGCAAAACGGGGCGGAGCCGGCCGCTGTTTTTACCGTAAACGGCTGGCAGGTAACGGTCGCGCCGCTAAGCTGCGGTACGGCGGCTTTGGGCTACCTGCTTTACCTTACAAAGCCGGGTAAAGCGCCCGCAGGGCAAGGGGCCGAGTTTGCCAAAAGCCTGTTGGCAAAGCAATTTTACATGGAGCGGCGGCTGTACAGCCTAACCGGCAACACAGCCGAGGACCTTTTAATAGACCTTTTGGAGGGCAAATTCCCCACTAAGGCCGATTTTACCCTAAAGGCGGCCGGAACCTTTTTGGCGCATTTTTCACCGCACCGGTTTGTGCTGCTGCAGTTTGTAAACCCGGCTGTTGGCGTAAACAGCGCCGACCGCCTGCAAAAAAGGCTGGCGCAAAGCCTTGCGGCCTCGCACCCATTTTTTTACGGCGGGCAAATTGTTTTGTTTTTGCACCAGGACCATGACTTAGCGCCGCTGCAGTCTTTAACCGTTGAATTTGGGCTGCGGGCGGTACTTTCGGCCCCGCTGGACGAGCTTTACAGCCTAAAAGAGCAGTTTAAACCAACGGCAGCGGCGCTGCAATATTTAGCGGGCAAAAATAATAATCGGCCGTTTTTGGCGTACGCCGAGCAGTATGCGCTGCTAACGCTGCTAAAGCGGCTGGGCACCGAGCCGGATTTTAACCCGCCCGTTACCCAATTGGCTAATTATGACGCCGCGCATAACGCCCGCCTTTGCCAAACCCTTTTTGCGTACCTTATTTGCCACCGCTCTTTACAAAAAACCTGCGAGCTGCTTTTTACCCACCGCAACACGGTGCTTTACCGCATTAAAAAAATAAAAGACGATTTTAATTTAGACCCGGACCGCCCCGAAACCTGCCTGGCCAATTTGCTTGCCCTGGCGCTGGTTTTAGTGCGCCAAGGGCAGGAGGATTGGTTTTTGCTGCCGCTTGAAAAGGGCGAAAAGGGCAATTAAAAACGCCCCGCGTTGCAAGGCGTTTTTAGGACTGGCACCGATTCCCCCTGCCGGCGTATACTGGGGTAAAGGACGGTGGTTCAATGCGAAGAAGACCCAGATCTAAAACAGCGTTTCCGGTTTATTTAATTGCGTTTTGCGTGGGGCTGATGATTGCTTTTTACTGTCCTTTAAAATTTTTAGTATGCACACTGGCAATAGCAGTAATATTGCTGGGCATTTGGTGCATAAAATGTTGTCGGTAAGGGGTGCTTTTATGAAGGTTGTTGTTGTAAAAAGTCCAAAGCTGTTAGGTGGAATTTTGCGCCTGATTTTTGGCATTAAAAAAAGCGAGACCGTGTAAGCCAAAGCCTACCGGCCGAAAACAATTTTAAAACAACATAGCAGCAAGGCTGCCGCAGAATTTACCCGCGGCAGCCTTGCTGCTTTTTAATGCAAATTTGCATTTATTATTTTGTTTTTAAAATTTCGGCCAGCTTGCCGGCTAAAGAGTTTGCGTTGGCAATGTGCGATTCCGGCAATGGGTGTCCGTTAAGGGTTTCCGCCGTCCAGCCGCGTACCTGTTTCCAATAGTAGGTGTTGCCGTCTTTGGCGGCAAATTCCTCAACCGCTTGCTGAAAGTACTCGTTGCCGCCGGTAGCCATAATTTCGTAGCCCCAAACAATGGTGGCGTTCGGCCGTGCCGCGCGCACCTGGGCCATTAGCTTTTTCATACCGTTCATTAAACCCTTGCGGTCGTCTCGAGTGCCGGGTTCGTCATTGGTACCCAGCGAAATGACAACAATATCGGGCTGACGGTCGGTTTCAAAATCCCAGGTAGAGGTTAAATTGCCGTATAACGCGCGCTTGTAATATTCGCCCGCTAATTTGTAAGCCGGGGTATTGCCTTCAGTATAAACAGCGGAACCACCGGATTTAGAAATAATAGAAACATCGGCGCCTAAGGCTTGCGCGGTAAGCTCGGCAAAGCTTTTGGTAACATTTTGGCGAAGCAATTCGTCGGCCGGCGGGTTGGTTTTTTTGTAAAGGTCGCAGCCGCTGGTAACCGAATCGCCAATTACTTCAATATACAAATTGGCGTCGGCCGGTTTTTCGGTTAACTTACCGTTAAAGGAAAGGCCGGTTACGGTTAGCTGCAATTGCTCGTTGGCCCCGCACTCGGTTGCTTTTAACAGCCGAATGTTGTGAATGCCGGGGGTTAAATTCTCGGCAATTTTATAGGTGCCGCTTTGTTTGGCTAAAATTTCTTTGGCGTTTTCAAAATCGCCGTCTACAATGCCGTACAGCAGCAAGCCGCTTTTTTGCTGGGTCGTAATTTCAACATCGCCCTTAAAGGTTCCGCGAATTTCAAACCCGGTTCCGGCATAGTCCATTTTAATGTTATTTCCGTCCATTACGGTGCGGCCGTGGAGTTTAACATAGTCTTTAATTTGGCCTACCGTTGTAGCAACTGGCTGGTAAACTGCGCCTCTAATTTTCAAATTATTCCACCCTGCAATCACTTGCGCCGTTAAGGCGGCGTCTTTTAAATCTACCTTGCCGTCTAAGCTAATGTCGGCCATTTCGCCAAGGGTTACCTTGCTGCCCAGCGCGTTTTGAACTAAGGCAAGCACATCTTTTAAATCGGTGCTGCCGTCACCGTTCGCGTCCCCGGCGGTGCTGTAAAGCACCTTTTGCAAAAAGGGAGTTAAAACATTTGCTGCAGCGGCCTGCTGTGCGGTGTTTGGGTGGCCGTCACCGCCGCTGGTACCCTTGGGCAGCTGCACGCTGTAAATGTTACCGTCGCCGTTTTCGTAAAACGAGGTTACGGCGTGCGAAATTAGGGCTTTCATGTTGCTGGAATCGTTCATCATGCCGTAGGCCAAAACAATGGCAGAGCCGGGGTGCTGCTCGCGAATTTTTTGCAAAAAGGCAACAAATTCGGTTTTAAGCTTTTCAAGCCCGCCCGCAACGCTTAATTGGCTTAAATCGTTGGTGCCAAGGTTTACCACCGTAACATCGGCGTTTTTGTTGTAGGCAAAACCGTCTAATTGCTTCATCATATTATTGTTGGTGTTGCCGTTTGAGTCGGCGTAAAAGCCAATGCCGGCGTAAGCAAAAATGTTGTAGTTGGCTTTTAAGGCCTCGGCGGTTAAGAAAGCGTAAGCCTGTGTGCCGTTGGAATAATTTACCCAGTTATCGTTAGCGGGAATTGTATCGGTGCCGTAGCCTACGGTAATGCTGTCGCCGTAAAAATCAATGGCCAAACTGCGGGTATTTTCGGTTTTAAGGTAGTTGCCGTTAATTAGTAAGCCCTGCACCTTAAAGCTTCCAATATTTTCCTGCGTGGCACGCACAATTTTAACGGTGTGCACCCCTTTTTCAAGGCCGGTTAAAATTTCAACCTCTTTACCGGTTTCGCGTCCGGTTACATCTAAGGTGTTGGCCAGCTTGCCGTCGGCAAAAACGGCGTAGCGAATAACGCTGGTACCGCTTAAATAACCAACGGAAAAATCTAACCTGGCCCAAACGCTGCCCTCGCAGTAGGCTTTAAACTCTAAGGCGTCCCCGGTAAAGGAAAGCTGCAAACCGTTGCCTGTAAGCTTTGCGGCGCCAAGGGTGTATAAATAACCGCCCTCTTGCAGCTGTTTGGGCGTAACATAGCCGGTAAGGCCACCGTCTAATTCGCCAACATCAATTTCAACATCGGTTCCGGTAAAACCGCAGCAGGCGGTAATGGCCAAAACCAGCGCTAAAACCAGCGCCAAAAACTTTTTTGCGTTTTTGTACAAAAACATCATCCCCAATTTAATATTATTACAAAAAGAGTATAACATAGGTTTTTGTTGGTGTCAATGCACAAAAAATTCGTTTTTTATTGCAAAATTTAATGTTTTAATTAAAAAGAACAAAAATAAGAAAAAAGTAGACCCTTGCAAGGCTGCAAGGGTCCCGTTTATATACATTATAATAAAGATAAAACAACCAAAATAACCCAAACCGGTTTTGCTGCATTGCAGCCAAGGTTGCGCAGCTTTTTAAAACGCGCGCAGCTTGGGACTGCTTGCGGCCGGCTTAAACCCCGCACGGCTTGAACCGTTTTATTTTTATTGTTTGGGCGGTAATGCGCTTGTTCCTGCCCTGCCGTAATCGGTAATTAATAACCTGCAAAATAAAGCAGGTGGGTGACCGCCCCACGGTTTCGCGCTCCCTTCTTCCGGCAGGGGTCGGCAAAACGCCGCCCGTGTCGGGAGGTCTGCAAGCCTGCCGCGGGAGAAAGGCCCCCTAATTAAAAACTTGTAGGGTTATAATGTACCGAATAAGCGCACAGGGAAGGAACAATAATTAATTTACAGAATTAAGATAGCGGCCTAAAAACAAAACGGCGGGCTTTGGGCTGCTGCTGTACAAGGCGGCCGAAAAGCGCAACCACAGGCCGCATTGCCGGCGTGGCTTTTGCCCGGTTTATTGGTAAAACGCTTTGGCGCCGGCCAAACGCAGCAAAAAGCCGGGTTGCCGGCACGGCCTTTGCTCTGTTTATTTATTCTTCTTCAATATCGTAATCGTCCTGCAAACGGTCAATAAACAAATCGGCAATGGTTTCGTATTCGTCGTCGTTGGCAATGTCCTCAAAATACTCGTCGCCGTTTTCGTCCTCCTGCACCTTAACCAAAACAAGGTCGCCGCTGTCGTCCAGCTTTTCCTGCGGGTCGGCAAAATAGGGCACCATGGCCAAATAGCGGCCGGTGTCGGTTTCAATGGCGTCTAAAATCTCAAAAGAGTAGCTTTTGCCGTCATCGTCGGTTAGGGTTACAATGTCGTTGCCGTATTCTTCGTTTGTCATAATTTTCACTCCCGTTTTTCTCTGCTTTTATTGTACCCGTTTTTGCAAAAATAGTCAAGATGAAATTAAGTGGGAATTCAGCAAGCCTTAAAAGGCACTGGCTTTACACCTAAAAATGTTGTTTTATGATTATTTTGTTTTGTTTTTGTTGTTTTAGGCTTGACAATTACCTGTGTTTGTACTAAAATGTACTTGAGAAGTTAGGCTTAAAGCTTGGCTGCGGGGCCCAAACCCGCCGGGCGAGGGAAGCAAAGCTAAACGAGCCGGTTAAAATAAACCAAATTTAGTAAATTAAACTTAGCAAACCGAACTTTTAGTAAGCCAAACTCAGTAAGCTAAACCTAATAAAATAAAATAAGCCAAATTTAGTAAGCTGAACTCTGCAAGCTAAGCTTAGGGCTACAAAGCCTGTAATTTTTACGGAGGGGATTCTTATGCCTCATTATTATACCGAAATTCCTGCAAAAAGCCCGCGTATTCAAAAGCTGATTGACCATTTGTACGCCAAAATGCCGGAAATCGAGTCGGATCGCGCCGTTTTGCTGACCGAGGTTTACAAAAAAACCGAGGGCGAGCCGATTATTACCCGCCGGGCCAAAGCTTTTGCCGAAATTTGCAAAAGGCTGCCCATTACCATTCGCCCGTTGGAGCTGATTGTTGGCAGCAACGCCGTGCACCCGCGCAGCTGCCAGGTGTTTCCCGAGTTTTCTTTTGAATGGTTAGAAGGGGAGTTTGACACCATTGAGCACCGCAAGGCCGACCCGTTTTACATATCAGAGCAAACCAAGCAGACCTTAAAAGAGGTTTACCAATATTGGTCGGGCAAAACCACCAGTGACCTTGCCACCTCGCTGATGTGCGACGGCGCCAAAACCGCCATGGCGCACAACATTTTTACCCCGGGCAACTACTTTTACAACGGCATTGGGCATGTAACCGTAAATTACGCCGAGGTGCTGGCCGTAGGGTTTGAGGGCATTATGCAAAAAGCGCGCAAGGCCTTGGCGCAGCTAAGCCCGGCCGACGCCGATTTTGCCCCGCGGGACGCCTTTTTGCGCGCCGTGCTGCTAAGCTGCGAGGCTGCCTGCGGCTACGCCGAGCGCTACGCCCGGCTGGCGCTGCAGCTGCTGGAGCAGGAAAGCGACCCTGAGCGCAAGCGGGAGCTGGCCTTGATTGCCCAAAACTGCGCCAATGTGCCGCGGCACGGAGCCAAAAGCTTTTACGAGGCCTGCCAGTCGTTTTGGTTTGTGCAAATGCTGCTGCAAACCGAGTCCAGCGGCCATTCCATTTCGCCCGGCCGGTTTGACCAATACATGTACCCCTACTTTAAGGCGGATTTAGAAAAAGGGCTGATTAACCACGCCTTTGCGCAGGAATTAATGGACTGCATTTGGGTAAAGCTGAACGATTTGAACAAGGCGCGGGACGCGGCCTCGTCCGAGGGGTTTGCGGGGTACAGCCTGTTTCAAAATTTAATTGCCGGCGGCCAAACGCCGGAGGGGCTGGACGCCACCAACGACCTTTCGTTTATGTGCCTGAACGCCTCTATTCATGTGCAGCTGCCGCAGCCTTCGCTTTCGGTTCGGGTTTGGAACTGCACCCCGCACGAATTTATGCTGCGGGCGGCCGAGCTGACCCGCACCGGCGTTGGGTTACCGGCCTATTATAACGACGAGGTAATTATTCCCTCGCTGTTAAACCGCGGGCTAAGCATGGAGGACGCGCGCGATTACAACATTATTGGCTGTGTAGAGCCGCAAAAGGCGGGCAAAACCGACGGCTGGCACGACGCAGCGTTTTTTAACATGTGCCGCCCGCTGGAGATGGTTTTTGCAAACGGCTACGAGCTGGGGCAAAAGGTTGGTGTGCAATCGGGCGAGATTGCCGAACTAAACACCTTTGAAAAATTTTTGGCAGCCTACAAACAGCAAATGGAATACTTTATTGAAATGCTGGTGAACGCCGACAACGCCATTGATTACGCCCACATGAAGCGCTGCCCGCTGCCGTTTCTTTCCGCCATGGTGGAGGATTGTATTGGCCGCGGAAAATCGGTGCAGGAGGGGGGCGCCGTTTACAACTTTACCGGCCCGCAGGGCTTTGGCATTGCCAACATGGCCGATTCCCTTTGGGCGGTTAAAACTTTGGTGTACGAGCAAAAAAAGTACACCCTTGCCCAGTTTAAAGAGGCGCTGGAAAACAACTTTGGCGAGCCAATGTCGAACCTGCAGGCGCAAAACTTAACCACGCTGATTGTAGAGCAAATGCAAAGCGCCGGCAAAACGGCCACCAAAGCCCAAATTGCCGAGATTTTTACCGGCCTAAAGCAAAACCGCACCCCGGCAGGTAAAAAGGCCTTTTACAACCAATTAAAAGGGGATATTGAGGCGCTGCCCAAGTACGGCAACGATGTGCCGGAGGTTGATTTATTTGCCCGGCAGATTGCCTACACCTACTCAAAGCCCCTGCAGCGCTACAAAAACCCGCGCGGCGGCAGCTTTCAAGCGGGGCTGTACCCCGTTTCGGCCAATGTGCCGCTGGGCGCGCAAACCGGCGCCACGCCGGACGGCAGGCTGGCCGGTACACCGGTAGCCGACGGTGTTTCCCCGGCGGCGGGGCGGGATGTAAACGGGCCGACCGCCTCCTGCAATTCGGTTGCAAAGTTAGACCACTACATTGTTTCGAACGGAACGCTGTTTAACATGAAATTCCACCCCAGCGCCTTAAAGGGCCAAAGCGGGCTGGAGAGCTTTGTAGCCTTAGTGCGCGGCTATTTTGACCAAAAGGGCAGCCACATGCAATTTAATGTTGTTAGCCGCGAAACCCTGTTAGAGGCGCAAAAGCACCCCGAAAAGTACCGCTCTTTAGTGGTTCGCGTGGCGGGGTACAGCGCGCTGTTTACCACCCTTTCCCGCTCGCTGCAGGACGATATTATTAACCGCACCGAGCAGCAGGGCTTTTAAAGGGGTACGGTATGCAAAACTACTTACAAACCACCGGCCGAATTTTTAACATACAAAAATTCTCGGTGCACGACGGGCCGGGTATTCGCACCATTGTGTTTTTAAAAGGGTGCGTGCTGCGCTGCCGCTGGTGCTGCAATCCCGAATCGCAGCACTACGAAATAGAGCAAATGGAGCAGGGCGGAAAGCTGAAAACCGTTGGGCGGGATGTTACCGTGCAGCAGGTAATGGACGAAGTATTAAAAGACCGCATTTACTACCGCCGCTCGGGCGGGGGGTTGACCCTTTCGGGCGGGGAGTGCCTTTGTCAGCCGGAGTTTTCGGCCGCACTGCTGCGGGCCGCGCAGGAAAGCGGGCTGAATACCGCTATTGAATCTACCGCCTGTGCCCCCATGGAAACCATTCGTCGGCTGCTGCCGTATTTAGACCATTATTTAATGGATATTAAGCACATTGACCGCGAAAAGCATAAGCGTTTTACCACGCGGGATAACGACCTGATTTTGCAAAATGCCGCGCTGCTGGCCAAAGAGGCTCGGCACCTGGTAATTCGCGTGCCGGTGGTGCCCGGATTTAACGACACCGAAAGCGAAATTGCAGGCATTGCCCGCTTTACCGCCGGCATTTTACCGGGGGGCGAAATTCACCTGCTGCCGTACCACCGTTTAGGAACCGATAAATACCGCGGTTTAAATCGGGAATACACGCTGAGCGAAATTTTGCCGCCGCCGGATGAAAAAATGCAGCAGCTAAAGGCCGTTGCCGAGGGCTTTGGGCTGCGCTGCCAAATAGGGGGTTAAAAAATGAACGATTTCACCTTACAAAATCGGGAAAAGACTCGCATTATTCAAGAGCTGGTTCCGGGCAAGCAAATTACGCTGGCGCATATTATTGCCAATCCCGATGAAATTCTTTACAAAAAGCTGGGGCTGGATCCGGCCGGCGAGTACACCGCGGCTGCCATTGGCATTTTAACCATGTCGCCCGCCGAAACCGCCATTATAGCCGGGGATATTGCCACCAAGGCCTCGGGCGCCGAGTTAGGATTTGTAGACCGCTTTAGCGGCACGCTGATTATTACCGGCTCGGTTTCGCAGGTGCAGGAGGCGGTTGCCGCCGTGGTACGCTACGCCGACGAAACCTTAGGCTTTACGGTTTGCCCCATTACCAAAACTTAACATGAACAAGGTTATTTTAATTGGCCGTTCGGGCAGCGGAAAAACCACCCTAACGCAGGCGCTGAAAAACGAGCCGATTGCCTACCGCAAAACGCAGGATGTTCAGCGGGGGGAATTTTTAATTGATACGCCCGGCGAGTACGCCGAATCCCGCCAGTTTGGCGCGGCTTTAGCGGTTTACAGCTACGAGAGCGACTTGGTTGGTTTGGTTCTGAGTGCTACCGAAAGCTACTCGCTTTACAGCCCTTGCATTACCTCGGCAGCAAACCGGTATGTGTTTGGTATTGTAACCAAAACCGACGCGCCAAACGCCAACCCCAGGCGGGCCGAGGAATGGCTGCAGCTGGCCGGCTGCCAGCGGGTGTTTTGCGTTAGCGCCAAAACCGGCAGCGGCTTGACGCCGTTAAAAGAATTTATTGCGGCCTTTGACCCGAAAAGTTATTTTAAAAGCTTCATGCGGCGAAAAGGGTAGTGCGGCAGGCAAAAAAATGGATTTTTTGGGGTTGAATGTTTATAAAACAAAGAAAAAACAACATAAAACAACAAAAACACAAAAAATATGTTGTTTTATTGTTGACTTCTGCTTTGTTTTATGATATATTAGGTAAGTAAAATGCTATTTTTAAAAAAGGAGTTTATGAAAATGGTATCAGAGTACGAAATTAAAAAGCAAATTTGCGACATTGGCAAGCGCATTTACGGCAACGGCATGGTTGCCGCGAATGACGGCAACATTTCGGTAAAGCTGAACGACAACGAATTTTTATGCACCCCTACCGGTGTTAGTAAGGGCTTTATGACCCCCGAATACATTTGCAAGGTAGACGCTGACGGCAAGGTGCTGCAGGCCAACCCCGGCTTTAAGCCATCTTCTGAAATTAAAATGCACATGCGGGTTTACAAAAAACGCCCGGATGTTAATTCAGTGGTACACGCGCACCCCATTTACGCCACCAGCTTTGCCATTGCCGGTATTCCGCTAACGCAGCCCATTATGCCCGAGGCCGTAATTGCCTTAGGCTGCGTCCCCATTGCTGAATACGGCACCCCCTCTACTGAGGAAATTCCGGACGCGGTTGAAAAATACTTACAGCATTTTGACGCCGTATTGCTGGAAAATCACGGCGCTTTAACTTACTCCGATTCCTTATTAAACGCCTACCACAAAATGGAATCTGTTGAATTTTACGCCAAGCTTTTGTACCTTTCCAAGCAATTGGGCGGCCCGAAGGAGCTTTCTAAGCAGCAGGTAGAGCGGCTTTACGAAATTCGCCGCCAATTTGGCTTAAAGGGAAAGCACCCGGCCGATCTTTGCCCGAACCAGGCGGCTGGTAAGCCCAGCTGTCACAGCTGCGGCGGCAATTGCTCCGGCAGCTGCAGCACCGGTGCTTCCGCTTCCGACAGCGACTTAATTGCTCAAATTACCAAAAAGGTAATGGAGCAGCTGGGAAAGTAACCCGCAAGGGGGAAGATTTATGACCGAGCAACAGCTGCAAAGCGTTATGAGCCAAAACTTTGCGCAGGCGGCGGCAAGCCAAAGTTTAACCCTGCAAAAAGCCGAGCAACTGGCCGAGCTGGTTTTAAAACGCGCGGCCGAAATGGGGGTTAATGCGGTGGTGGCCGTTGCCGACAGCGGCGGTAATCCGGTGCTGTGCAAGCGTGCGGATAACGCCTTTTTAGCCAGTTGGGATATTGCCCTTGGTAAGGCGTACACCGTAACGGCTTTAAAAATGTCTACCGCAAAGCTTAGCGTTTTGGCAGCGCCGGGCGGCGAGCTTTACGGCATTCAGTTTACCAACGGCGGCAAAATTGTTATTTTCGGCGGCGGCGAGCCGCTGCAAAGCAGTAACGGCACGCTGGTTGGCGGGCTGGGCGTTAGCGGGGGTACAGAAGGTCAGGATACCTCGCTTTCCGAATACGGAGCCGAAGTTTTTAAACAATTATAAAGAAATGAGATTGTTACAATGAATTCTGCAGAAATTGAAAAGGTTGTTCAGCAGGTTATTGCGCAAATGCACGGCCAGGAGCCGGCAGCTGCGGCAAAACCGGCCGGTGCGCTGCCCAAAACCGCGCGCGTGGCCATGCTGACCGAAAAAGAGCATTTTGAGTTAAAAGAATTCCCAATTCCGCCGCTGGGCGATGGGGACATTTTAGTAAAGGTTGAGGGCTGCGGCGTTTGCGGCACCGACGCGCACGAATTTAAGCGCGACCCGTTTGGCCTAATTCCGGTAGCGCTGGGGCACGAGGGCTCGGGCGAAATTGTTGCCATGGGCAAAAATGTTAAGGCCGACAGCGCCGGCAAACCGCTGCATATTGGGGACAAGGTTGTAACCTGCATGATTTTTAAAGACAACCCCGATATTACCATGTTTGACCTAAACAAGCAAAATGTAGGCGGAGCCGATGTTTACGGCCTGCTGCCGGATGACGACATTCATTTAAACGGCTGGTTTTCCGACTACTTATTTGTGCGGGAGGGCTCTACTATTTTTAATGTAAGCGAGCTGGATTTAGACTCCAGATTGCTTATTGAACCTTCGGCCGTTTTGGTACACGCGGTAGAGCGTGCCAAAACTACCAACATTTTGCGGTTTAACAGCCGCGTGGTGGTACAGGGCTGCGGCCCAATTGGCCTGCTTTGCATTGCCGTACTGCGCACCATGGGCGTAGAAAACATTGTGGCAGTAGACGGTGAGGATAAGCGCCTTTCGGTAGCGCGCGAAATGGGCGCAGGCGCTACGGTGAACTTTAAAAATTATAAGGGCATTGAGGCCCTGGCCAAAGCGGTAGAGGAAGCCTTTGGCGGCCACCCGGCCGATTTTGGCTTTCAGTGCACCGGTTCGCCGGTTGCCCACGCCAACATTTACAAATTTATTCGCAACGGCGGCGGCCTTTGCGAGTTAGGATTTTTTATTAACGGCGGCGACGCAACCATTAACCCGCACTTTGACATTTGCGCCAAAGAAATTACAACGGTTGGTTCTTGGGTGTACACCCTGCGGGATTACGCCACAACCTTTGACTTCTTAAAACGGGCAAAGGGCATTGGCCTGCCAATAGAGAAGCTGATTACCCACCGGTTCCCGCTGGAGCAAATTAACGAGGCGCTTAAAACCAACCTGAGTATGCAGGGCCTTAAAATTGCTGTTGTAAACCGGTAAGCGGGTGCAAAGCATGAATAAAGCAGTTGGAATTTTAGAGGTTTACGGCCTGGTTGCGGCGTTTGTTGCCTGCGACGCCGGCTGTAAGGCCGCAAATGTTACGGTAGAAAATTTTGATAAAAATAAGCCCGGCAACCCCGATTCCCTAAAGGTTCCGCTTATTGTTGCGGTAAAATTCAGGGGTTCGGTAAGCGATGTTCGCGCTGCGGTTGCAGCGGCTGCCGAGGCGGTAAACAAGGTTTCGGGCGTTGTAACGCAGCACATTATTCCGTCCCCCGAGGACGGCACCGAAAAAATGCTGAAGCTAAACGCTTTTGACAAAAATTAAACTTTAACCCTGCACCGGCGCTAAGGTTGCCGGGCGCAAAACAAACGGAGGAAAACACAATGGCATTTGAAGCACTTGGAATGGTAGAAACCCGCGGCTTGGTAGCCGCAATAGAGGCTGCCGACGCAATGGTAAAATCGGCAGAGGTTTCGTTAATCGGCACCGAGAAGATTGGTTCCGGCTTGGTAACCGTAATGGTTCGGGGTGATGTTGGCGCCGTTAAGGCCGCAACCGAGGCCGGCTCTAACGCCGCCTCTAAGCTGGGCGAGCTGGTAGCGGTACATGTAATTCCGCGCCCGCACACCGATGTTGAAAAAATTCTGCCTGTACTTTAAAAAGGGGAATTTCAATGAAGTCTTTAGGGCTGGTTGAGGTGTCCGGCGTTTCGGCCGCGGTAGATTGCTTAGATTTAATGTGCAAGGCGGCCGAGGTGGAGCTTGTAACCTGGGAGCGTAAGCTTGGCGGCCGCTTGGTTACCATTATTGTACAGGGGCAGGTTTCGGCCGTACAGGCCGCGGTAGAGGCCGCGGTAGCCGGGGCTATTAAAACCCCGGTAGCCCACGCCGTTATTGCAAACCCGCACAGCGAAACCGCGCGCATGGCACAGCTTAGCGCAAATCGTATTCAGCAAAAAAATGCGCCGGCAAAGGAACAATCGGACGCCTATTTAAAAGAGGTATAACAACCAAATAAAGGTGGTTTTGTTATGGCAAATTCTGCAAAAGCTAAAAAACCGGCTGCAAAGCCCGCCGCAAAGGCGGCTGCACCGGCACCGGCCGTTCAAAAGGCCGAACCTAAAAAGGAGGAAAAAACAATGGCATTAGAGGCACTTGGCATGGTAGAAACCCGCGGTCTTACCGCCGCAATAGAGGCTGCCGACGCAATGACCAAAGCGGCAAATGTTGTTTTGGTAGGCACCGAAAAAATTGGCTCCGGCTTAGTAACCGTAATGGTTCGGGGCGATGTTGGCGCCGTTAAGGCCGCGGTAGAATCCGGGTCTGACGCCGCTTCCCGCTTAGGGGAGCTGGTAGCGGTGCACGTTATTCCGCGCCCGCACGCAGATGTTGAAAAAATTCTGCCCACCCTTAAATAATTTTAACCGCTGCGGCGTGTTTTGCGCCGTACCATAAAGCCGCCACCGGTTGGTGCGGCAGTTTAGGAGGAAATTAAAATGGCACTTGAAGCACTTGGCATGGTAGAAACCCGCGGTTTGGTAGCCGCAATTGAGGCTGCCGATGCAATGGTAAAATCCGCAAATGTTGAGCTAATTGGCACCGAAAAAATTGGTTCCGGCTTAGTAACCGTAATGGTTCGCGGCGATGTTGGCGCTGTTAAATCGGCAACCGAGGCCGGTTCTAACGCCGCTTCCCATTTAGGGGAGCTGGTAGCGGTACACGTTATTCCGCGCCCCCATTCGGATGTTGAAAAGATTTTACCGAAATTAAAGTAATTTGCTTTTTTGGGCTCTGTTTTGGCGTTTTCAGAGCAGAGCCCGGCAATTACGGCCGGGTATTTCGGCTCATCTTTCACAGAAAGGGTGTTTACACTTGGTTGTTGGTAAGGTTGTTGGCAGCGTTGTTGCCACCCGCAAAAACGAAGGGCTGCTTGGCAGCAAATTTATGATTATTGAGCCGCTGGATAATATGTCGCACAAGGGGCGCTTGGTTGCGGTAGATAATGTTGGCGCCGGTATTGGCGAGGTTGTTTTGGTTGCGCAGGGCAGCGCCGCAAGAATTGGCTGCGGTATGGAATCTGCACCGGTAGACGCGGCCATTGTTGGTATTGTAGATGATTCTGTTGGCCTTTAATTTGGCCCAATGAACGCCGGTTAGGCCTGCAAAGCTTGGCTCTTGCCGGCCAAAACAAACAGATGATACGGAAGACGATATGATGAATATTAATGAACTAAAATCAATTTTGAAAAAAAGCGGTGTTGTAGGCGCCGGCGGCGCCGGTTTTCCCAGCTACGGAAAGCTAAACGAAAACGCCGATACCATTATATTAAACTGCGCGGAATGTGAACCGCTGCTTAAATTGCACCGCCAGGTGCTGCAGCACTACGCGCGGGAGATTTTAACCGCTATGACGGCCGTGTGCGAGGCGGTAGGCGCCACGCAGGCCATTGTTGCTGTTAAGCCCTCTTACAAGGCGGCGGTAGAAGCCGTAAAGGCCTGCCTACCCGATTTTAAACTGGTTCGCATTGGCCTGCTGCCCGAGGTTTACCCCGCCGGTGACGAGGTTGTTACCATTTACGAGGTTACCGGGCGGGTAGTGCAGCCCGGCAAGCTGCCCATTAGCCAGGGCGTTATTGTGTATAATGTAGAAACCATGTTAAACGCCTACCGTGCCATTACGGCCGGTGCCGGCGTAACCCACAAATACATTACCGTAACGGGCGCTGTAAAAAATCCGGTTACCCTAAGGGTGCCGCTGGGGGTTACCTTTGGCGAGGTGCTGGCTTTGGCCGGCGGCCCAACCATTCAAAATTACACCTTAATTGGCGGCGGCCCAATGACGGGCAACATTGTGCAGGAAAGCGGCGTTGTTACCAAAACCTCAAACGCTATTTTGGTGGTTCCGCAGGACCATTACATTGTGCGCAAGCGCTTGGCCGACCCGCGTATTTCCCTAAAACGGGCCATGTCGGCCTGCTGCCAATGTCACAACTGCACCAGCCTGTGCCCGCGGCATTTGTTGGGCCACCCCATTGACCCGGCAAAATTTATGCGCAGCGTTTCTACCGGCACCACTAAAAATGTAGAGCCGTATTTAGGCACCTTTTTTTGCAGCGCCTGCGGCCTGTGCGAAATGTTCTCCTGCTTTCAGGGGCTTTCTCCCCGCACTTTAATTGGCAATGTTAAGGGGCAGCTGCGGCGCGGCGGAATTCCGCTGCCCGAGGTTACCGCCGGCCCCGTTTCTTCGCAGCGGCAGGGGCGGTATGTTTTAAAATCGCGCTTAACGGCGCGGCTGGGCTTAACGCAGTACAACGCGCCGGCCCCGCTTACCGAGCAAAATTACGAACCCAAAAGCGTTAAGCTGCTGCTTTCGCAGCATATTGGCGCTCCGGCGGCCGCCGTTGTTAAAATGGGCGACCGGGTTACCGCCGGGCAGGCGGTGGCCGAGGCCGACGAGGCCAAGCTTGGCGTAAATATTCACACCCCAATTGGCGGGTTGGTAACCGAGGTTACCGAAAGCTACATTGTTGTAGCGGCAGAAAGGAAGGAAAGGTAAATGGCAACAGCAATTGGAATGGTAGAATTTATGACCGTTTCCTCCGGCATGCGCGGTGCAGATACCATGATTAAAACCGCCGAGGTAGAGGTTGTAGAAAGCGCAACGGTTTGCCCCGGTAAGTACATTGTAATTATTAGCGGCGATTTAAGCGCCGTAAAGGCCTCGGTAGAGGCGGCAAAGGTGCAAGCCCCCGAAAAGGTAATTGACAGCTTTGTTTTAGGCAACCCGCACGAGGCTATTTTTCCGGCCATTTACGGGGCCGGTGCGCCGGAGGGCGTAGAGGCGCTTGGCGTTTTAGAAAGCTTTTCGGTCGCTACGGCCGTTGTTGCGGCCGACGCCGCCGCCAAAACCGCACTGGTAGATTTAATTGAGCTGCGGTTGGCCCGCGGCATGTGCGGAAAATCTTATTTATTAATTACGGGCAGCGTTTCGGCTGTTTCGGCCGCAATTGAGCGGGCCGAAAGCGAGGCTGCCGAGCGGGGCATGCTGCTGGACAGCTCGGTTATTCCGCGCCCCGACCAAAAGCTTTGGGCAAGCATTTTGTAAGCCCAGTTTGCTTTGGTAGCCTGCTTTAAAGGCTTTAAAAACTTTTAGGGTTTAAAAAATTGTTGCAAAGGGGGCGGGCGCCGTGCTGGCTATAGAGCGCAGAAATGCCATTTTAGCAAAAATATCCTTAACCGGGAAGGTGCTGGTAAGCGACTTAAGCCGGGATTTTGGCGTAACCGAGGAAACCATTCGCCGCGATTTGGAAAAGCTGGACCACGACGGGCTGGTTACCAAAACCTACGGCGGCGCCGTAAAGAATGAGAATTACAACATAGACCTGCCCTTTCATGTTCGCCAGCAGGAGAATATTGAAAAAAAGCAGCATATTGCCGCGTTAATTGCCGCCATGATTCACGATGGCGATTACATTATGCTGGATTCCAGCACCACGGCGCTTTATGTTATTCGCAGCATTTTAAACTTAAAAAAAATTACGCTGATTACCAATTCTATTGAGATTTTAATAGAGCTTTGCAACAAAACCGATTGGAATATTATTTCTACCGGCGGTGTTTTAAAGGAGGGCGGGCTTTCCCTTTTAGGGTACCAGGCCGAAAAAATGGTAGCCGGCTTTCACGCCGATTTAGCCATTTGCTCTTGCAAAGGGGTAAGCTTTGAGATGGGCGTAACCGACTCGAACGAGCGGGACAGCGAAATTAAAAAAGCCTTTTTTAAGGCCTGCAAAACTAAAATATTAGCGGCCGACAGCAGTAAATTTAACAAAACCGCTTTTACTAAAATTTGCGATTTTTCGGCGGTAGATACGGTTGTGACCGACTGTGACCCCGGCCCCCGCTGGCAAGAGCATTTGCGGGAAACGGGCGTTGCGTTAAAGTATTAATAAGGAGCAAAACGCATGAAGATATTAGTGGTAAACGCCGGCAGTTCTTCGTTGAAATACCAATTAATTGATATGTCGAACAAGGCGGTTTTGTGCAAGGGCAATTGCGAGCGCATTGGCACCGACGGCAAATACACCCACAAGGTGCCCGGCCGTGAGCCAGAAAAGCAAGCCTACAGCCTGCCAACCCACAACGAGGCCATTAAGCTGGTGCTAAGCCTTTTAACCGACCCGCAAAAGGGCGTTATTAAAAGCGTAGAGGTGATTGACGCAGTTGGCCACCGTATTGCGCACGGCGGGGAAAAGTACCGCAGCTCTACGGTAATTAATAACGAGGTTTTGCAGTATTTAGAGGGCATTGTGCCTATTAACCCGCTGCACGGCCCGCCGGCTATTGCGGGTATTCGCGCCTGCATGGCCCAAATGCCGGGCAAGCTGCAGGTTGGCGTGTTTGATACCGGGTTTTACGGCGATATTCCAGATTACCGCTACATTTATCCCCTGCCGTTAAAGTATTACACCGAGCAAAAAATTCGCCGCTACGGTTTTCACGGTACCTCCCACCGCTATGTTACCGCCCGTGCGGCCGAGCTGGTTGGCAAAGATTTAAACAACCTTAAAATTATTACCTGCCATTTAGGCAACGGCTCCTCGGTAACGGCTACGCAGGGCGGCAAGGCCATTGATACCTCCATGGGCTTTACCCCGCAGGAGGGGGTTGTTATGGGCACGCGTTCCGGCTCTTTTGACCCTACGGTGCTAACCTACATTATGAAACAGGAGGGGCTGACTCCCGACCAGGCCGAGGATCTGATCAATAAAAAATCGGGCCTGTTGGGGCTTACCGGAATTTCGAACGACGCGTACGATATTCAAAAGGCTGCCGCCGCGGGGAACGAAACGGCCCGCCTGGCCCAAAAAATTGTGGCCAACAGCGTTAAAAAGCTAATTGGCTCTTACTTTGCGGAGCTAAACGGGTTAGATGTTTTGGTGTTTACGGCCGGCATTGGCGAGTTTGACGAGGATATTCGCCGCCTGACCTGCAGCAATTTAGAGGCCTTGGGCATTAAAATTGATTTGGAAAAGAACGACCACGCCCCGCGCGGGGAGGAATTTGAGCTTACCGCCCCCGGCGCTAAGGTGCGCACCTTTATTATTCCAACCAACGAAGAATTAATGATCGCCCGTGACACGGCCGCGTTGATTAAATAAAAGGGGAAGTTTGTTATGGCAGAACTAAATGCACAGCAAATAGAGCAAATTGTAAAGCAGGTGCTAACCGGGTTAGAAAACGCCGGGCAAAGCGAGCCTGCCGCGGCCTACAGCAGCACCGCTTACAACGGCCGCCCGTTTATTGGCATTTACAGCGATATGAACGAGGCGATTGAAAACGCCAACAACGGCTACAAGGCCGTAAGGGCAATGTCGGTAGAGCAGCGCGAAAAAATTATTACCGCTATTCGCGAACTTACCCGCGCCGAGGCCGGCATTTTGGCCGAAATGGGCGTTGCCGAAACCGGCATGGGCAAGGTTGAGCACAAGCGCTTAAAGCACCTTTTGGTGGCCAACAAAACCCCCGGAACCGAGGATATTGTTGCCGAGGCTAAAACCGGCGACCACGGCCTTACTTTAACCGAATGCGCGCCGTTCGGCGTTGTAGGGGCCATTACCCCCAGTACCAACCCCAGCGAAACGGTTATTTGCAACAGCATTGGCATGGTGGCGGCCGGTAACGGCGTGGTGTTTAATCCGCACCCCGGCGCCATTTGTACCTCAAACTACGCGGTAGATTTAGTAAACCGCGCCAGCGCCATGGCCGGCGGCCCTAAGGTGCTGGTAACCTCTATGGATATTCCTACCATGGAATCGGCTAAAATTATGTATGCGCACCCGCTGATTCGCTTGTTGGTTTGCACCGGCGGCCCGGGCGTTGTGCGCTCGGTGCTTTCCTCCGGCAAAAAGGCCATTGGCGCCGGCGCCGGTAACCCGCCTGTTATTGTAGACGACACGGCCGATATTGTAAAGGCCGGTAAAGATATTATTGACGGCTGCACCTTTGATAACAACCTGCCCTGCATTGCCGAAAAGGAAGTTTTTGTATTTAACAATGTAAAGCAGCAGCTTATTGCCGAAATGTTGAAAAACGGTGCTACCATGATTTCGGCTGCCGAGGCCGACGCGCTGGCCAAGGTTGTTTTGGTAGAAAAAACCGATAAAAACGGCAATACCAAAAAGGTGGTAAACCGCAAATGCGTTGGGCGCGACGCCGATGTGCTGCTGGCCATGATTGGCAAGCAGGCCGGAAAAGAAATTCGCTGCATTATTTGCGAAACCGGGTTTGACCACCCCTTTGTGCAAAACGAGCTGATGATGCCCATTTTGCCGATTGTAGGGGTGAATAACATTGACGAAGCCATTGACCTGGCCGTAAAGGCCGAGCACGGCAACCGCCACACCGCGCACATGCACTCTAAAAATATTGATCATCTTTCCCGCTTTGCGCAGGCAATAGAAACCACCATTTTTGTTAAAAACGCGCCCTCCTACGCCGGAATCGGCTTTGGGGGCGAGGGGCACACCACCTTTACCATTGCCGGCCCCACCGGCGAGGGTATTACCTCGGCCCGCAGCTTTACCCGTAAGCGCCGCTGCGTTATGGCCGACCATTTTAGAATTATTTAGACCGAATTTAGCAAAAATTTAAACCAAAATAAAACAAAACCGTTTTGGCGCTTATTTTGCGCGGCCAAGAAACAACCGGCAGTAGGTAAGGCTTTTGCTTTGGCCGCCGGTAACGGTTTGGAGGAGCATACATGGAACTAAACGCCGCGGCCATTGCAGCCGCTGTTATGAAAGCCTTGCAGGAGCAAACCGGCGAGGGGAATATTCCGGTTGGCGTTTCTAACCGCCACATTCACCTAACCCGGCAGGATGTTGAAACGCTGTTTGGCAAGGGCTACCGCCTAACCCCGCTGAAAGACCTTTCGCAGCCCGGGCAGTACGCCTGTAAAGAGCAGCTTACCATTGTTGGCCCCAGCCTGCGCCCTATTGAAAAGGTGCGGGTTTTAGGCCCGGAGCGCAAAGCCTCGCAGGTTGAAATTTCCCGTACCGACGCGTACCTTTTAAAGGTAAAGCCCCCGGTGCGCGAAAGCGGCAAAATTGCCGGCTCCGCCCCCATTACCATTATTGGCCCCAAAGGGGTTGTTACGCTAAGCGAGGGCTGCATTATTGCCAACCGCCACATTCACATGAGCCCGGAGGACGGCGCCCGCTTTGGCTTAAAAGACAACGATTATGTAACCGTAGACGCCTTTGGCGAACGCCGCACCCGTTTTTTTGATGTGCAGGTGCGGGTAGACCCGAATTTTAGGCTGGAGATGCACTTAGATACCGACGACGCCAACGCCGCCGGTTTAGCAAACGGCGCAAAGGTTGCCATTGTAAAGGAATAATTCATGAACAGATTTAAAATTAAAACCGAGGTACGGTTTAATAAAAACGCGTTAGATACGCTGCGGGAGTTTAAAAACGCCGCCGTAGTGATTATAACCGATAAATTTATGGCCTCCTCCGGGATGCTGCAAAAAATTACCGACCGGCTGGAAAACTGTGCCATAACGGTTTTTGACGGTATTTTGCCCGACCCTACCACCGAGCTGATTGCCGCCGGGCTAAAGGTTGTTTTAAAAGCGCAGGCGCAAATTGTTATTGCGCTGGGCGGCGGCTCAGCCATTGACGCAGCCAAGTCTATGGTATTTATGGCCGAGCGCAGCACCGGGCGCGACCTTACCTTAGTGGCTATTCCAACAACCAGCGGCACCGGCTCCGAGGTTACGCAATTTGCCGTTGTAACCGATGTTGCCGAAAACCGCAAATATCCCTTAGTAGATGAGGGCCTGCTGCCCGACCTTGCTATTTTAGACCCGGAGCTGGTAGTAACCGCGCCGCCTTCGGTAACGGCCGATACCGGGTTAGATGTTATTACCCACGCGTTTGAGGCGCTGGTTTCGGTAAACGCCAGCGACGCTACCGACGCCCTGGCCGAAAAAGCCCTGCTGTTGGCGTTTCGTTACCTGCCGTTTGCTTTTAAGCATGGCGATAATATAGAGGCGCGGGAGAAAATGCACAGCGCCTCCTGCTTAGCGGGTATGGCGTTTAACGACGCCGGGTTGGGCCTAAACCACGGCATTGCCCACGCGCTGGGCGCAAAATTTCACATTCCGCACGGCCGGGCCAATGCTTTGGTGCTGCCGCATGTTATTCGCTACAACGCGCACCTGCGCGCCTGCTTTGGCGACCACCCTACCGAGGCCGCCCGCCGCTACGCCGATATGGCCCTAAAGCTGGGCCTGCCGCACGACAATGTTCGCATTGCGGTAGAGGCGTTAATAGACGAAATTAAGTTTATGATGCGCCGCATGGAACGCCCTGCCACTTTGTGGGACGCCGGCGTTACCCGCAGTGATTTTGAGGCCGCGAAAGAGGATTTAATAAAAGCCGCGCTGAATGACGCCTGCACGGCCACCAACCCGCGCAAAGCCACACCGGAGGATGTTGCCATGCTGCTGGGCAAAATTACCCCGTAAATAAAAATGTTCACCGCAAAATGTTCATCGCCGCCTTGGCTCAAAGGGCAACGCCCCTGTCACGGCGGTTTTTTGCGGCTTGGTTGACAAATTTTTGCAAAAAGAGTATACTAAATAGCGGTTTAATTGCAGCGGCGCCGGGAAGGGCCGTTTAAGGGAAGCGTAAATAAAATGAACTACACACTGTTTTTAGATTTAGCCTTAATTATTTTTGCTGCAAAGCTGTTGGGCGTTTTGGCCAACAAGGTGCATATTCCCCAAGTGGTTGGGGAAATTATTGCCGGCTTTTTAATTGGCCCGAATTTGCTGGGGCTGGTTGCTAAAAGCGATTTAATTACCTATATGTCGGAGCTGGGCGTTATTATGCTTATGTTTATTGCCGGGCTGGAGACCGACTTAAAAGAAATTAAGCGTTCCGGCGCCGTTTCGCTTTTTGTGGCGGCAATGGGGGTGCTGTTCCCGCTGGTGCTGGGGTTCTTGCTTTACAGCTGCTTTTACGGCTTTTCGCCCATTGGCTCTAAGGGGTTTATTGAAGGGGTTTTTATTGGCACCATTATTACGGCAACCTCGGTTGGCATTACGGTAGAGGTACTGCGCGAGCTGGGGCGGCTGAAGGGCAAGGTTGGTACCGTTATTTTAAGCGCCGCAATTATAGACGATGTAATTGGCATTGTGCTGCTTACCTTTGTTTCCAGCATGAGCGATACCAGCGTAAAGCCCTTAACCGTTTTGTGGAAAACCGCCTTGTTTTTTATTTTTTGCATTGGGGCGGGCTACCTCATTTACCGCCTGTTCCGTTTTTTAGACGCCAAATATCCGCACCGCCGCCGAGTGCCAATATTCAGCTTTGCGTTTTGCCTGTTTTTGGCCTATGTGGCCGAGCATTTTTTTGGTATTGCCGATATTACCGGCGCTTATGTAGCCGGGGTAATTTTTTGCAATATTAAAGACGCCGATTACATTGCCCGCCGGGTAGATATTAGCTCTTACATGATATTCGGCCCCATTTTTTTTGCCGGTATTGGCATTAAAATGTCTTTGCGGGGAATAGATACTTCGGTGCTGCTGTTTTCGGCCTGCTTTGTGCTGGTGGCGCTGCTGGGCAAAATTTTGGGCTGCGGGCTGGCGGCAAGGCTAAGCGGCTTTAAGGGCAAAGACAGTCTTCGCGTGGGGGTTGGCATGATGGCCCGGGGCGAGGTTGCCCTTATTGTTGCCCAAAAGGGGCTGGCAGCCGGCGTAATTCCCGAAAAGTTTTTTACCGGGGTTATTTTGCTTATTATTGTTTCGTCGGTTATTACGCCCATTCTTTTGCGAATTTTGTACCGGGGTGAAAAAACCGAGGAACCCGAAAAACCGGTTCAAGCCGCCACAAAGGCTTAAGGCTGCCAAGTTTAAGGCTGCCAAGCTTAAAATTGCCAAAAATGTTGCTTAAATTTGCCCCAAAAGGTGTGCTTTTAAAGGGTGTTTAAAGGCAAAATTGGCTTTTAAGCGCTTTTTGGCCGCTAAATTTGGCTTATTTTTAAAATTTGGCCTTGACAAGGGCAGCGCAGTTTGGTATAATATTCTGGCAATAAAGCAGAACAACTTTGCCGTTCTCACCCTAGGGCGCAGCCTCACGGGTCAATAATCCTTAGCCTTTGTAGGGCTAATTGGGTGTGTTTTCAGCACGGGCGGCAATTGGGCTGTCCGTGCTTTAATTTTATTTTTGGAGGTGCTTATCATTAGCATTAAAGAGTTAACCATCAACGAGGCGATCCGTGAAAAAGAGGTTCGTGTGATCGACACCGACGGTTCTCAGCTTGGCGTTTTAAAAATTGCCGACGCGCTGAACGCCGCCTATGCGAAGGATCTGGATCTGGTTTGTATTTCTCCCAACGCGAAACCGGTTGTTTGCAAAATAATGGATTACGGCAAGTACCGTTTTGAGCAAACCAAGCGCGAAAAAGAGGCTAAGAAAAACCAACGCATTATCGAGGTTAAAGAGATCCGCCTGGGCCTGAGCATAGATGTACACGACTTTGAAACCAAGGGCCGCCACGCCAAGCGCTTTTTGCAGGACGGTAACAAGGTTAAGGTTTCTATCCGCTTTCGCGGAAGGGAGCTGGGCCACCCAGAAATCGGGCTGGAGACCATGAAGCGTTTTGCCGAATTTTGCGCAGAGTTTTCGGTAATAGAAAAACCGGCGAAGATGGAAGGTCGCAATATGCTAATGTTTTTAGCACCCAAGCCAACGAAGTAAGCATTTAAGGAGGATTTTTAAAATGCCTAAACTAAAATCAAATTCCGGCGCTAAAAAAAGATTTAAGGTGACCAAAAACGGTAAGATTAAATGCGGTCACGCTTACAAATCTCACATCTTAAACAAAAAAACCACCAAGCGTAAAAGAAACCTGCGTAAGGTAGTAGTGGTAGACGCAACCAGCGTTGCAAAGGTTAAGAAAATGATCCCTTACAAATAAGGGCCAACCGCAACAAACAAAATTAATTGAAACCGAACAACGGAGGTAACATAAAATGGCACGAGTAAAAGGCGCTATGGCTACGCGCAAAAGAAGAAAAAAGGTATTAAAGCTTTCCAAAGGTTACTTTGGTGCAAAATCTAAACTGTTTAAAACCGCGAAAGAAGCCGTTATGAAATCCGGCAACTATGCCTACATCGGCCGTCGCTTAAAAAAGCGCGATTTTCGCCGCTTGTGGATCACCCGTATTTCTGCTGCCGCTAAAATGAACGGCATGAATTATTCCACCTTTATGAACGGGCTGAAAAAAGCCGGCGTTGAAATGAACCGCAAAATGCTTGCCGAAATTGCCGTTCATGACGCTGCTGCTTTTACCTCTTTAGCCGAAACCGCAAAGGCTGCCTTAAAATAATATAACACTGCCCGGGTAACGCTTTGCTCGGGCATTTTTTCTGTTTTGGGTGCAGCAGTTTTGCGGCCGGTTTTAAAGCCTTTGGCACGGGTGCTTTTGTAAAAGCTTGCAAAAGCCGGGCCTGCATTTTTAGCCGGTTAAAACAAAATTAAAGGGTGGGGGTTTATGATAACTGCAAAAAACAACAGCCGTGTAAAGCGGGTGGCGCTGCTTTGCGCCTCGGCCGCTAAGCGGGCCGAAAGCAGCCTGTTTGTGCTGGAGGGCAGCCGCCTTTGCAGCGAGCTGCTGCGGGGGAACTTTGCCGTGCAGGAGCTGTATTACACCGCGGCAGCGGCGCAAAAAAACGACGCGCTTTTGCAGCAGCTTTGCCAAAGGGCGTGCTTTTACACCGAGGTTTCGGAGCCGGTTTTTGCCAAAATGGCCGATACCAAAAACCCCCAGGGAATTTTGTGCGTTGTTAAAATGCCCGCCTCGGTAAATAAACTGCCAAGCGGCCGTTACCTTGCCTTTGAGCAGGTTAGTGATCCGGGCAACTTAGGCGCCGCCGCCCGCACGGCCGACGCGCTGGGCTTTGCCGGTTTAATTTTAACCCAAAACGGGGTAGACCCTTACTCCCCCAAAGCTATGCGGGCTTCTATGGGTGCGTTGCTGCGGCTGCCGCTTTACACGGTGCAGAATTTAAGCGCCGCGCTGCCGCAATTTAAAAGCCAGGGCTTTGTGGTTAGCGGAACGGTGGTAGAAAAAACCGCCGAGCCCATTACAAAGGTGCAGTTTACTAAAAACGAGATTGCCGTAATTGGCAACGAGGCAAACGGCATGACCGATTCGGCACGGCAGTGCTGCGACCGGTTAATTACCATTCCAATGGCGGGTAGGGCGGAATCTTTAAACGCGGCGGTTGCGGCCGCTATTGTAATGTGGGAGATGTGTAAATGAGCACGGGGCAAAAATCGGCAACCTTTTACGCGGTTTACACGGCGCAGGTGCTGGGTGCGGCCAGTAAGCGGTTAGAATTGGTTTTAGAGCAATTTAAAACGCTGGAGGCCTTTTACCGCGCCACGCCGGAGGAATGTAAACGGTTAGGGCTGTTAAGCACCGCCCAATTGGCACGCAAAAATTCTTTGCGCGACGAAAATATTCTTGAAATTCTGCGTTATTGTGAATATAATAACATCAGGGTATTAACCCGCGAGAGCACCGAGTTTATTTACCGCCTGCGAGCTATTGAGTTCCCGCCGCTGGTGCTTTATGCCCGTGGTAAACCGTTAAGGGACGCACCTGCCGTTGGCATTGTTGGCACCCGCCACCCTACCGAGTTTGGCTGCAAGTCGGCCTACTCGTTAGCGGCAAGGCTTAGCCTTTCGGGCTTTACGGTTGTTTCGGGCGGGGCCCTTGGGGTAGATACTATGGCGCACTACGGCGCCTTAAACGCCGGCGGCCAAACCGTTATGGTGTTGGGCTGCGGGCACGACAGCCGGTACCTAACCGTTCAAAACCGGCTGCGCCGCGCGGCGGAGCAAAACGGCACCGTGCTAAGCGAGCTGCCGCCAAAAACAATGCCCTCACGCTACACCTTTCCCATTCGCAACCGCATTATTTCAGCCTTGAGCGACTGCGTTGCCGTGGTAGAGGCCGGTGAGCACAGCGGTGCGTTAATAACGGCGGGCTACGCCATGGAGCAGGGGCGCGAGCTGTTTGCGGTTCCGGGCAATATTTGCGTTTCGCAGTATCAGGGCAGTAATGTGCTGATTCGTGACGGCGCCATTCCCTTAATTTCAGCCGACGATATTGTACAAACCTACGCTCCCGTTTATGATGAAATTCACCCTTCGGCCAAACTGAGTCCGGCCATTAAGCAGGGCTATTACCGGGTAGAAAACGCCTACCGCGCTTATTTAAGCTTTGCCCCGCTGCGGGCCAAAAAAGGCGGTGCCCGTGCCGCTAAAGGGGAGGCGCTAACACCACCCCAAAGCCGCGTTGAAAACGGCAAAGAGCCGGCCCAGCCCGGCGGCGAGCAGGCAACCCCCTTGCCGCAAAAGGGTTCCGTAAACGAAAAAGGATCCCAGCCCCAAAACGGTTTAAAGCAAGAAAAAAGCTCCCGGCCCAAAAATGGGCCTGTTTTAACGGCACAGCATCCGGTAGGGCGCGTGGCGGTGCCATCTGGGCTGTCTTGCGCAGCAGCGACAGTGCTTTCGGCCTTTCAAAACCGGGTGGAGCTAACAGATGTATTAAGCGAACGCGCCGGTGTAAAGGGCAGCGAGTTAATTATTGCGCTCAGCGAGCTGGAACTTATGGGCTGTATTCGCGCCGTTCCTGTTGGGCGGTACGAACTTTTAGAACAATAAAGCCTTTTAAATTGCCTTATAATAAACATTAAGTTTTTCATTTATAGATTGTGCCGGCGGCGTGCGTCGGCCGTAAACCGAAAGGATGGTTATTGCTTTGTCCAAACTGATTATTGTAGAGTCCCCCTCTAAAATTAAAAGCATTAAAAAATATTTGGGCAGCGGGTATCAGGTCATGGCCTCCAAGGGTCATGTTCGCGACCTGCCAAAATCTAAAATCGGGGTAGATTTCGAGCACGATTTTGAGCCGAAATATATGAACATGGCCGATAAAAAAGAGGTTATTTCCGAGCTGCGTGCGGCCGCCAAAAAGGCCGACAAGGTTTACCTTGCCACCGACCCGGACCGGGAGGGCGAGGCGATCTCTTGGCATTTGGCTCACCTTTTGGGGCTGGACCCGGCCGATAAAAACCGCGTTTGCTTTAACGAAATTACCAAAAGCGGCGTAACCGCCGGTATGAAGCAGCCGCGCGCGTTAGATATGAACCTGGTAGACGCCCAGCAGGCGCGCCGGGTGTTAGACCGCATTGTTGGCTACGAGCTAAGCCCCTTTTTGTGGAAAAAGGTAAAGCGCGGGCTTTCGGCCGGTCGGGTGCAGTCGGTTGCGCTGCGCCTGATTGTAGACAGAGAACGGGAAATTGAGGCCTTTAAGCCCGAGGAGTATTGGACCGTTGACGGCACCTTTTTAAAGGGCGAAAAAGCCTTTACCGCCCATTTTTACGGCACAGCTGCCGGCAAAAAGCTGGCCTTACAAAACGGGGAACAAACAAGCAAGGTTGTAGCCGAGCTAAAAACCGCAGATTTTCGTGTTGCCACGGTTAAAGAAAAACAAAAAAGGGTGCAGCCGGCGCCCCCCTTTACAACCTCTACCCTGCAGCAGGAGGCCGCCCGTAAGCTTAATTTTACCGGCCAGCGCACTATGATGGTTGCGCAGCAGCTGTATGAGGGCGTTGAGCTGGAGGGGCTTGGCGTTACGGGTTTAATTACCTACATGAGAACCGATTCTTTGCGTATTTCGGAGGAGGCCCGCGCCGCCGCCGCCAGCTACATTACCAACACCTACGGGCAAAATTACCTGCCCGAAAAACCGCGGTATTTTAAAAGCAAAGCTTCGGCGCAGGACGCACACGAGGCCATTCGCCCCACTATGATAGACCTTTCGCCCGAGCAGGTAAAAGGGGCGCTGAACCGCGACCAGTTTGCGCTGTACCGGTTAATTTGGTCCCGCTTTATTGCCAGCTTAATGGCGGTTAGCCTTTACGAGGTTACAACGGTTGAAATTGCCTCGCAAAACTATTTGTTTAAGGCCAGCGATACTAAGCAGGTGTTTAACGGCTACACCGTTTTGTACCAAGAGGGGCGGGACGATGATGAGGATGAAAAAACCGACGCGCTGCCGCCCCTTTCCGAGGGCGACGCCGTTGCCCCCAGGGACTTTGAACCCAAGCAGCATTTTACCCAGCCGCCCGCCCGTTACAGCGAGCCAACTTTAATTAAAGCGCTGGATGAAAACGGAATTGGCCGCCCCTCTACCTACGCACCAATTATTAGCAACATTTTAAACCGTGCGTATATTGAGCGGCAGCAAAAGGCGCTGGTGCCTACGCCGCTGGGCAAGGTTATTACCGACCTAATGCAAGATTATTTTGAAAAAATTGTAGATGTTAAATTTACCGCCGGAATGGAAGAAAGTTTAGATAAGGTTGAAAAGGGTACCCTGCCCTGGAAAACCATTATTGCCGGATTTTACACCGACTTTGAAAACGACCTGCACGCGGCCGAAACCGCATTGGAGGGCAAACGCATTAAAGTTCCGGAGGTTGAAACCGACGAAAAATGCGAGCTTTGCGGCCGCAATTTAGTGGTGCGCAGCGGCCGGTTTGGCAAGTTTTTGGCCTGCCCCGGGTTCCCCGAGTGTTCGTTCACCAAACCGTTGCCCGAAAACGAGGTAAAAGAGCCTTGCCCCAAGTGCGGGGCCAAGCTGCTAAAGCGGCGATCTAAAAAAGGTAAAACCTTTTACGCCTGCTCGGCTTACCCGGCGTGCGATTTTGCCGCACCGGGTATTCCCACCGGGGAAGTTTGCCCCGAATGTGGCAGCTACCTGGTAAAAGGGCTGCGCGGCCGGACCTATTGCTTGAACGCCGAATGCCCCACCCGTAAGGAGGCGGCAAAAAAAACTAAAGTAGCCAAAACCAAAACGGCCGCCAAGGGCAAAAAAAGCAGCAAGGCAAGCACAAAAAAGTAAAGGAATAACGGCTGCGTGCGGCAGGTTAAGCCGCACGCGTTAGGCAAGGGTTAACCCCCGCACGGCGTTTTAAGCCTGCCGTTTTAATAAAGCTCGGGCAAGCAATGCCCGTTAGGTGAAGTATGAATTTTAATATAACTGTAATTGGTGCGGGGCTGGCCGGGTGCGAGGCCGCCTGGGCCGCCGCAAACCGCGGGCTAAAGGTGCAGCTGCTGGAAATGAAGCCGGCGCAAAAAACCCCGGCCCACAAAAGCAATTTGTTTGCCGAGCTGGTTTGCTCTAACTCTTTAAAAGCGCTGCGCTTAGCCTCGGCCGCCGGGCTGTTAAAGGCCGAAATGCGGCTGCTTGGCAGCCTTTGCTTAACGGCGGCCGAAACCTGTACCGTACCGGCCGGCGGCGCGCTGGCGGTAGAACGCAACGCCTTTTCGGCCTATATTACCCAAAAAATTAAATCGCATCCGAACATAACAGTGCAGCAGCAAACGGTTACCAGCCTGCCGCAGCAGGGGGTTACGGTTGTGGCAACCGGCCCGTTAACCCAGGGCGCCTTAGCGGACGACATTGCCCGCCTTACCGGGCAGGAGTATTTAAGCTTTTACGACGCCGCCGCCCCCATTGTTAGCTTTGAAAGCGTAGATATGGGCCAGGCTTTTTTTGCCAGCCGATACGGCAAGGGCAATGGGGACGATTACATTAACTGCCCGCTGGATAAAGTGCAGTACACTGCCTTTCGGCAGGAACTGATTACCGCCGAGCGGGCCTTATTGCACGATTTTGAAAAAAAACGCGAAATTTACGAGGGCTGCATGCCAATAGAGGTGCTGGCTGCTCGGGGCGAGGACGCCATGCGCTTTGGCCCTATGAAGCCGGTTGGCCTTACCAACCCGGCTACCGGGCACCGCCCCTGGGCCGTTTTGCAATTGCGGCGGGAGGATCCGGCCGGTAACATGTACAACTTAGTAGGTTTTCAAACAAACCTAAAATTCGGCGAGCAAAAGCGCGTATTTTCTATGATCCCCGCCCTAAAAAAAGCTGAGTTTTTGCGTTACGGCGTCATGCACCGCAACAGCTTTATTCAGTCGCCAAAGCTGTTGGCGCCAAACCTGGCGCTGCGGCAAAACGGCAATGTGTTTTTTGCCGGCCAGCTTTCGGGGGTTGAGGGGTATATGGAATCGGCAGCAAGCGGCATTTTGTGCGGTATAAACGCCGCTGCCAAGGCGCTGGGCAAGCCGCCGCTTATTTTGCCGCAAAGCACTATGATCGGCGCGCTGCTGCATTACATTACCACCCCGCGCGAGGACCGGTTTGAGCCTATGGGTGCCAATTTTGGCATTTTGCCAAAGCCGGCCGAGCGCATTAAAAATAAAACCGAACGGTATACCGTGGTGGCCGAACGGGCTTTAGCTGAATTAAAGCAGGCGCTGAAAGGAGAACAACTGGTATGAAAATTATTGTAGACGCTTTTGGTGGAGATCACGCACCGCTGGCCATATTACAAGGGGCCGAGCTTGCGGTGAAGGAATACGGTGTGGAAATTCTTTTGGCAGGGTCGGAGCAAAAAATTAAGCAATGCGCGGCGCAAAACGGGGTGGATTTAACCAACATGACCATTTTACCGGCCGAGGAGGTTATTTCTATGCACGACGACCCCACCGCCGTTGTAAAAACCAAAAAGCAAAGCTCTATGGCCGTGGGTCTACGCACCCTGGCCGAAGGGGCGGGTGACGCTTTTGTAAGCGCCGGCAGTACCGGTGCGCTGGTGGTAGGCGGCTCTATGCTGGTTAAGCGCATTAAGGGGGTAAAGCGGGTGGCGCTGGCCTCGGTTATTCCGGGCAAAAACAACCGCTTTTTAATGCTGGATATTGGTGCCAACGCCGAGTGCCGGCCCGAAATGCTGCAGCAGTTTGGCATTATGGGCAGCATTTACGCCAAGCAGGTTTTGGGGCTTAAAAACCCAACCGTTGGCTTGCTGAACATTGGGACCGAGGAAACCAAAGGGACCGAAATGCACCGTGAGGCCTACCGCCTGCTGCAGCAGGCCCCGGTAAACTTTAAAGGTAATGTAGAATCGCGCGAGCTGCCGCTGGGAAATACCGATGTAGTGGTATCCGACGGCTTTACCGGCAACATTGCCCTAAAGCTTATAGAGGGCGTTAGCGGCACCATGTTTTCTATGATCAAAGGCGTGCTGAAAAAAAGCGTGCTTACAAAATTCGGCGCTTTGTTGCTTAAAAAGGGATTGTACGAAATGAAGGCAAAGTCCGATTACACCGAGGTGGGCGGCGCCCCGCTGCTGGGCACCCGCAAGCCGGTAATTAAGGCGCACGGTGCCTCCAACGCGCAGGCTATTAAAAATGCCATTCGCGTGGCGGCAACCTTTGCCGAAAGAAATGTTATTGGCCAAATTTCGGGGGACCTTGCAACGCTGGCAGACCCGGCCGGGGAGGAAGCTTAAAAGCCCATGGAAGCGTTTGAAAAAAAATTAAACTACACCTTTAAAAACAAAGAGCTGTTAGAAACCGCGCTAACCCACTCCTCCTACGCGAATGAGCAGCGGGGAGGCGCTGTGTGCAACGAGCGGCTGGAATTTTTGGGCGACTCGGTGCTTTCGATTATTGTTTCAGATTATTTATACAACAACTTTTCCCTGCCGGAGGGGCGGCTAACAAAACTGCGTGCCTCTTTGGTGTGCGAAAAAACGCTGTGCCGGTTTTCCCGCAGCTTGCAGGTGGGGCAGTTTTTAAAATTAGGGCGCGGCGAGCGCGCCACCGGCGGTGCGGACAGAGATTCGCTGTTGGCCGACGCGTTTGAGGCCATTTTGGCCGCCATTTACTTAGACGGCGGCATGGAGCCGGCCAAAAAGCATGTCATGCGTTTTGTGCTGGAGGAACTGCGCCACATGGAGCACGAAAATTTTAAAGACTACAAGACCGAGCTGCAGGAGGTTATTCAACGCAATCCGGAGGAAAATTTGCACTATGTGCTAACCGGGCAATCCGGCCCCGACCACAACAAACAATTTACGGTAGAGGTTCGCCTCAATTCTAATGTTATTGGCGTTGGCACCGGGCACAGTAAAAAGGCGGCCGAACAGGCCGCAGCCTGCAAGGCACTGGAGCTTATGGGGATTCGGATATGAGCGGCCGGCACGCCAATATTTCCATATTTGTTCCGCATATAGGCTGCACTTACCGGTGCAGCTTTTGCAATCAATACGCCATTACGGCCCAAGCCGGCCGCCCTGGGCCAAGCCAGGTAGCCGCTGCCGTAAAGGCCGCCCAAAAAAGCCCGCATTACAACCCCAAAACAACCGAGCTGGCCTTTTTTGGCGGCAGCTTTACGGCCATTGAGCCGGAGTATATGCAAAGCTTGCTGGCAGCGGCTCAGCAGCCGTTAAAAAACGGGGAAATTTGCGGTATACGCCTTTCTACACGGCCGGACGCCGTGCCCGAATCTACGCTGGCGCTTTTAAAGCACTACGGCGTTACGGCTATTGAGCTGGGCTGCCAAAGCCTGCAAAACCGGGTGTTGCAGTTAAATCACCGCGGACATACGGCCGAAGATACCGTTATGGCCGCCAAAAGGGTGAAAGATTTTGGGTTTGAGCTTGGCCTGCAAATGATGACCGGATTGTACGGCGATACCGACGAGGGCGCGTTGGATACCGCGCAAAAAATAGTGGCGCTAAACCCCAAAACCGTGCGCATTTACCCAACGCTGGTGTTAAAAAATACCCTGCTTGCAAAGCTTTTGCAAAGCGGAGCCTACCAGCCCCAAAGCTTAGAGCAGGCCGTTGCCCTTACGGCGCAACTGCTGCAGCTTTTTGAGCAAAATGGCATTACGGTTATTCGCACCGGGCTGCACGCAGTAGAAAACGGCAGCCTGTTGGCCGGGCCGTGGCACCCCGCGTTTGGCGAGCTTTGCGCCGCAAGGGTATTGCGGCAAAGGGTGCTGCGGCTGCTGCAAACGCAAAAAATTGCGCCGGGGAACGTTACCGTTACGGTGCCGGTGGGCAGCCTTTCTAAAATGCTGGGTCAGCGGAAAGAGAATATTGAATTTTTTAGGCAAATGGGTTATAATGTTTTTGTGTTGGAAAAACAAAACAGTGCGGTTTTGGTTGAGCCGGGCCGGTAGCCTTTGCCGGCGGCGGTAAACCGTTTCGGCCGGCTTTGTGCCGGCGGCCGTTTAACGGCAGTTTTTTAGGCTGCGCGGTGCAGTTTGGTTAAATTACGCGGCGCGGCTAACAATTTAAACGCTGCGGTTCAATGGGCGGTGCGCGGCGGCTTAGCAGGTAAGAGGTACCGTTTGGTAGACCATGCGTTTAAGACTGGGGCGATTTAAGACCGTGCGGTTTAAGGCGCGCTGGATTATTGCCACGGCCCGGGGCTGCGCTTACCGGGCGCCCGCGCGGCAGAGTTAGATTATTTTATTAAGCAAGCAAGTACATATTATTTTTTATTATTTATTAATTGTTCAAGGAGAAATAACGGTGCTCATAAAATCAATAGATATTTTAGGGTTTAAATCTTTTGCAGATAAAACCACCTTAAAATTCGGCCATGGGCTTACCGCGGTGGTTGGGCCAAACGGCAGCGGAAAAAGTAACGTTTCAGACGCGGTGCGTTGGGTGCTGGGCGAGCAATCCACCAAAAATTTGCGCGGTAACAGCATGGAGGATGTTATTTTTAACGGCACCTCTACCCGCAAGCCGCACGGCTATTGCGAGGTTACCATTTATTTTGACAACCGCGACCGCAGCCTGAATTACAATGAGGATGAGGTTTCGGTTACCCGGCGGTATTACCGTTCGCACGAAAGCGAGTACCGCATTAACGGCAATACGGTTCGCCTGCGGGATATTAACGAATTATTTATGGATACCGGCCTGGGGCGGGACGGTTATTCTATGATTGGGCAGGGCAAGGTAGACGCCATTGTTAGCTCTAAATCTAACGAGCGGCGCGACATTTTTGAGGAGGCCTCGGGTATTTCACGCTACCGCTACCGTAAAATTGATGCGGAGCGCCGCCTGCACGCAGCCGATGAAAACCTGCTGCGACTGAATGATATTATGCAGGAACTGAAAAGTCGGGTTGGCCCGTTAAAGGAGCAAAGCGCCAAGGCTGAGCGGTTTTTGGCGCTGGCTGCCGTTAAAAAGGATTTGGAAATTGGCCTGTGGCTAAAAACGCTGGCCGAATCGAAAGAGGCGTTTCGCAACCAGGAAAGCAAAATTGCCATTGCAACCGGCCAGTACGCCGAAATTGAGCGCCAGCTGGCCGATTACGACCAAACCACCCTGCAAAACAGCGCCGAATTTGCTAAGGCCACGGCGGATATTGACCGCACGCGGGACGAAATTGCCGCGCTGGAGGAGGAACTGGTTCGCACCGACGGGCAAATGGAGGTTATTAAAACCAACATTGCGCACCACCACCAGAATATAGAGCGGCTGAATAACGAAAAAACCGAGCTGCTGCAATCCAGCGGTTCTAACGCCGAGCTGCTTGCCGCTAAAAACGCGGCCATAGCGGCGTTAGAACAAAAGCTTGCCTTATTGCAAAGCAAAATAGAAAAGCAAAGCGCCGAGCTTACCGGGTTAATTTCCGGCAGCGAAAGCGTTTCCAGAAAAATGGAGGAATTGGCGCTGCAGTTAAATGTAGTGTCCGACGCCGCCTCAAAACTTAAAGTGCAAAGCGTTACGGCCGAAACCTCGGCCGCCGAGCTGCAAAGCCGCAGCCAAAGCCTGCAAAAAACGCTTGGCCAAAAGCAGCAGGAAAAACAGCGCCTGAGCGCCGAAATGGCCGAGCTGGAAAAAGACCGCACCCGCTGCGAGGAGCAGTTAAACTCCGAACAAAATACCCTTACCGGGTACGAGCTGCGGCTAAATTCCCGCAAAAATGCGGCCGATACCGAAAAGCAGGAGCTGGACCGCCTAACCTTAGATATTGGCGAGCAGCAGCGCCGCGCTAAAATTTTAGAGGATCTGCAGCACAGCATGGAGGGCTACCAATATTCAGTAAAGGCCTGCATGGCCCAGGCCGAAAAAGGGCTGCTGCACGGCGTTTACGGCCCGGTTTCTACCCTTATTCGGGTGCCGGGGGAGTACGCCGTTGCGGTAGAGGTGGCGCTGGGTGCCGCTGCGCAGAACATTGTGGTACAGTCGGAGGCCGACGCCAAACAGGCCATTCGCTTTTTAAAAACCAACAACAAGGGCCGGGCAACCTTTTTGCCGGTTGGCACCATTCGCGCCCGCGCGTTGGAGGAAAAAATCAACACCGAGCAGTACGGCTTTGTTGGCATTGCCAGCGAGCTAATCAATTATGACGAAAAATTTTCGCCAATTATGCAGTGGCTGTTGGGCCGTACGGTTATTGCCGAGGACTTAGACAGCGCCGCTGTTATTGCCAAAAAGTACGGCTACCGTTTTAAGGTTGTTACGCTGGACGGCCAGGTGTTAAACCCGGGCGGCTCGTTAACCGGCGGCTCCTTAGCCAAAAACAGCGGCCTGCTTAGCCGCCAGAATGAAATTGAGCGGCTAAAAAAATCGGCCGAAAAGCTTGTGCAAACGCTAAAACAAAAGCAAACCCTTTTTGAGCAAACCAAACAGGCTCTTGCAGCCTGCGAGGCCGATGTTTTAGCAGCACGGGCTGCTGTAACAACCGCGTCGGAGGATAAAATTCGCGTTTTGGGTGAAATTCGGCGCGTTTCGCAGCTGTTGGCCGCCGCACAGGTTGAGCTTGCCGCCATTGAAAAGGAGCAGCAAACCGCCGGCGAACGGCTGCTTACCTACCAAAATACGCAAACCAATTGCACTGCCGAATTAAAAAGGCTGGCCGAGCAAGAGGGGCAGCTAAAGGCCGAGATGGAGCAGGTCTCCAACGGGCGGGACGAAACTGCTGCCAAGCGCGAGGCTTTAACTGAGCAGCTAACGGCCCTGCGGTTAGAGCAGGCCGGCCTGCAAAAGGATATTGCCGTAGAGCGCTCGGCCGTGGCGGGGTTAGAACAATCGGCCCAAAGCCGGGGCGAAAAGGCCGCGCAAATTGAAAGCGAGGCCGCCGCTTTGGCGCAAACGGTTGCCGGTTTAGAGCAGGCCACCCAGGCGGCCGAGGCGCAAAAGCAAAAAATTAGCGCCGAAATTTTGCAAAAGCGGCAGCAAAGCGAACAGCTTTTGCAGCAGCGCACCGAAATAGAGGCTGCCTCTACCCGGCTGCGCCAGCAGGAAAAGGACAAGACCCTGCAGCGTGAAAAAATTAACGGCGAGTTAGAACGCCTGCGTGCAAAAAAGGACGCCATGCAGGAGGAATTTGACGGCATTATTAAGCGGCTGTACGACGAATACGAATTAACCCGTACCGAAGCGGAAAACATGAACATTGTAATTGAAAACGCCTTTGAGGCCAAAAAACAGCTGGCCGAAACCAAAAGCAAAATTAAGGCGCTTGGCAGTGTAAATGTTGCCGCAATAGAGGAATATAAAGAGGTTGGCGAACGCTACGAATTTATGCTTGCCCAAATGCAGGATGTTGAAAAGACCCGAAAAGAGCTTGGCACCCTAATTGGCGATTTAACCGAGCAAATGAAAACGCAGTTCTTGCAGGGCTTTAAACAAATTGGCGAAAATTTTTCGCACATATTTGTAGAAATGTTCGGCGGGGGCAGTGCACACTTAAAGCTAACCGACGAAGCTGACCCGCTGCAAAGCGGCATAGAAATTATTGCCAAGCTGCCGGGCAAAAATGTGCCGAGTTTAGAGGGGCTTTCGGGCGGGGAAAAGGCGTTGATCGCCATTTCAATCTATTTTGCCATTATGCAGGTAAACGCACCGCCGTTTTGTTTTTTAGACGAGGTTGAAACCGCGCTGGACGACATTAATGTTGAACGTTTTGCGAATTACATGAAAAGCTCTAAGTTAGATACCCAGTTTATTTGCATTACCCACCGCCGCGGCACTATGGAGGCGGCTGATATGCTTTACGGCGTAACCATGCAGGAAAAGGGCGTTACCCGGTTAATAGAGCTGAATGTAAAGCAGTTAGAGTTAGATTTAAAGGGCTTAGAAAAACAGGGGTGAACAAAATGGGCTTTTTTGAGAAATTTAAAAACGGACTGAAAAAAACCAGCAGCTCCTTTGTTGGGGCGGTTACCGGGGTGCTCAGCGGCTTTCACAAAATAGATGAGGAACTGTTTGAGCAGTTGGAGGAAACCTTAATTCTGTGCGATATTGGGGTAAACACCTCGGTTAAAATTTGCGACCGGCTGCGGGCGCGCGTAAAAGAAAAAAAGTTGACCGAGCCGCAGCAAATTAAAACCGAGTTAAAAGAGATTATTGGCGAAATGCTGCAAGGCAACAACACGGTAGATCTTAGCGCTTCGCCAACCTTAATTATGGTAATTGGCGTAAACGGGGTTGGCAAAACAACCAGCATTGGCAAGCTGGCCGCAAAGTACAAGGCTTTGGGTAAAAGCGTGGTGCTGGGCGCGGCCGATACCTTTCGCGCCGCAGCGATTGATCAGCTGCAAATTTGGGCCGACCGCGCCGGGGTACACATGGTAAAAAGCGTAGAGGGTACCGACCCGGCTTCGGTAGTGTTTGATACCATTGCCTCGGCTAAGGCCAAAAAGGCCGATGTGATTATTTGCGACACTGCCGGACGGCTGCACAACAAAAAGAATTTAATGGATGAATTAGCTAAAATGAACCGGGTGATTGAGCGGGAGCTGCCCGAAGGGCAAAAGGAATCGCTGCTGGTGTTAGACGCCTCTACCGGGCAAAACGCCGTAAACCAAGCGCGGGAATTTGCCAAATGCACCCCCATTACCGGCATTATTTTAACTAAGTTAGACGGCACCGCCCACGGCGGCGTTGTGCTGAGTATTATGGACGAGCTGCAAATTCCGGTAAAATACATTGGCGTTGGCGAGCAAATTGACGATTTGCAGGATTTTAACGCTGCCGCCTTTGCCGCCGGACTGTTTGGCGATGAGGAAACGGAGGGCGAAGCATGAAGTTTGTAGTGGCAACCAAAAATCAAAAAAAACTGGCCGAGCTGCAGCGCATTTTAGCGCCGCTTGGGGCAACCGTTTTAAGCGAAAAGGATCTTGCCGCCCCGCTGCAGGAGGTTGTGGAGGACGCCGACAGCTTTCGCGGCAACGCCCTTTTAAAGGCCCGTGCGGCCGTAAAGCAAACCGGCTATGCTGCCATTGCCGATGATTCCGGCCTGTGTGTGGATTATTTAAACGGCGCCCCCGGCATTTTTTCGGCCCGATACGCCGGTGCCGGTCATAACGACGAGGCAAACAACCAAAAGCTTTTAAAAGCGTTAAACGGCGTGCCGCTGGAAAAACGCACCGCGCATTACACCTGTGCCGTTGCGGTTGTTTTTGCAAACGGGCAGGAGTTTACCGTTGAGGGGCGCTGCGAGGGGTACATTGCCTTGGCGCCGCAGGGCAACGGCGGCTTTGGGTACGACCCGCTGTTTTGCAGCCCGGCCGGCTGCTTTGGGCAATTAACACCCGAGCAAAAGGACGCCGTAAGCCACCGCGGAAAGGCGCTGCGCCTAATGGCGGCGGAGCTGAAAAAGTATTTGTAAAATGCGTTTGCGACAATAGGCTTAATGCGGGCTTATTATTCGCAACGCGCTGTAAATACACACCTGAGGTAAAGCAATTGCAGCGCAAAATACCAGTAACGGTAAAGTAAAAACTGTACGGTAAAAAAATTGCAACCGTAAAATCACTTGCAGCCGGCTGCTTTTAACAGCAGCGGAAAGGAACTTGTTATGAACAGCAGACAACGCGCGCAGCTGCGCGGCATGGCCAACAGCTTAAATCCGCTTTTTCAGGTTGGTAAGGGCGGCTTAAACAACCAGTTTGTAAAACAGGCCGACGACGCTTTGGAAAAACGGGAACTTATTAAATTAGGTGTGCTGGAAACAGCGCCAGACTCCCCCCGCGAGGTGGCTGAAGCGGTGGCCGGAGCCGTAGGGGCCGAGGTCGTTCAGGTTATTGGCCGCAAATTTGTGCTTTACCGCGAAAGCAAAGAGCACAAAACCATTCAGCTTGTAAAGTAATGGCGCCGCAAAATGGGCAAACGGCCCTGTTCGGCGGCACCTTTAACCCGGTACACAACGGGCACATGGCTATTTTAACCGCCTTAAAGCAGCTGCCCGGCGTTACGAACATTTTGGTTCTGCCAACCAATATTCCCCCGCATAAAGCCGCTGCCGGCGTTAGCTTTGAACACCGGTTTAAAATGTGCCAGCTGGCCTTTGCCGGGCAAAAACAGGTAACGGTAAGCAATTTAGAGCAGCGCCTTGGCGGCAAAAATTACACGTTGTGCACCCTGCAGGCGTTGCTGCAGCAGGGGGTAGAGCAGCCCTGGCTTGCCATTGGGGGCGACAGCCTGCGGGATTTTGAGCAGTGGTTTTGTTACCGCGAAATTTTAAAGCTTTGCCGGTTAGCTGTTTGCCCGCGCGCCGGGGTAGAGCCGGCCGCGTTTGAGCGGCAGCTTGGCCGGCTGCGCGGCCTTGGGGCAACCGTAGCGGTGCTGCCGGTGCAGCCGCCGCAAATTTCTTCTACCAAAATTAGGGCTTTGGCTGTGGCCAAAAAGCCGCTGGAGGGCTTGGTGCCGCCGGCGGTAGAGGCGTACATTAAATTAAACGGACTTTATCAAAATCCGGCCGAATAAAGGAGTGTAAAAAATGCCAAGTGAGCAGGAATATTTAAAAACCTTTCAGGCTAAATACCGGCAGTACCAGCAAATGCTGCAGGCCCGGTTAACCGAAAAACGGTATTACCACTCCCTTTGCGTTGCCGCCGAGGCGCTGCGCCTTGCCCTAAAGTACGGCGCCAACCCGGAGCAGGCCTATTTGGCCGGCCTGCTGCACGACACCACAAAGGATAATTCTTTAGATGAGCAGTTGCAATTTTTTAAACAATTTGGTATAATAACCAGTAAGCTTGAAAAAAACGCGCCTAAGCTGTGGCACGCCATGACCGGTGCCGCGTATGTGCAGCAGGTTTTAGGGGTAAAAGATCCGGCCGTTGTTTCGGCCATTCGTTACCACACCACGGCGCGCGCCGGAATGGCTTTATTAGAAAAAATTATTTATCTTGCAGATTTTACCTCGAAAGACCGCGACTACCCCGGCGTTGCGCAAATGCGCGCGGCGGTAGATGTGAGCCTAAAAACCGCAATGTACGAGGCGCTGGATTTTTCGGTAAAAGATCTGCAGGCAAGCGGGCGGGCGGTTCACCCCGATACTTTAGCGGCTTACCGGGAGTATTGCAGCCCCGAAATGCCGGACGACCAAAAGAAATGAGGTAAAAAAATGGCTCGAAACGAACAGGACAGCTTTGACCTTTATTCCGTTTCCACCCGCGGGGGGAACAGCAAAAAACGCAGAATTAAAAAAACAGTTAATATTGTAGCTTCTATTGTTTTAACCTTTTCTATTCTTTTAACCCTGCTTATGGGCGGGTACCTTTCCCTTTCCGGCTGGCGGCCCGGCGGGCTTAGCACGGGGTCGGAGGAAACAGGCAGCTTTGAGCAAATGACGGTAAGCTCCAACAGTGGCGTAAGCTACATTTTGGTGCTGGGGGTAGACCCGCAGGAGACCTTGACCGATATTATTGCCGTTGCCTGCATGGATCATGAGAAAAACACGGTAAACTTTTTGCAGATCCCGCGGGATACCTTTGCCGGCGCCGATGTGCCTACCTGCAAAATTAACGCGGTTTACGGCAATCCCCGTAAGGGCGAGGCGCGCATTAACGCTTTGCGCCGCCGCATTTCCTCGCTGTTTGGTATTCCGTTAGACCATTATGTTTTATTTACCATTAAGGGTTTTATTAATGTTATTGACGCGTTAGGTGGATTAACCATTAACATTCAGCAGGAAAACGGCATTGATATTATGAACCCCGAAACCCTGGTGCACGAGCGCATTGGCCCCGGCTGGGTCACCTTAAACGGCCACCAGGCCACCGGCTTTGTGCGTAAGCGTACCGGCATTAAGGACGGCTATATTAAAGGCGATATTCAGCGTATTGAGGCGCAGCGGCTGGTTTATGTTGCGCTGGCGAAAAAATTGAAAAGCATGTCGGTTTCGCAAATGTTCAGCGTGGCCAGCAAGTGCTACAAGCATGTTTCTACCGATATGACCTTAAACACCATTCTGGGCTACGCCACCGAGGTGCGCGCCATTAACATGGAGCAAATGGGCATTTACGCCGTGCCGGGCCAGTTTGCAACCCGCAACAAGCTTTCTATGTGGTCGCCCCACAAGGCCGAGTATGTAACCTTGTTTAACACCTACTTTAACCCCTACAACGCCCCCATTACGGCAGAGGATATTCAGTTGACCGAAATTCACACCAAATACGAGGCCAGTAATGTAGAGCAGGGCGGAAGTTTGGCGCAGGTGGAGCAAAACAAAAACCAGACCACCGGCGGCAGCAACAGTAATAACTAATGTAACGGAGAATTTATTTTGAACCCAATTGATATTTTAAAAACGGCCGCCCGCGCGCTGGACGAGAAAAAAGCGCAGGAGCTTACGGTAATTCGGGTAGAAAACCTAACGGTTTTGGCCGATTATTTTGTGCTGGCAACGGCAACCTCGGCCCCGCATGTGCGCGCCCTGGCCGATATTACCGAGGAAAAGCTAAAGCAGGCCGGCGTGCAGCCCCACCACATTGAGGGGCGGGCCACCGGCTGGATCCTGTTAGATTACGGCAGCGTAGTAATTCACATTATGAGTGCCAAAAATCGCGAGTTTTACAATTTAGAGCATACCTGGAGCGACGGGGAACAAATTGACCCGCAAACCCTGCTGTAAGCGTCGCTTTAGAAAATTAGGTGAGAGTTTATGAAGTACGATTATTCCGCAATTGAACAAAAGTGGCAGCAGATTTGGGAAAAGGACAACACCTTTGCCGCAAAAAACGATTACACCCTGCCAAAGTATTACGCCTTGGTAGAGTTCCCGTACCCTTCGGGCCAGGGCCTGCATGTAGGGCACCCGCGCAGCTACACCGCGTTGGATATTGTTGCCCGTAAAAAGCGCCTTTGCGGGTATAATGTGCTGTACCCCATGGGGTTTGACGCCTTTGGCCTGCCAACCGAAAATTACGCCATTAAAAATCACATTCACCCCGAAATTGTAACCAAAAACAACATTGCCAACTTTAAACGGCAGTTAAAATCGCTGGGCTTTTCGTTCGACTGGACGCGGGAGATCAGCACCACTGACCCCTCCTATTATAAATGGACGCAGTGGATTTTTATTCAGCTGTTTAAAAAGGGCCTGGCTTATAAAAAAGAAATGGCCGTAAACTGGTGCACCTCCTGCAAATGCGTTTTAGCAAACGAGGAGGCTGCCGGCGGCGTTTGCGAGCGCTGCGGCAGCGAGGTGGTGCGCAAGGTTAAAAGCCAGTGGATGTTAAAAATTACCGATTACGCCGAAAAGCTGCTGGACGGCTTGAACGAGGTTGATTTTATTGACCGGGTAAAAACGCAGCAGCGCAACTGGATTGGCCGCTCTACCGGTGCCGAAATTAATTTTAAAACCACCAAGGGCGAGGTTTTAACGGTTTATTCCACCCGGCCGGATACTTTATTCGGCGCCACCTACATGGTAATTGCGCCGGAGCACCCGTTTATAGAAAAATGGAAAAACGACCTGCAGAATTACAGCGAGATTGCCGCCTACCGCGAGGCTGCCGCCCGTAAGTCCGATTTTGAACGCACCGAAGTGGTTAAAGAAAAATCCGGCGTGGAGCTAAAGGGCGTTCGGGCCATAAACCCGGTAAACGGCAAAGAAATTCCCATTTTTGTTTCCGACTATGTTTTAATTTCCTACGGTACCGGCGCTATTATGGCCGTGCCGGCGCATGACGACCGCGATTTTGACTTTGCTAAAAAGTTTAATCTGCCTATTGTAGAGGTGGTAAGCGGCGGCAATGTAGAGCAGCAGGCCTTTACCGATTGCGCTACCGGCACCATGGTAAATTCCGGCTTTTTAACCGGCCTTACCGTAGACCAGGCTAAGGAAAAAATTACCGCTTGGTTGACCGAAAATCAAGTGGGCCACCAAAAGGTAAACTATAAGCTGCGCGACTGGGTATTCTCTCGCCAGCGTTATTGGGGCGAGCCCATTCCGGTAGTGCATTGCGAAAAATGCGGCTATGTTCCGCTGCCCGAAAGCGAGCTGCCGCTGCTGCTGCCGGAGGTAGACTCTTACGAGCCAACCGAAAACGGCGAGTCGCCGTTAGCTAACATGAAAAGCTGGCTTGCTACCACTTGCCCCAAGTGCGGCGGCGCTGCCCGGCGCGAGACCGATACCATGCCCCAGTGGGCCGGCTCCTCCTGGTACTTTTTGCGTTACTGCGACCCGCACAACAACAACGCCTTAGCCAGTAAAGAGGCGCTGGAATATTGGATGCCGGTAGATTGGTACAACGGCGGTATGGAGCACACTACGCTGCACCTGCTTTACAGCCGTTTTTGGCACCGCTTTTTGTACGATATTGGCGTGGTGCCCTGTAAAGAGCCTTACCAAAAGCGCACTAGCCACGGCATGATTTTGGGTGAGAACGGCGAAAAAATGTCAAAATCCCGCGGGAATGTGGTAAATCCAGATGAAATTGTGCGCGATTACGGCGCCGATACCATGCGCATTTACGAAATGTTTATTGGCGATTTTGAAAAAGCAGCGCCGTGGAGCTCTACCTCGATTAAAGGCAGCAAGCGCTTTTTAGAGCGGGTTTGGGGCCTTACCGACCTGCTTTGTGAGGGGAACGGCTATTCCAAGGAGTTAGAAACCGCTTTTCACCGCACCATTAAAAAGGTAACCGAGGATATTGAAACCCTTAAAATGAACACGGCTATTGCGGCGTTAATGTCTTTAATTAACGAAATTTACAGCAAGGGCAGCTTAACAAAAGGCGAATTTAAAACCTTTATTTTGCTGCTGAACCCCTTTGCCCCGCACATTACCGAGGAACTTTGGGTAAACGCCGGCTTTGTCGGGCAGCTAAATGCTGCCGCCTGGCCCGTTTACAGCGAAGAAAAATGCAACAGCAGCAGTATTGAGCTGGTAGTGCAGGTTTGCGGTAAGCTGCGCGGCAAGGTGGTAGTAGACGCTGCAATTTCTAAAGAGCAGGCCTTAGCCGCCGTTAAGGCCGACGCCAAGGTGGCAGCCGCCATTGCCGGCAAGCAAATTGTTAAAGAAATTTATGTTCCCGGCAAGCTGGTTAACATTGTTGCAAAATAATGCTTGACAACGCCGCTTGGTATGTTGTATAATAAATATCTAAGCAGGTTTGTAAGCAGGTTTGTTTGCGCTTTGCTTAACTAAAGGTATAAACCCCTGCATTCTGTGCGGAGGGAGGGACATAAATGAGTCAGGTAAAAATTAAAGAGAATGAATCTCTTGACAACGCACTTCGCCGTTTTAAGAGACAGACCGCTAAAGACGGCGTAATTCAAGAAGTTCGCAAGAGAGAACATTACGAAAAGCCCTCTGTACGGCGCAAGAAAAAATCCGAGGCCGCCCGCAAGCGTAAGTTCCGCTAAGGGTTGGCAAAGGTGCTGTTTAGGCTTTGCCTTTAGCACAAAAATCGGCAACAGTTAAAACGGCTTAGTAATAAGCCGTTTTTCTTTTTAAGGTGATCTTTATGTTCCGGCCCAATTATTATTTTAACAAGGTTATAAAAATCAGCCCGCTTTTTTTGCGGCAGCAGGGCATTACCACTTTAATTTTAGATGTTGATAATACCCTTACGGTAGACCACGCCGCAAAGCTGATTCCCGGCGTGGCCGACTGGCTGGTGCTGCTGCAGCAAAGCGGCATTGCGCTAATTATTCTTTCCAACGCGGTGCCAAAGCGCATGGCGGCCTTTGCCGGGGCGGTTGGGCTGCCCTTTGTTGGGTTGGGCCTAAAGCCGCTGCCGTTTGGTTATTTTAGGGCAATGCGGCGGGTGGGCGCCAGCAAAAAAAACACCGCCATTGTTGGCGACCAATTATTTACCGACATTTTGGGCGGCAAGCTTTCGGGCTGTAAAACCATTTTAGTGGCGCCCCAAAAGTTAGAAACCTCTTGCAGGTTTAAAATAAAACGCGCGTTAGAGCGCAAATTGCTGCGGCGCTACAAGCTGCCGTGCAAATTTTAAAAAAGGGGGCAGTAAAAATGGCTGCAAAATTCGGCCCGGCGGGTAACGCCGCCAGTTTTACGGCAATGGGCTACAAAACCAGCCTTCAGGTGCCGGAGTATTTAACAAAAATGGGGCTGGACGCGTTTGAGTACCAGTGCGGTCGCGGGGTTAACATTGGGCAGGAAAAGGCCGCCGAGCTTGGCCGCCTTGCGCGGGAGAAAAACATTACCCTTTCTTTGCACGCACCGTATTATATTTCTATGTCGTCGGTGGAGGAGGAAAAGCGCCAAAATTCGGTGCAGTACATTTTAGCCAGCGCAAAAGCGGTTTCGGCAATGGGCGGCAGCCGCATTGTGGTGCATACCGGTTCCTGCGGTAAAATCAGCCGCGAGCAGGCGTTGGAGCTGGCAAAGGACACCATGAAAAAAGCGCTTTCGGCGCTGGATGAAGCCGGCCTTGGCGGGGTGCACATTTGCCCCGAAACCATGGGAAAAATCAATCAGCTTGGCACACTTTACGAGGTTTTAGAGCTTTGTAGGTTAGATGAACGGTTAATTCCCTGCATTGATTTTGGGCACCTAAACGCCCGGAGCCTGGGCGGGCTAAAGCAATTTAAGGATTATAAAAAAATCTTTATTGAAATTGAAAACGCCCTGGGGCTGGAGCGGCTGCGGCAGTACCATGCGCATTTTTCTAAAATTGAGTACACCACCGGGGGCGAAAAGCGGCACCTGACCTTTGAAGATACGGTTTTTGGCCCGAATTTTGAGCCGGTGCTGGAGCTTACCGTGCAAAAGGGCTGCAGCCCTACCATTATTTGCGAGTCGGCCGGCACGCAGGCCGAGGACGCCAAAACAATGAAAAATTATTATGACGCCTTACTTGCCTAGGTAAGCGAGGTGAACCCGCACCAGGTTGCCTAAAGCAGCAAGAACCTTAATTTTTTAATGTACCAAGGCCGCCTAAGCGCCGCCCTGGTACATTTTTATTGACTTTGTAAGCCTTTTTTGCTATAATAGGCTTACAATATTTTTCGGCTTGGCGGCTGAAAGCCGTTTGCTGGGTTTATTACAAATTACTTTAAATTTACTTTACAAGGTGGTTAACTTTTATGTGTGGTATAGTTGGCTTTGTAGGTCGCGAGCAGGCGGCCCCCATTTTATTAGACGGCTTAGAGCGGCTGGAATACCGCGGGTACGATTCTGCCGGCGTTGCTGTTATTCACAACGGCGAAATTAAAATGCAAAAAACTGTAGAGCGCATTTCGGCCTTAAAGCAAAGCACCCAAAACGGCTTAACGCTGCCCGGCACCATTGGCATTGGCCACACCCGCTGGGCTACCCACGGCGCCCCCTGCAACCGCAACGCCCACCCGCACAAAAGCTTTCAGGGCAACTTTGCCATTGTACATAACGGCATTATTGAAAATTACATTGAGCTGAAAGACGAATTGATTGCCGACGGCGTGGTATTTAAAAGCGAGACCGACAGCGAAATTATTGCCAATTTGCTTGAAAAATATTACACCGGCAATGTATTTGCCGCGGTAGCCAAAACCATTAGCAGGTTAGAGGGCTCTTATTCACTGGGTATTCTTTGTGCCAAAGACCCCGAAACTCTTTACGCCGTGCGCCACTTTAGCCCGCTGATTATTGGCCTTGGGGAGGGGAACAATTACATTGCCTCGGATGTTACGGCGCTAATTTCTCACACCAAAAATGTACTTTACATTGAGGATGGCGAAATTGCCGTTTTAAAGCCGGATAGCGTGCGGCTTTATAATGCCGAGGGCAAGGAGCTGACCCGCGAGGTAAGCGTTGTAAACTGGAGCATTGACGCGGCTGAAAAGGGTGGCTACGACCACTTTATGATGAAAGAAATTAAAGAGCAGCCCGACGCCATTGCCAAAACCTACGAGCCGCGGTTAAAAGACGGTAAGGTGTTTTTTGAGGGCCTAAAGCTTACCGACGAGCAGCTTCGCGGAATTGACCGCATTGTGATTACTGCTTGCGGTTCGGCTTACCACACCGGCGTGGTTGCCAAATATTTTTACGAGGAACTGTTAAGAATTCCGGTAGAGGTAGATCTGGCTTCGGAGTTCCGTTACCGCAACCCCATCATCAACAACAAAACGCTGGTAATTATTATTAGCCAGTCGGGCGAAACGGCCGATACTCTGGCCGCTTTAAAGGAGGCCAAGGCCCGCGGGGCGCATACCCTTTCTATTGTAAATGTAGTGGGCAGCTCTATTGCCAAAGCCTCGGACGATGTTATTTACACCTGGGCTGGGCCGGAAATTGCCGTTGCCACCACCAAGGCCTACTCTACCCAGCTAATTGTTTTGTACCTGTTTGCAATTTACGCGGCCGAAAAGCTTGGCACCTGCCAGCAAGAGCGGCTGAATAGCCTGCTGGACGGTATTCGCCGCTTGCCAAAGCAAATTCAAGATATTTTTGCGTTGGAGGATAAGCTGCGCGTGCTGGCCAAAGAGCATTATTCCATGCGTTCGGTATTCTTTATTGGCCGTAATATTGATTACGCCGTGGCTATGGAGGGCTCTTTAAAATTAAAAGAGATCTCTTATTTAAATTCCGAAGCCTACGCCGCCGGCGAATTAAAGCACGGAACCATTTCGCTTATTGAGGAAGGCCGAATGGTTATTGCCCTTTCGGCGTACGGCAATTTAAGCGACAAAATGCTTAGCAATATTAAAGAGGTAAAGGCTCGCGGCGCCTTTGTGCTTTCTACCGCGGTAGAGGGCAACCGCGCCGTTTCGCAGGAGTCGGACGAGGTTATTTACCTGCCGCAAACCGACCCGCTGCTGCTGGCCTCGGTTGAGGTTGTGCCGCTGCAGATTTTTGCCTATTATGTAGCCCTTTACAACGGCTGCGATATTGATAAACCGCGAAATTTGGCAAAATCGGTAACGGTGGAATAAGTTTTTTCAATACGCCAAGGCGTCAAAGAAGCTTCGGGTTTTGGGGCTTCTTTGGCGCTTTTTTTGCAGTACTTAAGCTATAAGAGAAAAGGGGTAGCAGGCGGTTTTGCGCGGCTGCCGCGAAATTTAAAGGGCTTTTGAAAAAAAACTTGACTCTGCCAAAAAACTGTGGTATAATCGTATTTACCTCTGAGGGTCTGTTTGTTGTGCAATTTTTTGCCGCGGGCCTTTTCAAAAAGCCGAGTTTTATTGTTCTTCATCCTTCGGTTTGAGCAATCCGTTGGGTTTCGGTTTTTTGAAATTGAGGGAGGCTCATTTACTTTCTTTTACCAAGAAAGCAAAAAATATTCCGTGAAACGGGAGGTGCCGTTATGAGAGTAAAAATCACTTTAGCTTGTAGTGAGTGCAAACAGCGCAACTACAACACCATGAAGAACAAGAAAAATGACCCGGACAGGCTTGAAATGAACAAGTACTGCCCATTCTGCCGGAAGCATACGCTTCACAGAGAAACAAAGTAAGGGGGGCTTTTAAATGAAAACTTGGAAGATCCTAAATAAGTCCAGCCAAATTTTGGCGGCGGCTTGCACCCTTGCTTCGCTGGTGTTTTACTTTTTCCCCTTTGCGGCGCTTACCGCCGGTGGAAAAGAAATCACCTTAACCGCAGCTCAAATGACCTTTAAAGGCACAATTGAACAGGCCGGTAACGCCAAAATGGCCGTTTCGGCAGATGTTTGGTTTTGCTTTTGGCTGGTTGTGTTAGGCGTTGTTTTTACGGTTTTTACCTTTATTAGGGGTAAATTTTCGCGCTGGGCGGCCCCGGCTGTTATGTTGGGCACCGGCATTTACATGTTGGTAATTGGCTGCAGCAGCCCCGCAAAATTTGTAGATGTTCGCCCGTTAGACACCGTTTTAGGTGCCGACGCTTGGAGCACCGTACATTACGAGTACGCCGTTTGGGTAATTATGGCGGCCATGTTCGGCGCTTTTGTGTTTGGCACAGCGCATTTGCTGATCAACGATCACATTACCGTTGCAGCTGCAAAATCGGGCAAGGGCAGTATTCCAAAGCGCTTTGTTCGCTTTATGAAAGATTATAAAAGCGAGCTGAAAAAGGTTGTTTGGCCCAGCTGGCAATCGGTTGTTAAAAACACCGTTATTGTTTTAATCATGTGCTTAATAGTCGGCGTGGTTATTTGGGTGCTCGATTTTGGTTTATCAAATCTTTTGGATGTACTGTTTAAATAAACTGCCGCAGCAAAGGAATTATTGGAGGTCTATATGTCACAGGTAAGTGATGCCAAATGGTATGTGGTGCATACCTATTCCGGTTATGAAAACAAAGTGGCTACCGATCTTGAAAAAATCGTTGAAAGCCGCAAAATGCAGGACCTCATTATGGACATTAAAATTCCTACCGAAAAGGTTACAGAGGTTAAGGATGACAAAACCCGTGAGGTAGAACGCAAAATATTCCCGGGCTACGTTATGATCAAAATGATTATAACCGATGAATCGTGGTATGTTGTGCGCAATACCCGTGGTGTAACCGGCTTTGTTGGCCCGGCCTCTAAGCCGGAGCCGCTTTCCGACGCTGAGGTTGCAGCGTTTGGCATAGAGCAGCGCAGCGTTGAAGTCAGCTACGCCGAAGGGGATCGCGTTAGCGTGATTGCCGGCCCGTTAAAGGGTATGGAAGGAACGGTTATTTCAATTGATGTTCCTGCGAACACCGTAAGTGTAAAGGTTTCCATGTTAGGGCAGGAAATTCCCGCCGAAATGGAGTTAAACCAAATTGCAAAAATCTTTTAACTAAACGCGCGGGCGTGTTCAGCACCGCGTATGTGGGAGGAAGCGGGCCTGTTTCATGAAAAAACAGCGCTTGTTCCGCCTGGTGGAAAACCCACCCTACCACAAAATTTGGAGGTACAATTATGGCTCAGAAAATTACAGGCTATATTAAATTACAAATTCCTGCAGGTAAAGCAACTCCGGCACCGCCGGTAGGCCCCGCGCTTGGTCAGCACGGCGTTAACATTATGGCCTTTACCAAGGAGTTTAACGAACGCACTAAAAACGACGCCGGTATGATCATTCCGGTTGTTATTACAGTTTATGCCGACCGCTCTTTCAGCTTTGTTACCAAAACGCCGCCGGCAGCTGTTTTAATTAAAAAAGCGTGCGGAATCGAAAGCGGTTCCGGCGTTCCCAACAAAACGAAGGTTGCAAAGATTACCAAAGAGCAGGTTCAAAAAATTGCCGAGCAAAAAATGCCCGACTTAAACGCTGCCAGCGTAGAATCTGCCATGAGCATGATTGCAGGTACTGCCCGCAGCATGGGTATTGAAGTGGTAGACTAATAAGCAACCCGGTGGGAGGATAAGATCCGATGAACCACTTATTTGGAGGTAAACAACAATGAAGCACGGAAAAAAATATGAAACCAGCTCTAAGCTGATTGAGGCCGGCAAATTTTACGATGTAGACGAAGCCATGGGCTTAACCGTTAAAACTGCCGCCGCAAAGTTTGATGAAACAGTTGAAGTTCACATTCGCTTAGGCGTAGACTCCCGTCACGCCGACCAGCAGGTTCGCGGTGCGGTTGTACTGCCGAACGGCACCGGTAAAAAGGTTCGCACCCTGGTTATTACCAAGGGCGACAAGGTAAAAGCAGCCGAAGAGGCCGGCTCGGATTATGTAGGCGGCGAAGAGGTTGTAGCCCGTATTCAAAACGAGGGTTGGATGGACTTTGACGTTGTTATTGCATCCCCGGATATGATGGGTATGGTTGGCCGTTTAGGTAAGGTTTTAGGCCCGCGCGGCTTAATGCCAACCCCCAAGGCCGGTACCGTTACGCCGGATGTTGCCAAGGCTGTTACCGAGGCTAAGGCCGGTAAAATTGAGTACCGTTTAGACAAAACCAACATTATTCACTGCCCCATTGGTAAAGTATCTTTTGGCGAAGCTAAGCTGAAAGAGAATTTTGATACCTTAATGGGCGCCGTAATTAAGGCCAAACCGGCCGCTACCAAAGGCCAGTACATTAAGTCTTGCGCGGTTGCCACCACCATGGGCCCCGGCATTAAGCTGAATGTTGCTAAATTTGGCGTTTAAGTGTAATTAACACTTGACAAATGCGAAAAGGTGTGTTACAATACACCTTGTTATTTGTCCTAAGACAGCAGGTTGCGTTTTTGTGTAATTCCTGCCGAGGGCGGCTTTAACTTTAACCTTGTTTTAGTTTTGTGCCTGCCTCTTGCTTGGGGCAGGCATTTATTTGTATTTTTTCAGGAGGTGAAATCCATGCCCAGTGAGAAAGTTTTAGAGCAAAAAAAGCAAATTGTTGCAGATTTAGCCGAAAAAATCAAAGCTTCCTGCGTTGGTGTTATTGTTGATTATAAAGGCATTAGCGTTGCCGACGATACTGCCCTGCGTAAAGAGCTGCGTGAGGCTGATGTGCACTACGCTGTTGTTAAAAACACCCTGTTAAAGCGTGCAGCGAGCGAGGCCGGCATTTCCGGTTTAGACGAGGCATTAAACGGCACTACCGCCATTGCCATTTCTAACGACGATTACACCGCCGCCGCAAGAATTCTCGGCAAATACGCCGACGGTCACGAGAACTTTAACATTAAGGCCGGCTATATGGACGGCGAAGTAATTGACCTTGCCACCATTGACAGCCTTGCAAAGCTCCCGACCCGGGAGGTTCTGCTTGCCACCGTTCTCAACGCATTCAATGCCCCGATTGCCGCATTTGCGCGCGCAGTTCAAGCCATTGTTGACAAGAACGGCGAGGAAGCCCCTGCTGACGCAGAATAATTTAAAACTAAAATTTATTTAATTGGAGGAAAATAAAATGGCATCTGAGAAAGTTACCGCTATGATCGAAGAGCTGAAAGCTCTTACCGTACTTGAGCTTGCAGAGCTCGTTAAAGCAGTTGAAGAGGAGTTCGGCGTTTCTGCAGCCGCAGCCGTTGCTGTTGCTGCTCCGGCAGCCGGTGGCGCAGCCGCAGCTGAGGAGAAAACCGAATTTGACGTTGTTCTGGCCGAGGTTGGCGCAGAGAAAATTAAGGTTATTAAGGTTGTTCGCGAAATTACCGGCTTAGGCCTGGGCGAAGCCAAGGCTTTGGTTGACGGCGCACCGAAAACCTTAAAAGAGGCTGTTGCGAAAGAAGAAGCTGAAGAAATTCAGAAGAAGCTGACCGACGTTGGCGCCAAGGTTGAATTAAAGTAATTCAAACTTACGGTTACGCCCCCGAATGTTAAAAACATTCGGGGGCTTTTAAAAACCAGGGAACAAAACCGGGAAAAATTTGGCTTAGGCAAACGGCAATTATTGCAATCTGCCAAAATGGGCGGTTTGGCATTTTTGCTCCCGGTTTGTTGCGCCCACCTTTTTGCGGGTCCTTAGCCGTTAAAGGCTAACGCCGTACGGTGTTGCGTACCCCTTTATTTTTGCAGCATTGCGCTAATTTTTTTGTAGGCGCCCGTTGGCGCGGCCAAGCACAGCACAGTTTTGCCCGTGCTTTTTGTTGGTGCAGTGTTTTAATAATTCCCCGTAGATAGCAGCCTTACGGGCGTTTTACGCCTTGCTGCCTAAATGATTAATTTGGAGGAGAAAAAATGGAATATTTAATTGCCGGCATTGCCGTAATTGTGCTCATTCTTTTGTTTGCAAATATTCGCATTGTTCCGCAGGGCACCCAGTTTATTATTGAATTTTTGGGAAAGTATAAAGCAACCTGGGACGCCGGACTGCATATTAAAATTCCGCTGTTAGAGCGTATTGCGAAGAAAATTACTTTAAAAGAGCAGGTGTTGGATTCTCCGCCGCAGCCTGTAATTACCAAAGATAATGTTACCATGCAAATTGATACCGTAGTGTATTTTAGAATATTTGACGCAAAGCTGTACACCTACGGCGCCGTAAACCCTATTAACGCGTTGGAGAATTTAACCGCCACCACGCTGCGTAACATTGTTGGCGAATTAGAGCTCGACGGCACCTTGACCTCGCGCGATACTATTAACGGCAAAATGACTGAGATCTTAGACGAGGCGACCGACCAGTGGGGCATTAAGGTTAGCCGTGTAGAGCTGAAAAACATTATTCCGCCGGCCGAAATTCAAAACGCCATGGAAAAGCAAATGAAAGCCGAGCGCGACCGCCGTGAAACCATGCTGCAGGCTGAGGGCCACAAGGCGGCGGCGATTACCCGCGCCGAGGGCGACAAACAAGCTATGATTTTAGCGGCCGAGGGCGAGCGTGACGCGCAAATTGCCCGTGCTGAGGGCGAGGCAAAGGCCATTTTGCTTTCAAAACAAGCCGAGGCCGACGGCCTGCGCGCTTTAAAAGCCGCCGGGGTAGACAGCGTTGTGCTGGAGCTGAAAAAGTACGAGGCTTTGGTAGAACTGGCAAATGGAACGGCCGCAAAGCTGATTATTCCTACCGATGTGGTAGATACCGTAACCAAAAATACCGTTTTTAGCGAAACCACCGGCTTGGGCGAAAGTACAAAATCGGCCACAAAAAAGGCCGAAAAGCCGACCGCAGACCCCTGCTGTGAGCGCTTTGAAAAAGGTAACGACAGCTTTAATTAAGCGCTTGCCAAAGGGGAATCTCCGCCTTTTTAAACTGTTGTTATAAACCGCTTTTAGAGTCGTTTTATTAAGGGCTAATAAATGCAAGATCCTTAGCCGAAAAAATGCCGTTTTTCCCGTTTAATGGGTTCTTAACGCATGGAACGCCTGTAAAAATAAGTGACGGAAAAACGGCCGGCACTGCACTGTTTTACCAAAAGTTTCGGGCGGCAGATTTATTTAAATAACCGCTTTAAAGCGGTGTAAAATGCCTAAAGTAAAATATTTGGCATTATATTGCAACAAAACAGCCTGAACAGAGCATTTTTGCTCTGTTCAGGCTGTTAAGGGCTTTAGCCGGTTGAGGACGGGGCGTCCGAAACAAAGAACCACCCGCATATTGGGTGCGCAAATGACATTGCTTTTCCCATTATTGAATACATTAATAATAATTTAACCGCCAACCTTAGCCTGGATGATATTTGCAACCGCTTTTTTTAAGTAAAAACCAGCTGAACCGCATTATTAAAAAGGCCACCAACTCCACGGTTTGGAGCTACATTACCGCCAAACGCCTTATTTATGCCAACAAGCTTTTGTACCAGGGAACGCCACCCCTTAAAACCTGCGAGTATTGCGGCTTTTCCGATTATCCTACCTTTTACAAGGCCTACAAAAAGTATTTTGGGCACGCCCCCTCGGCCGATTATGTAAGAAAAAAGCTGTAGATCCTGTTGGCAAAGGCACAAAGCGCGGGTTGTTTACCGCTGCGTGGCGGGGTTGTGGTGCAGATGAAAATATTCTGTAAAATCGGCGTTTTTACTATTGAATATGCCGCGGGTTAATGGTAAAATTATAATGATATATTTTAAACTTTGGGCCGCTTGCGGCTGCACGCCTGCCGGCCTTTTAGAATAGGGGAGAAAAATATGCAAGCAGTTCTAAATTCTATTGCCTCCTTTTTTTCGCTGCTGTGGTACATTATTTCTAACATTCGGTTTATAGATGTGTTAGATATTTTAGTAATTACTTACCTTATTTACAAATGCATTGTATTTTTTAGGGAAAGCCGGGGCGGCCAGCTGGTAAGGGGCCTGGTGCTGCTTTTGGTTTTAGCGGTTGCTGCGCGGCTTTTGGGCATGGTTAGCGTAAACTGGCTAATTACCAAGGTAATGGATTCTATTTTAATTATTGCCGTGGTAATTTTTCAGCCGGAGCTGCGCCGCGTGCTGGAGCGGGTTGGCAACAGCCAGCTGGGCTTTACGGGTCGCGCCGCCTCGGGGAGCGATGAAACCGAGCGAATGATCCAATCGGCCTGCACGGCGGCCATGCAAATGCAGGAGCAAAAGTGCGGCGCGCTAATGGTGTTTGAGCGAAAGACCCAGCTGGGGGAGATTATTGCCACCGGCACAGTGGTAGACGCCAAAACAACCTCCCAGCTAATTTGCAACATTTTTTACCCCAAATCGCCGCTGCACGACGGCGGCATGGTTTTGCGGGACGGACGCGTTTACGCCGCAGGCTGCATTTTGCCCCTAACCCCGAACAACGAGCTGAACAAAGCTTTAGGCACACGCCACCGCGCCGCCATTGGCATGAGCGAAAATTCGGACGCGGTTGTGGTGGTTGTTTCAGAGGAAACGGGCACCGTTTCGGTTGCCTGCAACGGGGAGCTAAAGCGCGATTTTGACGCCATTACCCTGCACACCGAGCTAACCGCTTTGCTGACCCAGCAGGGTGACAAAAACGAGAGCCTGCTGGCCAAGTGGCGCGCAAGGCTGAAAAAAACAAAGCATCACGGACAAAAAGCCGAAAAAGGGGGCGAGCCGAATGGCAAAAAGTAAAGAAAACGGCAGCGCCGGCAAGCTGTTTTACAACAAAAAGTTTGCTATTTTATTCTCCCTTATTGCGGCGGTTATTTTTTGGATGGTGATTACTGCTACCGAGTCGCCTACGGCCGAAAATTCAATTTCCGGGCTAAGCATTTCGGTTCCAACCGAAAATTCGGTTGCCAGCGAGCTGGGGCTGGATGTGATTGGCGATATTTCTAATTTAAAAGCGGCGGTAACGGTAAAAGGCCCGGCCTATGTTATTAGCGCGCTGGGGGAAAAGGACATTGCGGTTACGGCTTCCCTCTCTAATGTTACAAACGCCGGCACTTACGAGTTAGAGCTGCGCGCCAACAAGCAGGCCGGCAGTTTAAACGGCGAGTTTGAAATTGCTTCGATCTCGCCCGCCGCCATTACCGTTACCTTTGATTATATTGACACCAAGCAATTTACCGTAACGCCGGTAGCCGTAGGCGCCTCGGCCGTAGAGGGGCTGGTGGCCGAAAACCCGGTGGTAAGCGACAGTAACAACGCAACCCTTAGCTTTAAGGGCCCGCGTAAGGAGATTGAAAAAATTGATCGCGTTGTTGCAACGGCCGAGGTGAACTCTGTGCTGAACGCTACCGCCTCGTTCGATGCGACCCTAAAGGTTTACAACGCCGCCGGCGAGGAGCTGGATACTTCGGTTTACACCATTACCACGGCCGACGGTGCCGGTGCGCCGCACCTTAAAATCTCGGTTCCAATTTCTAAAATGAAAACGGTGCCGCTGGTGGCTGCCTTTACAAACGCCCCGGGCGTATTTGCCAGCTCGGCGGTGCAGTATTCTTTAAGTGAGCAGAAAATTGATGTGATCGGTCCGCCCGAAACCATAGATACCATTACCCAAATTAAGCTTAGCGAAATTGATTTTGATAAAATCAGCAACACCTCTACCTCCTTTACCGCTACCCCGGTATTGCCGGACGGCGTAAAGAGCGTAGATAATATTGAGTCGGTGACCGTAACCGTGCAGGGGCTGGAGGATTACATGACCAAAACCGTAACGGTTAGGGATATTAACTACGCCGCCTCCGGCTCGAACCAAACGGCAAAGCTTTCCCGCAGTATTCGCAATGTTAAAATCTGCGGCCCGCGCTCGGTGCTAAATAAGCTAACCAGCAACGATTTTTACGCCGAAATTGAAATTTCGGGCAAAACAAACGGCGAGCACACCGTTTCGGCCCGCATTAAGTGCCGTAAAAGCAACGCTGTTTGGCAGGTTGGCGCCTACAACGCAACGGTGACCATTAGCTAAAGCCGCATTTCATTAGTTAAAGTCACATTTTTTGGCTAGCCGCCGCTGTTTTTATGAAAGCACGCCCTAAGGGCCGCAAATCGGCCCTTTTGGGTGGGCAAAACAAAGCTTCGATCGGCTTTGGTAAAAACTTCGGCTTTGGTAAAAGCTATGCGTTTTAGGTAAATCTCGGCCGGCTGGGCAAAAGCCTTTGCGGGCCGGGCAGGCGCCGCCCTTGGGTCGGCCTAACCGCAGCAACGCAGCCAAACCTGCCGGCTAAAACCGGCCGCCTTGGTGTGACAAGCTGCAAAACCCAGCACCGCCTCATATAATGCATTGAGGTGATGAGCATGTGGGAAGCCACCGTAATTGGTTTGGCGGTTGTTGTTTTTGTGTTTGGTTTAACCGAGCTGCTGCGTTTGCTTTGGCTTTACTTGCTGCGGCCAAAGGGGGACCCGCCCCGGGTGCTGGTTGTGTTTTTAAAAAGCGGCATTTGCCTGCAGCAGCTGCGTAGCGCGCAGGAGTTTGCAGATTTTGAGGGCGGCGGTTGTGTAGGCGGCATTTTGGCGCTGGATTGCGGGCTGACAAACGCCGAACGGCAGCAGGTGCAGCAGGCGGCCGATTGCAGCAGCTGCATTGTATTTGGCGCCGGCGAGGCCGGCCGCCTTTTTGCCGAGTACGGCGTGGAACAAAACATAACAAAGTAACAAATAAAACAGAATTTTAATTTTTGGGGGTGACGGTGTGACCGCAGAACAGCCGACCGGCACCGTTCAGGCCCTGAACGGTACCGTAGAGCACATTACTTACAAAAACGATTCTAACGGTTATACCGTAGCCGTGCTTGAAACGGCCGACGGCAGCGTTACCGTAGTTGGAATGATGCCGTTTTTATCGGTTGGGGATACCTTAACCGTTACCGGCCGGTTTGATAAACACCCCACCTACGGTTCGCAATTTAAGGTAGAAAGCTTTGAAAAATCTGCCCCGTCTACCCTGGCGGGCATTTTAAATTACCTTTCTTCCGGGGCGGTTCGCGGGGTGGGGCCGGCAACGGCCCGCGCCATTGTAGAGCGCTTTGGCGAACGCGCGTTAGAGGTTATTGAGCACACCCCCGAGGAGCTGGCTAAAATTCGCGGCATCTCCTTAACCAAGGCGCGGAATATTGGCGAGGAGTACCAAAAGCAGTTTGGGATTAAAGATATTATGCTGTTTTTATCCCGCTTTAAGGTTACGCCGGACGCTGCCGTGCGGGTTTTTAAGGCGCTGGGCGAAAATGCCGCCGAGGTCATTCGCCGCAACCCTTACACCCTTTGCTGCGAGGAAATTGGTTTTTCCTTTGAAAAGGCCGAGGAGGTCGCCGCCGCTTTTGGAATTGACAAAGAAAGCGATTGCCGCATTGCCGCGGCGGTAGAATATGTGCTGCGCCACAATTTAATGAACGGGCACACCTGCCTGCCGCAGCAAAAAGTTTTTGCCGTAACGGCCGAGCTGCTGGGTTGCAGCCCTGAACGGGTGCAGGCGGTTTGTGAGCAAATGCAGCAGGCGCTGCAGCTGCGTACCGGCCAAAAAAACGGCGAGATTTTTTTGTTTTTACCTAAGTACTACATGGCCGAGGAATTTATTGCCGCGCGGCTTTCGGTGCTGCTTAAATACGCGCCGCCCTCGGAATTCATGGCCGAACAGGAAATTGATTATATTGAAACCCGGCAGGGCATTCGTTACGAGGAAAACCAGCGCTTGGCTATTAAAATGTCGCTGGAAAACGGCATTATGGTGCTAACCGGCGGGCCGGGCACCGGCAAAACAACCACCCTAAACGCCATGATTAAAATTTTAGCCGGCAAGGGGCTGGAAATTGCCCTGGCCGCCCCCACCGGGCGGGCCGCCAAGCGCATGAGCGAGCTGACCGGCTGCGAGGCCAAAACCATTCACCGTTTGTTAGAGGTTGAGTGGGACGAAAACGACCGGCAAAAATTTGCCCGAAACGAGAAAAACCCCTTAAGCTGCGATGTTTTAATTATAGACGAAATGTCTATGGTAGATGTGCTGCTGTTTGAGGCGGTGCTGCGGGCGCTGCGTTTGGGCTGCCGGTTAATTATGGTTGGCGACGCCGACCAGCTGCCAAGCGTTGGCGCCGGCAATGTGCTGGCCGATGTTTTAGAGGCGGGCTGCGTGCCGGCTATTCGGCTAAGCAAGGTTTTTCGTCAGGCTATGGAAAGCCTAATTATTTCTAATGCGCACCGCATTATTGCCGGGGAGCCGCCGGTGCTGGATTGCAAAACCTCCGACTTTTTTATGCTGCGGCAGGCCGATTCGTTTAACGCCGGCCAGCTGGTGTGCGAGCTTTGCGCCGAACGCCTGCCCAGGGCCTACGGCTTTAACCCGATTACCGATATTCAGGTGCTTTGCCCCTCCCGCATGATGGAGCTGGGCAGCCGCAACCTAAATAACCTGCTGCAGCTGCGGCTAAACCCTTTAAAAAAAGGCATGAAAAAAATTGTTTTTAAGGGGTTTGAGTTGCGCGAGGGCGATAAGGTTATGCAAATAAAAAACAATTACGATATTTTGTGGACGGCCGACAGCGGGGAGAACGGCTCGGGCGTTTTTAACGGCGATATTGGCATTTTAGAAAAAATTGACCCCCCGAGCGGCGTGGTGCAGGTGCGGTTTGACGACCGGCTTGCTACGTATTACAACGAAAATTTGGGCGAGTTGGATCTGGCCTACGCCATGACCATACATAAAAGCCAGGGCAGCGAGTTTGAGTGCGTTATTTTACCGGTGCTGGACGCGCCGCAAAAGCTGCTTTACCGCAACCTTTTGTACACGGCGGTTACCCGTGCCAAAAGGCTGTTAATTGCCGTTGGCAGCCGGGAGCTGCTGCAAAAAATGGTGCAGAACAACCGTAAAACGCTGCGCTATACCTCCCTTACCCAGCGGCTGGCCGAAAGCTTTGAAAAAAATGTTTAAGCCCTCGGGCCGGTTGGCGCGCACCGGTTTTGTATTGCGCTCGGCCCTGTTTCCCGAGCGGTGCGCCGTTTGCGGGCGGCTTTGCACCACCCGCGGATTTTGTAAAGATTGCGCAGTAAAAATAGTACCGTACCCCAAACGCTGCTGCCCAAAATGCGGGCTGCCGGCACCAAATTGCGAATGTGCGCTGTATTTTTACTACTTTAAGGGGGTTGCGGCGCCGTTTTTAAATAAAGATGAGGCCAAAACTGCCCTTTACGCCTTAAAATTCCGCGGGGCGTTAGGCGCCGCCCCGTATTTTGCGCTGCAAATGGCAAACCGGGTGCGGCAGTGCTTTGGCAGGGTGAATTTTGACCTTGTAACCGCAGTGCCAATGGGCAAAACAAAGCTGCGCGAGCGGGGCTATAATCAAGCCGAGGTGCTGGCCCGTTTGTTAGCGGCCGAGCTGCGGCTGCCGTACCGTAGGCTGCTTTGCCAAAACCGTAAAACAAAAGAGCAGCATTTTTCGGCCACGGTGCAGGAGCGGTTTGAAAACACTGTTGGCAAATACCGCGTTAAACGCTTTAAAAACCTAACCGGCAAAACGGTACTGCTGGTAGATGATATTAAAACCACCGGCGCTACGCTGAACGAGTGCACCCGGCAGCTGCTTTTAAACGGGGTGGGTACGGTTTACTGTACTACCGCGCTGGTAACAAATTACGAAAAAGAAACCAAAAACGCTTAGAATTATTTTCAGGGGATGTTGTAACATGGCAACCAACATAGCAATAGATATTGGCACCAAAAAAACCGTGCTTTACTCCGGCTCCCGCGTAGTGCTGGAGCAGCCAAGCGTGGTTACCGTTACGGCCGACACGCGCGAGCCGGTATATTTTGGCGAAAAGGCCTACCAAACCCTGGGCCGCACGCCGGATAGCTTAACTTGCGTTTTTCCGGTGCAGCGCAGCGTAATTGCCGATTATGACGCTGCCGAGGCCATGCTGCGGGAGTACATGACTGCCGCCTTTGGCAAGCGCATTGTGCGCCCGCGGGTTATGGTTGTTATGCCCAGCGGCGTTACCGCCATGCAGCACCATTCGGTGGCCGACGCGGTAGAGGCCTCCGGCGGGCGGGACGCATCTACCATTGAGGCGCCGTTGGCCGTTGCCATTGGCCTGGGGTTAGATTTTAACAAGCCCCGCGGCGGCATGATTATTGACATTGGCGCCGGCACTACCGATGTTGCCACCCTTTCTATGGGCGGCATTTCGGCCTGCTCCTCTATTCCGGTAGCATCGGGCGATTTTGACGATTGCATTGTTAAATATGTTAAGCGGCAGCACAATGTTTTAATTGGGCTAAACATGGCCGAGCAAATTAAAATGCGCATTGGTACCGCGGTAACGCACCGGCTGCCGGTGTTAATTACGGCCCGTGGGCGGGATATTCGTACCGGGCTGCCCGTTTCGTTTGAAATATCCTCGGCCGAGGTGCAGGAGGCTATTTTAGAAAAATGTAACGCTATTGTAGATGGTATTCGTAAGGTTATTGAAAAAACCCCGCCCGATCTGGTGGCCGACATTTTGTCGGACGGCATTTACTTAACCGGCGGTGGTTCGCTGCTTGGCGGGTTTGACCTTTTGCTGGAAAAACGGCTGGAAACCAAAATTCATAAAGCAGCCGACCCGCTGCATACGGCGGTAAAGGGGGCGGCCATGGCGCTGCAAAATCCCGATTATTTGCAAAATGTAGATTATCAGTTCCGCGCCATTCAGGAACTGCAGATAGAAAATGAATAAAGGGGCACTAAAAACTACTACTTTATTATACAAGGAGCGTTTAAAATGAAAATTTTAATTATAAACGGGCCGAATTTAAATTTACTGGGGGTGCGCGAGCCGCAAATTTACGGCACCCGCACTTTGGAGGAAATTAACCGCGACCTGGCGGTCGAGGCTAAGGCTTTGGGCGCTGAGTGCAGCTTTTTTCAGTCTAACGGCGAAGGGGAGCTGTGCAGCGCTATTCATTCGGTATTAACAAATTACGACGGCTGCGTGATTAATGCCGGTGCCTACACCCATTACAGCTACGCCTTGCGTGACGCCATTGCCGGGGTAAACAAACCGTTTGTAGAGGTGCATCTCTCCAACCCTCACGCGCGGGAGGAATTTCGCCACCGCTCGGTTTTAACGCCGGTTTGCCGCGGGGTGATTGCCGGCTTTGGCGAGCAAAGCTACGCCTTGGCCGTAAGGGCTTTGGTAACCGAGCTAAAGGCCCAAAACGGCGGGAGGGAATAGCCCGTGCCTACCGTTTTAAACCAGCTGCAGCAGGCTTTGCCGCAGGGCGCCGCCGCGCTGCTAATAACCGAAACCTCGCGCCGGTATGTAACCGGGTTTGCCTCCTCCTTAGGGTACATTTTTGTAACAAAAGGGCAGGCAACCGCATTGTTTGACAGCCGCTACATAGAAGCCGCCACCGCAGGGGTTGCGCCTGGCATTACTGTGCAGCTGCTTAAAAGCTTAAAAGAGCAGGGCAGCCGCCTGCTGCAGGGGGCCACCGCCCTTTACACCGAGGTTGGCATTACTGTAGCCCAGCTAAACGCCTTGGGCGGGCTTTTTAACCTGCCTGTAAAGGGCGCCGCGTGGGTAGACAGCTTAATTGCCAAGGCGCGCGCCCAAAAAACCGCTTGGGAATTAGAGCAGATTGTAAAGGCCCAGCGCTTTGCCGAGCAGGCGTTAGAGCAGGTTTTGGGCTTTATTAAGCCCGGCGTAACCGAGCGGCAAATTGCCGCCGAGCTGGAATACCGCATGAAGCTTTGCGGCAGCGACGATATGTCTTTCGAAACCATTGCCGTTACCGGCAAAAAAACTTCGCTGCCGCACGGCGTGCCTGGCGACGAAACCGTGCAAAAGGGCGATTTTATTACCATGGATTTTGGCGCCACCTGCAACGGCTACCACAGCGATATGACCCGTACCGTGGCAGTTGGCGCCCCAACGGCCAAAATGCGCAAGGTTTACGAAACCGTACTGGCGGCCAATTTGGCGGCGGAGGAAAAAGCCGCAGCCGGCGTTGCCTGCAGCGAGGTAGACGCAGCCGCACGTTTGGTTATTGAAAAGGCGGGCTACGGCAGCTGCTTTGGTCACAGCACCGGCCACGGTGTTGGGCTCGAAATTCACGAGGCGCCAACCGTTGGCCCCAAAAACAGCGAGCCGCTTTGCCCCGGGCAGGTTATTACCGCCGAGCCGGGCATTTATTTGCCGGGGGAATTTGGGGTGCGTATAGAAGATATGCTTTTTATTACAAAAAACGGTGCAAAAAACTTGACAAATACAAAAAAATCCCTTATAATTTTATAAACCGGCTTTTTTGCTTTACAGCTACTTTATAACATCTGCCGGTAACTTGGAGGTAAAAATTTATGGTAAGTGCCGGCGATTTTAGAAATGGCGTAACTTTTGAAATGGACGGTAATGTCTATCAGATTATTGAATTTCAACATGTAAAGCCCGGTAAAGGCGCTGCGTTTGTGCGCGCTAAAATTCGTAATGTTATTGCAGGCTCGGTAGTAGAGCGCACCTTTAACCCGAACGACAAATATCCCACCGCCTACATTGAGCGCAAGGAAATGTCTTTTTCCTACTCCGACGGCGATCTGTTCTATTTTATGGACCCAGAATCTTACGAATTAGTGCCCGTAAATAAGGACGATGTTGGGGATAATTTAAAATTTGTTAAGGAAGAAATGGTTTGCAAAATTCTTTCCTACAAGGGTAAAATTTTTGGCATTGAGCCGCCTACCTTTGTAGAGCTGCAGGTTACCGAAACCGAACCCGGCTTTAAGGGCAACACCGCTACCAATGCAACCAAGCCCGCCAAGCTGGAGACGGGGGCTGAGATCCGCGTTCCCTTGTTTATTAACGAAGGGGATATGATTCGCATTGATACCCGCACCGGCGAGTACATGGAGCGCGCCTGATAGATTTAAAGGAGAATTATTATGACGATTTCTGAGAGAGTGGCCTACATTAAAGGCTTGGTAGACGGCTTAGAGCTGGACTGCAACGACAAAAACAGCAAGGTGTTAAAAGAGGTTGTTTTGGTGCTGGAGGATATGGCTCTGAGCATTGAGGACAACGAAGATGTTACCAACGCCATTGGCGAGCAGCTGGACGAGGTTGACAGCGATCTTTCCAGCTTAGAGGACTATGTTTATGACGATGAGGACGACTACGAGGACGATGATGTTTACGAGGTAGAATGCCCCAACTGTCATGACATTGTTTATTTAGACGAAGAAATGCTGGAGGACGGCGAAATTGCCTGCCCCAACTGCGGCACGAATTTAGAGTTTGACCTTTCCTGCGGGTGCGATTGTGACAGCTGTGACGCGGATTGCTCAGACGAAAAATAATTTTTATTTTATTGCTTTACAGCACCGCTTTGTCAGTTTTTTGACGCAGCGGTGCTGCTTTTTTACGGTGCCCGGTTGCGGCGCTGTGGCTGAAATTTAGGGCGTTAAGGCTTTGCAGCGAAAGGGGATTTTTATGAAGATTAAAACCGCAATTACTGTTTATGCTGCCTGCGGCGTTGTGTTTGCGCTTTGCCTGGTGCCGGCCTTAACCGGTCGCTTTCAGGCGGCAGAACTGGCCGTTTTTCGGGCGCTTTGCCCGGCGGTCGGCAGCTTTTATGCGGCGCTTTTAAAGGCAATTACCCTGCTTGGTAACTGGAAGTCGGCTGTTTTAATAGCGGCGCTGCTTTTGGCGGTACCAAGGCGGGGTTTTCGGCTTAAAATTGCTTTGCCGGCCGCGGCAGCCGCTTTGTTCAGCGTTGCGTTAAACGAGGGAATTAAGGCGTTGGTTGCCCGGGCGCGTCCGGCGGTGGCACTGTTTAGCGAGCGGGGTTTTAGCTTTCCCAGCGGGCACGCAATGAATAACGGCGCTTTGTACTTTACACTGTTTTTGCTGGCGCACCGCTATCTAAAAAAAGGCGCTTTAAAAACAGTGGTGCTTTGTCTTTTGGGTATTCTGCCTGTATTCATTGCCTTCTCCCGCGTGGCATTGGGGGTGCACTATTTAAGCGATGTTCTTGCCGGCCTGGCGGTAGGTTTTGCGCTGGCAACTGCCGCTTTTCAAATAACCGTTAAAAACGAGGGCGCGTTGCAGGCGGCCGCCCAAAAAAGCGTAAAATAAGGTGGGGTAGTACCGTGAAAACAAAAACCTTTGCGTTGCAATATACTACGCAGCGGCAAATCGGCGGCGTTGGCGTTATTGTTGCCGCTGCCGGCAGCGCCGAGCGCATGGGCGGGGTAAATAAGCTTTTTGCTCCGTTAAACGGGGCGCCCGTGCTGGCGCATACCCTGTTGGCGTTTCAAAATCACCCGCTGGTGCAGTGCATTGCGGTTGTAACCAAAAGTCAAAGCGTGCTACAGGTGCAGCAGCTTGCCGAAAAATTTAAGCTTACAAAGGTCAGCGATATTTTGCCTGGCGGCCAAACCCGTGCCGAATCGGTTAAAATCGGGTTCGATTTTATTCAAAAATCCGGGGTTAATACCGTTTTAATTCACGACGGCGCCCGCCCGCTGGTGTCGGAAAAGGTCATCTCCCGCGTAATAGCCGGGGTGGAGGAATTTTCGGCCGCAGCGGCCGCTGTGCCGGTAAAGGATGCCATTAAGCAAACCAACAGTCTTGGCAAAATTTTAAAAAATGTGGAGCGCAGCAGCCTTTGCGCCATGCAAACCCCGCAGGGCTTTCGCGTTGCCAATTACAAAAACGCGCTGCAAACCGCTGAGTTAGCCGATTTTACCGATGATTGCGCCCTTATGGAGCAGGCCGGGTACCCGGTTTACATCGTGCCGGGCGATTATAAAAATATTAAAATTACTACGCCGGAGGATTTAATAATTGCCGAGGCGTTTTTAAAGGGGAATACCAAATGCGAATAGGTCACGGGTACGATGTTCACCGCCTGGTTCCGGGCCGAAAATTAATTTTAGGCGGCGTAGAGTTGCCGTTTGAGCGCGGGCTGGACGGCCACTCCGATGCCGATGTGCTGCTGCACGCTGTTGCCGACGCCCTGCTGGGCGCCGCGGCGCTGGGAGATATTGGGGTGCATTTTCCCCCGCAGGACGAACGCTTTTTAAACGCCAATAGCCTGGAGCTGCTGGCAAAGGTGGGCAAGCTGGTTCAAAATGCCGGCTACACGGTGCAGAATGTTGACGCTACCGTGCTGGCGCAGCGCCCAAAGCTGCAGGGCGCTACCCTTAAAATGCGGCAAAACATTGCGGGCGCTTTAGGGCTGCCGGTTTCGGCTGTTAGCGTAAAGGCCACCACCGAGGAGGGGCTGGGTTTTACCGGTACCGGGCAGGGCATTGCGGCCCACGCGGTTTGTTTAATCGAGTAAAATAAGCGGCGTAGGGTAAGCCGCAATAAAATAAATTGTTATAAAATTAAGCCGAGAAATTAAAACCCGCAAATATAAACTCAAAACATAAACGCAAATGTCCAAACTTGCAAACCTAACCCTGTAACCCTAAACCCGTAAATCTAAGCCTGCAAACCTAAGCCCGAAAGCCAAAAATGAAATAAGCGTAAGGCTGCAAAATCGTTTTTGTGCTATTGGCGCTTGGCCTGCCCCAAAAGCAGGGGCGGTGGGCTGTTTGGCAAGGCGTTTCGGCATAGCCGGCGCTTTTGGTCCATATAATGGGTTGAGGTGTTGCAAAATGTTTTTTCGGGTGTTTTCGCGCAGGCGGCTAACCGCTGTTTTTACCACTTTGCTTTTGGCGGTTATTTTGCTTTGCACGGTTGCTCTGCGGGCGGCAACGCCGGCTGCTCAGTCCGGTACAAAAAACGGGGTAGACCCGGCCGCACGCATTTTGTTTTTAAAAGATTTGGGGTACGAGGTAGACGAAATTGAGGCGGAGGAAAGCAAAAACATTACCGTTCCGCAAAGCTTTAATCAGGTTTACAGCAACTACAATAATTTGCAAAAACGGGCCGGCCTGGATCTAACCCCTTACCGGGGCCGGGGCGCAGTGCTGTACACCTACAAAATTAAAGACGCGCAGCGAAATGATGTTTACGCCCACCTAATTGTTTTAAACAACGAAATTATTGGCGGGGATATTACGGCCATTTCGGTAACCGACGGTTACGAGCTGCCGCTTATTAAAAGGTAACGGCTGTCGGCAAAGGTGCCGAGTGAGCTTTCAGGTCGGGCACTCCGGGGGGTCAGGTTAAATATTCCGGTCGGGTGTTTCGTGCAAGTGCTCCGGTTGGGCGTTCTGCGCGGGCACAGGTGCCTTTGCGGGTTAACCCCAAGGCGCAAGGGCTATAATAAAAACGCTAAGGCTGTAATAAAAGCGCAAGGGCTGTTTAAAACGCGCTAAAATTTTTGATAAAATTGAAACGCAAAGAACGGTATTAAAACAAAAACGCAAGAAGTGTTATAAAAGGCAGGGATCTAATTGGAAAGGCTGGATAAAATAATTGCCGGGGCGTTTGGCTTAACCCGAGCGCAGGCCCGTAAGGAAATTTTGGCGGGCCGGGTAACGGTGCAGGGCACCGTTTGCCGCAGCATTGCCGCCAAAGTAGACCCCGAACAGCCTGTTTTGTTAAACGGCGCTGCCGCCAATTACCAAAAATTCAGCTACATTCTTTTAAATAAACCGGCTGGGGTGCTTTCGGCCGCTGCCGATAAACGCCAAAAAACCGTGTTAGACCTTTTGCCGCCCGAGCTAAAGCGGCACGGCCTGTTCCCGGTAGGGCGGCTGGATAAAAACACAACCGGGCTGCTGCTGATTACCAACGACGGCAATTTTGCCCACCGCCTGCTGGCACCGGCCAAAAAGGTGCCAAAGGTTTATTTGGCAACGCTGGACGGCCCCATAACCGAGCAGGTAGTGCAGGGCTTTAAAGCCGGCGTGACCCTGGCCGACGGCACCAAGCTTTCGCCCGCGCGGTTAAGCCCGGTCGGCGGCAACACCGTTCGGGTAGAAATTTACGAGGGCAAGTACCACCAAATTAAAAGGATGTTCGGCGTTTTTCAGCTGGGGGTAAACGCGCTGCAGCGCATTAGCTTTGCGGGGTTAAGCCTGCCGCCAAACCTTTTGCCCGGCCAGGCGCGGCCCTTAACGGCCGAGGAGCTTTATTGCATAAAAAATACAATATTTTGCTAAAAATAAAAAATCTTTTGTCAGTAATGTTTTCCTTTAAAAAAATGTTATGCAAATGTGCCAAAACAAAATTTAAAAGTTTGGATAATTAAAGTATAGTAATTCCCGGCTTGCGTTGGTATAATATAGTTGTATATTCGGTTGACCTTTCAGCCGTGCAATTTTTAGGAGGTCTTAAAAAATGGCAAGTCTTTCCCTTAAGCACATTTACAAAAAGTACCCCGGCGGTGTTGTTGCCGTTTCGGATTTTAACCTTGAAATTAAAGACAAAGAGTTTATTATTCTGGTTGGCCCTTCCGGCTGCGGTAAATCTACCACCCTGCGTATGATTGCCGGGTTGGAGGAAATTAGCAGCGGCGAGCTTTACATTGGCGACAAGGTTGTAAACGATGTTGCCCCGAAAGACCGCGACATTGCCATGGTTTTCCAGAACTACGCTTTGTACCCGCACATGACCGTTTACGACAACATGGCGTTCGGCTTAAAGCTGCGCAAAACCTCTAAGGAGGAAATTAAGCGCCGCGTAGAAGAGGCCGCCCGCATTTTGGATATTGAGCATTTATTAGAGCGCAAGCCTAAGGCTTTGTCCGGTGGTCAGCGCCAGCGTGTTGCTTTGGGCCGTGCTATTGTTCGTGAGCCTAAGGTATTCCTGCTGGATGAGCCGCTTTCTAACCTGGATGCCAAGCTGCGCGCCCAAATGCGTACCGAGTTAACCAAAATTCACCAGCGCTTAGGTACCACCTTTATTTATGTTACGCACGACCAAACCGAGGCTATGACCATGGGTACCCGCATTGTTGTTATGAAAGACGGTTTAATTCAACAGTGCGACGCTCCGCAGATTTTGTACGATAAACCCTGCAATATGTTTGTGGCCGGCTTTATTGGCTCCCCGCAAATGAACTTTATTGAGGGCAAGGTGCTGAAAAAGGGCGACGATTTTTACGCCGAATTTGGCTCGGAAGATACCAAGACCCGTGCCGGCGTAAAATACCAGATTTTATTACCCAAGGAAAAGAACGAAAAAGGCGCTTTAGAGCCGTATGTTGATAAAGAAGTAATGATCGGCGTTCGTCCCGAGCATGTGCATGACGAGCCGAACTATTTGGAGAGCATTCCGCAGGGTATTGTTACCGCGAATGTAGAAGTTACCGAGCTAATGGGTGCCGAGACTTACCTTTACATGAACTGTGAGGGTCACTCAATTAATGCCCGTGTTGACCCGGCCTCTAACGCCCGCCCGGGGGATACTATTCAAATCACCATTGACCCGAAAAAGATCCATTTGTTTGATAAAGAAACCCAAATTACCATTTGCAACTAAGCAAAAACAAAAGGGTTTTACAAAAACTTTTCGCCGCGCAGCAAAAGCTGCGCGGCTTTTTTGTGCGTTTTTGCTGCCTTTTTAGGGTTCGCTCTTTATTACGGCCCGCTTTTGGGTTCGCCATTTTTGCGCCCGCCTTTTGCGGCGCTGTTTGGTTGGCGTAAACCGCCCCGTGCCGCAGCAAAACAAAGGGGTAAAGCATTAGCTTGTTGGCCCGTTGTAAGGGCGGGTTAAAATACCGGGGTGCAATTTTTTTAAAATAAATTTATAATAACCTCTAAAAGTAATACAATTTTTGGAGGTTTAAAAAGAACATG
>OIZO01000031.1_pt1 | contig 113017 bp, 94 predicted proteins | sample 1588551 | NCBI WGS metagenome assembly OIZO01 (sample SAMN03283271) | human gut metagenome | biome: human-associated habitat; material: feces | host: Homo sapiens | place: Peru | collected 2012
GTCTGTAGTCTGACCACCATTACCTGCATTACTCTGATTTCCGCCAACTGTACTAATAATGATTACGAACCAAATTAACACTTTGCCCATTCGACCACTCCTCTCAAATAAAAAGAGGACCAAACCAGCTGATGGAATATTCCATCTCAAGTGCTAATTTAGTCCTCACTAAATGTTTTGATATAAAATTGTACCTAATCTAAGCACACAGATTCACTCTCAGACTGATTGCGGACATCTGTGATACTGACTTGGATTTTCGGTTTTGATATAACAGCGCTGCCTTATCTACCGCTAAATTGGTATAAAAATAAGGACTAAATTAGGCATAACCCCTTGATTTTACTGGGTTTCATCTAACTTGGTCCTATTATAACTCAAACACCATTCTCCCATTTCGACACCGCCTGTCTTGTCACATTACATGCCGCAGCAATGTCATCCTGTGTAAGCTGATTCTTTTTTCTGTAAAACTTAATATTGTCACCTATCAAAATAAGTACCTCCAATTCAATTTATACTCAAAATTATACCGACAGGTGGCTGAAAGTAAAGAAAACATTGGTTGCAAATGCGCAACTTTGGGAGGGTTGCTATTCAATCTTGCTTTTTATGTCTATAAAGCATATATCTTTTCTGTCCCAAGATGCTCAAATGGTCTAAACAGTTCTCTTAAGGAATCTGACTTCGACCAATCAATCTTAGAAACAAATGTTCCAAATGAGCGCATTGCATTTTTAGGATTTACCTGATTGAGAAGAAATTTCCATTTCCATTCCCATACACGCCTTCTGCTTTGATTCCGTCTGTGTCTTTTCTTTCGCCTCTTCCGCAGCGTACACTCCCTGTTGTGTTTTCTTTGAAGAAAAGACGGACATACATGCCCGCCTTCTCCATGGTTATTTTTTCGTTTCATTTTTTAACGATCGTTTCTATGAATTCAAATTTTCTCTGCGTTTCTTTACGGTAATAATCAATCCCGTTCCGGAAAGAATTGATAGTATAAACAGCCATACACTCGGTGTGTTGTCTCCGGTTTTAGGTGCAGTCACATCCTTCTTATCAGTTCCACTCGATGGCTTGTCATCAGAGGAATTGCTATTGTTATTATCATTCTGGTTGTTATTACTGTTATCAGAGATATTTGCTTTGGTGGTAAATGTGGTGCTTGCAGAACCATCCGTCCAAAGGATTTCAACTGTATGGTTTCCTGCCGAAAGTGTATTCAGGTAGGAAGCTTTCAGTGTGATAATGGTAGAGCCTTCCTTTGCAGTGTAGTTGCTCTTGTCTATCAAATTTCCGTCCACCTTAACTCCGGTAAACTTGGAGAAGTCTCCGTTACCCCGGATGGTGATATTACCATCACTGTCATGCGTCCAACTACTGTTTGCTCCATCAATAATCTGATAGGTGTTATTCGGTGTGTCAGGATTATCGGAACCGCCCGCATCCTGTACGGTCAATGTTGCAGAATTACTCTCTACGTTTCCTGCGCTGTTTGAAACAACACACTTATACTTAAATCCGTTGCAGCTTATATTGACTGTGGATGTGGTATAGCTCGTTGCCGTTGCACCGTCAATGTTTACCCATCCTTTCCCATCATTTCTGTCTATCTGCCACTGATAGGTAAGATCTGTACCGCTTGCTGCTATGGTAAAGGACGCAGTCTCACCTACCTTCACTGTCGCATTTCCAGGCTGTGTGGTTATGCTTGGTGCAATCACATCCGGCACATCCGGTGTCTGGCTTTCCTGTTTAAAGGTAACTTCTATGGTGTGATCAGTATTCACATCACTAAAGGTGTAGCTTGTGGTTGCTGTCACTTCCGAACCATCCACCTTTACGTCCGCAATATAATATCCTTCGTTCGCCTTGATTGTATATGTAAGCTGACCTGCGGCAGATACCGTTGTCGTGCCACCGGGAGAGATTGTTCCACCGATACCTGCCGTTGCGGTAATCTTGTAGCTTGCTGTACCGCTCGGAGGCGTTATCGGCGCTGTATCCGCCGTAAAACTCCAACTTCCACGGAATACCACGGTTGTGCCGTTTAGGTTGCCGGCATCCCAGCCCGAAAAAGCCCATGTGCCGTTTTTACCATCCTTTTGTGCCTGAATGCGTGTTGTGGAGGTATATTTCTTATCCACAGCCGCCTTCGCCTGTTGCACACTCGAATAGGAGCTGCTATTTAGCGGCAGCGTTGCGCCTGTCGGGAATACAGAGCCCCAATTGTATTGCACCGTATAATTTTTTGTCACCGGCGGCTCGGGGCGTTCCTCAGACCTTTTATAAATATAACGAATCGTCATACCACTGTTCGGGACAGCATTTTCCATCCCCTCCGCTTTAACAAAAGTGTAGCCGTGCAGTTCCTGCGGCGGCTGCCAATCAACCTTTTTGCCTACCGGAACAGTAAAGGTAGTCGGCATGGTGTTTGGAACATCTGTGCCATCCTCCAGCTGATATTGGATGGTGACATTGACATAGCGCTGCTGCTCCGTATCATCATCAGCCAATACCTCGCCTGTCGCATGATCTACAATCTCAAAGCCGATGGTATCGCCGGATTGCAGAATGGCATTCTCCGGAATCGTGTAAACCAGAGAGCAGTTGACAAGGCCGGAATTAAAGTCGCTGCCCTCGTAATCCAACGCACCCTTTGTCCAGAATTTGCTTTTCTCTTTCCAAACAGGGATGTCAAACTCCTGCGTAGTGAAAACCTGCTCCCCATCTGTCGTGACCGCTTTTTCGCCGTTGGAATGTTCCACCCACAGGCGCAGGGTCACAGTCTTCGCTTGGGTATTCGAAAGATTTTGTATAATGGTGCGCAGCTCAACCTGCTGCCCCTTCATGCTGCTATAATCAAAGCTGTTTTTACTGCCGCCGCTTAATAGACGGCTATTCCTGTCATTTTGATAGCTCGCATATGCGGAGGAATTCGCTGCCTCAAAGGCAGAAGGATCTTTTGTGGGATTTCTGTAATCGCCGATATACTTTTTCACCTCAGGAACAGCCACATAAAGCGCAGGGGGATTTGTAATGAGCTGACTCATGACCTTTATGCCCTGTAGCTTGCACACATCGCAAAAATCATTCTGAAAGGTCTCTCGCATCAGACAATCCCTGCTGGAATTATAGGTATAAGGATAGTAGTCAAGATGCGGGCAGGTATAGGTATTACGGAAGCCAAGCAGCTGCTTCCACTTCACTTTCGTGGGATCTTTTGTTGCAGTCATATTCAGTGATGTAGTGTAATTCCACTCATCTACAGGAACAGTGCTATAATTATATTCATCTCCCAGATGGAACAGACCGTGTCCCAGTTCATGCCGCTGGGTAAACGCAGAATATGCGTTTCTCGCTGACGCAACAATATAGTGAATACCATATTGTTTATTATCATGAGAGCCACCGAAATACTCACCGCTATTCGCCAACACAACGAATTGGTTGATATTTTCATACACATAATCATACTGTCTATAATTATGATCCATCGTGTTTTCGTTTGGATGCGTTTCATTAGGAATATGTGCGTCATGAATCTTCTCAATAAACGCAGGGCCTATGATGCGCTCCAAAACATGGTTGCGCCAGTTCCCTTTGTTAGTAGAAATTCCTCCTTTGGCGGTCGCAGCAAAAAATGTGCTGGTACCGCCATAGCCATCCACCGATGCCGTGCAGAGTGCATAGACATTAAAGCGATCCGCCATGCTGCGATATGGCTCTATCTGCAATACCTCCCCCCACAGCTTTTTTACATCCTCGACAAACTGCTTTTGCTGGCTTTTGGTGTAGCCCTCGGCGCAGTACACAATCACCATGTTCTCCTTATCGCTGCGAGGCTTCTGGATTGTATACACCGGTACGGTTACATTTGCATATGCAGGATCCTCAGTGTAGAGGGTACTCATCTCCAGCTGTAGATACTCATCCGTGTTCACATTCCAGTCACCATTCACATCCTCTCGCACAGCGCCGGATATGCCAATGCTGTCATCCGGCGCATCCGGTGCGGAAACAACATAGGGGTCCTGTGCGCTCTGTCCTGTGCCGGATGATACGGTGTAATTTTCCGTATTCAGATAGAAGGCAGGACGAACGCCGTAATATCCCTTATAGGGTGCGTCACGCAAAATATTCCCTTGAGGGGTCACAAATCGCATATCATGGTTACAGGTTGTAATCGGTGTACGCAGCCAATAGTTCCATGCTACACCGCTTCTGTTTTTTGCGATATGGTAGCCGTTCAGGTTATCATTAACCGTTTTGAGCTGCTGAACATCCAGCAGAAAAACTCTATCCCAAATATATTCATAATGGGCACTGTCATACCCATCCGCTACCGTATCAATTGTGGTGTTATAGGGAAGATCAACACCGGCTGCGTCGATATAACCTGCCGTATACTCCGGATGGGAAACGATAGAACGCTGCTTCACCGTTCGAATCGCTCCCAGCTCATCCGAACGAAAGCTGCGAAGGAAGCCCTCCTTTTGGTCATATGCTGCCGTTTTAGGATAGACAGAATCCTCTGTTGGCGGATTTCCGCAAAGCCATTTCACTTTTCCTGCTTCAGCGTTGGAATTGAGCCAAGAACGTATGTTGCTGTCTCTCCAGTGGTTAGAACCAAAATTATCTCTCCAGCTATTGCGCCGGTGCGAGCCTGTTTCGGCATTTTTGTTGGTTTTTGCATCATAGGGCATGTAATCACACAATACTCTATCCGAAAGCATCAATGGCCCATTGCTATCCTTCGCTACACAACGCCACACAATTGGCACTCCCCCATAAGTACCCATCTGAATGTAGTTACCAATTTCGATGGTTGGCTTGTTATCTGCCTCGATGGTTGGCTTGTTATCTGCCGCCCTAACCTGCAAAGGGCATAGCACCAAAATTACCGCAAGCAGCAGAGATACCGTTCGTTTACCATATTTATGTTTGATAATATTCATAAAGTCCTCCTTTTGTCATTCTCTCCTGAGCGTCATTCACGGTCAGTAGGCTTCTACCCCCCCCCATTTTTGACATATGTCAATTTATACAATTGCTGCATCATCGATATTCACCTCATTTCTACTTGAGTTATTGCAAAAAATAGGTCTTTCTGCGATAACCCCTTGTGCCAAATGCTGAAACACCTTCATAAAGATGTAATAGCTTATTTATTTTAGAAAAGTATCCGACAAAAAACTCTACACTTCCGACAAAAAATATATATATTTCTCAAAACATATCATGGCGATGTACATTTGTCAATGATGTGACACCTCAAGATCACCACAGTCCTGATACTTCTTATACATGTCATTGATATAAATCGTAGGCGAAATATTCCTGCCTTCTTCTCTTAAGATGATGCCATCAAGAGTCACATTCACCTTTTCCACTGGCTCTGCCACAAGCTCCATTCCTTTGAACTTCTCAGGCATATAATCCATAAACTTTTCTTTTACTACTTCCTTAAAAATCTCATAATTCATCATATTACGGTTCCTCCTTAATCTAAATTGTCATACAAAATCCCTTCATCCTCGGGATTTTTGTGTTCTCTGTAACTGTTGTCTTCTTCGATTCCCATATCAAAAGTGGTATGAGATTTTCTTTTCTTTCTGTAATAATTCTTGAGAAACATGCACTTTCTACAGTCCTCACAGAATAATTCTTCCGGCGGAATGCCAAGTGCCTTTGCAATCCTGTTCAACGTTCCCGTCCTTGGAACTCTTGAACCATTTTCGTATTGGGCAATTCTTACATCACCTCTATTTTCAAAACCACTTTTCTCGCCCAGTTCCCTGAGTGTCATTTTTTGTCGTTTTCTGTAATATCTGATTCTTTCTCCTACCACTGTTTGTCCTCCAAATCAAAAAAGCGGAGAACATAAGTCACTGGCTTACATTCCCCGCAAGGTTAATTGTTACTGTTTATTCTTTTTCTTTCTTCCACGAAGTCCGACTCCAACACCTGTAATAAGTGCAAGTGCACCAATTCCAAGATAAAGAAGCGGATTTGCATTGTCGCCTGTCTGTGGAAGCTTAGGCTCTGTCGGTACATTGACAAGCTTAAGAGTTGTTACAACAACATCCGGTGCATTGTCATCATATCGAAGAGTTACATCATGAGCTGTTTCATCAAGGATATATCCGTCAGCTGCTTTAGTCTCAACAACTGTATAATGGATATCTTCTTTGAATGATCCATCCTCGTTGTAAGTACAGATAGGAAGCTCCTTGCTCTCTGCATGACCATTCTTGTCAGTAGTGAGTGTATCAAGCACCTTTCCGTCCTTATCCCTTACTTCAAATACAACACCCTCAATCGGCTTTCCGGTTACTTTGTCAGTTTTCTCAATGACAATCTTACCTACTGCCTGCTCATCCTTCATGGATACCTTCTGAATCTCGGCAGTCTCCTTTACCTCAAAGGTCACATCCTTCGCCACCTTGTATCCATAAGGAGCTGATTCTTCACGAAGTGTGTACTTTCCAACAGGAAGTCTTTCGATCATATAAGTCTTTCCAGCCTCAGATGTCCAGCTTTCTACAAGCTTTCCATCAGCATCAATTACTGAAAGCTTTGCTCCAGGCAACTCTTTCTCTCCTGTGATATCAGTCTTTGAAATTTCTACCTTAATAGGTGCATTTTCAAATGCTGCCTCAAACTCGATAACCTTTACCTTATCTCCCTGATATGAAGCATCCACATCAAAAATCTTATCAGACTTCACATAGCCCTTTGGGGCCTCAATCTCTTTGACATAATACTGTCCAAGCGGAAGGTCAGAGGTAAATGCAGCCTTTCCATCCTTGCCTGTTACTGTTCTCTCAATCTGTGTATCAGCTTTTACGATTACCTTGCCATCTTTGTTCACGATATCTTCTTTCGCAAATAAACCGAATACTGCTCCTTCAAGTGCTTCCTTAGTCTCTAAATCCGTCTTGGTTACAGTAATCTGCACTTTCTGACGCTCATTTGTCACATCCATTCCTGCAAATACAACCTTTGTATTCTGGTCGATATAGGAAAGGTCTGCCTCAATCGGTGTATCATCTAATACAAATCCATCAATGGTTTTTGTCTCAACAAGATAATACTTGCCAAGTGGAAGGTCATCAATTCTTGCGATACCCTTATCATTTGTCACGATGGTTGCCACCTTGTCTCCTGCCCTGTGATATACAGTGTCAAGTCCGTCAGCACTTACGATATCCTCTTTTGCATATACATCAAAAGTTACTCCTGCAAGGCTGTCCTTGAAGAAATTGAAGATAAAGTCATACCAGTAACCCTTCATAAGAGTAGTGTCTGTTACAAATTCGCCGTCCTTATTGATAACGATGGAACCTGTAGGAACTTCATCCTTCATCTCTACATGCTGCACTTTGCCAGTGTCCTCTACTGTAAACTTAATATCTGTTGCTTTAAGATATCCGTAAGGAGCAAATTCCTCACGAAGTGTATAAGTCTCGCCTACGACAAGTCTCTTGATCACATGTGCTTCCTTAGCATCAGATGTCCATGTGTCTACCACATTTCCATCCTTATCAAGTACAGTAAGTGTTGCACCTGTAAGCTCTGCACCGCTTGTGATATCTGTCTTTGTAAACTCAAAGGTTGTAGGTGTGTTTTTATACTCGCTGTTATATACAGCAGTCTTAACATCCTGTCCCTGATATTTTGTATCAAAGTTTACTGCTTCCTCATTTGTCACATATCCGGCAGGCTTTACAAGCTCTCTTGCAACATATTTTGCAAATGGATAATCCTTAACAAAAGCAATCTTTCCATTCTCATCAGATGTTGTCTTCTCAAGAAGTGTGCCTTTCTCGATAATTACCTTGCCATCTACATTCTTGATATCCTCGTCTGCATAAAGACCAAATACTGCACCTACAATCGGTGTATTATCTTCTGAATCAAGCTTAGTCACTGACATATCAAGCTTCTGTCTGTCATCTGAGAAAGTAAGGCTTTCCTTGATAACAGGTGTCTTATCATCCACATATGTGAATGTCACTTTCTGCTCATTCGGATTTAATACATATCCGTATGGAGCTTCCACTTCCACAACCCTGTACTGTCCAAGAGGAAGATTCTTAGCTGTTGCCTTTCCATCCTTGCCAGTTGTAAGAGTTGTCACAAGGTCTCCCTTGCTGTAATACTTAATGCGGTTTCCGTCTGCATCCTTCTGGTTGTCTGCTGTGTAAATATCCTCGGCAGCATAAACTTTGAATTTTGCTCCGGCAAGTGAGCCTTCCTTATAAACAAACTCTTTCTCATATGAGCTTGCCAGGAGTCCACCCTTAAATCCGTCAAGTACCTCTCCCTTCTTTTCTACAGTCAGCTCTCCGACTGCAGGGGCATCGGAATATTCCACAGTAATGATTGCATCATTTGTATCACCATCTGTCTCAAATGCTGTGTCAGTATCAACAGAGATGTTGACATACTTATCATTTACAACATATCCAAATGGTGCAGACACTTCCTCAATGCGGTAGTTACCGATTTTCAGTGCCTCCGGTAAGATTAAATCTCCGTCCTCATCAGTAAAGAATGAAGTATGCTCTACCTTTGACGGATAAGTTGTGTACTGCTTTACATATTCGTTCTTATCAAGGTTGAAAATCTTAAACTCTGCATTTGGTACAAGTACTGTCTGCTTTGTATCAGAATCCTTCTTGATTACACGAAGCTTTGCTGTAAACTCTCTGTCCAAGAAAACTCTCCATGTCTGAGGCTCTGTTGGATGATTCTCCTTTATCTTTACCTCAAATGGCTTGATTGTTTTCATATTATGCGGAGTCTTTGACTCAACTACCACATAGGTTCCATAAGGAATTGCAATAGAAACTGCATGTCCCTTGTCATCGGATGTGATTGTTGTTGCTCCGTTTTCCCCGATTACTACCGGAGCTGCCTTGTCAAAGTCATAACTTCCATCTGCCTTTACAGGTAAAGATGATTTCAAATAAGCTGTGAACTCTGCACCTGCCAATAAGCCTGCTTCAGTATCATCGCCATTGTCAGATACCTTGATAAGCTGGAATGGCTGCTTGATGACCTGCTCTGCTGAGGTTGTGCTTCTTGATACCTCTGCTACAAGGTCTCCCTCATAGTCGCATACTACATCGTGCTCCTCTTCGTCTAAGAGATACCCCTCTGATGGAGTGATTTCTTTCACATAATAGTTTCCAAGGTAAAGGTTATTGACCTCTGCTTCGCCATTCTTATCTGTTGTAAGTGTTGCTACAAGGTCTCCTGCTTTGAATACGACTCCTGTTGCTCCGTCCGGATGCACGATATCGTTTCTCGCATAAAGACCATAAACTGCACCTTCAAGGCTTGCATCTCCCTGGGCTGCTGCCTTGCCTGATTCCTTGTCTACCTTGTAGATATGAATCTTTGCTGTGGTTCTGTCATTTACAAATGTGTGACTGAATGATGCCTTTGCCTGTGTTTCAGGTAATACATTGAAATTGAAGCTGTAAACATCTTTACTGTTTCTGATATACGCATATGGTGCCTGTGTCTCTGAGACATAATATCCGTTAGAGATTGGCAGATCCACGCTATAGCTTGCCTTTCCGTCCTCACCTGTAGATACTGTCTCAAGAGCTGTACCCTTTGTCACAATAACCTGTCCGGCATAGTTTTTGATGTCATTTCCGGCATAAAGTGTGTACTTGCCACCATCAAGAGGATTCTCTGTGTCAGAGTCCTTCTTTACGACAGATACATCCGCTTTCTGTCTTGTATTCTCAATCGTAGTTGATTCATACTGTACTGTCACAGTCTGATCCTTATACTCAACTGCTACTGTCTGAGGTGTGGTATTGATTGTATACCCGTCAATGCTCTTAATCTCAGTTACCACATAAGTTCCAAGATGAAGGTCAGATAATACCACCTGTCCGTCAGTTCCTGTTGTAAGGCTTTCTGCCACAACATCGCCAGCACTATACACCTTTGTACCATCTGCCTTATAGATATCTGCTCCAGCAGTTACCTTAAAAGTTGCTCCAGAAAGCTTCTTTTTCTCATAAGTGAAATTGCTTCCATTCCATGAGCTAAGCACCTCACCCTCTTTATAGATTGTGATTGCTCCAAGCTGCTCTTTATCTGTTGCAGAGATTCCCGTTGTCTGTCCTGCTTTTACAGTAAGTGTATGAACTTTACCGGAAAGGACATATCCCTTTGGTGCGGTAATCTCTTTTACATAATAAGTGCCTGCAACAAGTGCAGCTGACTTTGCATATCCGTTTCCATCTGTTGTCATGGTCTGTACTCTGTTTGTGCATCCGCTGTCAGAATAGATTCCATAGACTGCACCGGAAAGCTTCACTCCGCTTGACTCGTCTGTCTTTGTAAGCTCACCATATCCGATGTTCTCTGTCTTGACCTTGATATAGGCTTTGATAGGATCTGCTGTCGGTCTTTCAGAAATAAACTCCTGATATCCGCTCTTTCCTGTAAGCCAGAATACACAGCTTGATGTTGTCTCAACCTTGCCAGCATTGGATGTGAATGTTCCTGTTGTAGCTGTAGTATTCACGCTCGTTGAAGAGATTGTAATACTGTTGCCATTCTTATCAACAGAATATCCGCTGATGCCAAAATCAAAATCCGATAAAACACCATTGCTGTCAGATAGTGTTGTTTCAAATCTCTGACTTCCCTCATTCCACTTTAATTCATAAGTTGGTGCCTCACTAATTCTGCGTGATGCAAAACTTGGAAGTGTTGCATTGTAGGAGCTGCTGATATTGTCCCTGAGTCTCTCATAATAGCTGTATGAAGAATCAGGACTTGGTGCTGTGTTACAGAGCTTTCTTGCTGCCGAATCACCACTTCCGGTTCCAAAGATATCTGCTACAATAACCCATACCATTGCCTGAGTTGCGATATACTCATCGCACTGACTGTTGCTTGGTGCCGCCTTTTGTGTACTGTTAAACCCATAATAAAGGCAGTAACTTAAAAGTTTTCTCTGCTGTGCTGACATTGATGTGCTCGCATCATCGTAGCTGTTCATAAGCTGACCGCCATCTGCTCTTAATCCGAAATTCATACAATATGCAGAATTTCCGTCAAGAATTGAATACAGAATCTTGCCATGATTATATCCGGGCTTCAGCTCACTTACTTCTCCGGAATTTTTGACTGACGCATTCCAGAACGCAATATTTGCCTGCGGACTGGCTGCAAATGCTGTTGTTCCATTCGTAAAGAGTGTTCCAACCAGTGTGAGCATAGCCATAAATCCTGCCATAAAACGCTTTAGTTTCTGTTTCATATGCTCTTTCCTCCTTAATTTACGCATAAAAAAAGAAAGACATAAGTTTATGGCTTACATCTTTCTTCCTTCTGCTTCTATTCGTTTTTATTTATCTGTGACATCGAAACTCGTAATAGTCTGTGCCGCCTGTCGTGTAAACTCCATCATAACTGATGTAGAATACCGGATCTGTTTCCAAAAGTAACATACTTGCAATATATTCTGCAATTGCATCCTCAGATGATAACCGCTGTCCATCAATGGTACTTGCTTTGTTGAGGTCTGTCTCTACAAACACACTATAATAAGAGCCTTCCATACCATCGTAAGGATAATACTCATTGTACTCTTCCTGCGTGATACTACCGTCATTCAAATGATTCTGTAAATTCTGCTGTGTGGTAATCATCCCTCCTGCCTGACACTTTGCTGTTGCAAGTGACACAACATTCTGTGGACTGTATGCCACGGATGCAGGCTGTGGATTGCTCACATTGTCTTTCGGTCTGTCTGTAGTCTGACCACCATTACCTGCATTACTCTGATTTCCTCCAGCTTCCTTATTACCACTTGCAGGAGCTTTCTGTTCCGGCTCGTCATTCTGCTCCGGCTTTTCTTCCTGCTTTGAAGCAGTTTCATTATCAGCTGACCGGTTATCTTCCTTATCAGTCTTCTCTTCTGAATCTTTAGCCTCGGCAATATCTTTCTCTGTCTCTTCAATTTCAACTTCGGTTGCGACCTCTGTGACAGCTTCCGTTGCCATTTCTGCTTCTTCAGTTGGCTTTACACTTTCCGTCTGTTTCTCTGTCTTATTATCAGCCTTTTCCTTACCACCATTACAGGCAGCCATTGAAAAGACCAGTACTGCGGATAATAAGATAATCCTTATCTTCTTCATAGTAATCACCCATCCCTTCTCCGCAAGAGGGACGGGCTTTGTGTTCCGTGCCATCCACCCTTGCGGTGAACTATTTATCTGTAATGCACGGGACACATAGGACTGTCCCGTATTCTGTGCATCTTAAACTCCTTTCATTATACCAGCTCTCTTATTTTAAAGAAATACTGCATAAGTCTTCTGTTTTTCTTATAATTTAAGAATAAACCCTTTACCTGCATACGCTCACCTCCTCTCAGAATGTGCCCATTCTTACGAATGAAAGAAATATCCTTGCCACCATAGCGAATAGAAGAAGAATTATTCTGGCAAGTCCTAAGACCAGCTTCAACGCTCCAAGAATTATCCTTAATATCCACTTGAGTATCTCTAAAATTACTGTTCCTACGGCTCCCATAACTCTTCTCATAATAATCAGTCTCCTTTCGACATCCATCCCATTGCAAGTCCTGCAACATCTGCATCGTCCATAACATCTTCTGTAGGTTCTTGTGCTTCACTATTGGCTACCTGCATTATTACCGGCTGACCAACATTCATTCCGGATATCACTCCGCCTAACAGCCTTATGACCTCTTTCCTAGCCTCATTGGTTGCTGCTTCAATGACTTCTTCCTTAATGTCATCAATATCTTCTGACCGGATATATTCAGCCCTCTCTTTTTCCTTCTTCTTGATAACAAAAGTTTCTTTTCCATAATTATCAATGTAGAACTGAATCGCATCTATAATGAACTGGTTCTTAGATTTGAAAATCTTCGGATCAAGGTTCTGAATCACATCATTGATTTTCACATGCTGAGGATTGCTCATGTTGAGGCGGACAGAAGTTTTTACTTCATATTCAAGTCTTCTTCCCATCATCTGCCTCCTTATGATAATCGCTTAGTGCTTTTAAGTCCCATTGTGGCAAGCTGCTCATATCCTCTTGCATTTGCCTTTACATCAAGGTTATAGGAAATGTTCTTAGCATCATGACTACCAAAATTCTTCATCACAACTGCCCCGCCACCGACAAATACAATCGGTGTAGTCTTTAAGTTATACCCAAACTCACGGATTGAGTTATATACCTTATCAACAAAATCCTCTATCTCTGCCTTGATAATGGCAAAGTATTCATCATCAATATCTGACCTGCCATATCGCATGATGTTCTGTATCTCTGACTCGTCTACCTCTCCGTTAAGTTGTCTTACACACTGCTCATTGATAGAACGCATACAGGTAATAAGACCTTTTGGTATCGTCACACACTCTGATTCATCCGGTGACTTGTTGATTACCGGCATAATGTCGATTGTCCAGCTACCGATATCTACTATCAGCGTTTTCTTTGCCATTGTAGGAATCTTGTCCACTACTGCTGCATAACACTGAGGGAATACTGCCACATCATCAATTTCAATATAATACGGCTCATTCTCATATTTGAAGCTTACACGCTTATTCTTTGTCAGGTACTTGATAAAATCATTCTTCTCTGCTCCAAACCTTGTAAGTGGTAGTCCTACGGCAAGGAATACCTTTGCCTCTGCAAGACCTCTTCTTTTAAGTTCCTTAGCTACTGCCGCAAGTGTGAGAAGATAAAAGCTGCCATCTTCGACCTTCGTGTCCTTTACCTCCTGTCTCACAGTTCCAACCTTATAGAACTTTCCTTCATACTCGAGTACATCACCGAAAAGTGCTGGAGTTGTTGTAATCTCCTTAACACCTGTGACAAATACCTGAGAGATTGTTTTCATCATTGACCATCCATGATCAATGCCGATTACTTCTAACTTGTTATTCATGTGTTTTGCACATCCTTTCTTCTTAAACAGCCACTTGAACATCTTAACCACCTACTTTCCTATCAGCTTTCGCATACAAGGAAAACAATAACCATTCCCTCGATAATATGGACATCCGACACATTCCGTCGGAAGTTTCTGTTCCTTTTTCTTAGATGGTTTACAACATGTTCCATTGGCACATCTGTTGTTATGTCCCCAGAAGAATCTACAATGCATACAATCTTTTAATTCTCTTTCAAGCTTTTCTTCTGGAGATACAAACCTGCGTTTCTTATGCTTATCTCTTTTTTCAACTGTTCCCACCAGAGCTCTCCTCCCTTCCAAGGAGTGATTGCTCTCTTATCTGTTCCATTGTCCTGTCCGACTCTCCTGCCGTCCTAGCTAACGAATACAATACGATAAGAACAATAATTATTAATGCTATGCTAAATCCCATCACCACTTTATCCTCCTTCAAATTAGTTGCCATATAGACAGAATTTGAATTTGGAAGTGATATAGTCTACATGGCTATGCTTAACGCTAAGCATGTAGGTACACGCCAGTCTTCTAGACTCCTATATCGCCCCGTGTACAAAGAGGTGTTCTCACCTCCGGGAGTTACAGACGAGCCACAAAATGTGTTTCACGACGCCCTTCTGAATTATCAGAAGCACTATCTCCTCTTTTAGCCTTTTGAGGATAAGGACGAACTTCTCGCCCTCTGTGGTTAATTATCCTTACGCAACATGCCTATTCCTTTTACCAGATTTCCATCCAGCTTCTCGCCCTTCATCTTTCAATCCATCAGACTACTAATATGATAGCTGTGACTTTCATCCTCCAGGTACATGCCCCGTAATTTTACTACCTACAGATACTCTGCAGTGCAAACTACTTTGCAAATCTGTAACTGATTATTCAATTGTTATGTCCAATCTCTCTTGGACAATTGATATTCTACAATGCACTTTAATTTTACGGAAGTGACACCACTGGTGTATTTTTACGAATTTTCACCAGTTTTTGGTGTATTTGTCATTTCCTTTAATTTGTTCCATGTATGCTTAGGCAGTTCTCTTGCCGGCTCTCTGAATCGTTCAAGATATTTTTCAAATAATTCCGTATTGATTAATGCTGAATTACCGACTTTATAGACTGCTCCTGCCTCTCTCGCAATTACTATGATTCTAGATTTACTTATCCCATAAATAATCGCTCCTTCCTCTGCATTTACAAATTTTTTCATAAAATCCTTTGTATCTGAATAGCACTTATATGAGTAACTCATTCATCAGTCTCCTTTCACATTTGGCAATGGATGTTTCATTTCTGTTGGCGGTTCTCTGAATTGCTCCATATAATCATCAAAAATTTCCAAATTTATTAATATAGTATTTCCCTTAGCTGTTCCAATCTTATATACAGCACCCGCTGCTCTAGCCATTTCAATAAATCTATGATGCCCTATGCTATATGTCATTGAAGCTTCCCCAATTCTTACAAACTTCTTTTCTACGATTTTGTTTGAACTAGGCACTCTTGCAAAATGTTTCATAAATTTCATCAACCTTTCCTTATGTACTAATATAATCTTTGCAAGCTGATATCTTGCTCCAGCAGCTAATGCTATATCCATTGCCTCATCTCGTGTTACATCTAATAAAGCCATTACTTCATCAATACGAATAAATCTTGGTTTTACAATTTCTTTTCTATAGGCACTAACTGAACCACTCAATGTATTTACCATAACATCACCTACTTATAAAACTCAGAATCTGTAATATGAAAAGTTTCAAGATACTTATCCAATATTTCTGTATTAACAAGTACAAGCTGACCAATCTTATAACAAGCCTTGGCATCCTTAGCCACTTCTTGAAATTTTGTCATTCCCATACTGTACATCTTTGCACCATCTGAATATCTTACAAACTTTTTTGCATCCTCATATCTATCTTTTTTCTTTGATTCATCCATTGCTGTGCTCCTTTCACTTTGACTTCATAACAAATGACGTATTTTCTCCATAACGCAAAAAAGAGGACATCTTCTAAATTTCTTTAGAAAATGTCCTCTTAGTAGTTCATATTCGATTGAGTCTTATTCTTTTCAGATTGTGTACTCTTTCATACTGATGTAAATGACTATGCCAAAATACGTCTTTTAATGCGTCCTTTGACGTACTCAAATGCCTCAATCCCGCATAAACACTAGGTTTATTTATCCAAGCTCTTCATTGTCGGGAAGAGCAGCACATCCCTAATTGCAGGTGAATCTGTAAGCAGCATAACAAGTCTGTCGATACCGTAACCGATACCGCCTGTTGGTGGCATACCTACTGCAAGTGCATTAAGGAAGTCCTCATCAGTGTGCTGTGCTTCCTCGTCGCCGTTCTCTGCGTTCTTATCCTGCTGTGCGAAACGCTCTCTCTGGTCGATTGGGTCGTTAAGCTCTGAGTATGCATTACACATTTCCCATGTGTTAATGAAAAGCTCGAAACGCTCAACCTTCTCTGGATCAGATGGCTTCTTCTTAGTAAGTGGAGAGATTGCAAGAGGATGATCCATGATGAATGTAGGCTGGATTAACTTCTCCTCGCAGTACTCCTCGAAGAAGAGGTTGATGATGTCACCCTTAGTGTGACGCTCCTCGAACTCAATTCCTCTCTCCTTAGCAAGAGCCTTAGCTTCTTCGTCAGTCTTAATTGTATCAAAATCAACACCAGCATATTCCTTGATTGCGTCATTCATAGTAAGTCTTCTGAATGGCTTTCCAAGGTCAATCTCAGTGCCGTTGTAAGTAATCTTAGTTGTACCGCATACAGTCTCAGCAAGATGTCTGAACATACTCTCAGTAAGTTCCATCATGCCCTCGTAATCTGTGTATGCCTGATAAAGCTCCATAAGTGTGAACTCAGGGTTGTGTCTTGTATCAACGCCCTCGTTACGGTATACTCGTCCGATTTCATAAACTCTCTCAAGACCACCAACGATAAGTCTCTTAAGATAAAGTTCTAATGAAATACGAAGCTTAACATCCTCGTCAAGTGCGTTGTAATGAGTCTCAAATGGTCTTGCGGCAGCACCACCTGCATTAGATACAAGTGTTGGTGTCTCAACTTCCATGAAGTCTCTGCCATCAAGGAACTTTCTGATTTCCTTGATAATCTTAGATCTCTTTACAAATGTGTCCTTAACGTCAGGATTCATTATTAAATCAACATATCTCTGACGATATCTCATATCAGTATCTGTGATTCCGTGGAACTTCTCTGGAAGTACCTGTAAACTCTTAGAAAGAAGAGTAATCTCCTCAGCGTGAACTGATATCTCTCCTGTCTTAGTTCTGAAAATGAATCCCTTGATACCAAATATATCACCAATATCAGACTTCTTGAAGTCTGCATATGCTTCTTCTCCAATGGCATCTCTTGAAATGTATGCCTGCATTCTGCCCTTAAGATCAGCAATGTTACAGAAAGATGCCTTTCCCATTACTCTCTTGAACATCATACGTCCGGCAAAGCTTACATTGATTGGAGAAGCGTCCATAATGGCTCTTCTCTCATTGTAATCAACATTAACTGCTTCTCTTGCCTGCTGCTCATCTAAACCTTCAGTATTAACTGCTGGTCTGTCACCGAGAAGTTCCTTCTCATGTGCTTCATAGATGGCTCTGATTTCGTCTGTGTGATGTGTTACATCATACTTTGTTATCTGGAATGGATCCTTACCTGCGTCCTGAAGATTCTTTAACTTTTCCATACGAACCTTAATCTGCTCGTTAACGTCAGGCTGCTGTGCAGATTTATTATCTCCCATGAATGAGTATCTCCTTTTCTATATGTTACTGAAATATATCTTTATTAGTCTTCTGCCAAAGATTAGTCGTTCTTTACAGATACAACTGTATATTCAATCTCTCCAACAGGTGCTTCTACCTTAACAGTGTCACCCTTCTTCTTTCCAATAAGAGCTGCACCAAGTGGTGACTCATTAGAAATCTTGTTATTAAGACTGTCTGCCTCTGATGAACCAACGATTGTATACTCGATATCCTCATCGAATTCTACGTCGTGAAGTACAACAACGCTCTCCATCTTAACTATATCTTTATTCTTATCGTTATCCTGAATAACCTCACAGTTAGCAAGAATTGCTTCAAGTTCTGCAATTTCTGTTTCGATATCTCTCTGCTCGTCCTTAGCTGCATCGTACTCAGCGTTCTCTGATAAATCGCCCTGCTCTCTTGCTTCCTTTAACTTCTGGGCAACTTCCTTTCTTCTGACAACCTTAAGCTCCTCAAGTCTTGCTACTCTTTCGTCATACCCCTTTTTAGTAAGAAACTGTTTCTCTGCCATGTTCTTATCACCTTTCTATATATCTGCTACACTAATATGCTTCTGCTCTACTAGAGAATAAAACCCCACAAGCGTCACAATATTATAAACTATCAGTTCCCGTCTGTCAACGCAGTCCTTCCAGTATCCTGTCTACAAGCCCGTCAAACTGTTCCAGATTAGTAACCTGGTTGGCTTCATTTCTTAATGCCGCTGCATGCTTGATTCCTGCTGTATACCATGCAAAATGTTTTCTCATCTCGCGGATTCCTGTAAACTCGCCTTTTATCTCACACAGTCCTTTGGCATGTCTCTTAATCATCTGGCATATTTCTTCAACAGACGGAGGTGCAATTATTGTACCATTATTCATATATTCAGAAACCTGTCTGAATATCCATGGATTTCCTCTTGCTGCCCTTCCAATCATTATTCCGTCACAGCCTGTCTGCTTCATCATATTAACAGCGTCTTCGCCGCTTTTAATATCACCATTACCAATAACAGGAATTGATACTGCTTCTTTGACCTGTCTTATTATATCCCAGTCTGCATGTCCTGAATAATACTGCTGCCTTGTTCTTGCATGGACTGCAACAGCAGCTCCGCCGGACTCCTCAATAACATGTGCTATCTCAGGCGCATTTATACTATTCTCATCAAATCCTGCCCTTATCTTGATTGTGAGTGGCTTATCAAGTGCATCAGCCATCTTCTCAACGATTTTTCCGACAAGCACAGGGTCCTTCATAAGTGCCGAACCCTCGCCATTATTGACTACCTTTGGAACAGGACATCCCATATTGACATCAATTATATCAAACTCTCTTTCAGAAAGTCTCTTCGCTATGTCTGCCATGATATCAGGGTCTGAACCGAAAAGCTGCAATGCAAGCGGACGCTCCCCCGGCACTGTCTTCATCAGGTCTTCTGTATTCTTATTGTTATACAGCACAGCTTTGGCGCTGACCATCTCTGTACACATAAGCCCACAGCCCTGCTCCTTGCATAAAAGTCGAAATGGCAGGTCTGTTACTCCTGCCATCGGTGCCAATGCAATATTGTTCTTTATCTCAACATTTCCAATTCTCATAATTACTCCATGCCTAAGAAGAATACCTTGAAGAACATCTCAAGTGATTCAAGAAGTTCTCTCTTCTCATACTGATATTTCTTGACGAGCATACCGCATGCTATCTCGTCATACAGTAAATCTCCTTCGTCTGCTGATGATTTGAACAAAAGATTGCCCTCCTCATCGAATTCCATATCAAGTATTCCGCCAACTTCCTCTGTAAAAAGAACGCACATAATCTTCAGTTCGTTCTTTACATCTTCCGGAAGCTTATCGAAATCAGGGTTAAAATAGTATTTCTTCTCATAAGAATTAGATACACATAAAACTACATTTTCATCAAACATATCCATATAATCCTCTCACAGAAACCTCTCCGGTTCTGATAATCTTCTCGCCCTCGTCCGTCTTAATGATAAGCTCACCCTCATCATTGATTCCAAGTGCTTTTCCAACAATTTCCTTGTCAGCATATATTGCCTTGACTTCGCCGCCCTTATTGACAAGCATTGAATTATAGTCTTCTTTAAGCCCAGCCAGATTCTGTGTCTTAACAAATGTATCATAGTACTTTGCGAAGCTCTCTGAAAATGCGGCTACTATACGGCTTCTTTTCAGATGGACGTCAGTCTCAAGATACAGCGAAGAAGCTGTTGCCTTGATTGAATCATCAAATTCTGTCGTATTAACATTAATTCCCATTCCGATAACTACATAATGTATGTAATCCATCTCAGCGCTCATCTCTGTTAATATTCCACATACTTTCTTCTTATTAAGAACTATATCATTAGGCCATTTTATACGGCACTCTGCGTCATGTCCGTCCTCTGTAAGAACCTTGTGGATTGCCTCCTGCACAGCCATGGCTGCCACTATTGTAAGCATTGACGCATTGACTGGTGCAATATCCGGTCTTAAAAGAAGAGACATCCATATCCCGCTTCCTGCAGGAGATACCCAATTCCTGCCGCGTCTGCCCCGGCCGCCTGTCTGGCTCTCTGTTATATAAAGTGTCCCATCAGCTGCATTATCTCTCTCTGCCGCTCTCTTAGCTTCGTTGTTGGTAGAATCTGTCTCATCATAATATACTACTTCACGGATAATTCCGGTTGTATCACCTGTCTCCACATCGGTAAGCTGGCTCATTATCTCACTTGCTGTAAGAATATCAGGATACTGTGTTATATGATATCCCTTATTCTGAACCGCCTCTATAACATAGCCGTCTTCTTTTAACTGGTTAATAACCTTCCAGACAGCCGTTCTTGAAACACCAAGCATATTGCACAATGCCTGTCCTGACACATATCCATCTGATTTTCTCAAAACATTTAAAATCTTAGTCTTCATTTTACTACCTGCCACGCTACAACAGCCATAAAAAGCAGTCCCACTGTAACTACTGTAAGAATAACTCCCGAAACAGTCCTGTCACTCATGTAATTCTTAGCTGCTGTAGTTCCATTGACCACCGCACCCATTAGAAACTCTATAGGAAACAGTATTCCGCTTCCGCTTCTTAAGAATAAAATAATAATAAACACTATTCCTATTGCAAATGTAAATGCAATATTTATGTAATCTATTATCATTTTAGTCTTTCTATAAGCACCACTCGTCGTATAATACATAATGCCTCCATAATTCCAAGCAAATCACAATTACTTATAAGCACCAAGTGTAGCTGCCATTACAGCCTTGATTGTATGCATTCTGTTCTCAGCCTCATCAAATACAACTGACTGCTCTGACTCAAATACTTCATCAGTAACTTCCATCTCGTCAAGACCGAATTTGTCATGAATCTCTTTACCAATCTTAGTCTTAAGGTCATGGAATGCTGGAAGACAGTGCATAAATATTGCGTTCTTAGAAGCATTTTCCATAACTGACTTGTTTACCTGATATGGAAGAAGTGCCTTGATTCTCTCAGCCCATACTTCATCAGGCTCTCCCATTGATACCCATACATCTGTGTACAAAACATCTGCGTCCTTAGTTCCTGCCTTAACATCTTCTGTAAGTGTCACAGAACCGCCGCTTATCTTTGCCCACTCCTCACACTGTGCAACGAGTGCCTTGTCTGGGAAATATTCCTTGGCTGTGCAGGCAGTGTAATGAAGTCCTAACTTAGAGCAGACAATCATAAGTGAATTACCCATGTTGTATCTTGCATCACCCATGTATACGAACTTAACGCCCTTTAATCTGCCAAGCTTCTCCTTGATTGTAAGCATATCTGCAAGCATCTGTGTTGGATGGTACTCATTAGTAAGTCCGTTCCATACAGGCACGCTTGAATATTTTGCAAGGTCTTCAACTATCTCCTGACCAAATCCTCTATACTCGATTCCTTCAAACATTGTGCAGAGAACTCTTGCAGTATCAGCAATACTCTCCTTCTTGCCAATCTGCGAACCTGTTGGGTCAAGATATGTAACACCCATACCAAGGTCATGTGCTGCAACCTCGAATGAGCAGCGTGTTCTTGTACTTGTCTTTTCGAATATAAGTGCAACATTCTTTCCGATAAGTGGCTGTTCTACAATGCCCTTTTTCTTCTTATCCTTAAGCTCTGCTGCTAAGTCTATCAAATATAAAATCTCCTCAGGTGTGTAATCCTTGAGTGTTAAAAAATCGCGTCCCTTTAAATCCATGACATCCTCCTGTCTGTATGCCATCAGTGCATACATTGAATAATTAATAACTTTGTTCATTCTATCGCAATTAGAGTGCTTCGTCAAATGCGTTGTTTAATTTGCCTGAATGTGACAAACGGGAGGTTGTGGGGGATGGCGGAAAGCTTCCGTTAAACTTCTCCAAATTCATGGGAGGGGCTTTGCCCCGTCCCATGAATATTCCGCATCTACCGCACCTTCCGTCCGCCAATAAAAAAGGTGGTGTGGCTTTTCTGACTGCAAACTATGCACATAATAAAAGCATTGAGCAAAGTCACTACTTAAGTGTACGCGCGTCCACGGACGGACGCGCGAGCTGTCACGCACACGGATGTGCGTTGACAGCGTAACGAACACTATCAAAAAATAGAACCGCTCAATGCTTATTATTATGTAGCGTAGTTTGTACGGAAGAAAACCACACCACCTTTTTTACCTCTTAATGGAATATATGATCCCCTATTATTACAAAATCTGAATAGTTATTAACATCTACAGTATATAAAGCTCTGAATGATGTATAACCACCTATATTATTAACACCTGATAATGCTTCAAGTGCTGCCTGCATACATTCTGTATTTCTTGGACCACTTGCAAGTCTTGATGCAAATCTGTCTGAAGCAGCTCCTGCTCCATTAGATACTCCTGAAAACTGACCTCTCTGATATACAACACCCGAAATAGAACCAGGATATCGTCCACTTCTTACTCTGTTAAGAATAACATTTGCAACTGCAAGCTTTCCTGCATATGGCTGATATCCAGCCTCCCAATCTATAAGACATGCCATAATCCATATATCATCGTCTGACACACTCATAGTCGGATTATATGTTATATCTGTTCCTGAAATAGTATTTTCTATAATTTTCTGTCTTCTTGCTTCCTCTGCTGCCGCAGCTGCTCTTGCTGCTTCCGCCTCGGCTTCTATTCTGGCCTGTTCTGCAAGTCTTGCAGCCTCTTCCTCTGCTTCTTTAGCTTCTGCTTCCTCTGTTGTATATCCTGTAAGAAGATTATCTGTACCAATTTGCTCTGCTAAAACTTCAGCTTCATCTCCAAAGCAAAGATTCTGTGTAAGTACATAGCCCTCGCAGTTACCAGAACTTATCTTAGTCCATTCTTTTCCTACCATATCAACATCTACTAATGTATTGGCATAAAGTCTTCCTACAACATCTGATGATTCTTCATCTGTATCACCATATACATCAAGATATGGATCTGTTAATGCTACTGCCTTATTCTTATATGTTCCTGTCTCTTCGTATCCAGTTACAAGAACCTCTTCAGTATTAGCTGAATAAGATGCTACCTTAATTCCAGTGTCAGTATTCTGTGTTTTCTCATAGGTAGTCGCTACTGCTGGAAGAACCGGTGTCATAAACAACACAATCGCAGCTCCCATATAGCAAGCAGCTTTGCTACTTCTAAGTTTCATATTATACTTTCCTTTCCGGCGGCTTATTTAGCTTCGCCTATAAATTGTTACAAAAATGTTACAATTTATTACGGAATTATAATAACAAAGTTACATTAATTTGTCAAATATGTTAAAACCCGCTCATAGAGCGGGTTTGCGGGTTCGTTTATTAAATTCGTTTTACAAAATATGGTATGTGACCATATAAATAGTTGAATATTTTATACATTTCTCTGTCTGACAGCTTCATATGTAAGAATTGTACACGCTATTGCAGCATTAAGAGATTCAACCTCTCCCTCCATAGGAATTCTTATAAGTGTATCAGCCTGCTTTGTAATGTCATCTGTAAGACCATTGCCCTCATTACCTATAAGAAATGCTGTCGGCGTACTGTAATCCTCCCCAAGATATGTGTTATTTCCATCAAGATGTGCAGCATATACCTTAACGCCGGATTTCTGGCACTCAGAAACTGCCTCTCCAAAATCCTGCACATATATAAATGGCACCCTGAATATAGAACCCATAGTTGACCTTATGGTCTTAGGATTATATATATCAACAGTGTTAGGACTCATAATGACTCCAGTAACTCCTGCGCCTTCACCCATTCTTATTATAGTCCCCAGATTGCCTGGATCCTGAAGATTCTCAACCAGAATAAGCAATGGATTGCCTGAAAGCATATCAGAAAGACTGTTATCCTTCATCCTTACAACAGCCATAATCCCTTGCGGAGTCTGTGTCTGTGACATTCTGTCAAACACATTGTCTGCAACAATTTCAATACTGTCATCAGAAATCCCCTGTTTTTTAACCAGTTCCTTCACATATTCAGAATTATTATTCTGGAATCTTTCAGACATATATATCTTTACAAGTAAATCTGCCGGAGCCTCAGATACCATGCGGATTCCCTCAACAACATATTCATTATTCTTCTTTCTTTCCTTAGCCTTGGAAAGCAGTGATATAACATGCTTTACCTGTGAACTGCTGGTACTGGTTATCATTGTCAGGTTACCTTTCCTTAAAAATGTATTACTTAGAAAGTAATGCACTTATATTAAATTCATAATCATTAATATCCTTAGTCATAGCAAGCGCTTCATCAATATCATAATCAACGAACTTGCCATCCTTGTAAGCTACAAGTCTGTTGCTCTTTCCTTCTGTAAGAAGGTCAACAGCATAAGCGCCCATGATAGATGCATACATTCTGTCCTTACATGTTGGAGAACCACCACGCTGCATATATCCTAATATAGTTGCTCTTGTCTCAATACCTGTTGCAGCCTCAATTCTTCTTGCCATTCCTGTAGAATGTCCGATACCTTCTGCATTAATGATAAGATGGTGCTTCTTGCCCTTCTTTCTTCCCTCAATAATGTGGTTAATAAGAGCCTGCTCATCATTATCGTATCTTTCAGGAAGAAGAATATCCTCTGCACCATTGGCAATGCCACACCATAATGCAATATATCCTGCATTTCTTCCCATAACCTCGATAATACTGCATCTTTCATGTGATGTAGATGTATCTCTAATCTTATCAATCGCTTCCATTGCTGTATTAACAGCAGTATCAAAGCCAATTGTATAATCTGTACATGCAATATCAAGGTCGATAGTTCCCGGAAGTCCGATAGTATTGATTCCCTGTGCAGCAAGCTTCTGTGCACCTCTGAATGAACCGTCACCACCAATTACAACAATACCGTCAATTCCATGCTTTCTGCATACTTCAGCACCCTTCTTCTGACCTTCTTCAGTCATGAATTCCATGCATCGTGCTGTATAAAGGATTGTTCCGCCTCGCTGGATAATATCAGCAACGCTTCGCTTGTCCATATCAATTATCTCATCATTAAGAAGTCCGTTATAGCCCTTCTGAATACCTTTGACCTTAAGTCCCTTATTCAAAGCAGTTCTTACAACTGCACGGATAGCAGCATTCATACCAGGAGCATCTCCGCCACTTGTTAATACACCAATTGTTTTAATTTCCTTTGCCATAACTTCCCCTTTCTTATCTCTTCATATTATTTCCTGTCTTATGTTACCACATTATAAAAGAAAAATCTTCATTTTTTGATAAATTTTTACCAATCTTAATTAAAATTTATGTTGTGGCAACATTTTTTTCACCGTACTTATTCTTAAGAATATAAAGCAGGTCTGACGACACCCTCACACACTGGCTTGGTGGAAGTGCAATCCTCTGTTTTTCTGCCACACAGTATATTGTGACAGTATCCCTGCCATCTGATTCCTTAAGAATATCAAAAAGTTCTTCTCTATGTTCTTCATACACTGCAAGGCTATCAAATCTTAACCACAGTCTTTTTGGAACACTTTCAAAACTCACCAGACTATCCGCTATAAGTTTGGCTTCCGCATTAACATTAGCCTGAACGCGTCCGGTAACAAATACTTTATTAGTAGTATCAAGAATTCTTCTATTTTTCTCGTATGACCTCGGAAACAGAATAACTTCAACCGTTCCGACAAAATCTTCAATAGTAAGATATGCCATCTGCTGCCCTGTCTTAGTAGTATTTACCTTAATATTTCTGACAAGTCCCCCAATCGTCTGTTTTGTACTGTCTGCTGCCTTAGTCTCTCCCGTCTCTTCATCAACAAGGAAATCTGTACTTCTCGCAGAAATATGCTTCTCCCACATACCAGTATATTCATCAAGAGGATGTCCTGTTACATATACTCCAAGAACTTCTTTCTCGCGTTCAAGCAGATCCTCTTTTTCAAATTCCTGAATATCAGGTACTTTCATTTCAAGGCTCTTTTTATCCTCTTCGCTTACAAGATCAAAAAGAGACATTTGTCCTGAAATAGCATCTTTATTCTGTTTAACAGCACTATCAATCATTCTTTCATAGACATTCATCATGCCTCGTCTAGTTTTGCCAAATGTGTCAAATGCACCTGCAAGTATCAGATGCTCAACTGTTCTCTTATTAAGAACGCCTGCCATTCTTGTAATAAAATCCTGCATGGAGTGGAAATCACCATTATTGGTTCTTTCTTCAATAATCGCAGTAATTGTAGGTCTTCCCATACTCTTCACCGCGTTAAATCCAAATCTTATCTCCTTACCCTCCACACTGAAATCCGCAACAGAATTGTTGACATCAACAGGAAGAATATTAATTCCCATCTCTCTTGCCGCAAGGATATACTCTGCAACCTTACTTGTCTTATCAGTTACACTTGATATGAGCCATGCCATATACTGTACAGGAAAATGTACCTTAAGATATGCAGTCTGGTACGCCACAACCGCATAACATGCCGCATGAGACTTGTTAAATGCATATTTGGCAAAATCCATCATTTCATCATATATTCTGTTGGCTGTCTGCTCACTTATACCATTCTTAATACATCCCGGCACTCCGTTAGCCTCGTTACCATATACAAAATTCTGGCGTTCCTGCTCCATTACATCAAGCTTCTTCTTTGCCATGGCTCTTCGCACATTATCACTTCCGCCCCATGAATATCCGGCAAGGTCACGCACAATCTGCATAACCTGTTCCTGATACACCATACAGCCATATGTCGGCTCTAATATTGGCTCTAACTGTGGGCAGTCATAGGTTATATTGCCTGCATTCTCTTTTCCCTTTATATACTGTGGTATAAAATCCATTGGTCCCGGTCTGTAAAGCGAGATTCCGGCAATCAGATCCTCTAAGCAGTCCGGCTTTAACTCCTTCATGAAGTTCTTCATTCCGCCACTCTCTAACTGGAATATGCCGGCACATTTGCCCTGACTTATACATTCGAATACAGCCTTATCATTATATGGTATTTTATCCACCGAAAATGAAGGATCTATCTGCTGTTCGCACTTCTCTGTCTGCTGTATTACAGTTAAGTTTCTAAGACCTAAGAAATCGAACTTTAACAGACCAAGGTGCTCTAATGTAGGGCCTTCAAACTGTGTAACCTTTACATTATCAGCACCTACAGCAACCGGAACATACTCACCAACATCCTTCTGACTTATAAGAACACCTGACGCATGAACTGACGCATGCCTCGGCAGACCTTCAAGTCTCTTTGCTTTATCTATTAAGTCATGCACTGTTGCATCCTGCTCATACAATGCCTTAAACTCTGCATTAGGTTTTATGTCCCTGTCCGGGTTACCATTCATTGCCCCATCTATTGTAACTCCGACTTTCTGAGGTATCATCTTTGCAATATTATCAACCATTGCATAAGGAAGATCCATAACCCTTCCTACATCTTTAATTACCGCCCTTGCTGCCATCGTTCCAAATGTGATTATCTGGCAGACACATTCTTTGCCATATTTTTCTATAACATAATCAATAACCTTCTGTCTGCCCTCCGGCGCAAAGTCCACGTCAATATCGGGCATTGATACTCGCTCAGGATTTAAGAATCGCTCAAAGACAAGGTTATATTTAATAGGATCAAGTGTTGTTATTCCAAGACAGTACGCAACAAGACTTCCCGCCGCAGAACCTCGTCCCGGACCTACCGAAACATCATGGGTCTTGGCATAATTAATGTAATCCCACACAATAAGGAAATAGTCTACATATCCCATTGAGTAGATAACTGACAGCTCATATGAAAGTCTCTGGAATATATCATTAGTATCTTGTGCACGTTTTATAACAACGTCTTTTCTGTCAGCCACTATTGAAGCTTTTGCCTGTTCTATAACATCTTCAATTCTTACTTCTGCTGTCTTGTCAGGATATCGCTTCTTTAATCCCTCGTAACATAAAGCATTAAGATATACCCATGAATTCTTTCCATATTCCCCTGGTACATCGAAAGCTGGCAGCTTTGTAACTCCGAATTCAATCTCAACATTACATCTTTCAGCTATCTTATGAGTATTCTCTACAGCATCAGGCGCATATTTGAACAATTCTGCCATCTCTTCATCTGACTTTAAATAGAACTGTCCGCCCTCATAGCGCATTCTGTTCTCATCTGAGAGTTTCTTTCCTGTCTGGATACATAACAAAATATCATGTGCATCCACATCATCCGCATATGTGTAGTGGACATCGTTAGTACATACCAGTTCTATTCCTGTCTCATTGTGCATACGCATAAGCTGTGGATTAACATAGTGCTGTTCCGCTATTCCATGATCCTGAAGCTCCAGAAAGAAATTGCCTTTACCAAATATATCCTGAAGTTCCAATGCCACATCTCTTGCTGTCTCATACATTCCCCTTGAAAGATATCTCTGAACCTCTCCTGCCAGACACGCACTCGTAGCAATAATTCCCTCATGATATTCTCTTAACACTTCTTTATCTACTCTCGGCTTATAGTAAAAGCCTTCTGTAAATCCCTTAGAAACTATCTTCATCAGGTTCTGATAACCTGTATTATTCTCTGCAAGAAGTACAAGGTGATTATACTTATCTTCACTCTGTCCTGCTCCTTTATCAAACCTCGAACCAGGAGCAACATAAACCTCACAGCCCAGAATAGGCTTGATTCCAACTTTCTTGGCTGCTTCATAAAAATCAATAACACCATACATAACACCGTGGTCAGTTATTGCAAGGCTGTCCATTCCAAGTTCTTTTGCTCTTTTAGTTATCTCCTTAATCTTACTGGAGCCATCCAGCAGTGAATATTCTGTATGCACATGCAAATGTGTAAAACTCATAGCATCTCCTCCCTATGTCAAAAAATATAACATATTTTCATTTATTAATCAGCAATTTTATGATATTCTATATTTAATTATTAATGTAAGGGAGTTGTATTATGTTAATATCTGATATTCCCGTAGGCGGGCCAATTTCAATTGAAATATCCATAGATAATGTCAGCTACGAAATGCCTTCCTCTGTTGTTGCATCAAAGAATGGCTACATTCTCATAGCGCCTTTTACATCAAAAGGTACGGTAATAGATTTTTCTTCTTATAAAGACATTTTATTCAATCTTTATACTGTAGATCCGGCGACACATAACCGTGTGGTCTGGAAAAATGTTAATATAGAAACTATTGGTTACAAGTCCTCTGATTTTGCATCTGCCTATTACAAAATATCAACTAATGTTTTTGCAAGCATTGCGTCAGAATGCGACAGACGATTCAACCAGAGAATTTCAACTGAAGCTTCTGGACATGTTTCTTCAGATACAAGACAAGATGAAATACCAGTAACATTAATCGATGTATGTGATAAAGGATTATCATTTACAGTCAGAAATGAACTGCCATATGATTATAATAACATTTATATAACATTTTCAGATGTAGCTAACGGAAGACAATTTGATTTTCATTTTAAATGTGTCATAATACGCAGCCAGATGTCAGGAGAACGCTATATTTACGGATGTATCATTCCTGCACCATCACGCGAATATCTTACATATGTTTTCCTTAGAAAGATTGAATGCAGAATTAATGCATCCAAAGAACAGGAGCAGCAGAATGCTCTTAAAGATGCTGCTGATGTTGCATCACAGTCAATCGAAAGTCAGAGTACTTCATCAGGATTTCATTCACATATATCATCAAGAAATAAATAACAAAATGGGCATATCAGAAAGCGATATGCCCATTTTTATTACTCATCTTCTTTAGTTATATCATCAGATGCATTACTGTCTGAATCATCAGAATCATCATGCTTTGTAATATTCTTCCATATATCACTTTCAGGTTCACCACTTACTGTTGATGAATAGCTTCCATCTTCATTGAATGTCACACTCTCTGCAACCTTCTCTGATGTTGAAAATGATGAAGTATCAACTGGTTCAGGCAATCCCTTCGCCTCTCTGAATATCTTCATGAATTCCTTACCTGTGATAGTCTCATGGTCATACAGATATCTTGCAAGCTGATCCATTACATCTCTGTTGTCTCTGATAATCTGCTTAGCCTCTTCATAGCATGAAGCAATAAGCTTCTTAACCTCATCATCAACCTCAGCCTCTGTTGCCTGTGCACAGTTCATAGATGCTCTTCCACTGAGGTACTCATCCTCAACTGTTGATAATGCAACAAGTCCGAAACGGTCTGACATACCATATCTTGTAATCATTGTCTTGGCAAGGTTAGTTGCCTTCTTGATATCATCATAAGCACCATTAGTAACTGAACCGAATACAACTTCCTCTGCTGCACGTCCGCCTACAAGTGATATAAGATCTGTCATAAGTTCGTCCTTAGTCTCAAGATGCTTCTCTTCCTCCGGGAAGTTAAGCACATAGCCAAGTGAACCGTTAGTATGAGGTATAATAGTAATCTTCTGGACCGGATCAGAATTATTCTTAATAGCTCTTATAAGGGCATGTCCAATCTCATGGTAAGCAACAACCTGCTTCTCCTTCTTGCTAAGAACTCTTTCTTTCTTTTCCTTACCTGCTACAACTGTATCAAATGCGCCAAGAAGATCTTTCTGTGTTACAACATTTCTGCCATTCTTAACCGCCGCAATAGCCGCTTCGTTAATGATATTGGCAAGGTCTGAACCTACAAGACCGCTTGTTGCCATAGCAATCTCTTCAAAATCAACTGTATCATCCATAAGCACATCCTTGGAATGTACCTTAAGTGTCTCAATTCTACCCTTCTTATCAGGTCTGTCAACAGTAATTCTTCTGTCAAGACGTCCTGGTCTGAGTAAAGCCTTATCAAGTACTTCCGGTCTGTTAGTTGCTGCAAGAATGAATATTCCCTTAGAAGAATCAAAACCATCCATCTCTGCAAGTAACTGGTTCAATGTCTGCTCACGCTCGTCATTGCCACCGCCATACTTGGAATCTCTGCTCTTACCAATAGCATCAATCTCATCAATAAATATAATACAAGGAGCCTGCTTAGTTGCTTCCTTGAACAAATCTCTTACTCTTGATGCACCGACACCAACGAACATCTCAACGAAATCAGAACCTGCAAGTGAGAAGAACGGTACATCTGCCTCACCGGCTACAGCCTTGGCAAGAAGCGTCTTACCTGTTCCCGGAGGTCCTACTAAAAGTGCACCCTTAGGAAGCTTTGCACCAATCTTGGCGTATTTCTCAGGGTAATGTAAGAAATCAACAATTTCGGTAAGTGATTCCTTAGCTTCATCCTGACCTGCAACATCCTTAAATGTAACACCTGTCTTTTTCTGGACATATACTTTGGCGTTGCTCTTTCCAACACCCATTCCACCCATCATTCCACCATTCTTAGCAATTCTTCTATATACAAATGCAAAGATTATATATATGAATAAGAATGGCAGTACATATGCAAGCAGAAATTCTACAATTGAAGAACTTGAATCCGGAATATATCCTTCAAACTCAATACCCTTTCTCTTAAGAAGTGGTACAAGAGTATCATCATTAACATACCCTGTATAATATGTGTATGAAACTCCTGCTATGCCAGACTGTTTCTCCTCTTCAACTGGTGTAATAAGAATTCTGTCCTGCTCTAATGCTACTTTCTTTACCTTATCTTCATCAATCATCTGCATGAACTGGTCGTAGCTTATCTCCTTGTATGTCGCATTCCTAAACATATTGCTAAGAAGCGTAAGCCCAATAAATGTTACAACTGCCGCTATAATAATGAATATTATAAGGTTAACATTCTTTGGCTTCTTGTTATTATTGTTGTTATTACGATTATTATTGCGGTTATCGTTATTATTATAACCATTGTCATAACCGTTGTTGTTATAATTATCCATACTCTTCTCCTGATATGATACTGTACTTATCTTAAGCATTTCCAAATAAGTCTGTTTTCATTATAAAGAAGGAAAAAATATAAATCAACCAAAATCTAAGTGTTTAATAAGATGTTTATATTTACTTTATATTCTTAGTTTTTTTCTTTAAACTATGGAAATTTATAATACATGGCTGTATAATATTGCATATTTTTTTGATTACACATTCAGATTGGAGGAAAAGATGGCTGTTAAATATGTATTTGTAACAGGTGGTGTTGTTTCCGGTTTAGGAAAAGGTATCACTGCCGCATCTTTAGGCAGACTGCTTAAAGCCCGTGGTTTTTCTGTAACCATGCAGAAGTTTGACCCTTATATTAATATTGATCCAGGTACTATGAACCCTATCCAGCACGGAGAAGTTTTCGTAACTGATGATGGTGCTGAGACAGATCTCGACCTTGGACACTATGAAAGATTTATTGATGAGAGCCTTAATAAAAATTCTAATGTAACTACCGGTAAAGTATACTGGTCAGTTTTACAGAAGGAACGCCGTGGAGATTTTGGCGGAGGTACAGTTCAGGTAATCCCTCATATTACTAATGAAATAAAGAGCCGTTTTTTCAGAGATTATTCAACTGACGAAACTAAGATTGCAATTATAGAAGTCGGTGGTACTGTCGGAGATATCGAGAGTCAGCCTTTCCTTGAGGCAATCAGACAGTTCCAGCATGAAGTAGGACATGAGAACGCAATTCTTATTCATGTAACACTTATTCCTTATCTTAAGGCATCTGGCGAGATGAAGACTAAGCCTACACAGGCAAGCGTTAAGGAACTCCAGGGAATGGGAATCCGTCCGGATATTCTTGTATGCCGTACAGAGCATCCTCTTGAGGCAGGTATCAAGGACAAGATAGCACTTTTCTGTAATGTACCTAAGTCTCATGTACTTCAGAACTTAGATGTTGAGATTCTTTATGATGCGCCTCTTGCAATGGAAGAAGAACATCTTGCACAGGTAGCATGTGAATGTTTACACCTTGACTGTCCAGAACCAGATCTTGATGAATGGAGAGCAATGTGCAAGGCCTGGAAGAATCCTACCAAGAAAGTAACTGTTGCATTAGTCGGTAAATATATCCAGCTTCATGATGCTTATATCAGTGTTGTAGAAGCATTAAAGCATGGTGGCGTATATAATTCATGTGATGTAACTATCAAATGGATTGATTCAGAAACTGTAACTCCTGATACTGCTGATGAGCTTCTCTCTGATGTATCCGGTATATTAGTTCCAGGCGGATTCGGAGACAGAGGTACAGAAGGAAAGATTGAAGCTATACGTTATGCAAGAGAGCATAATATTCCATTCTTAGGATTATGCTTAGGAATGCAGCTTTCAATTGTTGAATTTGCAAGACATGTTATTGGATATGAGGATGCACACAGTGTTGAACTTAATCCTAACACAACACATCCTGTTATTCATCTTATGCCGGATCAGGAAGGCATCGATGATATCGGTGGTACATTAAGACTTGGTTCTTATCCTTGTGTACTTGATAAGACAAGCAAAGCTTATGAACTCTACGGCGAGGAACTTATACATGAGCGCCACAGACACAGATATGAAGTAAACAACGATTACAGAAAGGTTCTTACAGAAAATGGCATGATGCTTTCAGGAATATCTCCTGATGGAAGAATCGTTGAGATGATAGAATTAAAGAATCATCCATGGTTTGTTGCCACACAGGCACATCCAGAGTTAAAGTCAAGACCTAACCGTCCACATCCATTATTCAGAGGATTTATTACAGCAGCTCTTGAATATCAGGACAAGAATCATTAATTTCATTACAAAACCATGCAGAATCAAAACTGCATGGTTTTTATTTTCTCTGAAAGGCTTCATAAATTATATTTAAAAATTTGAAGCATAAAAAAATTACCTGACGAATTAAACAATTCATGTCAGGTAATTTTAAAATTACGATATTACTTATTAATATTGTTAACAATCTTCTTGATTTTCTTAACTTCTTCTTCTGTAAATTCCTGTGACTGAAGAATTGCAGCAACCATATCAAATACATTTCCATTAAACCAGAAATCTGCTTCTTCTTTTAAAAGCTGTGCTCTGTACTCGTCTTCTGTTCTGAGTGGATGAATAAATGCTGCCTTACCTTTACGGTATGTATCAACAAATCTCTTATCTTTTAACTTACCTACAAAAGTAACAACTGTTGTTCTTGCATATTCCTTCTTATAATCATCTCTTAACTGGTCAATAAGATCCTGTACTGGAATATCCTGTGGTGCCTCCCATATAAGCTTCATAATTAATGCTTCACATGGACTTAATTCATTAAAATGATTTCTGCTCATAAACCCTCCTTAGGCTTTTCAATAGATATACATATTCTATATTATACCGCCATTATTAATATTTTTCAACTGTATAATGAATAGTTGGATATGGATTTCACAATTGTATCGCTGATAATCTGAATCCATCAACTTCCTTTTCTACAATGGTGAAATTCTGGGGAATTCCATACGCATACGCCGACATTTTCCCTTTCTCTAATCTATAAACTATTTTACCTAAAATGTCAAGCACACCTTGACCTGTAGCCTTGCCATATGCCTCTTTAAGCGTCCATATTCTGAAAAATCTTTCGTCACTATCACACTCTTTAATCCATTCTGCTTCTGATATGTCAAAGAAGCGTTTTGCCAGATTTTGTCTAACTTCACGAGCTTTTTCAATGTCAATTCCTACCGGTCTGTCGCCTATTACACACGCTACATAATTAGACGAATGTGAGATATTGAAAAAAATTTCACAATTTGATAAAAAATAAGGTTTTCCTTTCGAATTATATGCTATTTCATAATCAAAGTACGGATTATTTGCTTCAATCACAGAAATAATATCCACCTTCTCATATAGATTTTCATCTGCTTTATAATCTCTTTCTCCTGTTTTTATAGACCATTTTCCTACTGCATAATTAAGAAGTAGTCCTGCCGTCACAGTTTGCAGCTTATTTTCACGCATTTTCATCTTATCAGCCTTAGCTTTCCTGTATTCCGGAATAAGCGAATAAGCCTTTTCATATAACTTTTCATCTGCTAATGCATCTGTCGTTGTCACAAATATCATCATAATCAATCACCTTCTATACACTTATTGTCTGTGCATCTGCCATATAACGCTTTGAGAACACGAATACTATATCACCTGATTTAATCAGGGTATCGCCATTCGGAACTATTGCATTATCACCGCGTCTTATCATAACTATCAGCGTGTGCCTTGATATATCAAGTTCTTTTATCTTGTGTCCAACCCACGGATGATGTTCACGCAGTTCTACCTGTTTTAGGTTTACATCAACATTTACATCACAATCTCTTGCACCGATTACAACACAATCTCCCTCAAAAAGCTTCATGTCTCCCTTAGGCATAAGTGTCTCACCATTTCTTAACACTGCTGCAAGAATAAGTCCTCTCGGAAGACTAAGCTCGCATACCTTCTTTTCATTCCAGTTATGGTCCTTAGTTATAATAAGCTTAATAAACTTAAGTTCCTTCTCCATAAGGTAATCTGTAGACTTCTTAATAAGGCTGTACTGCTCAACGAAACCTGCAGATAAGATACCTGTCGGAATAGCGACCATTCCGACGCCAAGAAATGTAATAATTATACTGAACATTTTTCCAAGCACTGTCACCGGATAGATATCGCCATAGCCTACCGTAAGAAGTGTCGATACAGACCACCATATTCCTGAAAATGCGTTCTTAAACACTTCAGGCTGTGCCTCATGCTCCAGACTGTACATACACAGTGAGGATGCAATTATAAGCATTACTATGATGAATACAGATGATAATATCTGGTCCTTCTTACGCTTAATTACCTCTGTTATAACATTTAACGCATCATAATATGAATTGACGCGGAATATCCTTAAGATTCTTATAACCCTGAACATACGGAACGCTACTGCTCCTGCCGGGAAGAATATAGGAAGATAATTCGGAAGGAATGATAAAAGATCAACAATGCCGCTTCCTGAGAATATGTATTTTAACCTTGCAATACCTGTGCGTTTATTAGGATACAGATATTCTGCTGTCCATACCCTGAGAAGATATTCAATCGTGAAGCCGATAACTGTAATCCACTCTATAACATCTAACACCGGCTGGTACGGAATTGACTGTTCAAATGTATCAAATATCGCAATGAAAAGGTTGATTATAATTGCAGCAGTTATCGCAATATCAAATGTACGACTTGCAACATCGCCCGCATAGCCAATCTGGATAATGTCAAATATACGTTTTTTCTTATTATTCACCGTATCCCATCCTCCTACTTAAGCATATACCACGGAAGCAGCAATGCTCTTATATATTTTGCAAATGGCACATATGCCGTTATGTTAATGAATACCGGACATAATATAAGGCACGCTATAAGAAGCACCGGTATTATTGAAATCATTACATTGGCACTCCTTACAGGTATTGCCACAAGCCATGCAAATAAAGTAACTGCTATTACGTACACAGCCATATGAAGTATATCTGCTGCCCCCTTAAGCTGTCCTGCCACCGCAAGTGTTAACATTGCTGATACCGCAAAAAGTACACACGATATGAATGCATACAGTGGCTTTCCTGCAACACGGTACATACGCGGCAGTGTTATAAATGTTCCGAAATTCTTATCAAGATAATATTCCACGATTCCAAAAAGTCCACCTATATATACAAGAATTATAAGCAATGCCCTTAACGGAAACTCTCCTGTCTTATCTTCAAGCTGTGTTCCATTATCCTGTACACCATCTAACACCTTAAAATCAATTCTGAATGTGTCATCTCCGGATATGTATTCCTCGTACCCTTTTCTTATCTCTTCCTCTGCCTTTTCTGAATGCTTTTTAAATATGTCTACAGAATCAACATAATTAACTGCAACCTCAGGCGAATATGCCTTAAACATAGCAGAAAAGAATATCTCGTCAGTCATTGAGCTGACAAAATCTGACCTGCATATGATAAGCTCTATAATGTCTCTGTAGCTGCCACTGTCAAGCTTATCCTTAAGCCCTGTACCAACTACATAGCCACACTCTGTGTATTTATTCATTATATCCTGTTCAAGCTTTTCCTGCGATTCTGCTTCGTAGAATTGAACTGAATAATTGCCATTCACAAGATAATCTCTTGTCATTATGGCAATCTTATCGTCATCTTCAAGCACTATCCCAACCCTTACAGGCTCTGTCCCCTTAAGAGACGCTGTATGCGTAATTATTAACGCTGCAACGGGCATTGCAATAAGCACCACGACAATCACAGGATTCTTTAACTGCCTTTTAACAAGCAGATACAGCCAGTATAACAATCTCTTCATTATCTGTCTCTCCTTATCTTAACCGCCAATGCCCCTGCTGCCTGAAATATAATTATCCACAAAACATTTGTCATAATGGTACTGATATCCACAGTTCCCTTGATTATCTGACCTGCAAGTGTGAATAATCCGTTAGTCGGAAGATACATGCCAACAACCCGCACCCCCGGCGCAAGAAATGCTGATGAAACAATACAGCCCGATGCATACATGCACACCATTCCAAGGACAAACACTGTAATAACCGAATACACCGTGTCGTCAACAACTGCGAATATGCATTGTATAAATGAAACTGCTGCATATACAAGCACCACAATTCCCAGTAGTGAAGCGATAAATTCTCCCACTGACGAAACTGCCAGAACTCCCGATATTGCCGGAATCCCAAGCCTCATTATATTAGTTACTATAAAAAGCACTGCAAATATCACAATATACACAGTACTGATTCCCGTAGTCCTTGCAAATCCTGTATCAAATGCTGATATTCCCGCACCTTTAAAGCTCTTTGCAAGCGCCCTGTTCTCACCTTTCATATTGCCCGCACAGGTTATTCCACTGAGCAGAAGCAGCATGACAATCGCCGTACACACATAGAACTGTACTGTACTTAAACCCTCTTTAACTGATATATCCCTTGTCTTAAAGTATATGCTTCTGTTTAACGCATACGAAAGATATATGTCATTTAATTTATCCTCATGAGTACCTTGAAGTCCCCTGTAATTCTTAAGCACACCATTAAAAAGGTCATCAAACGTGTATATACCAGCCTCCGCAGTTGCAAGGTCAGAACCTCCTGCTCTCACCATCTCACGGAATATCATCGAAGTATTATTAACGCCCTCTGACGGACACACAACCTCAACAGGTGTATTCTCACCCGACATAATATCACTTATCATATTCTCTGGCACAATAATAGCCATAACATAATAATTATTTCTTAAACCATCTATAGCCTGCTGTCTGTCAGTATATTCAAATGTACAGACATTCTTAATTGTGTCTATCTCACTGACATAATTGAATGCCATCTTAATATATCGAAACTCCTTATTATTATCTGCCGAATCAGAGTTTTCTGTCTCATCATAATCAGGATACACAACAGCAACCTTCATTCTCAGGTCACTGTCCTGTGCCGTTGCAATGCCAACGCATGTACTTATTGCAATAACAAGTACTGCCGTCACTATCGTACCCAGAATTATCTTCGGTATAGATAAAAATGCGGATTTAATCTGCAATTTTAATAATTCCAGTTTCCTTCTCATCTAATCCCCCAATTAAATCTATCTGTGAATAATCTCTAAAAGCTCATTGCCGGTAACCGGATGGTCAAGTTCATTAAGCTTACCATTCTTTAAAAGATACATTCTGTCAGCAAGCTTTAATTCACTTTCTTCGTGGCTTGTTATAATGACTGTACCTCCGCTTTTCGTATAAGCAGACAGATAATTCATAATATCCTGTTTACACACAATGTCTAATGAAGCTCCCGGCTCATCTAATATAAGTACAGGTGGATTCTTAGCCAGTGCGCAGCATATGCTTAAACGTTTCTTCATGCCTCCTGACAGCTTATCAACACGTTTGTCAAGATATCCTGACACTCCTAACACTGCAGGAACACCGTTTAATAAATCTGCTTCCATATTTCTTCCGGTATCACAGTACCAGAATTTAAGATTATCTCTTGCCGACAGCTTCTCCATAAGTGGATTCTCCTGCGGCACAAATCCAATATATTTCTGAAACACCTTCGCATCTGCAAATGCATCTGTGCCATCTATCTTAAGACTTCCTCCATCTGCCTTAAGACTTCCTGCCAGTATCTCCAGAAGAGTAGATTTGCCACAGCCGTTGGCACCGACTATGGCAATATACTCTCCGCTGGCAGCATGAAACGAAGTGCTGTTAAGCACTGTCGTTTTCCTGCCATATGATTTTCTAATATTCTCCGCCTCTATAAACATACATATATCTCCACATTAATTCTGGGCTGCTGTATCAAACTGGCTGTAATACAGCTTGTGATAGAATCCGTTCTTGGCAAGTAATTCCTCATGATTACCCTGCTCAATAATATGTCCATCCTTCATAACAAGAATAACATCCGCAGACTGGATAGTTGAAAGTCTGTGGGCTACTATAAAGCTTGTTCTTCCCTCCATCAGCTTTGCAAATGCGTTCTGTATCTTTATCTCTGTTCTCGTATCAATAGAAGATGTAGCTTCATCAAGAATAAGCATTGGCGGCTTTGCAAGCATAATTCTTGTTATACATAAAAGCTGCTTCTGTCCCTGTGAAAGGCTCCCACCATCCTCGCCTATAACTGTGTCGAATCCGTTAGACATTCTCTTAATGAATCCATATGAATGTGCTGCCTTGGCTGCTGCAATAATCTCTTCCTCTGTAGCATCCGGCTTACCCATAACAATATTCTCTCTTATAGTTCCTGACTTTAGCCATGTCTCCTGAAGGACCATACCAAAGCCCTGTCTTAAAGACTTTCTGGTCATCTGTCTTATATCAGTTCCCGATACATCAATGCTTCCACTGTTAACATCATAGAATCTCATAAGGAGATTAATAACTGTTGTCTTTCCACAACCCGTAGGTCCTACAATCGCTATTCTCTGTCCCTTCTTGACATGAAGATTGAAGTTCTCAATAAGCTTCCTGTCAGGTACATATGAAAAGCATACATCATTAAGATCAACTGTTCCGTCAACCTCTTCAACAACCTTAGCGTCTTTAGCATCAGGAATCTCAGGCTCTTCTTCAATAAGTTCAAATATTCTGGCTGCACAGGCAAGAGCGTTCTGAAGCTCTGTGACAACGCCTGATATTTCGTTAAAAGGTTTAGTATACTGGTTGGCATAACTTAAGAAGCTTGATAACTGGCCAACTGTGATACCGCCATTGATAGCTGAAAATGCACCAACAATCGCAACGCTTGCATATACAAGGCTGTTTACAAATCTTGTTGAAGGGTTAGTAATAGATGAGAAGAAGATTGCCTTTAAGGAATACTTCTGAAGTCTTTCATTAATCTCATCAAATTTTCTTACCGCCTCATCTTCATATCCGTAAGCCTTAACTACCTTCTGTCCGCCAATCATTTCATCAATAAGTGCTGTCTGCTCGCCTCTTGTCTCAGACTGGAGTTTGAACATGCTGAAGGTCTTCTTGGCAATAAAGCTTGCAACTAAAAACGAAAGTGGCGTGATAACAACAACAGCAAGTGTAATCTTAGCATTGATTGTAATCATAAATATAAGTGTTCCAAGTATAGTCATGACACCTGTAAAAAACTGTGTGAATCCCATAAGCAGACCATCTGCAAACTGGTCAACATCAGCTATTACACGGCTCACAATCTCACCATATGAATGTCCGTCAATGTACTTGAGTGGAAGCACCTGAATTTTTTCTATAGCCTCATTTCTTATATCTCTTGTTACTTCATATGTGATTCTGTTGTTACATATGTTCATAAGCCACTGTGAAAGTGCTGTAATTCCAACAAATATACCAATTCTTATAAGTATACTCACAATCTTTGCAAAATCCACATTATTCACACCGATAATGCAGTCAATTCCACGACCTACAAGAATTGGCACATAAAGTGTAGTTGCAACAGTTACTGCTGCCATAATAAGCGATAGTATTATAAAAAAGCTGTGCTTCTTAATTCTTTTAAGGAGTTTTACAAATGTTGATTTATTCTTCTTCATTATGCTACACCCCCTTCTGAATCTGCTTTCTTAAACTGTGATTCATATATTTCTTTATAAACCTCACAATTTGCAAGAAGCTCGTCATGTGTTCCCATTCCTGCAACCTGTCCGTCATCTAATACGATGATAAGATCAGCATACATAAGGGATGCCGCTCTCTGTGAAACTATGAATACAGTAGGAGAATTGTTCATTCCCCTTATAGCTTTTCTAAGTGCTGCATCAGTTGCAAAATCAAGGGCTGATGCACTGTCATCAAGAATAAGCACATCCGGCTTTCTTACGATTGCTCTTGCAATAGTAAGTCTCTGTCTCTGACCGCCTGAAAGGTTCTTACCGCCCTGCTCTATAACATAATCCAGACGTCCCTGCTTAGAATCTACAAATTCCTTAGACTGTGAAATCTCAAGTGCTTCATCTATCTGCTCATCAGTAGCACCCTTCTTTCCCATCCACATATTCTCTCTTATAGTACCTTTAAAAAGTACTGCTTTCTGCATAACGATACCGACCTTATTTCTTAAAGTTTCAATATCGTAATCTTTAACATTTACACCATCAACAAGTACTTCGCCCTGTGTAACGTCATACAGTCTAGGAATAAGATTAACAAGACTGGATTTACCTGAACCTGTGCCACCTATAACACCGATTGTCTGTCCCTTCATAGCCTTGAAATTGATTCCTTCAACTGAAGGTGCGCCTGAACCGCTGTAGGTAAGTGAAACATTCTTAAATTCAACAGCTGGCTGTTCTTCCTTAGCTGTCACTTCCTTGACGCTTCCATCTGCCATTCCTGATGTTACTTCGAATACAGACTCTATTCTTCCTGCACATGCAAGCGCCTTAGTAATTGTAATGATAAGATTGGCAAGCTTGATAAGCTCAACTAATATCTGTGACATATAATTGTAAAGAGCAACAACCTGTCCCTGTGTAAGCGCACCAGCGTTAACTCTTACTCCGCCAATCCAGATAAGTGCAATTATTGATACATTTACAACAACATAAGTAAGCGGATTCATAAGTCCTGATATCTTACCAACGAATTTCTGCAATCTGTTAAGGCTTTCGTTATCGTTTTTGAAACGCTTAACCTCATCCTGTTCCTTATTGAATGCTCTGATAACTCTCACACCGGTAAGGTTCTCTCTTGTTATTCCAAGAATCTTATCAAGTCCTGACTGTACATTCTTGTACATAGGTCTTGTTGCAAGCATGATACCGAATACGATAAGTGCAAGTACCGGGATTGCAGCAACAAATACAAGTGCTGCCTTCACATCAATAGTAAATGCCATAATCATCGCACCAAATACGATAAATGGTGAACGAAGGAATAGTCGCAATACCATATTAATACCATTCTGTACCTGATTAATATCACTTGTCATTCTTGTTACAAGTGTCGATGTGCCAAGTGTATCCATCTCTGTGAATGAGAATGTCTGGATATGTGCAAATAAACTGTGTCTCATTCCTGTTGCCGCACCAACTGCAGCCTTGGCACTGAAATACTGTGCTGTGATGGCACATACAAGTCCTATGATTGCAAGAAGTATAAGCATAAAACACATCTGCATAATGTATCCCTTATCCGCATTAACAATACCCTTATCGATAACTGATGATACTACCAGCGGCACAAACAACTCAAATATTGCTTCGAGCATCTTAAAAAGCGGTGCCAGAACGCATTCCTTCTTGTAATCCTTAAGGAATCTCATAATCATTTTCATAAGAAATCTTCCTCCGTTAATTCAGTGACACTAAAGCATCCATAAGAAACTCATACGAATAGCATCTCTTAGTGCCAAAGTACTCTCTATAAACTTCATAATTGTAATATGAATGTTCAAACTGTCTTGAATACAAATGTGCTATATCAACGCGCATTGTAAAATCTGGAATACAGCCGGACGCCTGATTAGCTGCTGCCATAATGTCCACTGCAAGTATACCTATAACCGCATTCTTGGCTTTAAGCAGGACATCATAATCATTAACTGCGTCAAGCATATATCTATATACATAGTACATTGCAAGCTGCTCATATTCATGTGCAAATGCTTCGCTTCCCGCATGGTAATCTTTCATTACCGCTGCAAGCTCAGAATCATCCGCCAGACCGTCAAGGAACTGTCTCACTCTCACAACATGAATATTCCAGTCAGGATTGATTACCTCCATTCCTTTAAAGTCATCAAAGAAATGCCGCAGACCTTTTATCAGTCTTGTGCCATGTGGTTCATAAGCCTCTGACTTTATAGCACTGCTGTCTGACTTGTCAGGCTGCTTTATGCCACTGTCCTGTGATTTGGCAGGTGACGCTATGTCCCTGCTCTTTAACTTAGCCAGCAGATTCTCTCTGTAATCCAGTCCGCAGAACCGCTTTGCAACCCCAGCTATAAGCTCGTCCCTTTCAGCATCAAGATGCTTCTGGATACGCTTTGCATAATCAATATACAATGCCAGTCTCTCAAATATATTTATATCCCTGTCTGATATTATACCGAAAGCCACTATTCTTGCCTGCCGAAGCTGCATATATGTATATGCATCTATATCATTAGGCTCCGGAGTAAGACTGTTATCCTCAACCGTATCAAATGTAAGTTCATCTTTGTAAGAAAACATCAGCTCACCAGCTGTCTTACACGAGGGTGCTATGCCAATCTCTCTTATATTGCCATAATCATTAATAAATCTTGGAAACTCTGCACATGTTTCACACAGCTTATCCTCTCCAAGTTCTATATATAAATCGCACAGATTATCATCATTAAGGAAAGGACAGCGTCCTCCTTCTTTCAGTGTAAATGTACATTCTCCGTCCTGTGATGGTACCATTACACTCTTCAGGCGCTTTCCAAAAGCGCCTTTAACTGTTTTATAATATTTGTAAGAATTCTTATCAACATCGACATCCCAGCCGGCACAGCATGTATCTGTACAGGCTCCTGCAATGCATCTGAAATCCTTATAATAATGTGGTGTCATTACCTTCATTTTATTATCTCCCGCATATAAACCGGCATATTAAGTGCATCTGTTAACTGCGCAAAAATTGTCTGCCACACCTTATTAGTGCAGCAGACACATTTACATGTACATATTATTATAATTACTGTTCTTTTTCTTGTCTACAATATACTTATATGTTGTCACACATGCAAGAACTATCATAAGTACTTCTGCTACCATGTATGTATAGAACAGATATGGCTGTCTTAACGCTGACACAAGAAGCGGTGAACTGATTGCAAAATCATACATTCCTGTATCACCTATATACTTAGACATAACAACCGTACTCATGATTGTTATATTAGGAAAAGACATATTACCAAGCACAAGTGCCACAATCAGCACCGTATTGCGTATCAGAAAAAATGTCCTGCTCACCTTAGCCTTACTAAGACAGCTCATAACAATGCCTCCGATTATGCATACAAGAAATAAAAGAAACATCATATACATCTCAGATGCTGCAAATGCAGATACTTCCGTCGTCGCAGTCTCATATCCTGTAAGCAGTGCAAAGAACCCAAATATAGAGCGGCCACCCATAATACATGCCGCCACAACAAATAATACTAGTAAAAAATTCCTTCTGTTTAACTTCCTGTTATCCATAATTCCTCCATTTGCATTATTATCTCAATTATGGAGGAAGATTTCAATAAATATTTGCGCAAACTTCATATTTTATTGTCACCCGCCTCCACTCACCCATCAGGCACGCACTGGTCCACTGGGGTCTGGAACACGTTAAGAATTGCTAATTTAGCAAGTGGTGCTTTTGGCTTTTTCTATTGTTTGTGTTCATTCGACATCTGTACACTTCCGTCATTGTGTCCGCCTGTGACATACGCCCGATATATTGCGAACTGTGTGGGAGTTAATGCCGCTATATACATAAGAGCGGTGTGCTAAAGCACGTTCAAGCGAAGCGCGTTTGATTTAGCACACCGTAATAAGCTTTGTAGATAGCGGCATTTACTCCCACTAAGTGCAGCAATCCTTGAGGGCGTATGCCACAGGCGGACACAATGCTAGAAATGTTCATCTGCGAATGGACGCAAACATTAAGCCAAAAACACCACCTGATAAATTAACGCAATTCTAACAAATCGTTCCAACCCCTGTGAACCAGTGTGAGCCTGAGAGGTGGGTGGCGGCGGGTGACTTAATAATATAAAGTTTGTGTCTATATGAACTTGCTGCGCCACTTAATTGCCTCATCCCTATACGCAATTGCTGTCTCCATAAGTTCATTATACTGTGCCTTAGCACTTTCTATTGTTGCCTCAAGCTGGCTTATTGTCTGTATTGCCTGTCTGTTTTCCTGCATATATGTATTAAGCTGGTTTTCGTACTCTGATATTTTCTGTTCATTCTGCATCAGCATGTCTGTATCCTGACATTTAATGAATTTCCCATCTGATGTTATTTCGTAGAAACTGTCTACATACAAAAATGCTTTTCCCTGCATTCCAAACACTTCATACATATCAACATTTTCACAATCCACAGGAATATTAAGACTTTCACCTTCTTCCAGCGGGTAGACAGCTCGCAGCGACAGTCTGTCCGTAAGCGGGTTTGTCACCATATAAAACAGCATTAACCTGTCTTTATTTACTACAAGCTGTGGACAGTGCATATCTGGATTCTCGCTGCTTTTCACATGAAAAAGTGCTTCATTATTCATCACATTTTTAACAAGAATATCTCCGTTCTGGTTCTGATACGCATAATATATTGTGTCTCCCAACACCACATCTGAAAGTCCGTCCAAAAAGTCTGACACAAGCATTATCGGGCGTTCTATACCGTCTATGTACGCCGTTCTCAAAAATATATATCGTGATATGCTATAGATTATAAGCCGTCTGTCACTGCCGGCTGTGTATACATTTGCCATAAAAGGACACTCCCGTTTTTATACTATTATATGGTCACGCGAATGTAGATAGAACATATAATGTAGTAAAGAAACGAAGAAGGAAAAGATAATGGCTAAATGTAAATGCAGCAAATGTGGTTCTACCCGCATTGTAAGCAATATTGTGCAGAACATGCCTAATGGCTGCTTTGATGTGTGCACGAACCCTATATGCGGTTCACCCGATGAACTCAGTATTCTTGCCCCTCTTATCTATGATGAGATAGGTATTAATCTGTGTACCACATTCGCTGTCGGCACAGATATTTCAACGACTTATCCAACAGCTACCAACGCATCAGTCAGTGTTATAGATATAGCCTACACTTATGGTGATGAAAATGTTGAAATCACCCAGATAGCCGGAAGGCCTAACTGCTACTCTGTGAAACTTGCCAACCTTACTGTAACATTTGCAGTAACGCTTTATGATGAGTCATGCAGGGCATTAGCAACTCTTACCCCAACGGCAGTCTACCTTCCTAACTCAACTACTGCTGCAACTTATGATGAAGATACCAATCCAACATCTGTCACCCTTGAAATATTCGCTCCTTACGGAGTTTCCTACAACTCGAATAACGCAACTCCACCTGTTTATACGCCTGCACTTAACAGTATAGGTTTCTTATCATCTGACAATGTTGTAACCCAGGGACTCAATCTCTATGCAATACCTAAGCTTTTAGGTCTTGATACTACAGACGACGAAATTACTGTAGGTCTCACTCTCATCTTACAGAGCCTTTACTTCTGTGGATACCGCGTAACAAGCGCCGGCAGAATCTCAACACCTAAGGGAAGCATTGTTTCCGGTGAAGAATCTGACTGCATCAAGTTCGTTTGCGGCAACCTCTTAGACAGAGCCATCAAGCCTCTCGATTTAAGCCCACCTTCATGCGAAGGTAACTTAAAGAAAGACTGCAAGAAGCCTTGCATGAATGACTGCACCGACACTCTTAATACTAACAGCACAGCCTGCCAGAGCACATGTAATAATGGTAATAGCAGCCAGACTTCCTCTGGTGCATGCGCCGGACCTTGCAATGGCATATGCAGCAAGACTAACTGATAACCTCAATCTGTGGAAACAGACGCCTGCCTGGCGGCTGTTTCCATGTACATATTTTCTTCCATCGCAAATATTTTAATTGCTAATCTCCCCACTATGTGTGTATAATTAGTGAAATATATTATATTGAACTGCTGTACACACAGTTCACATGGAAAGGAGTTACTAATGAATTTTAAAAAGTACAGGTCGAGATTCCTCTTGGTTTTTGCGGCCCTCACTCTCTTGTTCTCTTCTGTTCTTCTTACTTCATGTCAGGGCAAGAAGATTAAGAACACTGTATTTTCTGTAGATGATCTTGCAGGCAAGACTATTGGTGTTCAGTTAGGAACAACTGGTGATACTCTCGTAAGTGATTACGAAACTGACGGTTCAGGCACAACCGTATCAAGATACAACAAAGGTTCTGATGCTATACAGGCTTTAAAGCAGGGTAAAGCTGATGCTGTTGTAATTGATGAACAGCCTGCTTTAGCATTTGTTAAAACTAATCCAGACCTTACAATTCTCGAAGAAGAATTTGCAAATGAGGATTATGCTATCTGTGTTGCTAAGGGCAATTCCCTTACTGCAAAACTCAATGAAGCTATTGAAGTACTTATGGCAGATGGAACTATCCAGAAGCTTATTGACGATTATGTTGGCGATAATGCTACATTTTCAGGTTACAAGTCTCCAGAAGGTGTAAGCCGTACTAACGGAACTCTTATTATGGCTACAAATGCTTACTTCAAGCCATATGAGTACTATGAAGGCGGCTCTATTATCGGTATTGACGCTGATATTGCACAGGCTATTGCTGATTATCTCGGCATGAATTTAAAGATTGAGGATATGGAATTTGATTCAATTATCACTGCTGTATCTTCTGGTAAAGCTGATTTCGGTATGGCTGGTATGACAGTTACAGATGAGCGTAAGAAAAATATCGATTTCACAACTACTTATACAACTTCTAAGCAGGTTATTATTGTCCGTGACGACAATGCGTCTGCAACAGGCATGAGCTTTGCCGAGAAGTTCAAGACAGACTTCATCAAAGAAGCAAGATACACTTATCTTCTTAAGGGTCTGTTTAATACAGTAATTATTGCATTCTTTGCAGCACTTATGGGTGTTGTTATTGGTTTCCTTATTGCAGTTGTCCGTTCTAACCATGATAAGACAGGACACATGAAGATTCTTAACTTCATTTGCAACATTTATCTTACTGTAATCAGAGGAACACCAACTATGGTACAGCTGCTTATTATCTACTACGTAATATTCAGTTCTGTACATATTGACAAGCTTATTGTTGCGATACTTGCATTTGGTATCAACTCAGGTGCTTATGTTGCCGAAATATTCCGTTCAGGTATTATGTCTATTGATAACGGACAGTTTGAAGCAGCACGAAGCCTCGGTCTTTCTTATAAAACAACTATGATAAGTGTCATTCTTCCTCAGGCATTCAAGAATGTTCTCCCAGCACTTGCTAATGAGTTCATTGTTCTGTTAAAGGAAACATCTATCAGCGGTTACATCGGTCTTAACGACCTTACAAGAGGCGGCGATATTATTCGAAGCATAACTTATGATCCAATGCTTCCACTTATTGGTGTTGCCATCATCTACCTTGTAATGGTTATGGGACTTTCACAGCTTGTTAAGAAACTTGAGAGGAGGTTAAGAAACAATGAGCGATAATACTAACGAAATCATACTTGAAGTTAAGGATTTGAAAAAATCTTTTGGCGACCATGTTGTATTAGAATCAATCAATACAACAGTCCGCAAAGGAGAGGTTATTGCAATTATCGGACCATCTGGCTGCGGTAAATCAACATTTTTGCGTTCACTTAACCTTCTTGAAACTCCTACAGAAGGTCATGTATTATTCCATGAGCAGGATCTTACAGATAAGAGTGTAAATGTGGATGAGTTAAGAGAGAAGATTGGAATGGTGTTCCAGCATTTTAACCTTTTCCCTAATATGACTATAAGAAGAAACATAACTCTTGCTCCTACTAAGCTTGGACTTATGAGCAAAGAAGAAGCTGATAAGAAAGCTGATGAACTTCTTGCAAGAGTGGGACTTTCTGACAAAGCCGATGCTTATCCTAACCAGTTGAGTGGTGGTCAGAAGCAGAGAGTTGCTATAGCAAGAGCACTCGCAATGAATCCTGAAATAATGCTTTTCGACGAGCCAACATCCGCACTTGATCCTGAAATGGTTGGTGAGGTTCTCGCAATCATGAAGGAACTTGCTGCATCAGGAATGACAATGATTGTCGTAACTCATGAAATGGGATTTGCAAAAGAAGTTGCCAACAGATGCATGTTCTTCTATGATGGAGTCATCAATGAAGAAGGAGCTCCTGAGGAATTCTTTGGCAATCCTAAGAGTGAGAGATTGAAGGATTTCTTGTCGAAGGTGCTTTAATTAGTACGAGGGTTGGCATTGAGATAGGCAGCTGTTATACAAGCCCTCATGGATGCCTGCACCTAGTGTAAGTAAATGCCGCAGGCGAGCATTCGTCCGGAGACTGACCCCTCGAAGGAGAAGAAGTCAGCCGTACAGTGTGCTGTGGGATATGTGTGTGGTGTCCTTAGGTGGATGCCCGAATATTCTTATGTCGTGTGAAAGTTAATGCCGCAATCTGCTAAAGGTTGGGACTTGTAATCTCGTTCAAGCGAAGCGCGTTTGATTACAAGTCCCATTATAAACTTAGCAGGTTGCGGCATTTAGTTTCACTAGACATAGGAATCCTGAGGGCAGATGCCTAAGGACATCACACACCCTCCCACAGCACACTGTACGGTGTCCGGACTATCAAGCCTCCTTCGAGTAGTCAACCTTCAGAAGACACAGTCCCTTCGCCGGCGCAGTTGCACCTGCAAGGCTTCTGTTTCTCTCCTCTAAAAGTTCATACATACTCTCTGGTGTTCTCTTTCCCTGTCCAACTTCAAGAAGTGTACCACTTAATATTCTTACCATGTACTGCAGGAATCCGCTTCCATGATATGTAAGATTAAGGAATGAACCCTTTAAAGAAACATCTATCGAATAAATCTCACGGACTGTCGATTTTTTCATCTTGGGATTACCACAAAATGATGCATAATCATGTTCTCCAGTAAGTATGTCTGCTGCCTTCTTCATGGCTTCAACGTCCAGCTTACCCTCAATTATATTGACATATTTTCTGTTAAATACAGGCTTCTTATCCCCAACATAACATGTATAGCAGTAAGTTTTCCCCTGCGCATTGTAACGGCTGTGGAATCTGTCAGATGCAACACGAACCTCCTGCACACAGATATCTTCCGGAAGATATCTGTTCATATAATCGCATATCTCATCTTCCTTCATCTTTGTTTCCATATGCGCATTGGCTACCATTCCCTTTGCATGCACTCCGGCATCTGTTCTTCCTGCACCTATAACCTCAACCTCAGTTCCTGTCATGGCAGAAAGCACTGATTCTAACTTTCCCTGAATTGTCATATCTGTAGTTGGCTGATGTTCCCAACCATAATACCTTGTACCATCATAAGTAATTATCATCTTATAATTCTTCATTCATATCTCCCATTCATTCTTCTGATTTGAAGCCATATAATTTCATACAATTAACATCTGTAATCTCATCTCGCAAAATACTGTCCATAAGCACATTTTCTCATCTTGCCAAATTCTGCTTCATACCATCGAGAAAATCATATATTTCATCCATAAACACCTTGCCATAGCGCTCATATTTATTCTCACCGACACCGCTTACTGACAGCATTTCTTCCTGATTAAACGGAACTTTAAGACACATATCTATAAGCGTCCTGTCTGAAAATATTACATATGGCGGAACGCCTACTGAAACAGCTATCTGTTTTCTTAACTCACGCAGTCTGTTAAACAACATAACACCTCTGTCATTAAGTGCATCCTCCGGCTTCTTTGACTTAGATGTTGCATATGCTGATTTTGCAGCAGCAGCAGAACGCTTCATTCTGTCTGCCACCATTGCAGCATTCCTTGATACAGGTGCACTGAAACGGTTTCCCGGATACATATAAGCCTCATCTGCTTCCTGCTCTGCCTCATCAACGACACAATTAGAACAATTATGGCAGTTATATCTTCCACCCTCTGGATTGTCTGGTCTTTCTCCAAAATATTTAAGTATATACTCTCTTAAACAACCTGTTGTCTTGCAGTAATCGACCATTGCATTAAGCCTTCTTTTATCAAGAATCATAAGCCGTGCCTGTTCTTCTGCATCAATATCAGGATTAGGCTCTCTGTGTTCTATGAAAAACTTATTTATCATAATATCCTGCGGAGAATACAGCAATACGCATTCTGAATCCTCTCCATCTCTTCCGGCACGTCCAGCTTCCTGATAATAATTCTCTATACACTGCGGCATATTATAATGAATTACAAATCTTACATTTGACTTGTCAATTCCCATTCCAAATGCATTAGTTGCAACAACAACCGGCTTGATATCATATATAAATGAATCCTGATTTTCTTTTCTCTCTTCTGCTGAGAGACCTGCATGATACTTAGTCACAGAAAGTCCGTTGGCATTAAGCATGTCATAGACTTTTTCAACATTTTTTCTTGTAGCACAGTATATAATTCCACTATCCTGTCTGTGGCTTACAAGGTAATCAAGTATATATGAATCCTTGTCCTTAATATGCTTGACCTTGAATGTCAGATTGCTTCTGTCAAAACCTGTAGTGAGTATTACCGGTCTTTCGAGGGAAAGAATCTGCAATATATCATCTCTTACTTTGCTTGTCGCTGTAGCTGTAAATGCGCTTATTATAGGACGCCTTGCCAGTTTCTTAACAAACGACAATATATTCAGATAACTTGGTCTGAAATCCTGTCCCCACTGTGATATACAGTGAGCTTCATCTACAGTAATCATAGATATCTCTACATGTGTGGCAAAATCAAGAAAGCCCCAGGTTTCCAGCCTTTCAGGTGCAACATATATAATTTTATACCGTCCCTGCTTTGCAAATGCGAGTGCCTTAGTTATCTGATTATCTGTCAGTGAACTGTTAATATAAGCTGCATGTACACCAGCCTGATTAAGTGCTCCAACCTGATCCTTCATAAGCGATATAAGCGGCGACACAACAAGAGTAATGCCGGACATTAACAATGCCGGCACCTGATAACATAATGATTTTCCCGCACCTGTAGGCATAATTCCTAACACATCCTGCCCTGCAAGAATAGCATCAACTAACTTCTCCTGACCCGGACGGAATGAATCATACCCAAAATAATGCTTTAATATTCCGTATTTATCCATATATCACTCTCTTTTCAATCTTCTCTTACTCTCATACATTTTCTTATCAGCTCTGCTTCTCGTATCTTCAAAGTTCTTATCTGTCTTTATATCATATTCGGCATAACCACATGCAATCTGTACATTAAGTCCTTTGATTCCAAGTTCCTCTTCAGCATACTTTTCAAGCTCCCTTAACTGCTTCACATGTCTTCCTATATCAAATTTTTTGGAATTCTGATTAATTACAGTACAGAATTCATCCCCACCTATACGATAACATTTACCATGTCTGCCAAATATCTCTTTAATAATTCTGGCTGATGCCTGAATATAGGCATCTCCTGCTGCATGCCCCAGATTATCATTACACCACTTAAGATTATTAAGATCAAATGTTACTATAGAATACCCTTCATAATCAGAGGTTTCATGTTCCCACTCCTCAAATGCAGAACGATTATAAACCCCTGTCATAGTATCGGTTACAGCCATCTCTTTGTAGAAATCAGCCTTCTGGCCCTCTTTAATCTTCTCAAATGCTTCTGATATACTCTCATAACCAAGCACAATAATAAATACAAGAATACCAAGTTTTCCCATAACATCTGTCTGCTGCATTCCCTTGTAATATGCAATAAGATCAACAATCATAGAAATCCCAAGTGCAGCCGCACCTATAATATTGGCTTTTACTTTTCTGTCAAAGCCATTTACATGCATTCTCTTAATCAGTACACCGCAAAAATATATCATTGATATAACAAGCATTATATGAATAATATACACACTATTTTTAAATTCTTTCACCCCAGTTATGTGGCATACAAGCAGTACTATATCTATTACAGTAAATAACGCACATAACACATTACTTACCACAGATTTCTTTTTTCCCTGGAAAAAATTCTTTTCTGCCATTATAAACGGTACCGGCATTATCATAAGCAGCATATAACCGATGAGTGAACCTATTTTACGGTCTTCTATAAGAAGTGTTGCAAGATCTGTCTCATTAAGTGCCCATGTACCTATAATCATTGCAAATAATCCAAAATAAAAAATTGCTTCTGTCTGTGCTATATTTTTTCTGCATATAATCCACAGAATAACCATTGCAAATCCAACCAATATTATAAAAGAACTCAAAATTACTGACGGCAATGATTCTGCTATAAGTTCCCTCATAATCCTTGTTTCATCACCATATTCAAACGAAGTTCCCCTTGCCTTATATCCATCATAAACATTGGTAAGTCTGACAACTACATCTGTTGTATATGAAGGTATATTGATTATTGTATAATTCGTTCCTGTAGTTGTTCCGTATATAGACTTATGAGCCCTTATATAATATATAAGTTTATTACCTGCATATACTTCAACATTCTGATGTCTGCTGACAAATACAAGTGCCATATTATTCCCTGATGTTGCATCAAGCTTAATGTGATATTCGATTTTACCATCACCGATATATCTGGTATTCTCAGGTGTTATAGATATCCTTGTCTTTCTGTCAGCCGGTGTTTTCTTATCAACAGTACTGAATATAAAAGCCGATCCCATAAAAATAAGAAATGCCAGGAAAATAACACAATATATAATTCTGTTAATTATCTTAATCCTTTTCATAAATAAAAAAGCCTTTCGACTGTATTATAGATTTGTCCGTAATACTTCCGACTCCATAATACAGTAGATTGGCTTCATTTTCAAATATTTTTTCTTTACTATTATATCAATTATATATTCTTTGCAAGATCAGCTGGGTTCTCTGAATGTTTAAGAGCAGCTTCTCTTGAAATAACCCTTGTCTTAACAAGATTAGCAAGCGAATAATTCAATGTATGCATACCTGATGAAAGATTTGACTGTAAAACGGTCTGAATCTGATTAGTTTTCTTTTCCTTAATAAGGTTGGCTACAGCCGTATTATTAAGCATAACCTCTGTTGCCGCAATTCGACCTTCCTTTCTTGCAAAAGGTACAAGTGTCTGTGTAATAACCCCCGTAAGAATTGAAGAAAGCTGGATTGTAAGAGCAGGCTGTGCCTCTATCGGGCATGCGCTGATAATTCTTTCAACGGTCTGTGCTGCACTCTTAGTATGCAATGTTGACATTACAAGATGTCCTGTCTCAGCAGCAGTAATAGCCGCATTGATTGTCTCATAATCTCTCATTTCACCTACAAGGATTACATCAGGATCTTCTCGAAGTGCTGAACGAAGTGCAGATGCAAAATTAGGGACATCTCTTCCAACCTGTCTCTGATGAATCATAGACTGCTTAAAACCATATACATACTCGATAGGATCCTCTACTGTAATAATATGTCTTGCCATATTATTATTAATATAATCAATCATTGCAGCAAGTGTTGTAGACTTACCACTACCTGTAGGACCTGTTACAAGAACAAGACCACTTCTCTTAGATGCTAGCTCTGCAAGCAACTTTCCCGGAAGTCCAAGATCCTCAAATGATGGTATATTTGCATCCAGTAAACGGATACTGGCTGCAAGATTTCTTCTCTGGTGATAAATATTAATTCTTAATCGTCCACCTGACTCGTCAGATGCAGCAACATCAATATCTTCTCCATTCTTAACCCTTCTTATATCCTCATCATTAAGAATATCAAACAGCATTTTTTCTGTTTCTTCAATCGTTGGCTTAATATCAAGCAGTTTAAGTTCTCCAAATCTTCTTACTGCTACAAAATCTCCTGCTGTAATATGCAAATCTGAACATTGTACACTTCTTGCTTTTCTTATTAATTCTACTAATTCCATATTCCCCTCCATATTGCTTGTTCTCTTATTGTAAACAACACTTTGATACTACCACAAGCAGCCCTTGTGTTCAATCACACTTTTATCCCATTTTTCTTGCAGATATCATTAAGGCAGCATCTTTCACAATGCGGCGTAGTTCTTGCAGTACACACTTCTCTTCCGTGGTCTACAAACCTGTGACACAATCCGCTTCCTTCTTCCGGTGGGACTATCTTCCACAATGCCATCTCAACCTTCTTAGGCTCTTTCTCGTCTTTTACAAGACCGATTCTGTTGCAAAGTCTTATACAGTGTGTATCTGTAACAATTGCCGGCTTTCCGAACACATCACCCATAATAAGATTTGCACTCTTCCTTCCAACTCCAGGAAGCTTTAATAATTCTTCCATGCTGTCAGGAACTTTATCGTTATACTGCTCATGAAGCATACGCATACATGCACATATATCCCTTGCCTTGCTTTTTCCTAGACCGCAAGGTCTTACAATCTCTTCAATCTCTTCTGGAGATGCTGCAACAAGTGAGGCTATATCAGGATATTCCTCGTACAGCCCCTTAACCACAACATTTACTCTTGCATCTGTGCATTGTGCCGCAAGTCTTACGCTTACAAGCAATTTCCAGGCATCATCGTAATCAAGACTGCACTCCGAATCTGGATATTCTGCCTTTAATCTTCTGATAACCTCTAAAGCAAGTTCTTTCTTAGTCATAGCTTACGCATCTTTCTTCTTATAATTAGCAATTCCGAATATTGCAAGAAGCAATACACACGCAAATATCATCCATCCAACAAGATAACCTGTTCCCATTGGTTTAAATGTATCATAATAACCTTTAAGGTATACAACTACTATAATGGCCGGAAGTATGTAACTCATATAGAATCTTAACCAGTCAGGAAGCTTAGGGCCTTTTCCTTCATTAGCTTCTTTTCTGAAGCCTTCCCAGCCCCAGCCGTTCTTCTTGGTACAGAATAATACAAATATCATGCTGCCGAGAGGAAGCAGATTATATGAAACAAGGAAATCCTCAAGATCCATAATTGAGCTTCCCGGACCAATAGGCTGGAAAGCTGCAAGCTTGTTAAAGCCTAATACAGCAGGAAGTGAAAGCAGTATCATGAATATAACATTACCTGCAACAACCTTTTTCCTTGAAAATTCCTTAATGTCAATATAAAAAGCAATAATGTTCTCAAACACAGCAATTACAGTTGTTAATGCTGCAAATGACATGAATACAAAGAATGCTGTTCCCCATATTCTTCCTCCTGCCATATGATTAAATATGTTAGGCAGTGTTATAAATAAAAGTGATGGACCGGCACCCGGAGCAACACCATATGCAAAGCATGCAGGAATAATTATGAATCCTGCCATAAGAGCAACAAATGTATCAAGCAGAATGATATTAACAGCCTCTCCACCTATTGTTCTGTCTTTCTTTAAGTAGCTTCCGAATATCTCCATTGCGCCAATGCCTACACTAAGTGTAAAGAATGCATGTGTCATGGCATCAAATATAACTGGTCCTAAACCTCTTGATTTAATGGCATCAAGATTAGGCACCATATAGAATTTAACACCTTCTGATGCATTAGGAAGTACAAGCGAATGAACTGCCAGTACCACAATAAGGATAAGAAGAAGTGACATCATAACCTTGGTAATCTTCTCAACGCCCTTCTGTAATCCAAATACACATACGCCAAATGAAAGTACGACTGCAACAATCATCCAGATTGTCATTGTACCCGGCTGTGAAAGCATAGTTCCAAATGCACCTGAGACCTCATCTGGCTCTAACCCTGCTAATGAACCACTTGCCTCACGCCATGCATAATAAAGCATCCATCCTGCAACCATAGTATAGAAAGCCATTAATATGTAACTTCCTACTACTGATACCCATTTGAAATGATGCCATTTGCTTCCCTTAGTCTCCAGCTCTTCAAATGCCCTTGCAGCACCTTTACCGCTTCCTCGTCCTACTGTGAACTCCGCACACATAATAGGAAATCCAAGAATTGCAAGAAACACAAGATAGATAAGCACGAATGCCGCACCACCATTTTCTCCGCATATGTATGGAAATTTCCACACATTACCAAGTCCCACCGCGCACCCGGCAGACACTAAGATAAAGCCAAGTCGCGAGCCGAATTTTTCTCTCTCTTTCAAAATAAAACCTCCATAGTTAATATATTTACATTAATTAAGATTGTATCATATATTACTATATTTTCACAGCCAATTATTTCATGCTCTCCCTTACTTCTGATGTAATAGTCTGGCCGCCCTGTTCGTTCCATTCTTTTACAAATGTATCAAAGTAAGATATATCTTCTTCTCCGCTTATAATCTTTAAATATGCTTCTTTTTCTTTAGTCTTAAGCCTCCACCAATGGCTCTTCATTGTGTCTGTCGTCTTAAAATAAAGAGAATCAACTACCTTTATATTATCCTGTGCAATCAGACTGCATGCCTTAATTCTTGACATATATGCTGCCCATTGTGTACTTGTTTTGTTAGCATTCTTGATATACTCACTGCATGCATCATAAAATGAGCGTTCAAGAAGTTCCAGACTGTCAGGATTCTTTCTTCCTGAAATTGTGGCATCTATATTCCTGTAACATATTGAAAGTGCACTATTATAATCAACATTTATTGATAAAGGTCTTGCCGTAGGTTCAACATTAAGCTGATAGTAATTCTTGAATTCTTCTGAGTCTGTACAGTCAAATCTTACCTTATCAAACATGACACTTATCATCTTTGCTGCAATCTCAGGATGTTCATAGCCCTTTCTTACGACAACATATTTGTAACACGGGTTCTGGCTGTGATAACTTGTTGTCCCATCCGAATCCGTTGCTATTAAATATGGCTGCCAGTTTGCATCCGGATTCCTGCTTACTGCATTAGCAAGCGGATTATTCGGTGCCCACCATGGTCCGAAAAACGAGCCACACTGACCATTCTCTATAAGCTCACATATATTGGTTGATGTTCTCAGAAGAAAATCATTATCTATAACGCCCTGATTATACAGGCTGCTTATATACGATAGTGCTTCTTTTGCCTCATCTGTAACTGAACCATATACAATCTCACCATCATCGTTCATTATCCACTGCTTTGGATATGCCCCAAAGCAGGCAAATATTATATCCAACAGAAATTCACTGCTGTAACCACATTCACCTGTCACATCTGTATCTACTGCAAGCCCCACTGTATTAGGTTTTCCGGACGCATCCATGCCATTATTTCCAGGGTCTTCTGATATAAAATGCTTCACTATATTAACAACATCATCAATAGTGTGTGGCTCTGACAATCCAAGCTTATCCATCCAGTCTTTTCTTAACCACACAAGATTAGGTCCATCTGTTATATTAGTCTCCGGCAGTGCCATTATCTTTCCATCATATGTAACCATGTCCTTAAGTGAGTCGCCATAGCTTTCATACATTTTCCTGATTCTGTCACTTATACAGTTATTGTAGCTTTCTGTAAGGTCCTCTATAAGTCCTGCTTCCACTAACTGTTCAACCTCATCCTGACTTGATACAACCATGATATCCGGCAGGCTTCCCATTGAGATTGCCATTGAAACATTAGTGTCATACTGGCTGTCGTTTGCTTCAAATACATCAACATTCTGCACATTAATCACAGACTTAATATAGCGGGTGTACGCATTATCCGTATAAGTGTCATTCTCCGGCATATTGGAATTATTAACACTTGTCATCTTTCCAAGTGTATATTCTATAGTCTCCGGGTAAGCCCCAAATGGCGTTGTCCTCGCTTCTTCCATTCTCGCATTGTATTCTTCATTATCATTAGACGCAAAACCAGCCGGGCTTTTACACCCGGCTAATATAAGCATTATTCCTGTGACACCAAATGCCACACATTTTTTTAATGTTTGATTTAATCTATTCATATATCTAACCCTTCACTGCACCTGTCATGCTTTCATTATAACATCTTTGCATTATCATAAACAAGGCTGCAATTGGAATTGATATAAGAACTGCTCCTGCTGCAAATCTTGTGTACCACACATCAACATATTCCTTTTCAAGCATCTGCCACAAGCCGATTGCTACGGTATAATACTTCGCATTTGCCCTGCAGATTACTCTTGCAAATATGAAATCTACCCAAGGTGCTATGAATGATGTAAGTATTGTATACACTATAATTGGTTTACTGAGAGGTATTGTTATCTTAGTAAATACCTGCCACTTCGTAGCTCCATCTATCATAGCAGCCTCATCTATTGTCTTAGGGATAGTGTCAAAGAATCCCTTTGCAATGTAAAACTGTATTCCTGATGATGCTGAATATACAAGCACAAGTGCAACTCTTATCATTGCTCCTTCTGAAAGTCCTACTGCTTTAAGTATATAATATACGGCAACCATCGCCATAAATGCAGGGAAAAGTCCAAGTATCATTGCGATATTCATCATTGCTTTTCTCATCTTAAACTTAAGCCTTGACATACAATAGGCTACTGACAGTACAAAAAATGTTGATATAATACATGAGAATACTGCTACTATCAGAGTATTGGTAAACATTCGTGGAAAATTAAGTATTCCTGTATCTGTAAAAAGCTTTACATAATTATCAAGTGAATACTGCTTTGGGAAGAAAGAACTTGTATAAGCACCCTTCTGAGCCCTAAAGCTTGTGAGGATTATCCAGAAGAGAGGACTTACCCACACTATCGCTAATATTGTAAGCACTGAATGTGCCAATATATTTTTAATAGTCTTTTTCTTTTTCACTGGAATCCCTCCTCATCTTTATACGCTTTCGTTCTTCTGTATACAAGCAGTGAACCAATTGCTAAGAATATGAATGTCATAATACCGATAACCGCACCAAGATTATAATACTGATAATCTATTGTCATCTTGTACAGCCATGTTACCAGAAGGTCTGTCTTTCCTGCTGTTGCACCTGCCATAACCGGATCTCCCTTAGTCAGCAGATAAACAATGTTAAAGTTGTTAATATTAGCAGTAAATGTAGTGATAAGATATGGTGCCGTTACAAATAACATATATGGCATTGTTATCTTAATAAACTTAACAAATCCATTAGCTCCATCTACATCTGCTGCCTCATACAACTCCATAGGTATATTCTGTAATATACCTGTAACCTGCAGAATAGTATATGGAATACCTATCCACAGATTTACCACGATTACTGTGATTCTTGCCCAAGTCGCATTTGTAAAGAATGGCAGTGATTTTGTTATCCAGCCTGCATTCTTTAAAACAACATTTACAATTCCATCCTGTGCCAGCATGCTTCTGACTATAAGAAGTGAAACAAACTGTGGAATTGCGATTGAAAGTATAAATATAAATCTCCAGAAAGCCTTGAATTTCGTACCTTTTCTGTTGATAAGCAGTGCAACAAGTATTCCGAATATGTAATTAAGAAATGTTGCAAATATTGCCCACACTATAGTCCAGCCAAATACTGACCAGAAAGACTGTCCTATCATGCTTCCTGAATCGAATATCTGCTTGAAATTCTCAAGTCCTACCCAGTCGAAAAGCACCAGATGGCTGTCAACCTTACTATAATTAGTGAACGCCATGCTTATCATAAAAATAAGCGGAAGTATTGTGAATATAAGCACACCTGATACTGGAAGTGTAAGCAGCAGCTTATGAAGATTCTCATTAAACAGCGACTTCACGTCTTCTGCAAATGTGTTTATATGCTTTCCTTTTTCCTTTAACAGCTCCAGCTTATATGAGCTTTTTACAGCACTAGCTGCAACTATTATATAAGCTATAATAATGAATATTGTTGCTATTCCATACAGAAGTATAAGAAGTGAATTATCACCTGCAACATACTCATATATTCCAAGCTTCTCATTCCAGACCTCCTGCTGCGGTCTGCTTCCAAGACCTGGAAGCATCGCAAGGCAGTTAATTCCCTTCATAATCATAAAGCATACAAAGGCTGCTTCTATAGCTATATACATAATTCCCTTTATAATCTGCTTTCCTACAAGATTACCAAGTCCTGGAATCAGAATGCTTAACTTCGTAAATATATTTCCTTTTCTAAATGATTCAGTGAACTTAACTGCCATTATGCGCCACTCCTTTCAGCATTTAATCCCTATCAATTATTTTGCAATTGATGTATTAATCTGCTTATAGAAATCCTGTGTCTTAGCTGCTGCATTGTCTGCTGTTATTTCACCATTTACGATTGCCTTAGCAAAGTTCTGAGCAGGTGTCCAGTAATCATTCATGCCTGTTACTGTTGGCTGGATTACTGATGTCTTGTTAAATGTATCATTCTGTGCTGTTACAAGTGCATCCTTCTTTACTTCATCAGTTGCAAGAAGCTCTGTATTACAAGGAATAACACCTCTTAATTCATAGTGCTTCTTCTGTGCATCCTTGCTTCCAAGATACTTTGCAAGTGCAACTGCTACCTGCTGATACTTGCAGTTAGGATTAACTGCGATTGCCTTAGAACCTGCAAATGCTAACAGCTGCTTGTCTTTTCCGCCAATCTTTACTGTAGGAAGTGAAACTGCTCCAAAATTGTTTCCAAGAATCTCTTTAACACTCTTATAATCCCATGATCCTGAGAAGTAAGCTCCAACTGAACCATCTCTTAAGCCAGCGATACCAACACCCTGAAGGTCATTGACAAAGTTAGGATTATTTACAAGTGAAACCATTGCCTGTGTTGCCTGTGTTCCCTTATCTCCTGAGATATCAACACCTGCTGAATTATCTTTTCCGTCTTTTCCAAAATATGTACATCCATTAGCAAGGAAGAATGATGACATATACCAGCCCTCTGTAATATTGAAAGCTACCTTATTCTTCTCAAGCATCTTATCAAGGCTCTTTACATCACTGTCTGTGAATTTGCTCTTGTCATAGTACATAAACCATGTATTAGTTGTGAATGGTACTCCGTATACAGCCCCATCTACTGATACTGAATCGACAATTGCATCTGAGTTAGTCTTCTTAACATAATCTGCTGTCTCTCCACCAAGCTTTGCAATAGCATTAGCATCAACAAGTGTCTGAAGCTGATCGTTAGCAAAGAAGTATACATCTCCTGAATTCTCTGGATCCTGTGGAACTATCTTTCCTGCGTCCTGCTCTGAGCATACACCGTATTCAAATGTTAAATCCCAGTCAGGATGCTCTGAATTAAACTGATCACACATTGTCTGCAGCCATTTGCCGTTCTCATCTGCCTGATCTTCTGCACAACCCCATACCTTAATTGTAGCTGTGATTTTCTCCTCTTCTGCTGCTGTGTCGTCTTTTTTAGCATTGCCACAACCTACAAAAAGTGACCCACACATTGTTGCTGCCATCACTGCAGCCGCTAATCTCTTAAACTTCATAAAAAAACCCTCCTTAATAATTATCCGAGACAGCTTTAATTACTGTCCTCTTTTGATAATCTAATTATATTAAGGAGGGTTTAATATTAAAATATAAGATATTTTAGAAACATATCAGTTTTTTGTGTTGTATGGTTTTGCCGGGAATTTTATTGTTATTGTTGTTCCCTCATCAGGTATGCTCTGCACTTCCAGATGATAGCTTTCGCCATAATAAAGTCTTATTCTGTCATTAACATTTCTTGCACCATACCCTTTTGACTGGGCTGTTAAGAAGTTTTGGGCAGTTTCTTCGTCCATTCCTACACCGTTATCAGACACGGTTACGCATACAAGTTCTTTACCTTCTTCATCCTTCTGCAGCTCTGCCTCTACGGTTATTACACCTTTCCTGTCTGTCAGCAAATCTATACCATGGTCTATTGCATTTTCTACCAATGGCTGGAGTATAAGGTTCAAAGATTCGCATGGCATAACTTCCTCTGATACATTTATCACCACATCAAACGAGTTGTCATGCATTATCTGCTGAATCTTAAGATACGACTGCATGTTGCTTAATTCCTGCTCAAAGCTTAGTATATTCTTTCCCTTATTAAGCGATGTACGGTAGTAGTTAGACAATGCAAGTGTTATCTCACTTATATCTTCCTGCTCATATTCTATCGCTTTCCAGTTGATAAGTGACAATGAATTGTAGAGGAAATGTGGATTAATCTGTGCCCTTAATGCCCGCATCTCTGATTCTTTCTGGCTTATACGTCCTTCATATACCTGCGTAATAAGATTCTTAATCTGGGTTGTCATGCTGTTGAAGCTATGGATAAGGTCACCTATTTCATCTTTGTCCTGTGTATTAATTACCGCATCAAAATCTCCATTTTCAACCTTTGCCATACTGTTTTTTAATTTATTAATTCTTCTTGTAATGAAGCCTGATGTAAATATACTCGCTGCGGCGGCACCTGCAACTGCTACCACAAATGCAACTACAATCATAGTAATCATTGAATTAGCTGACCTGAGCACAAGTTTTCTCGGCTCATAGACATATACTGTCCATCCGGTAACAGAGCTTTCCTTCTTTACTACCGAGTAACCATCTGTGTTCCCACATGTATCATTATCCCATTCTGCCCTGTCGATTAGCGAAAGCAGCTTCTTACTGTTTAATCTGTATCTGGTGTTATTGTTTTCAAATGTGTCACTGCTGCATATAACTTTTCCATCAGCATCAAGCACCACCATTCCGCAGTTCTGCTCAAGACCACTTGTAAATGAACTCATCATGCTGTCATAATCAACATCTATGTACATGATTCCAAGAATCCCAAGCTGGTCAAGCGTTGACATTTTTCGTGCTGAAACAAGTGTCCTGCTGTCTTCATCAACAAACCACTGTATCTTCGTGCTTTCAGCTGCAGAATTATAAAAAGGTCTGTCTTTTATCTCTTCTATTGGAGCTATAGTCGTATCATGTTTAATAGCTTTATCCACATATATTGTTACCCTGTTAATATCATTGTGAAAATACTTTAATGATGAAAGCATAGGGTCAAATGTAGTGACAATCTGGTTATACATCTCATATGTGCTTTTGTAATCGTACGAAAGCACTCCTGACAGCGTATCATTAAACGTTATATAATTAGACAGGTTATCATACACCTCTATCTGCCCATCCACCGTTGTAACAGACTGCTCAATTGCCCCTTTGATGCTCTTTAAATCTCTGTCCATAAGAATATTTCTCATCTGACAGTATGCAAAAACAAAAAGTACAATCAGGGGAATAAGTCCGGTCACTACATATATGATGACAAGCTTGTTCTGCAATCTTATATCATTGATTTTCTGCTTAATCTTTTTCAACTCTATTCTCCCTGATCCCTGAATTTCTGAGGGCTTACACCAAAGTACTCCCTGAAGCTCTGTACAAAATATGAAACATTTGGATAACCCACCTGCTCACTTATATTCACAATCTTCATGTTCGTACCGGTAAGCAGTTCCTTAGCCTTCTCCATTCTGTACTGTTTAATATATTTGCTCAGATTCTGTCCTGTTTCCTTCTTAAAAAGTGAACTTAAATAGCTTGGTGCAAGATAAACCATATCCGCAAGCTGCTGTGCGCCAATCTCCTCACCATAATGGTTATGTATATAATTCTTTACGGTCTCAATCTCCCGGTGTGACGTAGCCGGCTCTTTTCCGAAACTCTTTTCCAACAAATCAATATAGTTATTCACGATATCCATAATGCATGAGAAATCCTCTGACTTATACAGTCTGTCAATCTCCCTTCCAAATTCCGCCTCATCAGCGCCCGGAATATTGTCATAGAAATCTTTTAACAGATTGGAAAATACAAACTTGATGTATATATGTGAGAAGTTCGACTGCCCCCTGTATTTCTTACACAGTGCATCAAAATGTATTCTTAAAAATGTAATATCCTTCATCTTGATATCCTGCTTCATCTGCTTCATAAGTGCATCATCATCAATCTGTACAAGCACAGGTGTATCTTCACTGACATTATCAGAAAAAATGTATCTTCCTGTCTCATAAAACTTATTATTCATCAGTGTATCAACTTCATCCATTACCTGTGGAAGTTCATGATAATCATTGAATAAACCGGACACAGCAATATACATAAACTGCCCTGTCTTTCTGTATATATAGTCATGAATATTTGTAAACATTTCTTCAATGTTCTTATCAAGATTACCATCTGCTGTGAGTGATTTATCAGAAAATATGATAACTGACTGTAACGGGTTAAGATTAAGATACTGATAATCCAGTTCCCCGGTTACCTCTTTAAATATATCTTCACCTGTATCATATTTTCCAAAGAAATCAGTATTGAACTCTATAAGTGCAAGTCTGTTGTATTCTGCCAGAAAATCACCATTATCAAGTATTCCTGATGCATCACCGGAGTTGAGCAGCGTATACATGTAGTACTGTTTTATAAAGTTAGCCTGCCTGTTATAGTCCTCATCCTTCTTGTGTTCCTCGTCAAGCTCTGTTATAACTCCTGTAATTGTTGAACTGAATTCTGACGGATCAACCGGCTTTAATATATAATCTTTAACACCTAATTTAACTGCCAGCTTGGCATATTCAAACTCGTTATAGCCTGAGAATATAATTGTCTTTAAACTGATGTCGTTCTGCATCACATTCTTAATAAGCTCTATTCCGTCCATAAATGGCATCTTAACATCTGTAAGCAGTATATCTATATGTCCAATTCCTGTATTCTTGTCAGATGTCAGATATTCCAGTGCCTGCTTTCCGTTACACGCCTCAAATACTCCAAGCTCAATTCCCATTCTCTTAAGAAGCATTCTTATTCCGCTTCTTTCAATCTTTTCATCATCCACTATAAGTATATTATACATAAATCTACCCCGAAACTTTCCTCATTCACGAACTTTCGCTCTTATAATGATTATAGCTTCCGGGGCAGTTATTATCAACTTATTTAGTTATATTAAAGATGCCATATATCTTCATTGTACTGTTGAATTGTTCTGTCTGATGAGAAAAATCCAGCATTTGCAATATTAACAAGCATTTTTTCTGCCCATGCATATCTGTCATCATAATCTGTGAGAGCCTTTTCTTTGGTTTCTATATAGCTTCGTAAGTCAAGCAATGCCATAAACCAGTCTTTTCCAACAATCTCATTATACAGTCTGTTAAGACTATGTGAATCACCTGCCTGAAGCATAACATCCGATATTATAAAATCTACACATTTTTTTATAAGAGCATCTGTCTCATAAAGCTTCTTTGCGTTATAGTCACATTTTTCATAATGTGCAATAACTTCATCACTTGTTGCGCCAAATGTATATATATTATCTTTTCCTACAAGCTCGGCAATCTCAACATTAGCACCATCCATTGTTCCTAATGTCACAGCACCGTTAAGCATGAATTTCATGTTGCCTGTTCCTGACGCTTCTTTAGATGCAAGTGATATCTGCTCTGATATATCACATGCAGGAATCAGCTTTTCTGCCAGTGTTACATTGTAGTTCTGGACAAGCACAACCTTAAGGTAAGGACTTACCTCTTTATCGGCCTCAATAACCTTACTCAATGTAAGTATCAGATGAATTATATCCTTCGCGATTGTGTATGCAGGTGCAGCCTTTGCGCCAAATATCACTGTCACAGGAGTCTTTGGAATATTGCCTGCCTTTATGTCAAAATATTTATATATTATATACAGTGCGTTCATCTGCTGTCTTTTATACTCATGCAGACGCTTTATCTGTATATCGTATATTGACTGTGGATTAATCTCTATTCCCTGTGTCTGCTTAAGGTATTCTGCAAGATTTCTCTTGTTGTCTGTCTTAATCTCAAGAAGATTATCATAAACATTTTTATCACCTGCAAACTTTAAAAGTTCTTTTAACTTTTCTGCGTCATGTCTGTATTCACTTCCAATAAGTGTCTCAATGTATTTCGCAAGTCCGTTATTACAGTGGATAAGCCATCTTCTGAATGTAATTCCGTTAGTTTTGTTATTGAACTTCTCCGGATATATCCTGTAGAAATTATTAAGCTCTGTATTCTCTAATATCTCTGTATGAAGCTTTGCTACTCCGTTGACGCTCATTCCATAATGAATATCGATGTGTGCCATGTGAACTAGATTATTATCGTCAATTATATACACTGATTTATCTGTGTACTTCTTGCGCACTCTTCTGTCAAGCTCTTTTATAATCGGCATAAGCTGTGGCACAACCCTGTTAAGATAGTCCACAGGCCATTTTTCAAGGGCTTCGGCAAGAATTGTGTGATTAGTATACGCACAGCTTTTTGATACAATATCAATTGCTTCGTCCATTGTTATCGGACTTCCATCTATGTCTCCATTTTCTGTAAGAAGTCTTATAAGCTCCGGGATTACCATTGTCGGATGTGTATCGTTAATCTGAATAACCGCAAGGTCTGACAGATTCTTAAATGTTTTTCCAGTGTTAATACATTTTTCCCTGCACTCATCTAATATAAGCCTTGCTCCATTGCTTACCATGAAATACTGCTGATAGATTCTAAGAAGCCTTCCCTGCTCGTCACTGTCATCAGGATAAAGAAACAGTGTAAGGTTCTTGGCAATATCTGACTTATCAAAGTCTATGCTGTCACCTTTTACGATGCTCTCATCAACTGTCTCCACATCAAACAGATGAAGCTTATTCGTTCTCTTTTCTCCGTACACATTGATATCATACATTCTTGAAACCACACTGATTTCACCGAAATTGATAGTGTATGTCACATCTGTCGGAACAAGCCAGCTGTCCTTACCAATCCATGGATTAGGCACTTCCTTCTGCTTTCCATTCTCAAACACCTGCTTAAAAAGTCCAAGATGATAATTAAGTCCGATTCCGTCACCATTAAGGCCAAGGTTAGCAATTGAATCAAGGAAGCATGCAGCAAGTCTTCCAAGTCCGCCATTACCAAGTGACGGCTCTACTTCCAGTTCTTCAATATCTGAAAGATTCTTTCCTGCCTGTGTAAGTTCTTCCTTAACTTCATCATAGATACCTAAATTAATAAGATTATTGGATAAAAGCTTTCCTATAAGGAACTCTGCAGAAATGTAGTATACCTTTCTGCCATTGTCTTTCACTATTCTATCACGTCCCTTTTGTGCAACCAGCTTCATAAGTGCATGAAAGCACTCTTCGTTGCTGCATAAGTGCAAGTCTTTTCCATATTCTTCCAAACATATAGTGTTAAGCATATCGTTGCCCTCCATTCTTGTATTTATATTTTATTATAGGGTTGCTGGAAAAATTCTCTTGCTTTATAATGGGATAAACTTGTACTATTCTATCATATTTAAGGAGAACCTTATGAATATAACAGATTACGGACCACTGAAAGAAACCAAGTCTCATTTCGATTCAGATTTTTTATATAATACTTACCCATGTTCCATCCCGCTTGATTTTACAGAAGTTCCGCTGCACTGGCATAATGAAATGGAGCTTATATACATCAAGAAGGGATGCATGATCGTAAGCGTTGACCTTGATTATTCTGTTGTAAATGCAGGGGATATTGTTGTTGTCATGCCCGGACATATCCATTCTATTATCCAGAACGAGAGTGATTCATGCGAATACGAAAATATTCTTTTTAATCTTGATATGCTTGTTAGCAGGCAGTGTGATTATGATACCGTGAGCTTTTTTAACGGAATTTCCGGCTTTAAGGGGCATTGCCCTCCTGTTATCAGTAAAACTGTGCCACACTATTCTGATTTAATTCATTATATTGATGAAGCTGATAATATATGCAAGTATTTCCCTGACGGGTACAGGCTGAAAATCCGCGCATGTCTTTTTAATTTCTTTTTCGAGCTTAATTCACATTTTTACACACATACAAATATGCCTGTACATTTATCTGATGATAAGATGGATAAGCTGAAACTGGTACTTAATTATATTGAAAAGAACTTCGCGAGTGCAATATCCATTGAAGAGATTGCTCAGTGGTGTCATTTCAGCCAGTCGCATTTTATGAAGTTTTTTAAGAACTGCACCGGCACATCTTTTATCACTTACTTAAACGACTACCGGCTCATTATTGCAGCGAGAATATTAAAAACCACAACCCAGCCGGTTATTATAGTGGCTTCGGATTGTGGTTTTGATAATATATCTTACTTTAATAGAAAATTCAAAGAAAAATATGGTGTTTCTCCGAGGGAGTTCAGGAAATAAAGTGTTATTAATATAATCTGTTTTTTACATATTCTTCAAATCTTGGCAGTGCCATTGCTATTTTTCCATACTGTCTTGTATCTATAACACCCTTTCGCTTTAAACGGTCACGGTACACAGAGAATAATTCTGGCTTCATGTCAAGCTTTTCACGAATATCTTTTACTGACTGATAACCGCTCTCAGATATAACGCTAAGTATTTCCTTATCTTTAGGTGATAATTCTGCCCATATCTTACTGTATACATATTCATCTAAATACTGGTCATACTCCGGCATAATATCTTCAAGCGTATGATCTTTTCTATTATCCCAGTAAAGATATCCAAGCACCTGAAACGCAAATGGATATCCTCTTGTAAGAAGAGTCATCTTGTCAGCCATTTCATCATTAATATCAAATATTCTCATGTAATGGCTTTTAATAGCTGTATAATTAAGCGGCTCTAATATAATCTTAGGTGCTCTGTATAAAAATGTAAGTGACTTTTCATTCTGTAAATCATATATATTCTCATACAATCCTGTCATCAAAAGATATATAGGATATTCTTCTCTTAAAAATATCTGAAATGAACTTGCAAAAATTTTAATATTCTCCGAATTAATAACCTCATCAATTGTTATAAGCAGCCTTTTCCCCAGACGTTTTATGTGAGAAAGCATTATCTCAATAACATTTTCAATATCAGTAACAGGAACAGAATTCTCAACTGTTACACCCAATCCAAATACTGAAAAGTCAAGCTTTGCTTTAACAAATACTGCATGCATTTCTGGAATTGCATATATCTTTGCTGCCAGACTCTGTAAAAGATCACGGTTAGGATTAAGCTCAACTACTATCCATTCATCTGACCGTTTCCGTATCTCTGACGCAATGTTAGTCATCATTACAGTTTTTCCTGAACCTCTTACTCCTGTAATCATATATATCTGATTAGGCGATTCTTCCGCTGTAAAATCTCCAATTATTCTTTCTGTCTGTGCAATTCTCGAAATATACTGTACCGGTTTTTTACCAAATGATAATGTAAACGGATTATTCATGCGCAGCCTCCTATATAAGTTTATATAACTTTTTATAACTTTTTGTTTGTTTTATAACTTTATATAAGTTTTTATAACTTTTTATTTATTATATAACCTTTTATAACTTTTATCAATTGCAAAATAAAAAATCCTGCTCTCAGGCAGCCATAACCACCTGAAAGCAGGATTAACATTTTAATTATTAACACATTACATTAAGCCTTGTGCTCTGTTGTAAGCATTACATATCTTATTAGAATTCTTGATAAGAATATGCATTGCAACAAATGGTCCAATTCCACAGATAAAAGCACCAAATATCTGCCATAAAAGAACAGTTGTACCATTCTCCTGGATTGAAAGTCCATAACGAGGTCCGTTAGCTGCAAGTCTGTTACCAAGATTATAGTACCAGAACCATGCATATATACCACATGTTATGAGTGATAACAGAACAAATGCAACAAGCCCTGATGTATTCTCTCCATCTCCATCACATGCAATATTAACATCATGTGCCATCTTGTAAATGAAATAATAGCTGTATATTCCACATGTGATAATTGAAAGAATTATGTATGAGGCAAGACCTCTGTCATCCTTTAATCTCGTACCTGAGTATGGTGGAATTGTGCCATTATTATAACCATTGCTGTAATTCTGGTTAGCATTGTAACCCTGATTATAATTCTGGTTATTGCTGTTTCCATTGAAACTCTGCTTTACTTCATCAAAAGCACTTCCTAACTCTTTCTCTACCTTATTGAATACCTGACCTGCCTGACCAGCAATATCCTGCTCCGGTGAACAATTTGCTCCACAATATGGGCAGAACTTAGTTGAATCTGGAATCTGTTTTCCACATTTTGTACAAAACATATTATTTCCTCCCCTTATAAGTTTAGTTTGCGAATGATTCGGAATACAATATTGTTCTGTGGCTCAAAAACCACTACATTGCCATCTCCAATAAACATTCTATACAAGTAAACTATAACAAATGCCCCTGCTATTGTAAACATAAAAATTTTATAAAATTTAATATTTATTTTAGATTTAAGAAGCATAACTATCACAACAACTGGTGGCAGAAAAAAAAGTGGATGATACATGAACGCTTCATGTATATTAAAATGCAGTAAAGCTATCCATGCCCTTGACATTCCACAGCCTGCACATGATATTCCTGTTATGTATTTTATAGGGCATGTAACCCCAAAGCTTTCAAGTATCACATAAAGCATAACAACTGCCGCAACTGATGTTATCACTTCTATTCTATGCGATTTTCTTTTATATGCATTGCCTCCGCTCATTATTCCCCCTGATAATGCTTTTTATTACATTATAATCTCCCCAGCAAGCAATGCAAGACAAGGAAGCGTAATTATGCTAATCAATGTTGATAAAGTAACCGCACCAACTGCGAGCTTCTGGTCGTGACCAAACTTAATCGCAAAAAGTGTTGTAATAGCCGCACACGGACATGCCTCAAGTATAATTGTAATAACAGCAACCATTCCACGGGCATGTATCAGATACATAACAAGGGTACAGATTACTGGTATAATAAACATCCTGAGAATAACCGTAAAATACACTCTTTTATCCTTTAAGATACTCAATAATGGAAACTGTGAAATAGTAATTCCTGTTATTATCATAGACAGCGGAGTATTCATGCCTCCGACAACATTAAATGTATCCTTCAAAACATCCGCAACCGGAATTCTTGCAAGGAATATAACAAGACCGACCGCAACCGATATAATTGGTGGGCATGTAACAATCTTCTTTAACAATTCCTTGAAACTCATACTCTCTGAAACATACACAATTCCGACTGTCCACAACAGAATATTGAATACAGTAACATATACACTCGCATACAGTACACCTTCTGAACCGTACATTGCCTGAATAAGCGGAAATCCCATATAAGCCGCATTAGAAAATGTAGTTGCAAATCTTATAATGCCGCGCACTTCTTTTTTCATTAAAAATGTTATGCCAATCGATAAAGCCATTCCTATGCATATTGTAAGTATGCTGTAAAAAAGCATTCTGCCCATATTCTTAAGAATCTCAGCATTGTATCCTGACATGTAAGAATTAATAATCATAAATGGAACGACAAAATATATAAGAAGATTAGAAAGCATCCCCTTTCCTTCTTCGTTAACCATCTTAATCTTTCCTATAACAACTCCACACAGTATAAGTATGAATAACTCAAATACCTGCTTCGCGGTAATAAGTGCTAAATCCATAGCTCTCTTATCCTCCTTTTCATACACGCAAAAAACATGTTATATATTTCATCTTCTGAAATATATAACATGTCAATAACAAAGTCAAGCAATAAATCTAATACTTTATCTCTGGCATAAGCTCTGCACTTATTACATTAAGCATACGTTCCATTGTCTCTAACTCTTCTTTAGAAAATCTGTCCTCAATCCTGCCCATTACAGTCTTAAGATATGTATTGCTGATATTATAATAATCTATATACTTCTGTGTTACCTCAAGATGATACTCTCTCTTGTCTTCCTCAGACTGTACTTTCTTTAAGTATCCCTTCTTAACAAGATTATTAATCTTATATGCCGCATTAGGAGATGATATATTTGCCATATCAGCAAACTGTGCCACAGTAGGTTTATCAAGTGCATATATTATCTCCATGCAGAAAGTTTCTACAGTTGTAAGAGATGTCTCCCTCTCCTGTAGCTTTTCAAACATTTTCTGATAAAAATGCATCTTAAACTTCGTATATACCTTACTAAAAGAATCCTGCAGCACCTTACTTTACCTCCAAAGCTTTTTTAATTGTTTATTATTATAACAATAGCTCTATTCTATTGCAAATGTAAGTTCTGCTGACACTGCCAGTTTTCCGTCAACATAAGCTTCTGCCTTTCCTACTCCCACAGGACCTTTTCTTGCTATAATCTCGCATGACATTTCAAGCACATCTCCAGGTGTGACCTGAGCCTTAAACTTAGCATTTTTAATTCCTGCAAAAAGTGCTATATGTCCCTTGTTCTTTTCTTCCGACAATAAGGCAACTGCTCCTGTCTGTGCCAGTGCCTCAATAATAAGTACTCCCGGCATTACTTTCTTCTGTGGAAAATGTCCTACAAAATGCATTTCGTTGGCAGATACACATTTAATACCACATGCCTTCTTTCCCGGCTCACACTCTGTTATCCTGTCTACTAATAGAAATGGATATCTGTGAGGCAGAATCTGCTGTATTTCATCTGAATTAAGCTGCATCATTACACCACCTTTCTAAGCACGATGGATGCATTATGTCCACCAAAGCCAAGTGAATTAGACATAGCATAATCAACTCTTGACTCTCTTGCCTTATTTGGAACGATATCAAGATCACAGTCATCATCCGGCACCTGATAATTAATAGTTGGAGGAATTATATCATTCTTTACAGCAAGCGCCGATATAATTGCCTCAACAGCACCACTTGCTCCTAACATATGTCCTGTCATCGACTTTGTTGAGCTTACCGCAAGCTTGTACGCATGCTCTCCAAATGCCTTCTTTATCGCGTTAGTCTCGCCCTTATCATTAAGCTTTGTACTTGTTCCATGTGCATTAATATAATCAATATTCTCTGGTTTTATTCCTGCATCCTTAACAGCCTCAGTCATTGCCTGTGCTGCCATGCTTCCGTCTTCGAGAGGAGCTGTAACGTGGTTTGCATCACATGTTGAACCATATCCTGCAATTTCACAATATATCTTAGCACCTCTTTTCAGTGCATGTTCATACTCTTCAAGAATCAGCACACCTGCTCCTTCTCCCATAACAAATCCGCTTCTTTCTTTATCAAACGGAATAGAAGCCCTGTTTACATCTTCTGCTTTGCTTAATGCATGCATTGATGTAAAACCACCAATTCCGAAATCAGTTATGCAGCTTTCTGCGCCTCCGCACACAATCACATCCTGATATCCATCCCTGATCTGTCTTAATGCATCTCCAACAGCATTAGTTCCACTGGCACATGCTGTAACAACACATGTACACATTCCATGAAGTCCGAATCTGATTGCAACATGTCCTGCCGCCATGTTAGTTATCGACATTGGCACAAAATGTGGCGAAACTCTGTCATATCCTTTACTTTCGCCTCTTAAGCATTCTCTCTGTATAGTTGTAAGTCCACCAATTCCACTTGATAATATAACACCACATCTTAATGTGTCTTCTTTACCAAAATCTATAGCTGAATCCTTCACTGCTTCATCTGCAGCTGCAAGTGCATATATCGTGAAATCGTCCATTTTCCTTAATTCTGCTTTATCGGCAATACTCTCTGCGTCAAAGCCTTTTACTTCACCGGCAAGCTTGACTGCACTGTTTTCTGTATTAAAATGTGTTATCTTGCCAATACCACATTTACCGGCCTTTACAGCTTCCCACATATCATTAACATTGTTTCCGACAGGAGTAACTGCTCCCATACCTGTTATTACAACTCTTCTCATATTGCCATTCCTCCGTCTACACAAAGTACCTGTCCGGTTATGTATCGTGCTCCGTCACCCGCAAGAAATGCTACTGTTTCCGCAATATCTTCCGGCTTTCCCATCTCTTTAAAAGGTATATTCTCAACCACTTTTTCTTTAACAGCATCTGACATTGCTCCGGTCATATCAGTTTCAATCATTCCCGGTGCAACCGCATTTACAGTAATATGTCTTGATGCAAGCTCTCTTGCAAGCGACTTCGTCATACCAATAACACCTGCTTTACTTGCAGAATAATTAACCTGTCCTGCATTGCCCATAACACCAACTACAGAACTCATATTAATAATTCTTCCAGCTCTCTGTCTTAACATAAGTCTTGAGACTCCACGCATCATGTAAAATGTACCATTCAGATTCACATCTATAACTGCATCGAAATCCTCATCCTTCATACGTCCAATAAGATTGTCCTTAGTAATTCCTGCATTATTGACAAGAATATCAATTCTTCCGCCAAGTAAATCCGCAGCTTCCTTAATTAAACGCTCACATTCCTCTGAATTACTCACATCTGCCTTAATTGCATGGATTTCAATCCCATACTTTCTACATAAATTAACTGTTTCACTGGCAGCCTCATCACCTGAACGGTAACTGAATACAATATCTGTTCCTTCACTTGCAAGCTTAACGCATATAGCCCTTCCTATTCCCCTGCTTGCACCTGTAATAAGTGCTTTTCTTCTCTCAGTCATTCCCTATCCTTTCCAAATCAATGTCAGATTTGCTCAGCCAAAGCTTATATGTCCGATTTATTCAATCTATAATCTGTCATAATCTCATTAATAAGTTCCTGTACGCTCATTATCCGGTCAACTCTGTCTGCATTACTTCCTGCAAAAAACAGTCCATTATCCCAGTCACCCTTAACTGCTGCTATAAGTGCCCTGCTTATGCAATATGGTATACTGTCATCCTTCTTACATGCTGTAAGACAACCATTACATTTTCTTGCCACAAAGGTTTCTCCTGCATCAAGCCTTTCAAGCAGTGGGCTGTTAATTGCACGTGCCGGCATTCCAACAGGACTTTTAATAATACGGATGTCTTCTCTTTTTGCATTAACAACAGCCTGTTTAAATGTATCTGAAGCATCACATTCATTGGTAGCAATGAATCTTGTCGCAATCTGGACACCGGCAGCACCTTTATTTACATAATGTGCCATATCTTTGCCATCAAACACACCACCAGCAACAAATACCGGGATATCTGCACCGGACTCTTCTATTACAGCAAGTACATCTGACAATATTTCATCGTTAGTCTGTGTTTTCCCCTGTGTAATATCATCTGCACCAAATCCTAAATGTCCTCCTGCCATGCTGCCTTCAATAATGAACATATCCGGATACACATCATAATGCTTCTTATAAGTTTTCATAATTATCCTGGCAGCCCTGCCACTTGAAACAATGGGTGCTGCCAGTGTATCTGTTCCCTTAGTAAACTGTGGCAGATTAAGAGGCAGTCCTGCACCTGAGATAATAATATCTGCTCCTGCTGAAACTGCGGTCTTACAGCTTTCCTCATAATGAGAAACTGCCGTCATAATATTTACAGCTACAAGTCCCTTCTTTGTACTTTCTGCTGCAATCTGCTTAGCTCTCTTAATATGGTAATCAAGTGCCCTGAGATTCGCCTTAAAGGGGCTGCTCTCAAAATCCTGTTCATCATAACCTGCATTAACAGAACTGATAACTCCACATGCCCCATTTGCTGCAACTGCACCTGCAAGGGATGAAAGAGAAACTCCGACACCCATACCGCCCTGAATTACCGGAACATCAAGTACCTTGTCCTTAATCTGCATACAATTCCTTTCGCACAGCCTCATATTCTTCATATATTTGTTCAAATATTTTCTCAATTGGCTGTATCTTATCAATCTGGCCTGCAACCTGACCTGCCATCAGTGAGCCATTCATTGTGTCACCGTCAAACACTGCCTTACGAAGAGAACCTAGTGTATATTTCTCAAGTTCCATCTTATCAGCACCTGCCTTCTCCTGCTTTACATACTCGCGTGACATCTCATTTTTAAGAACACGCACAGGAGTACCAGCAATTCTTCCTGTAACTATCGTGTCATTATCCTTTGCTTTAAGTATTGCCTGCTTATAATTATCATGTATAGGACACTCTGTACTTGCCAGAAGACAAGTTCCCATCTGTACACCTGCAGCACCAAGTGCAAATGCTGCTGCAAGCTGTCTGCCATCTGCAATTCCTCCGGCTGCAATAACCGGAATATTCACACTGTCAACTACCTTTGGGACAAGTGTCATAGTTGTCATCTCGCCGACATGACCACCACTTTCTGTTCCCTCTGCAACTACTGCATCAGCTCCGAAACGCTCCATTCTTATTGCAAGTGCTGCACTCGAAACAACTGGTATAACCATCATTCCGTTAGACTTCCACTTTTCCATATATTTAGCCGGACTTCCTGCTCCTGTTGTTACAATCTTTACATTTTCTTCCACAAGCAGTTCTGCCATTGCATCAGCTTCCGGATTCATAAGCATAAGATTCACACCAAATGGTTTATCCGTAAGTGTCCTGCATTTTCTTATGTTTTCACGAAGCATATCCGTGTTCATTCCACCAGCTCCAATAAGCCCCAGTCCGCCTGCATTACTAACTGCAGCTGCAAATTCTCCTGTTGCAATATTAGCCATTCCGCCCTGTATAAACGGATATTTTATTCCTAACATCTTATCTAATCTCATTATGCTGCTCCTTATTATGTCTCTATCAAAGCACTGCTCCAGCTAAGCCCCGCCCCAAAGCCCGCAAGAATCAGCTTTCTGCCTTTGTCAAAGCATCCGCTTTGTGCTAACTCATCTAGTGCTATTGGGATACTTGCCGCTGATGTATTACCGTATTCCGCTATATTTATATAGAACTTATCTTCATGTCCCGGATATTTTTTCTTTACATGATTGATAATTCTTTCATTAGCCTGATGGCACACAATATAATCTATGTCATCAAGTGTCATGTCCGATTTTTTCAATATTTCATCAATTCCCTGTTTAAGAACATCAACTGCAAAACGGAACACCGCATTTCCATTCATCTTTACATATGCATCCTGTGCACCTATACCTCTGCATACAAGTACATCAGTATCGCCTCTTGTGTAATTAATCTGTCTATACATATTGTCAGCCGCTTTTATAAGAACTGCACCTGCACCATCTCCAAAAAGCACGCATGTTGAGCGGTCTGTATAATCTAATATCTTAGACATCTGCTCGCTGCCAATAAGCAGTATGTATTTATAATCAGTGCTGTTAAACAGTGCCTGTCCAACATTTAATGCATGCAGAAAACCTGTACATGCACTGCTTAAATCAAATGCAAGTACATTCTCTGCCAATCCGAGTTTCTTCTGTACAATTGCTGCAGTAGATGGAAATGCATTATCAGCCGTTGAAGTTGCAACTATAACTGCACCTATTTCTGCAATATCCACACCTGATGCTTCTACCGCTTCATATGCTGCTCTGACTGCAAGTGATGTAGTATTTTCCTGTGTACATCTGTATCTTTTCTTAATACCTGTTCTTGTTGTTATCCATTCATCATTTGTATCAACAATCCGGCTTAAGTCATCATTCGTAATTATCTCTTCTGGGAGTGCTTTCCCTGTGGACACTATCTGAATGCCTTTCACTTTATCTCTCCCCTGTCTATATTCCTGAATTTGTCATATCTTGAATTAACAAGCTCTTTTGATTTCATCCTGCCAAGAATTCCGAGTTCTTTTTCTAACATTCTTGCTATATCTGAAAAACACCTGTCTCCTTCTGCAATTACACCGTCAACGAGTCCGGCAGTAAAAAGCTCCTGTGCAGTAAGCTTCATAATCTCACTTGCCTGTGGTGCTTTCTTAGCATCCTTATATATTATTGACGCAAAACCTTCTGGAGACAGAATTGAATATACTGCATTTTCAAGCATGTACACCCTGTCGGCTGCTGCCAGTGCCAATGCACCGCCACTTCCACCTTCGCCTGTGATTACAGATATAACAGGTACTGTAAGCTTAAGCATTGCTGCTATACTTCCTGCAATTGCATTACTCTGTCCGTTGCTTTCTGCTTCCATGCCCGGATATGCACCTGGCGTGTCAACAAATGTTATGACAGGTCTCCTGAATTTTTCAGCCTGTTTCATAACACGTACTGCTTTTCTATACCCTTCAGGTGACGCCATTCCGAAGTTATATCTTATATTCTCTTCTATATTCTTTCCTTTACGGTTTCCAATAACAGTTACCGTTTTTCCATTAAATGAAGCAATTCCTGCAACAAGGCTTTTATCATCTTTATAGTATCTGTCACCATGCATTTCTATAAAATCATCGAAAAGCACTTCTATGTATTTCATAATATCCGGACGGTCACTTTTTCTGGCTGCAAGGACTTTCTCATATGGTGTTAAAACATTTTCACTGCTCATGCTTCTCCTCCGGTATTCACATGCATTTTCAATATCTTTGATAAAGTCTGCTTCATATCTTTTCTGTCAACTATCATATCTATCATGCCATGTTCTAACAGAAACTCTGAGTGCTGGAAGCCTTCCGGCAGCTTCTGTCCGATAGTCTGTTCAATAACTCTTGGCCCGGCAAAGCATATAAGTGCTCCCGGTTCAGCAATTATAATGTCACCAAGACTTGCAAAGCTTGCGCTCACACCACCTGTTGTAGGATTAGTGAGATATGATATAAATAATCCACCAGCATCCTTGAACTTTTCAATTGCCGCTGTTGTCTTTGCCATCTGCATAAGCGAGAAAAGGCCTTCCTGCATTCTCGCTCCACCGCTTGCAGCAAATATTATAAGCGGCAGTTTTCTTTTCATTGCATATTCTGTGAGTCTTGTAATCTTTTCACCTACCGCAATTCCCATGCTTCCCATAAGGAATCTTTTATCCATAACTGCAACAGCTGTTTTGACTCCGCCAATTCGGCATGTTCCAGTAACTACTGCATCCTGCTGGCCTGTCTTTAATCTGTTTGCTTCAACCTTCTTCTCATATCCCGGAAAGCTGTTTGGATTGCCTGTCTTAACCTGTGCATACAATTCCCTGAAACTTTTGTCATCACTTATAAGTGCAATTCTTCTTGATGGTGTAAGGCTTCCGTCTGCCTGTTCCTCACTATCCCTTAATCTGTTGATAGTACCCCACCTTTTCTTACGCTTTAAGAAAATGTCATTGATATTCATTTAACTGTAATTCCTTCCTTAAGCCACTTTTCAATTTCGGTATGATTCTTCTCCCAGAAACCTGTATTGTAATTTCCTCTTATAAAATCCTTATGATATGTAAGAAGATGCATGAACTCTCTGTTAGTCTTAACTCCTTCAATTATCAGTTCCTCAAGAGCTCTTCTTAATCGTCTTACCGCCTCAAGTCTGCTGCTTCCAGTCACTATAATCTTGGCAATCATTGAATCATAAAACGGGCTCACTTCATAACCTTCAAAAAGATGGCTCTCAACTCTTACTCCATAACCATCTGGAAAATGTAAGAATTTAATAACTCCCGGTGTAGCCGCATTTATTCTGCACTCAATTGCATGTCCATTGACACATGCATCTTCCTGAGTGATATTAAGCTTCATTCCGGCAGCTATTCTTATCTGTTCTCTTATAAGGTCAATTCCTGTAACCTGCTCAGTTACCGGATGTTCAACCTGTATTCTTGTATTCATCTCTATAAAATAGTAGTCACCCTGTTCATTCACAACGAATTCAACAGTTCCTGCACTATAATATCCTGCTGCTCTGGCAGCTCTTACTGCAGTCTCTCCCATGACTGTCCGCTTATCTTTACATAATTTTGCACTCGGAGCTTCCTCTAAAAGCTTCTGATTATTACGCTGAATTGAACAGTCACGTTCTCCAAGATATATTGTATTGCCATATTTATCTGCAAGAATCTGTATCTCAATATGCCGTGGATTGAGTATCAGCTTCTCTATGTACATATCATCGTTGCCAAATGCAGCTTTAGCTTCACTCTTAGCAGTTTCAAATGCATTTTCTATATCTTCTCTGCTGAATGCCTTGCGCATTCCTTTTCCACCGCCTCCAGCTGACGCTTTAATAAGTACCGGATAACCAATTCTTTCTGCAATGTGTGCTGCTTCCTCTGCTGTTGCAACCAGGCCATCAGAGCCGGGTACAACCGGAACCCCACATTCAATCATAAGCTGCCTTGCCGACTGTTTATCTCCCATGCTGCTTATTATGTCCGCTGATGGTCCTATAAATATAAGATTGTTCTCCTCACATTTTCTTGCAAATGCAGCATTCTCAGACAGAAAACCATAACCAGGGTGGACTGCCTCACACCCTGTCAGTATTGCTGTTTCTATTATCGCATCCTGATTAAGATAACTTTCAGCCGCCTTTGCCGGTCCAATGCAGACCGCCTTGTCTGCTGCCATAACAGCAAGTGAATCCTTATCTGCCGTTGAATATACAATTACGGTTTCTACATCCATCTCACGGCAGCATCTGATTATCCTTAACGCTATTTCACCACGGTTTGCTATCAGTATTCTCTTAAACACTTCTGCTACCTCCGTTAATTAAGGATTACAAGCGGCTGTCCATACTCAACCATAGTGCCATTCTCTGCTGCCACTTCCTTAACCGTACCATCACAATCTGCTGTAACTTCGTTCATCAGCTTCATTGCTTCAATTATTCCAATAACATCACCGGCATGAACGCTTTGTCCTGGCTTTACAAATGGTTCCTCATCAGGACCTGCTGCTGTATAAAAAGTTCCAACCAGTGGTGCTTTAATTTCTTTAATATACTCATCTGACTGTGGCTGTACATCCTGAATAGTTGTAACGGTCTGTTCCTGTTCTGTATTAATGCGAACAATATCTTTCTTTACAGGCACATCACATATGGCTTCGTGCATTGTTTTCTTCAGTCCAAGGCATACGCCATTCATCTCCAGATTCAGTTCGCTGCATCCACTTACATCAAACTTATCTATAATCCCATAAACATCATTAATATCCATAACAAACTGTCTTCCTTAAAATCTTTATGTTAAGCTGCATTCTTGTCAACGTACTCAACAATTGCTTTAACTGATGTAAGATTAGGAAGCTCTTCTTCTGGAACAGTAATTCCATAAGCATCTTCAACTGCCATCATAAGTTCCATTGAATCAAGTGAATCAATTCCAAGATCATCCTTTAAATTCGCTTCTAATGTAATCTTATCCTCTGAGCAGTTAATAGTATCCATAATAATTTCTTTTACTTTTTCAAATGTCATTGTTTTGTTCTCCTTAAATAATTTTATCTAAATATATTTAACTAATATATTTGAGCTAATTATAAGAGCACAAACCAGGTTTGTCAATACTATTTTGATATTCAAAGTATTTATTTTGTTTCACAGCTGAGTATTATTCCGCCTCGCTCAGCATAATAACTGCATAATCCTCCTGCTTTATATACACACACATCCGTAGCACCATATGCCTGCTTTATCATATCTGCTATCTTATCTGCAAGAGCTTCATTCTCAACATGACATATTCTCAGTTTTCCGCCTTCATATCCTGCTTCGTCAAGTAATGCCTGCAGTTTTACAAGAAGCTTTTTATCACCTCTGCATTTACCGATTGCATCCAATGTTCCATGACTGCTTGCTGTTCCTATTACACTTATGCCAAGAACCTCCGCAGCCGATGCTACGACCTTGCTTACACGGCCATTCTGTGCAAGATTATGCAATGATTTTAATGAACAGAACAATCTTGTTTTCTGCATATATGCATCTATTGCTCCATCTATCTCCTCAAATTTCTTTCCCTCTTTAATCATTTGTTGCAATTGTTCCAGTATAATAAGCATCTGTGGACCAGTGCTTTTAGAATCTATTACCCTGACCTTAGCCTGTGGATGATCCTCCAGATATACTGCTCTCGCTGCCATTGCAGAATTATATGTTCCTGACATTCCTGCAGTTATTGTTACAACAAATATCTCATCATCATCGCCAAAAGCCTCAAGCCATGCATCTATTCCAGGACACGCAGTGTATGAACGTCCCTTATGTTTTTCAAGAATATCAAGCATTCTGTGAATATCAAGCTGTCCATCATCACAAAACTCCTCGTTATCTGTAGATATTGTAAGCGGAACTGCCTTAAAATCCATTCCCTCAAGTTCTTTTATATCGCATGCTGAATCTGCTACTAATCTCATTATTAATCCTCCTGTTTGCCGGATATACTCCGTTTTAATGTAGTTTTAAATACTATGTCATATTGTATTTTATAACTTATAGTGTTACAATATACAAAAATAGCGTTTTTGTATATTTCAGGAGTACATTATGAATATAGTTAACAAAGATTCTAAGAATACATTTACACGAATGTGCATAGGTGAAGCTGTTATCAAACTTCTTAAAGACACTGATTTTGATAAGATTCGAATTACGAGTGTAGCGAAATGTGCCGGTGTATCACGCATAACTTTTTACAAATATTATGAATCAATCCATGATGCACTATGCGACTATCTTAACATTATTATAATCGAATATCTGGAAGAATGTGCCAATAACCCTGAAAACGGTAGCTTTCTTGATTATTCTCACATCCTTTTTGCACTTGAATTCTTTAACCGGTATAAGGATTATTTTCTTACTCTTTCAAGATGTGGACTTCATTCTATTCTGATTAACAGTATTAATAATTTTATGTCTGAACATTTTACGAATCCTAAGAATTACTCTGAGTACAGACTATACTGTTACTCTGGCGGATTGCTTAATACATTTTTAAAATGGGAAGAAAACGGATGTGACTGTGACGCTGGCGAGATAGCCAGAACTCTTGAAGAACTTTATAGTTAATAAGCCACTCCTTCCGGAATGGCTTAAATATTTTATAATCATTTATTAATCTGTGAATGCACTTTTTGACGTACTACAAGGAAACATATAACCTGCATAATTATCGTTGCCGTCCATGATGCCGGATATGATATGAACAGGTCATAAAGTGTTCTGTGACTTGGGAATATGACGAATATCCAGAATATTCTCATTCCTACTGTACCAATAACCGATAATATCATAGGTACTAGCGAATACCCCATTCCACGAAGCGCGCCCGGAAACAGATCCATTATTCCACATAAGAAATATGGTACTGTAGTAATTGATAATATCTCAACACCACATTTGATAACATCTTCACTGTTAGTGTATATCATAAGCACTTTATCACCAAATATATATGCACCGCAGCCAAATACAAGTGATACTCCTACTGAAAGTATTGCACAATCTATAAGCACCTTGTCCATTCTCTTGAACTTTCTTACACCATAATTCTGGCTTGTGAAACTCATGCAGGCCTGTGTTACTGAATTAATTGATGCATATAGAAAACCAAGAATATTGTTGGCTGCTGTATATCCTGCCATTGCTGTTGAACCGAATGAATTAACCGACGACTGCAGCAGGGCATTTGAGAAATTAATAACTGTACTCTGTATTCCTGCCGGAATTCCAACCTGAAATATCTGTTTAAGATAGTATCCCTTTATCCTTAACTTTGAGAATCTCAACTGGTAACTTGCATCTGTCTTATTCAGACATCTTAATACAAGCACACACGATATGAACTGTGAAAATATTGTTGCGATTGCCACTCCTGCAACCCCTAGGTTAAACACAATAACAAGTATCATATTAAGGCATGCATTTATAATTCCCGCTGCTATAAGAAACATCAGCGGCCTCTTGGTATCACCAACTGCTCTAAGAACAGCCGCGCCATAGTTATAAAGCATAAAGAATGGCATACCAAGAAAATATATTCTCATATACAGTGTTGAGAGGTTAATTACATCATCCGGCGTCCCCATAAGCTCAAGTGCCGGTTTAGCCATCAGCACGCCTATCAGTGCCATCGCAACTCCGCTTATTGCTGCAAATGTTATCGCAGTATGCACTGTCTCTGACATCTCTTTATGTTTGCCTGACGCATAGAATCTGGCAGCCAATACATTTGCTCCCAACGAAACTCCTATGAAAAGATTAACAAACATATTAATAAGCGCTGTCGTTGAACCTACTGCTGCTAACGACTCGCTTCCTGCAAATCTTCCAACAACAATTATATCTACAGCATTAAACATTAACTGTAGTATTCCTGAAAGCATCAACGGCACTGAAAATGATATTAACTTATCCATTATTGTGCCATTGCACATATCTATTTCGTATTTATTCTTACTCATTACTTACTTTCCTTACAAAGCATCTTATTCCCAGTATCCAAGTTCAACACCTTTCTTATATATGCCAAGTCCTTTAGCATAATATCCATACGCATTGAAATGTGTCCAGTCTGAGCGCAGTTTCCCTGATATGCAGCCAAAGGCACCATACATTTTATCAAGTGCTGAAGCCCTTAATCCACAATCGCTTAAACCATAATCAAGCATATAGATACGGGTATTAAAAAAATGTTCTCCGAATGCATCTCTTAAAGCAGATTCCCATTCAGTATAATTTTTACCCGAGCTGTCATCACTTTTATCCATATTAATCCTGCCTTCATCTGCAATGGAACTTCCCGGATTATCGGTATCACCTACAATAATATAATCCTCACAGCCTGTATAATCTATAATTGACTGATACTGTGCTATAAGTTCATCATAATCATCCCAGCCACCATTACTTCCCATTTCTATGATAAGGATATCATTCTTATGATCTTCGGATGCTTTGGGCATAACCTGACTTCCCTGTGATACATATAATCCATCTGGCTGATTTTCATCTACATTATCACATATTCTGATTCCAACCACATAATCTTCCGGCTTAAGATTTTCATAATCTCCCGGTATTAATTCTTCTCCAAAATCCTGCAGGATGTCAAACCAGTTCTCGCCTTTCTCCTCAGCCTCTTCAATATCCTGCTGTTGTTTTGATACTCTGTCTTCATACCGGTTTTCTATCTGGCATAAAATTCCGTCAATATATACAGTATCTGGATATTCATTATATTCAATGCCATATCCACTGTAATCGTACATATGAACCGGCTCACCATTTTCGTCTACTAATGCAACATCTGTGTATTGATATTTTGTTATATATAAATCCCTGTCTGTATACATTCCAAGTCCGCCTGCACGTCTTGAAATCTCATCTGATTTTTCTCCTGCCACTCCAAAATTATATGTTCTATATCCCGTAAGCCGCTCTATAGTATGAGGAGATGTATAATAACTGATATCAACTCTTCCTATATCTGTAAGAAGATATCCTTCATCTGACCCCGTTCCTTCTGTCATGCTGTCTCCCCAGCATGCAATTCCACGACCGCTTTTATAATAATCATTCTTACCGGTTACATTTTCTCCCATAAAACTATCATCATCGGCAATACTTTCTGAAACTTCTACAATATCATGTGTTCTGTCACCACGAAGTCTTTCCGTTTCAGCATAATCGCTTTTTTTATCCTTAGTAATACTGTTACCATGCACCAAAACAACACTTGTAACAGTCCCCATTAAAGCTAATGCTACAGCCCCCACAATAGCAAGTTTCCTTAATTTCATACATATCACCTTTTTCTGCCGAATATATCAGCAACATTGTTATAACATTAATTCGCACTTTCTTCAATATTTCAGCAGGCTTACCTTAATATCTCAATAATTAATAACGCTTTATCTTTATAATATAGTGTACCAAACGAACTTTTGTTTATTATATAAAAAAAGAAACCCATAATTTTAAGGGTTTCCTACAAGCAAAAAAATAGAGCGGGTGATGGGGTGCCAGGTGCCTGTGGCACCTGCTTGGCACCGACCGGAGCGAAGCGGAGACCGAACCCATGGGTTCGATTCACATCACCCTGAAATAATTCACTTGAACAAAAAAATAGAGCGGGTGATGGGGTGCCAGGTGCCTGTGGCACCTGCCTGGCACCGACCGGAGCGAAGCGGAGACCGAACCCGTGGGTTCGATTCACATCACCCTGAAATAATTCATTTAGGCAAAAAAATAGAGCGGGTGATGGGAATCGAACCCACGTATCTAGCTTGGAAGGCTAGTGTTCTACCATTGAACTACACCCGCATAACCACTGATATTTCAGTGCTTTGTTAAGATATCATAATTATATTATAAAGTCAAGTATTTTATGCCAATATGTTCTTTGCGACATGTTTTATCAACATATATACTTGACATTATCTATTCTTAGGAATAAATTATGTTAGTTGCATTTTAGTTTGTAAAAAATTATGGAGTAATTTCAATGACTAACAATTCAGACCACATTTTTTCTAATATAGATATAAGGAAGCTTCTCATTCCTATCATGCTGGAAAATCTCTTGGCTTCACTTATGGGAACTGTTGATACTATGATGGTAAGTAATGTCGGTGCATCTGCCGTCTCAGCTGTGTCACTTGTCGATTCCATCAATATTCTTGTAATACAGGCTTTATCGGCACTTGCAGCAGGAGGTGCAATCCTGTGTTCCCAGTACATAGGAAGCAGCAACCCTAAAGGCGCCAACCGTGCTGCAAGACAGGTATTTCTTGTCATGACAGTGCTGTCAGTTTTCATATCTGCAATATGTCTCGTTCTTCGTGTACCAATGCTTAAGTTCATCTTTGGTTCTGTAGAAGCTGAGGTTATGGCTGATTCACAGGCATACTTCCTGTTTACCCTGTTGTCTTTTCCATTCATTGGCCTGTATGACGCTGGTGCGTCCATTATGAGAGCCCAGAAGGACAGCAAAAGCCCTATGACAATATCAATAATATCCAACTTCCTTAATATAGGTGGTAATGCAATTCTTATATTCGGACTTGGAATGGGCGTTGCGGGAGCTGCAATATCAACACTTGCATCAAGAGTTTTCTGTGCAGTTGTTGTAATTATTAAATTAAGAAACCCTTCTCAGACTATCTGTGTAAACAGGTATTACGCAATCCGTCCCGACTGGGATTTAATTAAGAGAGTCTTATATATCGGGATTCCTTCTGGTATTGAAAACAGCATGTTCCAGTTTGGAAAGCTGGCAATCCAGTCAACAGTTTCAACGCTTGGAACTGCTGCCATCGCTGCAAATGCTGTGACTAATATTCTGGAAAACCTTAACGGAGTTGCCGCACAGGGTGTAGGTATCGGACTTATGACTATAGTTGGCCAGTGTATTGGAGCCGGAAGAAAAGATGAAGCCATATATTATATAAAGAAACTCAGTAAAATGGCTGAAGCTGCCATTATTATAAGCTGTCTTGTTGTATTTGCATTGTGCAGGCCGATTACCATACTCGGTGGAATGGAAGCAGAAAGTGCAAGAATGTGTTTTGAGATGACTCTTTTCATAACAATAACCAAGCCAATATCATGGGTATTGTCGTTCATTCCTGCATACGGAATGCGTGCTGCCGGAGACGTGAAATTTTCAATGATAACATCATGTGCAAGCATGTGGTTATGTCGTGTAAGCTTTACTATATTATTATGCCGTGTATATGGTTTTGGGCCTATTGCTGTATGGATTGGAATGTTTGCCGACTGGACTGTGCGTGGTATCGTATTCTCTATCAGATTCCATTCGCGCAGATGGCTTAATCATCACATAATTGATTAAAAGATAAAACAATAGAGGCGCTATTTTGCTGGCAGTGTCCGATATCATGCAAAATAAATCGCCTCTATTGGTAAAAATACCATAATAATTATAAAAATGAAATGGCTTAAAATTACAAAGATTTACGCAAGCATTTGTGCATTTTCAACAATACACATTAAAATTCTACAAAAATTTCACAACATTTTCTCTAATTATGATTGATGTCAGGTGCATCATACCTCTTCTGACTGTCAGGTGCGCCATACGAATTGTCAGAATACGCATAGCCAGCATATTTATAAGAGTCATCATAATTCTTCTCTGATAAATTTCTTCCAGTCATATTCATTGGTGAATAGACAGTTCCATTCTCTTCACTTTGCTGTTCTGCTTCTATAGCCAGCTTTTTTATCATGGCACATACATTATCATAATCACTGATATTGTCTATTCTTCCCTTTTCACCTTTCCACGTAATATCACCCGTACCACACATTTTGTCAAATATTCCACGGTCAACACCAATGAACTCAATATAAGCAAGCGGAACCATTATCGTATTCTTTTCCCCATTGCCTTTTCTAATATATATGTTGTTTCTGGTGATAATATATTCTGTATTCACAGACTTAACCACTGACTTGATTACACCAATAAGATATATCCACACCGGCATAAGATGAACTGCAAAAAACATAATGATAAATACTGCTATCTGTTCGTCGACATACATCCCCGCCTCATTAACCAGTTGTCCGATAAATCCAAAGTCGAACATTCCCCAGATAAATGCAAATATCAGAAACGGGTTAAATATTGCCTCCAGCACTGAAACACCTACCGCCTTCTTTCCACTCCAGTACACCTGCTCATCAGGTGACAGTCTGTCCCTTAATTCCATGATATATTCCTCCCTCATATGGATGCCTGTGTATATTACTCCCTGTTGTCCTTAAGGCTTTCAACCATATCAACCCTGTCAGCCTTTCTTCTTACTATAAGGAGTGATACTGCATAGCACACAAGCACTATTATTATAGTTAATATAATGCTTTTAAAGGTTATTGCCGGTGTATAAAGCACTCCCTCTATACCAGAATATATCCTGAATACCACTACCATCATTAAATAACCTGCAAGCATTCCAACAGCTATGCCAATAGGTATTATAACATGGTTTACATCAATAATCATTCTATTAATTTCGCGTCTTTTAAGACCGAGTACTTTAAGCATTGATATATTGTGGCGGTTCTCTGAAATAAGCATATTTACTGATACATACAATGCCGCAATACATATAATCGCACCGATTACCGCAAGTGAATATATAATTGCACCCATCTCTGTAAGGATTGTCTTCATCTGCTCCCTAATGTCATCTGATGTCACCGTCTTAGATATCTCATCGCCTAAGTCAAGCTTCTTCTCTGACAGCAGTCCGTTGTATGTTCCGTCATTCCATCCGAGCAGTTCCCTTGCTTTATCCTGACTGCACACAAGCAATTTCTGGCTGTCATTCATTATAATTCCGCTTATTGTAACTTTCTTTTCTTCCATTGTAACAGGATTAACAAATGTAAATTCGTCCCCGGCTTCAAGCTTATAGGCGTATGCCATTACATTTGTAACATAATATCCATTAGAAAGAACAGCCCTGCTGCCATCCTCAGTATCAATATTCAGATACTTCACATCTGTATCCGCGCCTATCAGTGAAAATGAAGAGCCGTCATGCTCGTATTTTCCTATAACAAGCTCATCTGCTCCTGCCACATCATCTGTCTTTAGGCGGTTAAGCACATATTCGTACTTAAAACTGCCCATGCTGTCAGCACCTCTGTCAATTACATTATTGATAGAGTCTATAAACATAAACGCAACCGTTATCATCAGCGCACCTAAAAATGCACCTAAAAATACAACAAAGCTTCTTCCCGGATTGGCAAGTATGCTTCTTAATGCGAACTTATTTCTTACATTGCCCTTCTTACCGACTAATACATGTCTTGTTCTGCTGTCACCATCTGCATTGCCATTAAGCATTTCTACAGTGTCTTTCTTTAAGAGCTTAGACACTTTATGTGCTGCCTCAAGCATATAGATAGCCGTAGGAATTATTATTCCTATAACCGCTATCGGAATTGGAAGTGTGAAATGAACCGGCATTGGCTCATAATCTGCAAGGCTCATTTCGCCATATGGCTGCTGTATTATCTTGGTAATAATTGTAACAATAATTCCGCCGGCAAGTCCCGGAATCATGGCAAGCACGCTGTAATGCCACATGAGCTGTCTTTTAGTGTAGCCAAGTGCTGACAGTGTACCTATCATTTTCTGTTCCTGCTTTATCTTTCTGCCTATTATAATAGCTATAAGTGCAACTGTAATAAGCGGCAATGTGAAAAGAAATACAAATGCCATAATAAGAAACATTATTGCCTGGTCATCAACCATTGTAATTCTCTGGTTATTGTCTTTAGCAAGATAGCTGTTTATCTTGTACTGCTCGTTCATGTCTTTTCTGAACTGTGTCACATCACTGTCGTCACTGTATACTACCTTGTACTGACATGAGTTTGCCTCAAGCGCATCGTACGCACTATCTGTCATGTACGCAAGGAAAAATGATGTGATATTCTTGTATGAATCATCAGTATTCTCAAGCATATACAGGTAATCAGGCCTTAAGAAATAACCTGTAACCTTGTATTCTTTTCCCCTAATTATGAGCCTGTCGCCAATATTTACATGCTCACTTTCAGCATATCCCTTTGATATAACAATCTCATCATCGTTAGATATGTCATTTCCATCAATCACCTCATAAAGGTCGATTTTCTTATTGCGTTTGAAAACTCTTACTTTATATCCGTCCTCATTAATATTTACATAATGCTCTTTCTCAAATGTGACATTATATTTCTTCTCAATATTAGTAATCTCGTTATCAGGTATCTCAACATATGTTGTAAATGTGGCATCTTCCAGCTTATTATCTATAAAGAATTGGTCACCATATGATTTAATTCCCGTTCCTGCTATGTAAAAAAGATAGAACAGCAGCAGGGCAACTACGGTAAGAACTGCCGCAGCTATATAAAACGACAGATTCTCTTTAACATTTCTTAAATATCTCTTGTTAAGAGTCATAACCAGCCTCCTCATAATCACATTTTTTATAATTCAGATACTTGTTCTTTTACAATTCAAGTTCCTCTGCGCTGTGCTTACTGTTGTTATCTGTGCAGGAAGCAACCTGACCATCTTTAATTCTTATGACTGTGTCCGCCATATCAGCTATCGCTTCATTATGTGTTATGATTATAATTGTAGTCTTAAACTGTTCATTGACTTTCTCTATGAATTTCAGGACATTTCTTGATGATTTGGAATCAAGCGCACCCGTAAGCTCATCGCACAGAAGAATCTTAGGATTCTTGATTAATGCTCTTGCTATCGCAACTCTCTGTTGCTGTCCACCTGAAAGCTCCTTTGGAAAACGGTTCTTATATTTGTCAATATCAAGTGCCTTCATTACCTCTTCTATATCCATTGGCTGCTTTGCAATATCAGCGACAACCTGAATATTTTCCTGCACTGTAAGGTCTGGAATCAGATTGTAGAACTGGAATACAAATCCAACATCTTCCCTTCTGTAGTCTGTCATTTTCTTCTTGTCACTTCTGCTTATGTTCCTGCCTGAAATTGTAATTTCGCCTGAATCAAGTGAATCAAGACCTCCAATCATATTAAGAAGCGTACTCTTTCCTGAACCTGAAGGTCCGAGAATTACATATATCTTTCCTTCTCCCAAAGAAAGGCTCACGCCGTCAAGTGCGTTGACAAGTGTCTCACCCTCACCATAATGTTTTCTTGCATCTTTAATATCTATAAACATATATTTCCTCCTATCATTCTTTCAGCTTTAATCAGCTTTTGTTATAATAGCGTTCAGTCTTTGCTGTAGTCGCAACTTGCTTTCGTTAGTTCTTGCTAACTATACTGTGATAATAACACTTGTAATCATAATTAACAAGGGAATTTAATAAAATACGGCGCGCCAGTTTTTCTGACACGCCGTATTTTTAAGTAATTCATATTGTCACCTACCTTGATGTAAAAGTGGTTATCCTATCGATATTATAAAGAGGTATGTTAGTCATCCAGTCCTGCTCCCGGTAATCTGACATAGATGTCCTCACTGCATAATCAGGATTATATTTATCACAAAAAGCTCTTAAACTCTTTGCTCTTAAATTTTCCTCTGCCTTTACTTCAATTGGAATAACAGATGTTTTACCCTGCACAAGGAAATCAATTTCTCCTCTGGAATTCTGCGCAGAATAGTAATAAGGTATAATCCCTGCTTCACTGATAAGCTGCTGCAATACATACTGCTCTGTCAACGCTCCCTTAAATTCTGTAAAAATTCTGTTGCCATCAATAATAACCTTCGCATCTAAGTCTGTCATGGCAATAAGAAGCCCTATATCAAGCAAAAACATTTTAAATGAGTCTAAATCCATATATGCTTTCAACGGAAGTGCAGGCTTACTAACTCTTGCTACTTTATGAATAAGTCCGCAATCGAGCAGCCACTGTATTGCAAGTTCAAAATCTTTAGCTCTTGCACCCTCTCTGACCTGTCCATAAATATATTTCTTATTTTCTTTCGCAAGCTGCATAGGAATTGAATCCCACACAAGATTAAGTCGTGGAACAAGATTAATCTCTGCATGTTTAGAAAAATCCTGCCTGTAATAATTGAGCAGATTCTTCTGTATCTCACGAACCCTGTTAAAGTCCTTATTCTCTACATATGATGCTACAACTTCTGGCATTCCGCCAACATAATAATACTCTCTAAGTCTGTCTATATATTTAGAACTAAATGTACTTACCATTGATGTATCTTCACCCTTAAGTACATCTACATATCGCTCTTCCCCTAATGCACATAAAAATTCCTGATAGCTTAAGGGATACAAATCCATAAAGTCAACCTTGCCAACTGGAAATGAAGTGCCTGTGTGAAGTGCAACCCCCAACAGAGAACCTGCTGCAACAACCGCATACTCCGGTGCATTTTCACAGAAATATTTAAGTGACGAAAGTGCTTTAGGCACTTCCTGTATCTCGTCAAATATAATAAGTGTATTCTGACTGTCAATTGTCATTCCCGTCTCTATACTTATTGCCATAATAATTCTTGGAATATCAATTTCACCATCAAAAACATTCTTCATTCTTGCATTACTATCAAAGTTCACATATGCAACATTTTCAAAACATGTTCTTCCAAACTCCTTCATAAGCCATGTTTTTCCAACCTGTCTTGCTCCTCTGATAATAAGAGGTTTTCTGTCTTTTTTATCTTTCCATTGCTTTAACTGTTCAATTGCAAAACGCTTCATCAGACACCTCCTGAAAAATACTATATCCTGTGTATAATATTTTATTCCTTTAAGAGTGTATGGTCAACATTTTTATGGACGTAAAAATGTGTTTTATCACACTTTTATGTACGAACTTTTGTGTTACGCTACATTTTTCTGCACTAACTTTCGTATTGCATCACATTTTTCTGCACGAACTTTTCTCAATCCACTCATCTGGCATCTCAAAATGCTGGTAATCTTTCGCATGTTCCCAGTCGCCGCCCCACTCAAATCCATGCTGCATAAACACCTTGTAGCACAAATCATCATGGTCGATTTTATGTGGAAATTCAATGCTTCTGTCTGTATACTTTTCAGCATTGGCAGGCTCTACATTTCTTCTGCCATCAACATTTTTCACATAAGGATTATAAAGCGTGTTGATGTCAACCGCCAACCCTAACGCATGCTTTGACAGCTTCATTGAATAGGAAATGTATCTGAAATTAAACGCTGAAGAATTATTATCACTCATCGACTTCTCATCATCAGCATCATATTCATCAATAAGTCTGATTTTTTCAATCTCATAGCCAGTCTCATAAAGCTGCTTAAATATATCAAGCACATCATCAGCAATCAGTCTGCTCACAACCAGCTCTCCTGTGTGCGTTTCCCCATCAAATCCAACATGCAAAACCTTAAGATACCTCAAATCTTCTCTTGGCACGGTGCAGTTGTCCTTAAATGATTTTCCCTGCATTTTGGCAAATATGTCGTCTGGAATTGGTGATATGGTGAATGATTGGGTGTTCATGTGTGTGCTCCTATGTTTTTTCTTATAATAACATTATCTGTCATGAGTTTCATTAAAAATATAAAGGGCATACATGAATTATTGCTCAAATCAGACAAATATCTGACAAATTAGAGACAATCCATGTACGCCCTCTTAAATCTAATACTCAAATTCTACTATCCTGCAATTCTCACATATGCAGGCTTCCACTTTCGTTCTGTGGCTCGCCTTAAGCGGTGTGATTTCAACAAATCCTTTGGCTGTTTTCGCATTTGTGAATACTCCCGGCACTTCATCGGCAAAACTGAATGCGCCGTCTTTACTGCTGAAAAGGTATCCCTTCCTCATTTCTTTTTTACATTTTGGACAAATCATATATAACACCTCATTCCTTAATATCTTTACTAAGAACCGACATTGCCATGCTAAGTTTTTCTTCAAACTGCTCTGCTTTAACAAGTGCTATACCTTCATTGTCATCGCCAAGCACAACCAGCCTGCTACCATTCACCAGTCCAAAAGTCTCTCTAGCCTCTTTAGGAATAACTATCTGCCCACGGTCATTCATTGTGACAACACCCCACATGTGTTTGCCCTTCGGTGCTGGTGCCATCTTCTGCCCTTCAAGCTGCACATCATCCTTTATTAAGGAATCCATCGTCACGCCATAAAATTCCGCAAGCCTGCCGCATTTTTCAATATCGGGAATTGTTTCACCACGCTCCCATTTGGCATACGCCTGCCTCGATATTCCAATAACCTCTGCGATATCCTCCTGCGTCTTACCGGCAAGCGACCTCAGCATAATAAGATTCTCCTGTAGCATAATGTCAGTCCTTTCTGTTGTTATGTATGTATTATAGCCCATGTAAAATGTGAATTCCACCAATTATAGTTGTCAGAAAAGTGAGAATTGTGTTGGAGTTGGTTGCGTGGAGGGGATTGCATTTATCAATCATATTGATCCTGTCAAAAGCGCATAATTTAAAGCCACTATTTTGTTTAATAACATATCCTATCTTCAAGAAAATTAAACATATAATTGTATCGTATTTTATATTCCACTATGTAACTATTAATTCCCTGCTTGCTGGAAGATCATCTTATATCCGCAGTTCATTTACATCCCACTATGTAACTATTAATTCTGCTATGTCCTAGTAAGAATATTAAAGATTTCAAATTTACATCCCACTATGTAACTATTAATTCCAAAGACGTTTTGAACAGGTATACAGCCACAGAGAAATTTACATCCCACTATGTAACTATTAATTCTGTAAGTCGCAGGTAAAGGCTCTTGTGTTCCAGCACATTTATATCCCACTATGTAACTATTAATTCTTGTGCGCGTGATATTCGTCCACTATTCCCAGATAATTTACATCCCACTATGTAACTATTAATTCAGCCTGACTTAAATCTCCATCTAAGCTATTATCTACATTTACATCCCACTATGTAACTATTAATTCGTGCCAGAAGCTGGGTAATAATCTGCGCCCATTGTCATTTACATCCCACTATGTAACTATTAATTCTTATACGCATAAATTACCCCCTTACAAACTTAATAAATTTACATCCCACTATGTAACTATTAATTCTAACACCACTTGACAGCTTTCCACTGTCTGTCTTACATTTACATCCCACTATGTAACTATTAATTCGCAGAATCTTACACAGTGCAGGCCGGTGACAATCTAATTTACATCCCACTATGTAACTATTAATTCTGAACGCTGTAAGCATTAAGAGAATATTATCTTCTTCATTTACATCCCACTATGTAACTATTAATTCATATAATGACGATATACAACTAGTAGTGTATTTAATTTACATCCCACTATGTAACTATTAATTCACCTTGATGCCTATTATCACCAATCATGGCAAGCTGATTTACATCCCACTATGTAACTATTAATTCATTATTACTAGAAGGGCTTCCATATATAACTGCTATATTTACATCCCACTATGTAACTATTAATTCCTGTACTCATAATCAAAATTGCTCTCGCCTGTTACATTTACATCCCACTATGTATCTATTAATTCCTCCACACGCTGTCACTACTTCCGGATTTTTGTTCAAATTTACATCCCACTATGTATCTATTAATTCTAAATAACATTCTATGTACTCGGATTCTTCATCACCATTTACATCCCACTATGTATCTATTAATTTTGTATACGCTCGATTCCTGACAGACTTTTCAAGTCCATTTACATCCCACTATGTATCTATTAATTCTCGCTAATGCAAACAATTTTTCTTTTATAAGAAGTAAATTTACATCCCACTATGTATCTATTAATTCTATCACCGACTAAGAAACCGTAATTATAAGTAAATACATTTACATCCCACTATGTATCTATTAATTCGAGTATCGTTAATTGCGACATTGCAATCCTCATCAATTTACATCCCACTATGTATCTATTAATTCTATTTTGTGGAAGTCTGCTTTTTCTTGTGATCCTGATTTACATCCCACTATGTATCTATTAATTCTCTGTATAATATGGTGCTGCGCCATCGGTCCAGTCACATTTACATCCCACTATGTATCTATTAATTCGGAGCAACAAAACTCGCTATTATAAGAACGGTCAAATTTACATCCCACTATGTATCTATTAATTCTGAACATGCAACAATGCTATCATTGCGTTTCTGTTTAATTTACATCCCACTATGTATCTATTAATTCTTTCTCTAAGACATCCAAAGCCTTAGTTATTATAGTATTTACATCCCACTATGTATCTATTAATTCTAATATCTGTTATAGATTGTACTGACAGAATGTTCATTTACATCCCACTATGTATCTATTAATTCTGAAAGGTGTTTCATGTTCCCCCTTATCCTACCTTTATTTACATCCCACTATGTATCTATTAATTCCTAACACGCTACCGATTAATATTACAAAATAATCAATATTTACATCCCACTATGTATCTATTAATTCTCGATGGCATTTACAATAGTCTTACACAAATACAAGGATTTACATCCCACTATGTATCTATTAATTCAACTGGTAACGCATCTTCAATTGTCCATGTAGCTAAATTTACATCCCACTATGTATCTATTAATTCTTACCTGCAGTGCATATGAGAGATTACCGGAATCCATTTACATCCCACTATGTATCTATTAATTCTAGTCGCTTCCTCTGAAATGTATGTATCCCAATCATCATTTACATCCCACTATGTATCTATTAATTCTAACGCTTGGCAAAGCTGGGATTGATATACTATCATGATTTACATCCCACTATGTATCTATTAATTCAGATAGCCGCCATACTCCATTACATCACGAAACACATTTACATCCCACTATGTATCTATTAATTCATCCAAACCACCATAAGTCACTCTCAATCGGATATTATTTACATCCCACTATGTATCTATTAATTCGTGCCACCAATCAACACAGCCTTTGATTTAGTCGATATTTACATCCCACTATGTATCTATTAATTCCAAAACTGGAACAGAAACAGAAACATCTACAACAAAATTTACATCCCACTATGTATCTATTAATTCAGAGAGACTTAGATAGTACAGATAATACTGATATATTTACATCCCACTATGTATCTATTAATTCGAACAGCCCACCCGCTTCCTGTTATAGAATATAGCAAATTTACATCCCACTATGTATCTATTAATTCTTATCATCAAACGATACTCTAACAACAGGCTGTAGTATTTACATCCCACTATGTATCTATTAATTCCTCCGTCCAAGCTGTTATCTACAGGCTCAACGATAATATTTACATCCCACTATGTATCTATTAATTCATTGCAGAACAGCTTCATATTTCAGTTGACTATGTTATTTACATCCCACTATGTATCTATTAATTCTGAACCAGTGTCCGTTAAAGAAAGTGCTGGTAAATCATTTACATCCCACTATGTATCTATTAATTCTGCGTTAGGCAAATTAAATATCGTGTCTTCTGAAAATTTACATCCCACTATGTATCTATTAATTCGCTATCTTCCAATTGTTCAATTGAGCCGTATACAGTATTTACATCCCACTATGTATCTATTAATTCGTGATGTTTCCTCTTCCAGCTCTTCCTCACTTTCTGCATTTACATCCCACTATGTATCTATTAATTCATTCAACACCATTATCACATGTGATTGTCTTTATAATTTACATCCCACTATGTATCTATTAATTCAAACAGTCCCACATGCCATCTTCCGTCTTATACACATATTTACATCCCACTATGTATCTATTAATTCCAGAAAATCTTCTGAATTGTAGCTTATAGTTGATATATTTACATCCCACTATGTATCTATTAATTCCTATCTTCCAATTGTTCAATTGAGCCGTATAAAGTATTTACATCCCACTATGTATCTATTAATTCCAGAATGATGAAATTAATGGATAACGGCGTTTCTAATTTACATCCCACTATGTATCTATTAATTCAGTACCCTGATGAAGGTACTTCTCCACAAATTCTGCATTTACATCCCACTATGTATCTATTAATTCTAGCTTGTTACTTTCACCGTATACACTTTATCAAGATTTACATCCCACTATGTATCTATTAATTCGTAAACAATGATAATGGCAGGGTTATCGTGGATAAATTTACATCCCACTATGTATCTATTAATTCTAATGACATAACCGATAAGCATAATGCGCATATTCAATTTACATCCCACTATGTATCTATTAATTCTAAGGGTTATATTAAAGCAAACAATATTGATGTGTTATTTACATCCCACTATGTATCTATTAATTCTATACCATCTCTTCCTAACATATCTCTTTTTAATGCATTTACATCCCACTATGTATCTATTAATTCATGGACGGAGGTATAATAATAAATGGTTAATCGTATTTACATCCCACTATGTATCTATTAATTCGCGCTACTGTGAAATGTAGGGGCAACTTGTATTGTGATTTACATCCCACTATGTATCTATTAATTCCGGCTGTGGCTTGCTCGGCGCGGCTGTGTGGAATCCATTTACATCCCACTATGTATCTATTAATTCACCGCAGATTGTTACTGGTATTTGCATAAAATTTAAATTTACATCCCACTATGTATCTATTAATTCTGGCATGAAAAAACTCCTGGCCGACTTTCTCTTTCATATTTACATCCCACTATGTATCTATTAATTCGATAATCAGATCCTTATGAATTACATAGAAGGAAAATTTACATCCCACTATGTATCTATTAATTCACTTTCCAACACTTTTTTCATATCATTTGAATAGATATTTACATCCCACTATGTATCTATTAATTCCCGTAATTATTAAAGCCTCTCTGTTTCTCAACTCTGAAGCGTTATTCTGTCTACCCTTTAAATCCGCCAACAGATTACTAATACTTTATGCCCTGAATATGCCAGAAGCATAGCAATATCGCCATTGTCGACTCTGTGCATATTTTACACTATTTCTGGTCGACAATCAAATTATGAAACTCGTCAAATCATCTTCCTTACCCCAAAATTCTTTATCCAGCCATTTTTCACTCCTGCTTTTGAATAAAATGACTGAATCCAGATTAGTATTAACATGTGTTTTCAACTCACGTCGTAATTTTTCTAATTGAACTGTTGATATTTCTCCTTCAAAGACAGAATTCTGAATATGCGTCAGATACTTTTTGCAGATTTTAAAAATATGTGACCATCTCTTTTGCCCATTTTCATCTTTACTAACATCATATACAAGTACAATATACATATACTACCACCATATTCTAAACCCTTCATATTCTTTCTCACCTATTAAATGCTTTATAAGCTTATATGCTTCTAACCTCATCAGATACTGATAAGACACCTGCCTTCCCAATTCTTTATGCATTATTGTTTTCTTCATACGATTCTCAAATTCTGAAACAATAAGTTTAGAAGCTTCTTTCTTAAGATGAAGATAGTTAAGTTCTTTTGTAAAGCTGTCTTCTGTTATCTGTCTTCTGTTTAACAACGAAAATATCAATCTGTCTCCAATCAATGGTTTAAATACTTCCGATATATCCAGACATAATGAATATCTTCTTACTCCCGGTTCATGCAGATAACTTATCGTTGGATTCAGTTGTGTATGATATATCTCGCTTAATAAACGCGTATACACCAGGGAATTAACAAATGAAATCAATGAATTAATCATATTGTCTGGCGGATGCATAACACGCTTATCAAACTGTATATCCTGATTAACAATCACATTCCACGCTGCATAATATCTCTTTCTTATATTTCCTTCAATTCCCATCAATTCTTCTATTGTCCTTGCTTTACAAAGAGTCCCACGAAGTGAATCTATATCCCTCATATATTCCGAGACATCTTTTTCGCGGCCATTATAATATCTGAGATTTCTATATATATTATCTGCTGCCGCCTGTATAAATTTTATGGCAATATCCAATCTCTTATCATAATCCACATAATGTTCAACCTGCTTAACCAGCAACTGACCTGCCGGATTTCCATCCTTTGGATAAAAACTTCCTGAATAATAATTATAATAATTAAAGAAATGTATAGGTATTCCATACTGCGATATATAATTAAGAAATGTCGTATTAAACGACATTTCAGACATTACATATATATCTGAAATTCTTTCAATTGGAATATCTCTTTTTTCTCCGTCATAAGCAGTGAACTGTAATGTATTATCCTTGCGTTTTAAATTCCCATTATTATACACATAAAAACTCTGTTTCAATTATCATCACCTTCTTCTGTCTATATAAAACACAAATCATAATATGCACATTTTTTGCATATCTTTTTCTCTTCCAGCTTCGGCGGATACTCCTGATTCTTCACACTAATGATTTCTTTTATAATATCATCTAGTTTTTTACAGTCCTCATCCGACAATTCTACATCAACATTTTTCTTCAGCAGCGGATAGTCTATCACGCCATGAAGTCCATCCACATTTCTTTTTTTCAGGTAATATAAATAATACTTAACCTGCCATATTCCAGCCTCTTCTATACTCTTGCTCTTCTTTATTTCATGAAGTTCATTTTTTTCATGAATAAAATCAATATTAATAATGCCATCTATTTCAATATGCTTATCATCCCGCTTGTAACTGTTCTCATCCAGTAATTTTCCAAGCTGCACATTTTCATTCTCATCTTCCATATTAATCTGATGACAAAAATACCATAACTTTCTTGAGCACACGAAATAATAATAAATCATCACTCCTGTTATTCTTTCTTCCATAAAATGCTCCTATCGTATGAATATTCAGACAAATATATCTCTTTCATATTCGCCTAAAACTAACCCTGCTCCTGTTAAATCCACAACATTGAAATCGTACATAATACATGATCTATGAATATCACTACCATATATTACATCACGATCTATCCCATCCGGATATTTCTTATAAGCATATAACTGTATAGAAATCACATATGAATCCAGCTTTGTTCTTGCGTCATTCTTCTCTCTTCTATCAGCATCAGAGCTATGCATTATATCAATACACTCGCTTATAACTTCACGATTATCTTCATATACGTCATCAGGAATAATTTTAATACTGTTAATATCCCTGAATTTTTCATCAGCTTCACTTTTACTGTATTCTGCTGGTGTCAGTTCTTTAAACATTGCAAGAAACTTCTCTATATCCCTGTAATAATCCGTATCCTTTATCTCATCTGTACAGTATACTTTATTGATATATTCAGATTTGTCTGATTCTGTCATAACTCTGCCAATATATTTTTCTAAACACTCAACAGAACGAGTGTATATCTCACGATTATATATAGCCCGGCTGACTCCTACTCCATTTGCATTAATGTATATATGTATATTGGCCTTATCCGGAATATACCGACCTTTCCTGTTGCATCTTCCCATTCTCTGCAACAAACTATCAGCCGTACTCATCTCTGTATACAACACATCGAAATCAATATCCAGACTTGCCTCAACTAACTGTGTTGTTACCCATATTCCCGTTTCATTTTCACTATCTGAGAACTTTATAATCTCATTTTCCAGCATTCTCTTATGTTCTTTGGTAAATCGTGCATGCAGAAGATGAACATTATCTGTTTTTTCGGTCAGGCTTTTATATATCTGCTGTGCCTTTTTTACCGTATTGCATATTACAAGAACCTTTTTATCATAGCTATCTTCTACAACCCTATCTATTTCTATATCGCCATCTTTTATATCTATCCAATGTCTTTTAAGATCCGATAATGCAGAAAAATCCCTGTATTCATACTGACTATCAGCCATCAATCCATATTTATGCATAAAACTTCCCAATACCGGTGGAAATGTTGCTGTTATTATGGCAAATTTTCCACCCATATCAGTCACTATCTTTAATCCATATATTATTGCTGCTATTACTGATGGACTATATGCCTGTATCTCATCAATAATTATCTTAGAATATTTCAATGTAGCTGCAAATATTTCTGTTCCCAACGCCTTATACACAAACTTAAACAACTGATCTACTGTACATATAGTAAGCGGTTGAGATAATAATTTTGCTTTCTGATATTTTTCATATCCATCAGAATCTGTTTCGTTTACCTGGTCTTCAAAATAATAGTGCATACTGTCTGAATGAAGTATTGCCACGTCCTTATATTCATACCTGTCTCTTATTCTTTCATATATTGCATTCGATGATACTACATATGGCAATGTATAAAATCCTTTTTCACCATTAAGCCATAATAATGATGCCTCTGTTTTTCCCATTCCAGTTGGTGCAACCACAACAAGATTCTTATCACATTTATCTCTCATATACTCCTGAACTGGTCTTAATCCATGCTGTTGAAAAATGTTTTCTATAGATGTTTTAAGATATTTTGTTGTGAAATCAGAACAATCCTCTGCTTCTGTATAACCAGCACTCACTGTATAATCAAATTTATTCAGCAGACCTTTGATTAGCACGAATTCCTGCCATTCATACAAATATTCATTTTTATCATAACAGCTCATGATGTATTTGTTTCCCGATATGCTGCCTGTATTTCTGAACAGAAGATATTTATTTATACTGGAAACCTTAGCTTTGATACTTTCATCATTTAAAAAATCCCTTATATATGGGTTATAGTATTTCTTACAGAAATTTAATATTATATCATCACCATTTTTATCTTCTCTGACATGATGATGATATACTGCTGTATAGAAAGCTTTATAATCATCATTATCTGCTTCTGGTATATGATTCTTAAATTCTTCAGGCGATGTAGTCATTGCACTTAAAAATCCGTGTGGTATCTCCTGAGTCTTTATTACATGCAGCTCTTTATTTATCTTAGATTGAAAAACAATGTTTGCCTTTCCCAAGTCATGCACTCTGCATGCTTCTATTATTATTGCTTTTTCTTTTTCTGTAAAATAATGTCCGAATTTTTCAAAAAAATCCTGTGCACATTCAACTGTATCATCCAGATGCTGTTTTAATGTCACCTGTTCTTCTTTAGAAACCACATTCGGAACTGACTTTGCAAAATATTCCATCTCCCCCTCCATACATTTAAATCCACAATGTAACTATTAATAAAATCTCATCACGCAAATATTACAACATCTTCATCATCCGTATCATCTACATACGCTCTTTCCAGGCATTTATGAGGCGGGCAGTAATATACCTTAACTCTTCCACCTTCTTTTTCAGACTTCCATCGCCTTAACCCCTGTTTAGTTATCTCATATTCTTTATTTAATGTATAAACAGTTGCTTTAACATGTTCTTCCCCCATGTAAGACACAGGAATATACATACCGTGATTAGTCAGTACTTCTTCATCTTCTTTTAATGAAACAATTCTGACATCTCTTATATCTATAATATCCTCATATCTTCCAAGAGACAGATATGTTGGCGGATTCTTAAGTGCCTGATATATTATTTCAAAATCAGCCTCATCCTCTGGTACAATATGTATTATGAGCCTGCATTCACATAACAGTTCAACATTGGCTATTCCCTTAAATATTCCATAATTATCACCATCTTTTACGCATATCTGATGCCTGCCTTCTTCATATCTGGCACCTGCTGAAAATGAATAGCGTGTATACAGATCAGATATAGTCCCTTTGTTATCGCCCTGAATACTCAGCTTCATTTTGTGATACTCTTTAAATCCACATGCGGCATGTATCATTCCACTTACTGTTGAATATGGTGGAAGAGGATAGGTCTCTTTAATTATAAAACTGCTCGGTTTTCTATAATTAACAAGATTCTGAAAACAATCCAGTCTTATTGCTCTATGCATAGTACTCATCCACTTTCTTCTTAAACTCTTCAAATGCTTCTGCTATTGTTACAGCCCCAAGTTTTTCCTTAATCTGACTGTCATTATTAAAGATTCCTGATGTTACTCCTACTATTGTAGATTTTTCAAGATCTTCATTGCTTTCTTTCATTTCTGCCAATGCATTAACATTTATCATATTATTATCAATCTTAACTATATTTTCAAAAAACGGATTCTTTCTTTCATAATTACCACCTATGATAAATAATGGAGATAAATTCTCTCTCCTGCCTCGTATATCTCTATAAAGATACTGAACGGTTTCAAGAAGTGTTTTAACCCTTTTAGCTTTTTCCTCATTTGATACATTAATCTCTCCATCAATTCCAACCCTGTCAAGATCCACTGAAATTGTATAGGCATAATAAGAACGGTGAATTTCACTCTGTGCAATACCATTGTCAAGATTCTGGCGCTTAGCTAACCCCATATTAGTAAGAAACTCCAGCTCCCCCTGATATGGTTCAAGTGATATAGCGTTGCTAAGTCTAGCCACTGCACTTCTTGTTGATGCACCTCCCCTTGCATTATCGTCCTTTGCCATTGTCTTCATATAACCAAATAAATCTATTTCTGGGTAATCCTCAATAGTAGCTGATGGAGCAAACTGTACAACTCCGCTCTTATCCTCGACAGGTGTGTTATCCCACTCAGCCTGCTGTACAATATTGTATCTTATTGCCTGCCTTGATATATATGAATACTGGCTTGCATTACCTCTTGTCATTTTCTTAATATTAGAAATATTACCTAATCCTTCTCCATAATTCGCACTCTCTGCAACAAATACTATTGTCATTGTCAATCCGTTCTTACTCATCTAAATAACCTCCTCATTCTTCTTATTCTGTCTGCATCCTTTTAATCCCAAGACAAATGCATATCCATATTCTTCAAATAACTCCTGATTTTTCTGGATATATACAAACTCTCTTGGAATAACTAATTTATCAACCTGTCCCACTTCAGCTGGCACCTTACAGGTACAATATAATCTCATTACAATATCCAGAAATTTTCCTGTATTTCTCGTAGATAATGCATTAAGAAGCTGATATATTGTTCCTTTGATACATTCATCATCCTTTGCCCCTTTTGAAGACAATATGGCAGTTCTTAAAGCAAAACCACTATCCATTACTGTTATACTTCCCATTTCTATAACCTTACCTCCATTTCCTTGCAAATCCTTATCTTTCTTAACAAGTGCACTATACAACATTACAACATATATCCAATAAGCAGTTACTATCTGTCCCGCATTATCAGAATCAAGATTATTCTTAAGCACTTTCTTTAGAAGCAATTCCTGACTTCTATGTTTCAGAATATTCATAACTACATTTTCGTATATATTAAGATAATCCGCTCCAATTCTTGTGTAAGGATATTTCCCTAAATACTCTAAAGCTTTTCTTACCTTTTCATCATTAAATGTCTGAAGTGCTTCATTACTTATTACAGAAAAGATATATTTATCCTTCTCATCTGTTCCCTTTAAAATAACCTGAATATTGTTAAGCTGTTCAACTTTACAATCCATCAACTGCTTCAACATTCTGGCAAACCATTGTGTATATCGTTCAGCTTCTTTTTTCTCTGCCTCTGTCACAATCTTTCCACTCCTGCTATTAGAAGCCAGTAACTGATTAATTGATGAATTAGTATTCATAAATGCAAAACGCTGTCCTAAAAGTGTGAATCCAAGCGGACTGGCAGCATATACAAATGCGCATGCAGGACACAAAAAGGCATCTACTTTACAATTCCAGAATGCAGACTTTTTTCTTGCAAGATCATCTGCCATATCCTTCATAAAAGCAATAGAAACACGTTCCTTGTTTCCCATTGGTCTTCCACAGTCTATACACATATCCTTATCTTTATCATGATTTGTCCTGATATATTCTTTAAATGGTTTTGTAAAATCCTGTTCAAACAATATACGCATGTCCTTCTTTGCATTAGCTCTTAGCAGAAAACATTTACCATCCCAGAAACGGTTAATATAGTTATATATGACGCTCTTCATTACAAATGTTTCTTTACACTTTGGCTGCATTATAAAGTTCTTGATACCTTCAAGCCTCTGTTTTAGTTCTTGTGATGTTGATTTCGCATTTAATTTATTTTGCTGAAGATTCACATATATCTCAGACCCATCAACTTCGTTTCTTATATTTTCAAATCCAGCCTTATAACTATTAGACAAAAGCTTATCATTTATAAACTTGATATCTTCCTTATCTTCTTTAACCAGCTTGTCCGGCTTCCATTGGTCATTATCAATTTTGCATATAATCTTGTTAATTCTGTCTAATATTCCTTTATATACTGTAAAATCTCCATAATAGTTAACACAGGCATCAAAATACATTCCAGTCCAGTCACACTGCTGCACGAAATCCTCGTCAAGCCATAATCCCTGCTCATACAGTTCAAGCCCATCTACCGGTCTGTTCTGCATTTTTATGCCATAATCCTTTCCGCTCTCTGCATCTGACATATCCAGCATATAGTTAAGACCTACTATCCCCGCATTTTTCAGGAAATCTCCCATAGTTACCAGATATTTACCCACATTCTGTCCCTCCTTTCCTAAAATTATAGTAATATTTCGAACTTACCATGACCTTCTGATCTTCTGGCACCCAGCCCTGCCTGATAAAGAATATTAAGCAGCTCGCAATTACCGCTAAGCTTATATATTCCAAGGTTAGCATCAACCTTTCTTCCAAAGCAGTTAACTACTACTTTTCTTGCTTTGACAGGTTCTATTGATAATCCTTCTGTATCAACCCCGATTTCCATTTTCTGAATAAAAATCCCTACATTTTCACATAATGCCTTTGAAAATCCTTCATCTGCATATGTATAATAAATGTCTTTGTTAGTCACACTGTCGTGCCGTCTTACAATCAATGGACTCTGCATCTTTACAATAATTTCATCATCAACAATATCTTTACGATTGTTTGACCTTATTGAAATCAATTTCATAGAATTGCCACTGACAGGATACTGCTTGTATCTCATAAGCTGAAAAGCATTAAACCATTCTATAATCTGTCCCATATCAGCATCTGTAAAAAACACTTTAAATCTGTTGTCCCTAAGAAATATAGTGTCACCTTTAAATACCGCACCTGGCAGATATGTACTGAATGTAAATGATTTAATAATTGAATGCTCCTTATTATATAATCGCTCAAACATATCTTCCGAATAATTCCTGCTTGCTGCTTTTAAGAAACTAACCATCAATCTCTCATATTCCAGCGGTAACTGTGGCTTTTCAAGTTGAAATTCTAAAGATAGCTGTATCATTGTATCACCTCCTTTTGCTTAATTATGTAGTTCATATCTGGATATTACTACTTTAGAATTTAGATGTCAATATAAATTATCAATTTGGATTAAAAAACTTTGTTTGATTTTTAATGTCACTTATTATAATATACATATATAATTTCTACATTTTGGGATGTAAATAATTGATAATTAATATAATCAACTTTTAATAGCTACATTTTGGAATTCTCCCATCCCCCAAACCTTTCCATTGTTATTTTTCCCAGCCTATATTATAATTTTTATTAACTACACCAATGAAGGAGATTTATTAAATGAAGAAAAATAGTATTTTTCGCAGCCTGCCGTTTAAATTGCTGGTGGGCGTTATTGCTGGTGTCCTGGTGGGACTGCTGTTAAGTTCAACTGATGGCAATGCATTTTCACGCGCCATTTTGAATATCGTTGTAACTCTGAAATATATTCTCAATCAGATAATTAATTTCTGCATACCACTGATAATCATTGCATTTATTGCACCTTCGATTACTCAGATGGGTAAAAATGCGTCAAAGCTTCTTCTGATTGCGGTTACAATCGCATATACATCATCACTAGGCGCTGCTCTTTTCTCAACAGCATCTGGATATCTTTTGATACCACATTTGTCAATATCCTCTACTGCTGATGGATTGAAAGAGCTTCCGGCTGCGGTTTTTGAGTTATCAATCCCACAGATAATGCCTGTTATGAGCGCACTTGTGTTCTCAATTATGATTGGACTTGCTGCCGCTTGGACAAAAGCAGAATTGATTTCAAATATTCTTGAAGAATTCCAAAAAATCGTGCTTGCGATAGTTTCAAGAATCATGATACCGATTCTTCCATTTTTCATCGGACTTACTTTCTGCGGACTCTCATACGAAGGTTCGATAACAAAGCAGGTTCCAGTGTTCCTGAAAATTATAATTATTGTATTAATCGGACATTACATTTGGATGACTCTGCTTTACACAATCGCAGGATTGTATTCTAAGAAGAACCCGATTGAAGTAATCAGACATTACGGTCCTGCATACCTTACATCAATTGGAACAATGTCATCTGCTGCCACACTCGCAGTTGCACTCCAGTGTGCCGGCAAATCAAAGGTTTTGAGAAAGGACATGGTCTCATTTGGAATTCCTTTGTTTGCAAATATACATTTGTGCGGCTCAGTGCTGACAGAGGTATTTTTCTGCATGACTGTATCAAAGATTTTGTATGGCACTATTCCATCAGCTGGAACTATGCTTCTGTTCTGCGTGCTTCTCGGAATATTTGCAATCGGCGCGCCTGGTGTACCTGGCGGAACGGTTATGGCTTCGCTCGGACTTATTACCGGTGTGCTTGGATTTAACGACACTGGAACTGCCCTTATGCTTACAATATTTGCACTTCAGGACAGCTTCGGAACAGCCTGCAATGTAACCGGCGACGGTGCGCTCACACTTATCCTGACTGGATATGCAGAGCGCCACGGCATCAAGGAAGGTACTGACAATTAATATATTTCTTTGACATATGTAAAGTGTTATAATCATCACATGAATACACGCGCCTGCGGCGCAGAAATGAGGTAGCATATGCCATTTATTAATTCTAAGATAAGCACTTCTCTTACAGAAGCGCAGGAAACTGAAATCAAAACCCGTTTAGGTCAGGCTATCCAGACAATTCCCGGCAAGTCAGAAAGCTGGCTCATGGTCGGCTTTGAACCTGATTACAGACTCTATTTCAGAGGAAGCAATGACGAACCTATGGCAATGGTTGAAGTAAGTGTCTATGGCAGCGAGAATCCGGCTGCATTCTCAAAACTTACTGGACAGATATGTGACATTTTCAATGATGTTTTTGGCATCTCACCAGATCATGTCTATGTAAAATATCAGGCTGTTTCTAACTGGGGTTGGAATGGGGATAATTTCTGATATGCATTAATAAGTGGGACACTCATTTATTAAAATGTACCCTATAGATTAGACAGTTTGAGTTTTAAAAAACCTTACCATTGGACAGTAAGTTTTAATGAAAACCCTTAAATCTAGACAATGAGTTTACAGGGAACCCTTAAATTCGGACATGGTTTTGATGAACCCCTTTATTTTGGACAAAATCGCTTTTTGACTCCGATTCAGATTGATATTACAATAAAAATGAATTGGAGGAAATTATGGCAAACAAAAAGTTTACAGAACAGGAAATGCTCACACTGAGAAATAGTAAATATGTATTGGATGTATCACCGAGCATTGTACATTTCTCGGCAGAATTTAAAAAACTATTTTGGGAGGAACTGTCAAAGGGCAGGCTTCCACGTGAGATTGTTTCGACTCTTGGGATAGATCCAAATATCCTGGGGGATTCCAGAATAAATGGTCTGAAAACCATGATTGGAAATGAAGTAAAAAAGGGAAATGGTTTTCGTGATCTTAACACCTATGCACAGGGCTGCAACGGATATCTTTCGGCTGAAAATCGGATAAAATATTTAGAAATGCAACTGGCATATAAAGATCAGGAGATTGAGTTTCTAAAAAAAATTGTATCTTTAAATCCGGAGGCTCCGGAATAATGAAAATACCAGCACATGCAAAGTATCAAATTATTTATGATACCGTGCAAAAAAACAATAATCTATTGAATGTAGCTGCCATGTGCGAAATTGCAGGAGTATCCCGTTCGGGATATTACCATTATCTCTCAACAGAAGACCAGCGAATGGAAAGGGAGGAACGGGACAGACAGGATTTTCTTTTGATTCTGAAAGCATACCAGTACCGAGGATATCATAAAGGTGCCCGTAGCATATATATGAGGCTGTTACACATGGAACCGCCGATAGTGATGAATATCAAAAAAATCCGGCGGCTGATGAAGAAGTACAACTTACAGTGCCCTATCCGCAAGGCAAATCCCTATCGGAGAATGGCAAAAGCAATGGCAACTGCATATACCGCACCCAATATAGTAAACCGTGAATTCGAGGAACACGGACCAAGAAAAATTCTGTTAACGGATATCACGTATATTATAAATGGAAAAGCACCCCGGTGCTATATGTCAACAATTATAGATGCCTGTACCAAGGAACTTCTGTCATGGGTTCTCAGCGAATCACTAGAAATTGATTTTGTATTAGAAACAGTAAAGCAGTTAATAGAAAAACATGGAACTGATTTAAGCACAGAAACATTAATACATAGCGATCAGGGTTCTCACTATACCAGCATTAAATTTATCCAATTGTTAAAGGATAACGAACTGAGACAGTCTATGTCACGTAGAGCAAACTGTTGGGACAATGCTCCTCAGGAATCATTCTTTGGTCATATGAAAGATGAATTAGATCTATCAGAGTGCTACGGCTATGAGGAGATATTAAACGCAGTTAGGGATTGGACAGAATATTATAATACAGAACGTTATCAATGGGACTTAGCAAGGTTGTCACCTGTTGAATATTATCAATATCTGACAACAGGAATTTATCCACTGATAATCCCTAAAGCAAAAGGTAAAAACAATCAATCAGAGGCATCACTTTGATGCCTCTACACAACAAACAAATATAAAATAGAAATCTGAAAAGGAAAAGTCATAGTGTCCTTGACAAAGGGTACACTTTATTCTGGTTGTTTTAATGCAGTTATCTATACTATGTTGTATTGACAACTCATATATTTTCCACACATTATTTTTCGTTTCACATCTTTTTAGTACCAATCCAGTACCATTGCATTTTTTCATTATTATGTGTAGTTCCAGTGGCTTGCAGGTTCTTTTTACTATTCACAGAATAATATTATGTCGGTTTGCTTGTCCACCTATGGAAATTATAATCTCCGGACGATGTTTCTGCAACTAGAAATTTTGAGGTACTAATTGATAGCATCATTCTTTTCCATATCATTCATCAATTTATCAAAGTCACTTTCATATAGTGAATCCTGTATAACTCTGTATTTCTCAAACTCACTTTCTGCAAATTCCTTTGCAATAGCTGCTGTTACTTTTCCTTTATCCTGAAGTACATCCGCATCATTAAATCTAAGAAATGCGTCAAGCTTTGTTTTCCAATCTTCCATAGTCA